>Ga0080064_1002478_pt1 | contig 31207 bp, 24 predicted proteins | sample Subgrocontami54m_FD_69260 | JGI IMG/M metagenome (GOLD analysis project Ga0080064, IMG submission 69260) | Subsurface groundwater microbial communities from S. Glens Falls, New York, USA - GMW46 contaminated, 5.4 m (SPADES assembly) (version 2) ...
CCCAAGGTGGGCATAAGGATGGTTTGCATGGCCTTATTCTGTCTATGCTTCAGGCGTTTTATTCTTTCATCGTTTTTGCCAAGTTATGGGAGCAGGAGAAGTTTATAGAGCGTGAGCTTCCCATTGAGGTTGTTGAAAAAGAATTGGTTCGTGTGCGAGGTGAGGTGCGATATTGGCTGCTCACTACAAAGATAAGTGAAACTCACGATGCTATTAAAAAAATCTGGTATCGACTGCTTCGAAAATATGCCGCGCGCCATTAAGATTGGACTAGTTGCTTCGTTTTTACTGCTCCTCACGGTCAATATCGTGATGCTTGATCTTGCGATATTTTTTGGTCGATCCGGCGCCAAACCGAGCGAAGTAGCCGCTACAACGGTACGAGTCGCGGAAACTCCAACTCCGACTGAAGCATGCCCGTCGTCATGTGAAGCAAAAATCGATGCACTTGCAAAACGTTTAGACGAATTACCTGTTTCGGAAACTGCAAAGAAAACTTCAGAATATTATATTTCGCTTGGTTCCGGTTCGACGAAAAGCAGTGTATGGCAGGATATTGCCGGCGCGGAAGCGGTCATAGATACGGCCAATTATCCGACCATCAAGTCCGTGACTTTCGAGGTGTTTCTCAGGATTCCGACCGCCAATGGTACGGTATACGCCAAACTTTATAATGTGACGGATAAGCATGATGTTTGGTTTAGTGAGGTTATTTCTGAAGGGCCGATTCTTACAAAAAAAGAAGCGAGCATCACGCTTGAACCCGGCACAAAAACCTATCGTGTGATGGGACTATCGACGCTTAAATATGATGCGAACATCGAAAATGCACGGATTCGGATCCTTACGTATTAATATGACCAATATCTCTATTATTCTTGTCAATTGGAACGGAAAAAAAGATACGCTGGAGTGCCTTGACTCGCTTCGGCAAGTCAAAAGTCAAAAGTCTCCGCCAAAGGCGGATCAGCCTCTGGCTGAAAAAGTCAAAGTTATTGTTGTTGATAACGGTTCTACCGATGATTCTGTGGAAGCTATAAAGAAGAATTTTCCTGATGTGGAAGTAATTGAGACCGGTCGGAATCTTGGGTTTTCGGGAGGCAATAACGCCGGAATCCGGAGAGCGCGGGAACAGGGAGCTGACTTCGTATGGCTTGTCAATAACGATACCGTCGTGGATAAAAACGCTTTAGTAGCGCTACTTGAAGCATGTAAAGATCCCCGTGTAGGAATTGCCGGATCCAAAATTTATTTTGCGTCGGGGCGGGAATATCACAAAGAACGATATTCATTAAAAGATCGTGGCCGCGTGCTTTGGTACGTCGGAGGTATTATTGATTGGGAGAATATGTATGCGTCACATCGCGGAGTCGATGAAGTGGACAGTGGGCAATACGATCGGATTGAGGAAACGTCGTTTATCACTGGATGCTCCATGATGGTGAGAAGCAATGTTTTTGAGAAGATTGGGCTTCTGGATGAGAAATTTTTCGCGTATCTTGAGGATGTGGATTTTTGTTTACGGGCCAAGCGCGCCGGCTATAAACTCCTGTACGCGCCGCAGTCAGTTGTTTGGCACATAAATGCCGGCTCAAGCGGCGTAGGGAGCGATACGCATCAATACTATATGACGCGCAATCGACTGCTCGTGGGAATGCGGTATGCCTCTATCCGTACAAAATTTGCACTTGCTCGTGAAGCTCTGCGGTTTTTCGTGACGGGACCCTCAACGCATCGAAAAGCAGTGGTAGATGCGATGACAGGAAAATGGGGAAAAGCATGAAAATATCCGCAACAATTATTACCAGAAATGAAGAAGCAAGGATCGAAAAATGTTTGTCATCTCTTGCATGGGCGGACGAAATTATCGTTGTAGACAACGGATCCACAGATACCACACGGGAGATCGCCAAAGATAATGGAGCGACTGTTATATCAGCTAGAGACATTCACGATTTTAGCAGGCTTCGTACTATCGGAAAAGAGAAGGCTCATGGCGAGTGGCTTTTGTATGTGGATGCCGATGAGACAGTCACGAAAGAGCTTGCAAAGGAGATCAAAGAAGCTATCAGCTTTCAGTCATCAGCTGTCAGCGGATACGAATTGCGACGAAAAAATTACTATTTGGGATATGAGTGGCCGGGGGACGAGTATATCCTGCGACTCATGCGTAAAGACGCTCTCACAGAGTGGTACGGAGAACTCCACGAAACGCCCCGCGTTAGGGGTGACATAGGGAGATTAAATGCTCCGCTCCTTCACGATACTCATCGAACTTTGGAAGAAATGGTTGACAAAACCAATGAGTGGTCGGCAGCGGAGGCAAAACTTCGTTTCGACACGGGTCATCCGCCGGTCGTGTGGTGGCGGTTTATCCGGGTGATGCTTACCGCATTTATTGATTCTTTTGTTAAACAAGGCGGTTGGAAAGCCGGAACTGTCGGCCTAATCGAAAGCATTTATCAGGCATTCAGTATGTTTATCACCTATGCGAAGTTGTGGGAGTTACAACAAGCAGGGAGTCGAAAGTCATGAAAAAGTTCCTTTTAAAATTTTGGCCAATTATTGTAATTCTTTCTGTGTGGTTATTTTTCGCTTCCCCGTATTTTTTCAAAGGGCTCGTGCCGTTTCCGAGTAAGTATCTCGTCACATTTTTTCCGCCATGGAGTGCGCAGTATGGGATGCCCTTAAAGAATAATGCGATGCCGGACGTCGTTACGCAGATTTATCCGTGGAAAAAAATCACGATCGACAGTTGGAAGTTAGGTCAAGTACCGCTATGGAACCCATACAGTTTTTCCGGTACACCGCATGCGGGCAATTATCAGACGGCCGTGTTTTCTCCCGTTAACATACTTTATTTTGTTCTGCCGTTTCTTGACGCATGGAGCATTATGATTCTTCTCCAGCCGCTCTTTGCAGGATTATTCATGTATTTCTTACTACGAACGCTCGAGCGATCAAACCCCGCAAGTTTGATCGGTTCCATTGCATTTATGTTTTGCGGCTTCCTCACCGTCTGGATGGCGTATGGGACGCTTGGGTGGGCAGTGCTTTGGTTACCCTTCCTTCTTGCCATAGTAGTTGGACATTTCAAGATGCGGTCGCGGTGGAATTTGTTCATGTTGTCGACTGGTTTGGCGTGGTCGTTTTTTTCCGGCCATTTTCAGATGAGTGTGTATGTGTTACTAGCGACCGTCGCTTTTATTATCTATCAATCCTTTTTAGCAAAACGAACGAGGGAAGGTATTGAATTAGCCGTGGCAGTAGTTTTAGGTCTGATGCTTAGTGCACCGCAAATACTTCCTTCTCTTGAAGCGTACAACCTATCAGTACGCAGTGAATTATTTGCGCAGGGCGGCGGTATAGCTTGGCAGTATCTCGTGACCGTCTTTGCGCCTGATTTTTATGGTAATCCGGTGACACGTAATGACTGGTTTGGTTATTATGCGGAATGGGCATCCTACATCGGTGTCGTGCCATTCTTACTCGCGGTGTACGCCATTATTCGCCGGACAAAGTACATAGGATTTTTTTTGGTACTTGCTGTAATTTCATTTCTTATCGCTACCCCAACGCCCATCAATGCATTTGTTGTCTGGCTTAAATTACCTGCAATCTCCACAAGCTACGAAGCCCGGATCATCGTTCTTGCCAGTTTTTCATTAGCCGTGGTTGGTGCGTACGGGTTGGACGGGTTGTGGGAAGATTGGGGAAAGAAAAAAATCTCTTCAGTTTTTCCGTTTGGCATGATTGTTGGTGTGTTTCTCATCGCTATGTGGAGTACGGTTATGATCATACAGCCGTTTCCTGTAGATAAACTTCTGATTGCGAAGCGGAATCTTTTTCTTCCCACGGGATTAACGTTTGGTTTGATTCTACTTTTTTTCGTAGGATTTATCAGGAAATGGAAATTTATTCAACATATCGCGGTCGGGTTGTTTGTGGTGATTACTATAGTGGATATGCTTCGATACTCAACGAAGTGGATGCCGTTTGATCCGCGTGAATATGTGTATCCGGAGGTAGATATTCTGTCGTTTCTTAACAATAATGTCGGTTATGAGAGGATATTCGGAAACTTAGGTGGTGAGGTAACCAATGCGTTTGCCATCTCCGGAATAGAAGGGTACGATGCGGTGTACCAAAAACGCTATGGCGAGTTTATTCGGTCAACCAGTGACGGGCAAATTATTACTCCGGAACGGTCGGTGGTGCAATTTCCCAAAATCGGCAATTATACTGAAAATGCTATACGCCTTTTAGGCGTGCGTTACGTCGTTCACCGTTTAAGCGATGGCCGGTTCTCGTGGGGCTATCCCTATTGGGAATATCCGTATTACCAAAGTATCTACAGGAATGATCAATATGAAGTATTTGAAAACAAAAATGCACTGCCGCGAACGTTTTTAGCTTCCTCTTATATTACCCGTAGTACTGATCAGGATAGTATCGATACCCTTTATTCGAAAGATTTCGATCTTAGAGAGACTCTCGTTTTGGAAACCGATCCTGAGGTTAAACCACAATTAGGAGATGGTAGAGTTACTATCACGAAATACACTCCAAATGAGGTAGTAATACGAGCAACCTCTTTGGTTCCGAAGCTTTTATTCCTTTCTGATGTATACGATACGGGATGGAAAGCAACGGTTGATGGCAAGGGTGCACGAATTTATCGCGCGGATTATGACTTTCGTGCGGTTTCCGTGCCGGCAGGTGAACACACAATCCGGTTTGTCTATTGGCCAAGAAGTTTTGTATATGGTTTGTGGATTTCAGCGATAGCTATAGGATTGCTCGTAGTTTTGATGTTCCGTTTAAAAAAGTTATGAACATAGGTTTTTATTCCCCATATTTAGATACATTAGGAGGAGGGGAGCGGTATACGTTTACCCTTGCTTCTCATTGGTCAAAACATCATAATGTTTCTGTTTTTTGGGACCAGAATGATATTCTGGATAAGGCACAGAAAAGATTTAATATAGATCTTTCGAGGATAAAAGTTACTCAAAATATTTTTCGAGAACGAAATGTATTCAAAAAATTGTTTATTACGCGTCAATACGATCTATTATTTTTTCTAAGCGACGGCAGTATTCCTTCGACGCTTGCCAGATACAATATTCTCCACTTCCAGATGCCTTTTGAGAAAATTCCGTATTCGGCAATCAAATTATCCCGTTATCAAGCGATCGTTTGTAATTCTCAATTTACTAAAGACGCACTAGACGCACGTATCGGAAATCGTGCAGAAGTCATCTATCCGCCGGTCGCATTAATTGACTGGCAGGGATCGAAAAAAGAAAAAATCATTCTTTCCGTCGGCCGGTTCACGGGGTTTCATACGTCCAAGAACCAGCATATACTCCTTGAGGCATTTGAGTTGGGTCTGAAAGATAAGAGGTTGACAGGGTGGAAGCTTGTTTTTGCAGGAGGGCTTTTGGACAGCGATAAAGAGTATTTTTCGAGCTTAAAAAAGATGGCACATGATCTGCCGGTTGAATTTTTGCCGAATGCCCCGCACGGTAAGCTTACCGATCTTTATCGTCACGCGTCGATTTACTGGCATGCGGCAGGATATGGACAAAATGATCCACGGTGGATGGAGCATTTTGGTATATCAACTGTCGAGGGTATGTCCGCGGGGTGTATTCCAATCGTGTTTGCCGGAGGAGGTCAGACAGAGATCGTTTATGATGGGAAAAACGGATTTTTGTGGCGATCGACTGAAGAGCTCTTGAATAAAACGTTTCTTGTGATACGGGATACGAAAGAACAGCAACGAATACGCGATCGGGGGGTAGCGCACGCAATGGATTTTCAAGAATCGAAATTTACCCAAGGCTTTGATGATTTGCTTATGAACATTACGGGTCGATAACATCTTGCGTAATACTAATCTATCCCTCAAGAAGTCTGACTATGGTCCAGGTGGTGAGTATTCCCAAAATGAACGGAATGGATTGTGCCCAGCTTTTTTGCCGTTTGAACTCTTTGTGGAGATCAGGAATCAAATCGGCACAGGCGATATAGATAAAGATGCCTGCGGTAAACGCCAAAGCCAGCGCCAACAGTCCTTCGAGACTTTTTAAGAAGAAGAAACCAAGGATTGCTCCCAGTAAAGCTGTCAAGCCGGAAAGAAAATTAAAAAATAACGCGCGAGACTTTTCCATCCCGCCTGCGATAAGGATACTAAGATCTGCAATTTCGGCAGGAGCTTCATGAGCGGCTATGGCCAACGTGGTAGCAAGCCCCAATGACGTATTCGTCAGGTAAGCAGCCGCAATGGCGACTCCGTCGATAAAGTTATGCAGGGCATCGTCGGAAAGAATGAGTACCGCAGAGGGCTTTGTCCCATGCGGCTCGTCGTGATGATGAAACCATAATACGAATCTCTCTTAAGAAGAAGAAGCTGACAATGCCCAAAAAGGTGAGGAGAAAAACATGAGTTATGTTAATTCCATCCGCCAGCTGGCGGACCGCTTCCGGAAGTAAATCGAAAAACGCCGTTGCCAAAAGTATCCCGGCGGCAAAACTGACTAAGTACGCCGTGACCTTTTCCGATAGCAAGCGCTTCCGGACAAAGAGAACTGCTCCCGATAACGCAACGGCACTGACAAATAAACTGGCGATAATTATGGAAGCAAATGTGTTCATAATTACCGGTATTGCTGCACATTAATGCAACTCGGTTGCATTTGTCAATACTGTTTTATTAGATTAGAAATGATATAATGAATCCAATGAGCACAAAATTTATGCAAAAAGGTTTCGGTTTGGTTTTGATATTTGCTTTTGGGCTTCTGGTTATAACCATATTGTCGTGGTCGTTGGATTTAAGTGGTACTCGTCTTCAGAATAAAATTCCCCCCAGTTCATTAAAGTCAGAACTCATTGATTCAGGGGTAAAACAATATGAATTTAATAAATCAAATGACCAGATTTTTTACCTAAAAAGAGAAGTGGACAAAACAGTCAAAGTAAAAGCAATGTTATATGATGTCGCTACTAATACCAAAAAGCTTATAGCAGAGTTAGATGACGGAGAGGGTTCAACTCGAACTACTGACTATGAAATATTCCGCATTGAAAACGGCGAAAGCTATTTCACTATCCATAACAAAAAATTTATTTACAAATTTGGATTGGACGAGAGAATAACGCCATACAAATTGACATCCATAAATGATATCCTATCGTTTACTGAAAAAGATTTATATCAACTTAGCAACGAAAATGTCTTACAGGTAGCAATATGGTGTCAAAATGTTACGAAAGAATCAAAAAAGGTTCTGCTTCTTGAAAGGGGAGAGGATTCTTATTATTTTGTAGAGGAAAATTCTGGGAATCTCGTTGTTTTTAGCTCATATCTTTGTGAGCGCTATGGGGATGGCGCGAAAGTTGACACTGGTAATAACTTTGTAAAATTGATTGCTTTAAAAAATATAAATTTTATTCAACCCAGTCCAGCACAAGCTTTTTTTGACAATCAATCTGACCCTATATTTCAAATAGAAATAATAAATACTGGATGTCGTTTTATTAATATTTGTTTATACCATACGAATATATTATTTGAAGATAAAGTCCTAAATAGAGAAGGATCTTTTGTTCAGAATAAGTCCAATTATTATTTGTCAAAAGAAAATGATCTTTTTATTTCTATCAATGAAGATTTGATTAAAATCTTTGGAAACTAAACAGAGTCAATCATCGATGTAACGACTATGTGGATTTTTGTTACACAATTTCGTCAAAACTGTTCCGAGTATATCCAGCGCATCTGATCAGGTGAGACCATCGTATTACTCTTTTTTGCGCACATATGATTCCAACAGAAGAACAAGCGAAAATCCTTTGGGAAAAGTATGGGTTACCGGAAAAAACGCCGGCACGTCATGCTCGTCGACGGGGCAGCTACTCCCCTTTATTTGTACGACTGCTATCATTTTACATTACATTGTGATACAATAGATGTAGTCTAACATCGCCTTGAGTGACGGGAAGCAACGAGACGAACGGTCAAACGGATTGCGTCTTCAGGCCTTTAAAATTTTTTTGTTACCTTCCTGAAGAGATCGAATGGCGGTTCAACAACCGAGCAACAAATCCTTTACCGATTTTGTTGAAGCTGATTCTAGTCTGACGTTTGGTCCGTTATCTTAGGTATTACCGTAGCAATCTTTTTCACTAAGTTCTTTATATACTTCTTGCATTGGTACTGAGCGTGTTGATGCCTTTTTTGTCTCAGTGTCCATGACTTCTACTAATAGACTATCGCGTAGAAGTACCGGAGTCCCTCCAGAAAAACTCAAAAATTTCCATCCTTGCTTTCTTAAATTACATTTCTCTATGTCAATCGTTTCCCCAATCACTGTTACTGGAACACCATTTTCTGATTTTGAAACATATAACACAAAAAACATCGGATTAGTAGAGTCGTTATCTGGAGAATTGAAAACCGAGGGGTTGTGGAAAAATGGTTCCACTCTTTCTATTGGTCCGTTTTCTGTCACTATTAGTTCGGAGGACACTATTATTGGTTTTTTATAGAGTTGTGGATAATTTTCAATTCTTCCGCTCAAAAAACGTTCTGTTCTAGAAAGTTCATTGCCGGAAACAAAGAAAAGACGGCCCCCTTTTGCTAAGCCTTCCTCGCCCCAATTTCCCTCTATCTCGAACTTTGCAAACTTGTAGTCCTTATTGCCTCCAGTATCCTTAATACAAGCCACTGCGTCATTTCCTTTTGCTATAGTTAGGTTTTTATAAACTTTCAAAGGTCCTACGTCTATCCAGCCCACCCCATCTGACCCATCTAAATGAAGAGTCGCCTCGTCTAGCACGTCTCCTTCCGGTTTTGGACATGCTAAGCCAGGGGCACTTTTTGCCCAAACTATGGCTCCCACGAAGGCTAAAATAACTATTAGTACAATTGTGGCAATTCCTTTGTTGTTCTTGGACATTGAACCCATACTATCATAATCATAGGCATGGCGCAATAAAGAAACACAAGTTCTAAACCGAAGTGCACCCCTTCCAGGGCAAGCATTATGTAGTCATCCATGCTCACAATAAGGCCGTGAGTCGAAAGTCCCAAGCTAATTCTCACCCTAGAATTTAGGTGCTTGTGCGGTTTGCACGCCTATGGTATATATAAACAAGTCTAATATCGCCTTGAGTGATGGGAAGCAACGAGACGAATGGTCAGATATGCGTCTTGAAGCCACGAACCATCACTAATTATAACCGGCCAAGACAGGATTGGTCGGTTTTTTTTGTAGATGAATATGACAAAAATATTTTCCTGGGCATTCATAGGCGTCGTCGCTCTCTGTTTCATCTTTTTCACGAGCATCATTGCTCTTATTACGGATTGGTGGTGGTTTTCTGAAGTTGGCTTTACCGAAGTCTTCATCAAATCACTCAGTACGAAAATTGTTTTAGGTCTCACTGTTGGCCTGCTTGCGGCCGCGTTTCTTCTGACGAATTTTCTGGTCGCAATGCGTTCAAAAATTCCCTGGATGTTGGCTATTCCCGAAGCTCTGATCGGCCAGGCCTTGAGTCTGAATAACCATATAGTAAAAAAGGTCGGAATTGTTGCGTGTTTGTTCGTCGCTTTGCTTATCGGCCTGGTTGCGGCTAGCAGTTGGCAGGATGTCTTGAAATTTTTTGCGGCGACTCCATTTGGCCAAACCGATCCGCTATTTGGTAAAGATATATCATTTTACGTGTTTTCCCTTCCGGTGTACTCTCTGGGTTTGGGTCTTATACGAACGCTTATTCTGTTATCGCTTATCGTAAGCGCCATTATCTATATTCTTCGCGGCAGTCTCGATCTTTCTGTGCTCTTTGGGAAATTCAATCTCAACAGCTTATCGGAAAAACTCGGCGGGCCGCCTATCAAGGTAGTGAAGCATTCCGGCACCGACCCCGCGGCGAGACTCCACATCGGAATTCTCCTCTCCTTTTTTCTGGTAACTGTGGCAACGTCCACGTATTTTTCCCTTTATAACCTCCTCACAGCCCAGAGCGGGCCGGTATTCGGCGCGGCGTTTACTGATGCCAACGTCATGATCCCCATCATAAAAATTTCCGTTTTTACCTATGGACTTGCCGCCATTGGGGCATTGTTCTACGGAGTCAGCGGAAACATTTCACCCCTGGTGGGTACCATCTCCCTCACCGTTGTGATGGGACTGATTTCCGGCATTATCCCAGGTGTCTTTCAAAAATTAGTGGTTGCTCCCAACGAACTTACCCGCGAAACGCCGTTTATCAAATATAATATTGAAGCCACCCGCAAGGCGTATGGACTGGACAGGATCGAAGAACGGGAAATCGCCGCGGATAAGCCCATTACGAACGCTGACATTGTTGCCAATAATCTGACCATTAAAAATGTGCGGCTTTGGGACAGGGCGCCGCTTCTCTCCACGTTTTCGCAAATCCAGGAAATCAGGACGTACTATGAGTTTGCAAGTGTGGATAACGATCGTTACACCATAGACGGAGAAGTGCGCCAAATCATGCTTTCACCCAGAGAGCTGGCTTCCGAGAGCCTTCCCAACAAAGCATGGATTAACGAACGGTTGACCTTTACCCACGGTTACGGCGTTGCAGCCGGCCCGGTAAACCAGGTGACGCCGGAAGGCCTGCCGGTCCTTTTTGTCAAAGATTTGCCGCCCAAATCGGAAGTGAAAGAACTTGCGGTAACCAGGCCGGAAATTTACTACGGAGAGATTCTCAACGACTATGTCATTACCAAAACCAAATCGAAAGAATTCGATTATCCCAAAGGCGAAGAGAATGTATATACCACCTATGCAGGAAAGGGCGGAGTGGAGCTCAATTCTCTCGTGCGTAGGTTCCTCTATGCATTTCGTTTTGGCTCACTCAAAATGCTTTTATCCGGTGATATCACTTCCGAAAGCCGTATTCTTTACAACCGGAATGTAAAAGAAAGAGTGGCAACAATTGCGCCGTTTCTCACGTATGACCGGGACCCGTATCTTGTTATTGCCGAAGGCAAGCTCTATTGGATCATCGACGCATATACGTCAACCGACCGATATCCGTATTCCCAACCATTACCCTTAAACGGCAGTAAAGTTAATTACATCAGAAGCTCGGTCAAGGCAGTGGTGGATGCGTATGACGGAGCAACGACGTTTTATCAGGCCGATCCGGACGATCCGATTATCAAAACCTACGCGAATATGTTCCCTAATACCTTCCGTCCACTTTCCGACCTGCCCAAAAGTCTTGTGCCGCACCTGCGCTATCCTGAGGACATCTTTTCTCTGCAAACCGCTATCTATACCATATACCACATGGATGATCCGCAGATCTTTTACAACAAGGAGGACCAGTGGGAAATCCCGGCCATTGCCGTAGAGGGAGAACAACAGGCTGAGGGCAGGGTGCCCGTAATGACGCCCCGCCACATGATCATGAAGCTTCCCGGCGAGAAGAAAGAGGAATATATCCTCATGCTGCCGTTTACTCCGCGGGCCAAAGACAATCTTTCCGCCTGGATGGTAGCCAGAAATGACGGGCAGCAGTATGGAAAACTGGTCGTCTACCGCTTTCCCAAGGACAAATTGGTGTTCGGGCCCAAACAAGTCATCGGCCGGATCAATCAGGACGCGGAAGTCAGCCGGCAAATTTCTTTGTGGGATCAGCGCGGCTCTGCCGTCATCCAAGGGTCCCTTCTGGCTATCCCGATTGAGGAATCTCTTCTTTATGTCCGGCCACTCTATCTTAAGGCAGATGCAGGCAAAATTCCGGAGCTCAAGCGGGTGATTGTCGCCTACGAAAACAAAATAGCCATGGAGGAGACATTAGAGGCAGGGCTTGCAAGACTCTTTGGCGCCGGTACCGGCCAACAAACTAAGCCGGCAAGTGTCATAATTCCTACGGATAATCTCAGCAAACAGGCCGCCGAAACCTATGACGCCGCCATCCGCGCCCAACGAGACGGCGACTGGGGCAGATACGGAGAGGAAATTAGAAAATTGGGGGAAATTCTGAATAAACTGCGCCCATGAACGTGAAAAAGTGGCTGATTATCATTATCATCACACTGGTGTTGCTCAGCTTTTTGCCCTCCCTGTTTATGGCATACTGAAGGATATATGAAGTTGAAAAAAAGCGTAAATGCGGAAGTTGAGAAAAACTATCCGAGAAAAAAATTTCTTCTCAAACTATACAAGATCGCCAATAACCTCAAGAGTGGGCAAGATTATACTCTTCAACTTGGAAACAAACGAATTCAAGTACCAAAGAGAGCGAAATTTTATATCGAATACGAACAAGAAAATGATTACGAAGAAGTAGAGTTTTCTATAAAATGGAAAAAACAGCAAAAGTGACCGCACAACATGATATTCATCACAATCGTAAGAAAAATAATCTTATCCCTGGCGCCGCTGGCGCTTTTTTATCTGTTACGGAAAGTCGCAAGATATCAACATTTTCCTAAAAGGAAATCTCACTTGTCTGAGAGTAAGATTGTAGAAGGAGAAATTGTGGAGGAGAAAAGTTAGCTTGTACGAAGCATAATAACTGATATGTTGATGAATAATTTAGGTCGTTTAGGGATGCTCTTGCCTTTCAGAGAATGGGCTAACAATGGAGTTGTCAAAAAGTACTACAAAGATTATTTTCAGAGATTAAACGGTGGAACGTTTCTTGAGATTGGTTGCGGAAACGGCACAGGAGCCAAAATCATTAAGAAATGTTTTTCTCCTAAAAAAATTGTTGCAACTGATCTTGATCCGTTTATGATTAACGTTGCCAAACGAAATGTGCATGATCCTTTAATTATATTTGAAACAGGAGATGCAACTAAACTTAAATATCAAACCGGGCAATTCGACGGGGTTTTTGTTTTCGATGCACTTCATCATATCCCCGGTCCGCAATGGCAAGATTGCCTAAAAGAAATCTATAGAGTTTTAAAGCCGGGAGGTCTTTTTTTTATTTACGATGTATCTATCGAGTACTTTGAAACATTTATCGGTCGAGTCTTAAGACCTCTGTACGTTCACCCTTATGACTCAATGTATAGGAGAGATGAATTTATTGATTTCCTCCCCAAACTCAATTTCAAAATCCTCAAAAAAGAATTTCTTAGTCGCCATTTTCTTACTGTGGTCGAGAAGCCATGAAAATTAACCCTTTATTGCTATTTAAGCCAGCCTGTTTGATTCAGGGTGTAAAGTACTCCAATTGTATAGATAACATTTCTTAAAAGTCTTCCTCCAAATCCGGCAAGGAAATAGTATCGGTAAGGAATTCCATAGTGTCCGCCTACATAGCCTGCGATCGTATACAAGAATCCAGGAAATGGAAGCACGGCCATGGCAAATACCGCGGAGAGACCATATTTGGTGATGTATTTTTCGACTATTTCGTGTGTTTTTGACTTATTTTCAAATCTTTCTGTAGCACGACCGAAGTACCAGGCAAAAAACTCATCAATTGTTGAACCCAATGCGCCGATTAAGATGAGGGCAACAGGGTTAAGTTTTGTCACTATAAAGGGTAGGATATAAAGTCCGTATCCGAAATAGTTGGCCACAAAATAGCCTAAGTATCCAATACCCTTAATGGATTCCAGACTACGATATACGAATAAGGGAATGATTATGATGGCCAACGCTGCAGCTCCTGCTGACAAGCGAAGGATTTCCCTCTTGTTTCTGAAATTCGGTAACTTTATTCTCATAATTTTTTACCTTGTAAATTTTCAAACAACGTTAAATACTTTTTCCAGTTTAAGTCTAGCATATTTATGATTGCCACCTTCTAGGTGGAATAGGTTCGATGCAAAGCAGGAACAAACTGATATACTACAAGAGCCATGACAGGTATTCATCTGGTTATTTTCAGTGTAAACAAATCTAGTAAAATTGTACTATGTTGAGTCATATCAAAGCGCTAGAAACAAGGACAAACAAAGAAAGAGTGGAGTATGTCAAAAATGTACTAAAAGAAAAGAGCATACAGTACGAAAGTCAGCCATTTCGACTAAGACTATTAAAGGGTGAAAACGTCATTGTAACCCAATATTGTACCCCTAACGCCAGAAATCAGTTTCTTATTACAGCCCACACAAACAAATATTTTACCTCCCCAGGGGCCAATGACAACGCCAGCGGCGTTTCGATTTTGCTAAAAATAGCAGAAAACCTGAGGGTGAAAAATGTTTCAGAGAATGCCGGCATTAAGATAGTCTTCTTTGACCATGAAGATGGACTAGCATGGTTGGATGGTTCTACTTATTTTGTAAAAAATGTTGATCTCTCCAAAGTATCTTTTGTGCTGAATATTGATATGGTCGGAACCGGTAGCGCGGCAACCATTAGCCCCCGTCTGGCGAAAGAGGCGGATAAATACACTGCGTATCTGCTCAACTTTTTAGATAAGCAGAAGATTCGCTATTTTTCGTTTGATCTTCCCCCTATTTTTTGTGAAGACCATGTTCCTTTTATGAAGCGTGTTCCGGCAATATCTCTAAATTTATTACCTGAAAGTGACCTGGACTATCTCATGCATTTGTTACGCGCCCCTTTGTTATCACAAATTAAAGCTTGGCTTTTATTGCGTTTCAATCGAAAAAATCACCCGATGTTCATAATGAAACACAGGCATAATGAATTAGATACGAGTGAATTTATCCAAAATGAGAGCCTTTGTTTATGTGAGAAAATCATTATGAACCTTGTTGATTACCAGATAGCACAACGTGCCTCGTTTCCAAAAGAAAGACCGTTACATAATTGATATACTATAAGAACTATGACGGGTATCCATTTGGCTATCTTTCGGGGTAAACAAATTCGTCGGGTAATCCATAACAATGAAAGGAAGCGAGGTCGTGACATTTTTGTCACGGACTGAAATTAAAAGCTTCTGAAGGATAAAAATGTTACTATTAAGCTTAATCAGGAGAGTGCTGTTACCCTTCGTCCCCCTGGTGCTTTTTTACGTATTGAGAAAAATTGCCAAGACGCAACATCTTCCTAAAAGGAAACCCCACTTGTCTGAGAGTAAAATTGTAGAAGGAGAAATTGTGGAGGAGAAACGATGAAAACCGGTCTATCCGCTCCCATGCGATCAGTGCTCATTGTGGCTACCACGCTTGCCGTTGTCCTTGGATTGTTATTTCTTCTTTTTCGCATACTCCAGCCATTTCTCTTTGTATTTCTCACTGCTTTTATTTTAAGCGTTTTCTTAAACCCGTTATTTGTGTATTTGCACCAAAGATTCCGTCTGCCCAAAGCAGTCTCTGCTATCCTTGCAATCGTTATATCTATTCTCGTTGTTGCCATTCCCTTTTTTACGATTGCGACACTTCTTATAAACGAGATAAGTGATCTACTAGACTTTATACAGGCCAATGCCGGATCGAGAAATGAACTGATGCAAGCAGCCTACGGCTATCTGAATCGATGGGGAATTTCTACACAACACTTTGAGTTTGAAGCCAATAAATATATAGTCACGACACTTGGCTTTGTGTCAACGAGTTTAACTTCCATACTCTCTCAAACGTTTGGACTTATTCTCAATGGCATGCTTACTCTGCTTGTGACTTTTTACTTCCTGACGCAAAAAGAAACTATGTTACGCTATATTTACAGTGTAAATCCGCTGCGCCAAACAGATACTGATCGCCTGTCTACCCGAGCTACCGAAGTGATAAGCGCAACTATCCGCGGCAATCTTATTGTTATTGCGATTCAGGCAGTGTTCGGGGGAGTAGGATTTACCATTTTTGGTCTTTCTTCTCCTGTACTTTTGGGAGCTTTGTATGGCGTGGCATCGCTTATACCTGTAGTAGGAATCACCCTCGTTTGGCTTCCGGCAGCTGCTTACCTCATAGTAACTGGCAATCTCGCGGGCGGTATCGGGATAGCTGCCTGGTGCATTGTATCTAATCTGCTTATGGATAATGTTATTAGCCCAAAAATTGTGTCCGGGGAAACTCGACTTCACCCTTTGTTTATATTGTTCGGAGTCTTGGGCGGAGTCCAGCTCTTTGGACTTTTTGGCATCATCCTCGGACCTACCATTGTCGCTCTTTCTTTTATTGCTCTTGAAATGTACCGCCAATTACTTAAAGACAACACCTGAAATCAGGGTTTGAGTTCTCCGGATATGTATGAGGTAATAGTATTGATGGTTTTCTGAACAATCTCATGAAGTGCTTCCCTACTATTGAATGCGTTATGCGGCGTAATGATGACGTTGTCCTTGTTGAGTAAGACGTGATTGATAAGCTGTGTCTTGAGATCGCATGTCTTAAGGAATTCGCGGGTAAGCAATTCGCGCTCCTCCTTCAAAGCGCTTTCTTCTTCCAAAACGTCAAGCCCGGCGCCGGCAAGGATGCCTTGTTCAAGTGCCCAGAGGATGGCTTCGGTTTCCACAATCGCTCCGCGGGCGGTATTAACCAGAAAGCTTCCTGGCTTCATGAGCTGTATATTGTCTTTGTTGATCAGGTGGCGTGTCTCCGGCACGAGCGGCACATGGATGCTCACAATATCTGCGTGCCCAAGCAGATTGGGTAAATCAACATAGGTGATACCAAGCGTGTTTTCTAGTTCAATCTTTGGTGTTCTCGTATGGACGATGACACCCATGTCAAACGCACGTGCCAGTTGGGCGACGCGCGTGCCGATAGACCCAAGACCAACAACACCCAGCGTTTTTCCTGCCAGCTCAAAACCGCGCAACCCATCAAGGGTAAAGTTGCCGCGGCGGGTCCGCTCAACGGAAGAAACAATCTTTCGGGATAACGCAAGGATGAGCGCAAACGTGTGCTCCGCTATCGTATTGATCCCATACGCGGGTACGTTGCGGACGGTAATGTCGTGCGCCACGCAATACGCACGATCGATATGGTCAACGCCGGTTGAGCGCGTGGCTATGAGTTTCAGTTTAGGCAATTGTGACAGAACGTCACGAGAGAGCTTGGAGTAAATAAATGATGAAAGAATCTCCGCGTCCTTATGGCGTACTACCATTGCGGCGTCAAGCGGTTCGGAAGAAAAAGAAAGAGCGTGGCCGCCAAGGGCAGCCCCAAACAATTCTTTTTCCCAGCTTTCCGTTTCGAAAAAAGCGATGTTCATACGCTGATAGTTCTCATCGTACCATATAGTATACAATATGGGAGTGACGCGCGAGGAATTTGAAGTGCTCGTTTCTGAAGCGCTGGAAAGCATGCCAGAGGAGTTTGCCCGGCAGCTGGATAATGTCGAGGTCGTGGTGGAAGCATGGCCAAGCCAGGACGACCTCCAAAGCGTCGGTGCCGGAGCCGGCGTGACCCTCTACGGCCTGTATCGGGGCGTGGCAAAGACGAGGCGGGCAAACTACAGCGGGGTACTACCCGACAAAATCGTCATATATGCCGGGCCGATCCTGGCACACTTCGGCGGCAATCCGGGTGCGGTGAAGGCCCAGGTAAGGGAAACAGTGCTGCATGAAATCGGACACCATTTCGGCATGAGCGAACAGGATATCCGCCGCGCACAAGAAGTTACAGTTCTATGATACATAAAACGATACTTCCGTGGTTTGAAGATGGTATCGCGATTGTTGGTTTTTTCATTATCGTTGGGATCTTTTTTTCGCCGACTATCTTTCAGGGCAAATTACCTGTTCCGTCGGACAGTCTGGTTGGGTTGTACCATCCGTGGCGGGATCTCTATAAAGATACGAATCCGCGGGGTATTCCGTTTAAAAATTTCCTTATTACAGATCCGGTGCGCCAGCAGATCCCGTGGAGGAAAATTGCAATTGATCAGTGGAAAGAAGGAAAAATCCCTTTGTGGAATTCGTATAATTTTTCAGGGTTCCCGATCTTAGCCAATATTCAGGCGGCTGCTTTGTATCCTCTGAACATTCTTTTTTTGATATTCCCGTTTATTGATGCGTGGACGATGCTCATCATGCTCCAGCCGCTCCTTGCAGGTCTTTTTATGTATTGGTATCTCCGGTCTCTTGCCTTGCGATCTGTTGCAAGTCTTTTGGGAGCCATAGCATGGAGTTTTTCGGGATTTAACATTGCGTGGCTTACATGGGGGACCATGGGTCACGTAGCTCTCTGGTTGCCGCTGGCGCTTCTAGCCATCGATAAGAGTTGGTATTTTATTCTGGTATTTTCATTAGTTTCTCAATTTTTTGCCGGTCACGCGCAGATTTCGTTCTATTTTATTCTTGTAATTATCGCTTATGCAGTAATGCGAAAAAGAGCTGGGTTTAGGTTCATCTTATTATTGGGCTTGGTAGCTCTACTCACTTCAGTACAATGGATACCGTTTCTCGATTGGGTGAGGCAAAGCAGTCGGGTCATTGATGGTGCGGGTTGGCACAAGGAAGGGTGGTTTATCCCATGGGTTCACCTTGTCCAGTTCGTAGCACCGGATTTCTTCGGCAACCCGACGACGTTAAATTACTGGGGACAGTGGAATTATGGTGAATTTGTGGGCTACGTCGGTGTCCTTCCTTTGGTATTTGCCCTCGGTGCTATTCTATCCGGGCGCAATATAGTGCGTCTATTTTGGATCGGGATGGGCGCCGTAGCTTTGCTTTTTGCTCTTCCAACACCTATTTCAGTCTTGCCGTTTATCCTGAAAGTCCCCATACTCTCCTCACTCCAACCAACGAGACTTCTCTTTATTGTAGATTTCGCTCTTGCTGTGCTTGCCGCGTACGGATGTCATGAGTTTCTTGAAAATACGAAGCGACGTCGTTGGATATGGTCTCTATGTTTTTTTTGGGGTGTATTTGCTATTCTTTGGATAGTTTCGATCTTCGGATCTCTTCAGGTGAGTACACGCAATCTCGTCTTACCTACCGTTTTGTTCGTAGTAGCCGTACCATTGCTTTTCCTTCATCGCGTTACCATGCCTGCCCGCCGGATTGGTGGGTTTCGAAACATGGTAACATGGGGCATCGTTGGTTTGGTTGCAGTGGATCTCTTGCGATTCGGGTGGAAGTTTACGCCGTTTACCCCGCGAGAATACTTTTTTCCGGAAACGAAGGTTATATCATTTCTTAAAGAGCAACCACAGCCGTTTCGTATAATAAGCCTCGATAAACGCATCTTACCTCCCAATACGGCGAGCTACTTCGGGATAGAATCTATTGAAGGGTATGATCCTATCATTTCATCGCGCTACGAAGAGCTTATGGCGGCAATTGCCCGCGGAGTGCCGGATATCAATCCTCCTTTTGGGTTTAACAGGATTGTTACTCTCGAGTCGCTACATGTTCCCTTGCTTCCCCTGCTAGGTGCCCGCTACGTCCTCTCCCTGACTGATCTGCCCCAGCAATACCTTGTAAAAGTATTTGAAGAGGGAGAGACAAGGGTATACGAGGATAGCCGTGCTGTCCCGCGCGCCTATATTGTAGAGCGACCGATTATATCTTTCGGAAAAGTGGAAACGATGAATACGCTATACAGATTAAAGGATTTCAGGCGTGAAGCCGTAGTGGAGGGTGATGTATCGATTCTTACCGTCCCCATGAGGGGTGATGAATCCGTCTCTTTGATCCGATACGAGTCCAACCGATTAGAAATAGACACAAGTCTTTCGGTTCCCCGTCTTTTAGTGGTTGTTAATGCTTATCACCCCGGCTGGCGCGCGTCAGTTGACGGAAAAACAACGATGATATACCGGACAAATTATGCTTTTCAGGGTATAGTAGTTCCGGCCGGCACACATAAAGTAGTTTTCTCGTATTCATTATGAAAGTGTGTATCATTATTCCAAATAGAAATGGGGCGGAGCTTCTTGAGAAAAATTTGCCCTCTGTACTGGCTGCTGCTAAAGGCGAAGAAGTCATCGTGGTAGACGACGCATCAACGGATAATTCCATCGAGCTTCTACAAGACAAGTTCTCTTCTGTTCGTGTCATTCGTAGCGGTCATCATCAGGGGTTTGCCAGCACCGTTAATATCGGCGTTCAAGAAGCCGCAGGTGAGATCGTGGTGCTTCTCAATACCGATGTGCTGCCGGAAAAGGGCTTTCTGGGTCCGCTAGTAAAACACTTTAGCGACCCGTCTGTTTTTGCGGTCGGATGCCTGGAAAAAAGCCTTGAAGAAGACAAAATCGTCCTTCGCGGCAGAGGTGAGGCAAAATGGGAGAAGGGATTTTATATTCATTGGCGTGGAGAAGTGGATAAATCATCTACTGCTTGGGTCGCAGGCGGTAGCGGAGCATTCCGGAAATCAATCTGGGCGAAACTCGGCGGGATAGACACGATGTATGACCCGTTTTATTGGGAGGACATCGACCTCTCTTACCGCGCGCGCAAGGCCGGATACAGGATTCTCTTTGAACCCACATCGGTTGTCGTCCATGAACACGAGATTGGAGCGATCAAACGGGAGTACTCTGCTATCCGGGTAAAAATTATCGCCTACCGCAATCAATTTTTATTTATTTGGAAAAATCTGTCCGACCCCAACATTTTGCTTGGTCATGCGATTTGGACGCCAATCAGGCTTTTACAAGCGGTTTTTCGGGGGGATATTGCCATGCTCGTCGGTTATATATGGGCCTTATTTCGTATTCATCTGGTAATTTCATCCCGCATTCAAACGCGTCCGCAATGAATATAATATCTTTCCTTTCTTCAATGCTCATTTTTTGGTATTTACCCGGTGAAGCGATAATGGGTCTTGCTAAACGATCTTTTTCCGGTTGGATGAGAGTTGTGGCATCCGTGTGGATTGGCATCTCACTATTCATAGGCGTTTCGTATGGAGCGGCGTTGTTGGGCATTCGATGGATCGTATTACCCGTCATGATTCTTTTTGCGATAGGGGGAATCGTACATCTTCGGAAATCTTGGAAGCATCTTCGGAAGGATTGGTCCGGACCCCACTGGTTCCTTATCCTTTTTGCGATTTTGTTTTCGCTTACCGTGACCACGAGTGGATGGATGATAAACGGATCAATGGTACTAAAAGGGGTAAACGCCGTGGACGGGATTTGGAATTTGGCTCTTATTGAAGAGCTTGTTCATACGTTTCCTCCCGAACATCCGGCGATAGCAGGTATTCCTCTTCGCGGGTATCACTTTCTCTACAATTTATTCGTTGCGGACTTCTCACGCCTCACCGGTATATCCACGATCGGACTCCACTTTCATTTTATTCCAATCGTCATGTCGTTCCTTTTGGTCTATGGATTATATGCTCTGGCCGTACGGCTCACCAAGGGCACGCGCCACGCGGCATGGGCGACATTTTTTGCTCTGGCAGGCGGAAGTTTTGCATTTGTGCTCCCGATATTTTTCGGGAAGTCCGTAAGTCTGGATGACGCATTAGGCATCACGCAACCGTTTTCGCTTCTGGTTAGTCCGTCATTTGTGCTGTCACTGCTTTCTATCATCTACACATGGATATTTCTTGACGAGTATGACAAGCAGCCTTCATGGATATGGGGAACGCTCATAGGAGCGTTTGCAGGGTTAGCCGTGGGAATGAAGGTCTATGCAGGAATGATTCTTTTACCAACAACTGGCTGGTTTGTTCTGGTTCGGTTGGTTACCAAAAAAGATTGGGTAAGTATCGGAGTGGCGGGAATAGCGGCGGCCGTAACGGCAGGGGTGTTCCTGCCATTAAACGCTTCATACGGTTTTTTGCGTTACCAGCCGTTGTGGCCTCCACACCGCGTCATGCAGGGAGTTTTAGATTTTACCCAGTGGGAACTCAAGCGCCAGACGCTTGAGGCGATGGGAGCAAGACTCGGCCTTTTCAAACTCGAAGTTATTGCGTTAGCTATTTTTATTTTTGGTAATCTTGGCACTCGCCTCATAGGACTTATGGGGCTATTTTTGCTAAAGAAGAAGAGCGTTTCGATAATTTTTTCATTTTTGATAATCGGAAGCTTGGTTTCGTTTATCCTGCCCATGTTTTTCTTGCAGCCGATCGGTGCGTTTAACATGATTCAGTTCTTTTGGTATTTTCTCGTATTTATGGGCCTTTTAGCCGGATGGGGATGGTCGTTGTTGCTTGAAAAAGCAGCCATATCATGGAGGATAGTTCTTTCTATCGTCATGATCGCGGTTACCGTTCCTTCTGCAGCGGAAAAGGTCATGACTTTTGTTGGACGCCCGACGTACTTCATAGCAAAGGAAGAAATTGAGTTCTATAATCAATTACGATCGGTTGGTCGCCCCGGTGATGTCGTGCTTGAAGTACCTGTGATTGATCGATATTCTCCTGCGGAAATTTCAGGTTGGTTTTATCGATCTACTCCGAGAGTTGCCGCGTTTAGCGGAAAACGTACGTTTTTCGGAAGTGAAGTCGTGCAGTTTCCGTATGATGAATGGATACACCCGAGAGTCAAGCTCCTCAATACATTTCTATTAGGCGAGGCGGAAGCGCTTAAAGCGTTGCAAATATTACAAGAGAAGTATAGTATTGATTTCATTGTAATTCCGAAAGGCGTGCAACCATGGTTTATAGGCAAGCCTTGGTTGTGTTTTATATTTGGAAATGAATACGCAGCGATCTATCAGATGTGCGAGTTGCCGGAATAATCTTAAACCCTTTTTAATAAAAAATGGGTTTACTCTCGCGAAGTGTCCGTCTTGTAGCCTTATTCACACAGATATCAGGCAGGATTATGCGACGTTTGTAAACCGTTTTTATGAGCGGGGATACTTTACCGGGGATCGGTCTCGGATGGCTTATATTAATTATGAAGACGATAAGCCTTTTATCTGGGCAAACATGCGTAAGTTCCTTTCGTACATACGCGCATATAAGCCGAAAGGAAAATTGTTAGACGTGGGGTGCGCATTGGGATTTTTCACCGAACTTGCGTTAAAAGCAGGGTATGATGCGTATGGCATTGATCCTTCCGACTTTGCAGTCGCTAAAGCCAAAAAATTAGTTGGGTCAGAGCGTATACGAAAGGCAAAGCTATCCGATATTCATGACAGAACTAAAAGTTACGACGTTGTTGCAATGTTTGATGTGTTTGAACATTTAGCTGACCCGGAGGGAGATCTTGAAATCGTTAAAAAAATTCTTAAAGACGATGGGATGATCATTATCGCTACAGGAGACACGGACAGCTTCTTTGCCCGAATACTCGGTAGGCGCTGGACGTTTTATAATCCGCCGCAGCACCTCTACTTTTTCAATCATGATAACCTGACCAAGCTTCTTGAGAAAAAAGGATTTGAGCCGGTGTCTTGGATGAGAATAGGCAAGTGGTTGAGTTTGCGGTATGTATTACATCTCGCCCGAACCGGAGGGGAGAGTGTGCTTGCTGAGTTTCTGTATCGATTGACTGACCTCCTCGGTCTGGGCAAATTGCCGTTGTATCTGCCGACGTATGATAACATGGTGGTAATTGCTAAGAAAAAGCTGGGTACGTGATATGCGGCGATCATTTCTTCTCCACATCCTCGTCATCGGATTCTTTTTTTTCCTAACCGCCATCGCATTTCGTTTTTATATGTTTAAAGGGCTCGTGCCCATCCAATTCAATCTTCTTCCGGCGTTTTATAGTCCCTGGAAGTATGAAACTTGGGCCGGATATGAGCGCGGAGTACCCAATAAACCTATCGGGACGGACAATCCTAAACTATTTTATCCGTATCGGAAGTTTACGACCGAAGAATTTAAACAGGGGAGAGCACCACTGTGGAATCCGTATGTGTTTTCCGGCAATATCCATGCGGCGACGTACCAAGCGGCTGTATGGTACCCGTTTAACTTCCTCTACCTCCTACTTCCGCAAGTAGATGCGTGGAGCATCCTTATTATGCTCCAACCTATTCTTGTGGGTTGGTTTACGTTTCTTTTTATGCGATCGCAAGGGATTTCAGCGCGTGGAAGTCTATTCGGGAGTATAGCTTTTGCATTTTCCGGATGGATGATCGCATGGTGGGAAGAGTCGATTGTTATCGTTCATAGCATTCTTTGGCTCCCGCTTGCACTATATGCAGTTGCTCGTAGGCGATGGCTTCTTTTGATTTTTGCACTCTCCATGTCTATTCTCGCAGGCTTTTTGCAAATGAGCATTTATCTTTTTACGACGGTAGTTATTTGGAGTATGTTCTCCAAGCGTATGACAAAATTATTGGTACTAGCGTTTTTTGCAGCCGTTTTGATAACGGCTATTCAGTGGATGCCGGCTATTGAAGCATACATGCTCTCGTCGAGGGGGACGGTGGGAGCGAAATTTTTGTTTGACGATTATCTGGTACCGCTACGGCACCTGATTACGCTTTTGGTCCCGGATTTTTGGGGAAATCCCGGCTCGTATAATTATTTTTTTCCGAAACTGTTTTATCACGAAAAGGTCATCTGGATCGGCTTATTTCCGCTCATCTTTGCTATCCTCGGCGCGAGTTTTTGGAAAGATCGGCATATCAAATTCTGGTTAGCTTTCACACTCATAGTTTTATCACTTGGCTTTGCGCTTCCGACGAGTTGGGTGTGGTACGTTTTGCGAGTGCCTGTACTTTCTGCCGCGCAACCAGCACGTATATTTGTTTTGTTTGCCTTTGGGGCAAGTGTGCTCTCTGCGTACGGCATGGATGCCTGGCTTTCGGGCCGGATATCCAAAAAACGTATTCCGTTGATTCTCTTGGTGCTTCTCGTAGTTTTAACAGCTCTTTGGGGGTTTGTGTTGTTTGCCAAGTGGAAGCTCGCACAGGGTAGTACGCTTTCACTCAAAGATCTTGAGTTTTATGGGAGATTCGCGACAATATCGTTTCGCAATCTTCTTATCCCAACGCTTTCCTTTTTTATGGCTGTGGTGCTACTGTTTTTTATCAAAAGCAAAAAAATTGTCTTTGGTGCTATCTTGGTGGTAACGATAGCATGGAGTCTGTATGCCGCCGATAAATTCTTATACTTTTCTGATCGAAGGTTTGAGTTTCCCGAAACTCTTCCTATCACAAAACTCAAGGAGCTCACGTCTACGAATTATGCTCGCGTTTGGGGCTACGGCGATGCATCCTTCACACCCAATATGCTTTCCTATTATGGTTTATATTCTCCGGAAGGATACGATGCGCTTTTTTCTCAGAAATATGGCGAACTTTTGCATACCATCAAAAGTGGCGGGGTAGTAAGCGATCAAATAGACAGAACGGATGCGATCCTCAAGGGGCTAACAGAACGGGATCCGACGGATCAATCACTGGTACGTTTGCGGCTCATGTCTCTTTTGGGGGTCCGCTACATACTTGAGTATAAAAACGCAGAACATAAAAAAGCGCTGACCAATGACCAGCGGTTTCCACCAGCATTGTTTACCATTGCTTGGGAAGATGATGCGTGGCGCATCTGGGAATATAAAAAAGCATTGCCCCGCGCGTGGTTCTCAACAGACGGAAAAGTTACGATTCGTCGGTACGAACCGTCTCTCGTAGAGCTTGATGTGAATAGTTCCGAGCGGGGTATGGTCGTACTTTCAGATACCTATTATCCTGGGTGGGTGGCACGCGTCGACGGACGCAATACGCCCGTTGAGCGTGTCCACGATGCGCTTCGCGGGATACCGGTGGAAGGCGGCAGCCACACCGTGATCCTTACCTATGAACCGATAAGTTTTCGTCTGGGACTAGCAGGGTCAGGGTTGGGAATTATTGTGATAGCTTGCGTATTGTGGTACACAAGAATGAAATTATGAAACGGGAATGGTTGTTATTGTTTATGATCGTAGGAATAGCCGCAGTGATTCGTCTTTGGAATTTGGGTGCTATTCCTCCTGGCGTCAATCGTGATGAAGCATCGATTGGCTACACTGCATATTCCCTGCTGAAGACCGGGAAAGACGAATACGGTGTATCCTGGCCTGTCTCGATAAAATCATTCGGCGACTGGAAATTACCTTTATATATTTACGCTTCAATTGTGCCAATTAGTATTGCCGGGTTGACAGATTCGTCCGTACGTATTGTTTCTGCGCTGGCTGGCATCTTGACAGTATTATTGACGTATCTTTTGGTAGGTGAAGCATTTCGGCAATCTTTGTGGTCGCGACGTATCGCTTTGGGTGCATCATTTCTTCTTGCTGTGTCGCCGTGGCATATCCATTTTTCCCGTGTCGCGTCTGAAGCCAATGTTGCAGTTTTATTTACTGTTATAGCATTATGGCTCTTTTTTGTTTCATTTCGAAAGCCAGTTGCCATTATTGGTAGTTCTGTTTTTTTTGCTTTCACGCTTTATACATATCACGGCAATCACATTTTTACCCCGCTTCTCCTTTTGGGTATCTTCATTTTGTACAAAGTACGGCTAACATCAAATAGATACAAATTCTTTTCACTTGGGATACTGGTGTCGCTCGCGATTTTTATATACGCAATAACGTTTTTACGCGCAGACAAGACAAAGTTTGCCGGTACGAGCATATTATCCGATCCGGGGGTCGTTCTTTATCAATTAGAGTTGCCTCGTAGCGAACACGAAAACGCACTTTTTGCAAGAGTATTTCATAATCGCTTCGTGTATGTGGCAAAAAAGTTTTTAGAGAGTTACGTGTTAAGTTTCAGTCCGGAATTTCTCTATATCCGTGGAGGAGGCAATAATGCTCACAATATACCGCTTGCCGGTAATGCATATCTTTTGGAATGGTCACTTCTGTTCATAGGTATATACCGGATTTTAAAAATGAGACAATCATCCGGTTTATTTTTTCTTTGGTGGCTTGCTGTGGCGCCGATTGCCTCGAGTCTCACAAAGGATGCACCGCATTCTGCTCGCATGTTGGCCATACTACCTGCGCTTCAAGTGGTCACGGCGTTTGGCGTCATGACACTCTTGGATTTCGTCAGGAGACAAATGAAGTTAGTAGTAAGTGTCGTATTGGTAGGAGGATATCTCTGGTCAATGTTGTTATATTTTGATGCATACTTTGTGCATTTTCCCCAAACAAACAGTCAAGACTGGGGGATTGCGTACAAATCCATTGCTCGTTTTCTTGTCGATAATCAGAGTCGATTTGATCGAATATTATTTAGTAAACCTGACCGCTCCCCATATATCTATCTGGCGTTTTATCAAGTCTTGAATCCTGACACACTTCAAAAAACTGCTATAAGGTATCCGGAAACCAAAGAGGGTTTTTCGCACGTCGCGAAATTAGGTACTATAGAGTTCCGAAATCCTAAGTACCCCGAGGATTTGTTACTACCCAAGACACTGGTAATAGATTGGGCATCTGATATATCCGCAAATGCATTGTCTTCAAGTCGGATTGAAAAAGAGATCAAAACACCGGAGGGAAATCCGCATTTTATCCTTCTATCAAGTTCTCCCCGTGCGACTCAATGATTTTTGCTTAAGCCCATACATCAAGGTGGCGGCAATTGCGAAAAAAGAAGCAACGGATAATAATATTCCTGCAGAAAATGAGGTTGGGAAGTACCAAAATTCTACCCTATGCGTGCCGGCAGGGACGAGGACAGCGCGGAATGCCCAATTGGCTCGTATTATTGGTGAAGTCATGCCATCAACAGAAGCACGCCAATTGCCATCATCGGCGTCGGAGAGATAGAGAAGTTGGGGTGTTTGCGTTTTCGTTTCAAACGTGACCCTTGTAGGGTCATAGCGTAATAGCTTGATTTCCTTTGATGGATCGGATTGCATTGTAGGAAGTTGACTTTGAGAAGATATGAGGACTGTCCCGGAAGGATTAAATTCCGGTGAGAAAAGGAAATTTTCAAATTCCTCCATGGAGTTATAAGGAATAACTTCATGGGTCAAAAAGAATCGGGGGGCTGCTTTCGAATTTTCAAAAATAGTCCATCCGCTGTTTTTCCATATGGGCTGAAACCGGTTTGGTGGAAATGTAATAGCTGTTGATGCATTTTCGTCCCGATCGATGACGTAACGTACGCCGAGCGCGTCAAGCACTCGGAGTCTCGTAAAATTTTCCGGAAGGTCGTGTTCCCCGAACCCCGGAGCGACAAAACTGTCGGATCGGGTCGTGCGGGTGAACTCCCTTGCGAGCGTACCTTGATGACTTGTTTGAATGAATTGGTTATATGTTTTTAAATTTAGCGGGTCAATACCATCCGGTGATTGAATGCGATAAATCGTGGAAATATTGGGCAGGATTTGCGCTGTGCCGTATCCCCAGAACCGGTCCGTTGCGTTTCGGGATGCCAAAAAATCCCATAACGGGTGCTGTGGAAACACAAACAATTGCGGGACAAACGGATTAAACTTGAGGAAAGCAAAAGCCAGCTCCGTCACAAGAACCATTGTCATCACGGGAGCTTGGAGTTTTTTCGGTATAAAAATAATTGCCAGGAGCCCGACTACAAAAACGGCTGTAGCAAGGAGCATTGAGCGCTCCGACGTCGGGGAAGATAGCATAAGTGCGGCTACCCACCCGGCGATAAGGATACATGCTACTATTCCTGCTGCGCGCAAAAAGGTTTTAGGGTTTTTCGATAGAGTGTCCCAACCTAGACCCGTAAGAACCGCAAGACTAATAGCGAAGAGTGACAGCATCCGGGTTGGCGATCCGGTGGACAGGATGGGGATTGGAAATCGGTAAAAAAGTTCCGTCAATGGAGTTCGTACAGTCAAAAGAAGAACTCCTAACGCTGACCAGAGAAAGAATTTTCGATGCCAGGAAGAGGATCGGGAGACAAGCGCTGTGATGGCAAGCATTATACCGATCAGTCCAATTGAGATGGCGTTACTGACATACGTATCCTGTAGGAAGTATGTTTTGGTGGCCGGGTTGCCGAAAAAGTCGGGTACAAACATTTTGATGAGTTGCCAGGGCGGAATAAGCATATTGCTAATGATGAACTGATAATCATGAGGTACACGGGCTGATTTGAAAAAAAGCTCAATCGTCGGCAGAATTTGTACGGCTGCAAGTCCTAAGCCACCGAGGAAGCCGGTTATGAGCAGGCGACGACGACTGATCATATACACCAGAGATAATCCTAATATATAGATGAAATCCTGCGGATGTCCGGCGGTGGCGCTCATAAAGACTGCAACTGCGAGAAGATATGATTTTCGTTTTTCTATACACCAAAGGATGAGCGGGAGCCAGAGGATGGTATGCCAGACAGTGTTAAACTCCATCCAAACGTTGGAAAAACTTCCGTAATTGAAAGCAATAGCGCCGAGGATTGCTCCCCAGGGACTGATCCCTATAGTTGTTGCAAATAGGAAGAAGAATAGGGAACCTAAAACTGGTTGGAGAATGACCAGAGTAGACCAAGCGATGTCAAAAGGAAGGAGAAAAAAGATGATATTTAATGGGTAAAGAACAGCTGACTGATCGTTAGCAAGAAGTGGAGCGCCGGAGAAATTATATGGATTCCAGATGGGCAGTCTGCCTTGTTTGATTTCATCAATTGCGAGCCTTCTCCATGGGTAGAGCTCCCGGAGAACATCGAAATACTGAACTTTACTAGGGATAGCACCGGGGTAGTATCCGCCATATGATGCGTGTCGCCAGGGATTGTATTCGGAGAGAAGGAGGTCTCCGGGAAAAGGGAGAAGGCCAAAAAATATTGTTTTATAGAAAAAAATGACCGTAACTCCGGTAAGAAGAAGGTATGGCCACCATTTATTTAATTTCATAGACGATGTCACCGTCAAGAGTGGCAAATTTCGTTCGGAGCTCCGGGTGATTGGGATCGAGGATGTATTGTCCACGCTCTCCTCGGGCCAGTTGCCAGGGGTGGACGATGATGTGAGAGACGCCCTGTGATCGCAAATAATTGATCGACGCGTTATTGGGGAATGAAGCCATGTTTACTACGGCGTCGTGGTAGCTTTGCGCCACATAGCCGCTGTAGCCGTTGACGGTCTGTTTATTGTGGTATCCGGCAAAGTACACGCGGTACGTTTCGGCAGCGAGTGGACTATCCCCAGTAATTTCTTCATAGCGAAGCATTACCTGTTGTCCGATAGGAATAATTCCCTGTTCAATTTTTCCGATAGGCAGTTCAATGATAGCGCTTACACCGGCTTGCTGTTTGAGCCATTGGTAGACAAGCGGCGCGTCAGTGTAGGTTGGAATTTTCACGAGCGGCAGTGGCCGTTGCCAGATTTCGAAGAGGAAAAGTATTCCGATAAGAAATAGAATCAACGGTTTTACTCTTGTTGCCCCGTATCCGGCAAGAACGGTTAATCCTAATATAAACACGATAGAAAATCGTGCGGGAACGCGGAGAGTCTGAAGCAGCGGAAATACTTTATAGAGATATGCGTAAGGGAGTTTAATATAACCGGTGTCAAATGGGCCGATGGAAAATGGCCGCTCCGGACCGAAAGACAGTACCAGACCGGTAAGAGCGATTGCGCTGAATAAAATAATAGAAAACCGATATTCTTTTTTCCTCCATTGCATTATTCCAAGTCCCGCAAGTATAAAGAGGGCTAGTGTCGGATAAAGTGTACGCTCACCTTCGTTGGGTTTGAGGAATTGGGAAAGGATAGATGTTTGAGTTACGGAAAAATAATCTTGCTGATAGGCGGCGCGGGATGAGGACTCCTCAAGCGACCGGGTAATTTCCGGGTGTTCTGCCTTGAGACGAATGTAGGGAAACATGAGAAGGAGCGCGAGAGCGGTTGTGAATATCAGCGGAAATACGGCAATTTTTACGCGTGACCATAGAGAAGCATAACATGCGCTCACCATGATTATGGCAACGACTACAGCAAACACGCCCAAATACACCGAAGAGCCCAGAAGCAGGAGAAACGAAACAAGCGCAGCGGCCAGATGGCGAATTTTGCCTTCCCGGAAAAACCAATAAAGTCCGTATATATAATAAGGAAGCCATTGGCTGCTTAGGGCTGGTAAATGGCTCATCTGCCCAAATCGCGGGTAAGAGAAGGCAAACATGGCGCCGCTTAACAGACTCGCCCATTCGTGTTTGACAAGAGATTTAACAAGGAAATACATGCCGAGTCCCGCAATAGGGAAGGTGAAGAGGGTATAGAGATTAATGGCAAGAATGGGATTATTCGTCAGCCAAATAATGGGATAAGTAAATAGCGTTTGCGCGGCGAGCGTGTCAGAGAGCGCTAGCGTGTTGGTCGTCGGGTAATATATGTTCGTGTCAAGGAGACCAGCAAATCCGTTTGTGATTGACCTTACATTATGCATGAGATTCCATGCGTAAAAGAGCGGATCACCGGCATTGATAACATGATCCCAGGCAAGAGGAGTAAGCGGCC
>Ga0080064_1002479_pt1 | contig 31199 bp, 27 predicted proteins | sample Subgrocontami54m_FD_69260 | JGI IMG/M metagenome (GOLD analysis project Ga0080064, IMG submission 69260) | Subsurface groundwater microbial communities from S. Glens Falls, New York, USA - GMW46 contaminated, 5.4 m (SPADES assembly) (version 2) ...
GGTGGGCGACCTCCCGGAGGAGACCTCCGAAGAAATCTTGGAGGAGATGCAGCCGGCCGAGCGCGCGGACGTGTCAGAGCTGCTGGAGTTCAAGGAAAACACCGCCGCCGGCCGCATGACCACCGACTACCTGTACTTCGCCTCCAGCGCCACGGTGGAGGACGCCATCCAGGCTCTGGGCTCCTACGAAGGCGCGCCCGAGACTTTGAGCGCCATCTACGTGGTGGACCACGACGAGAAGCTCGTCGGCGCCGTCTCCCTGGCCAACGTGGCTCTGGCGCGGGAGGAGACCCGGCTTTCCGCATTGATCACCCAGCCCGTCATCTCCTGTCCGGTCGGCGCCGGCGAGAAGGAGGTGGTCGAGCTCTTCGATAAGTACAACCTGCTGAGCTTGCCGGTGGTGGACGAGCAAGGCCGCTTGTCCGGGGTGATCACCGCCGACGTAGTCATCAACCTGCTGCGCAGCAAGCTGTAGCGCGCTTCGAGTGCGCCACCCGTTGGGCGAAAAGGGAACTGAGTCCTGAGCACCGGCAACCGATCATGAAATGGCTGAAGCACTGGAAGACCCGCATCCTGCTCTTCTTGGCCGTACTGGGCCCGGGCTTCATCACCGCGAACGTGGACAACGATGCCGGCGGCATCTACACCTACTCCCTTGCCGGCGCCCGCTTCGGGTACCTCCTGCTTTGGACCATCATTCCCATGACCCTGGCCCTCATCGTGGTGCAGGAGATGGCGGCCCGCATGGGCGCGGTCACCGGCAAGGGGCTGAGCGACCTCATCCGCGAGGAGTTTGGCTTGCGCATCACCTTCCTCATGATGGTGGCGCTGGTGATCACCAACTTCTTCAACGTCATCGCGGAGTTCGCCGGCGTCGCCACCAGCCTGGAGTTGTTCGGCCTTTCCCGCTATTTCACCGTTCCCGCCGCCGCCCTTCTGGTGTGGCTCCTGGTGGTGAAGGGGAACTACAAGACGGTGGAGAAGGTCTTCTTGATCGCCTCGTTCTTCTATCTTTCCTATATCGTGGCCGGGATCCTCTCGCGTCCCAAGTGGGATGAAGCTCTGTTCCGCACGGTGACCCCGCCGGCGCACTCCCTGTTCTCCGACTCCACCTACCTCTACCTCACCGTGGGCATTATCGGCGCCACCATCGCGCCCTGGATGCAGTTCTATTTGCAGTCCTCGATCGTGGAGAAAGGGATCACCGAGCGGCAATATCGGGCGGCCCGCATCGACGTCTTCGTCGGTTCCATCTTCACCGACATCGTCGCCGCGTTCATCATCATGGCCTGCGCCGCGACCCTGTACGTCCACGGACATCACCAGATCAACGACGCTGCCGACGCCGCGGAAGCTCTGCGCCCTTTCGCCGGTCAGTGGACCTTCTTCCTCTTCGCCGCCGGGCTGTTCAACGCCTCCCTCTTTGCCGCCTGCATCCTCCCCCTCTCCACCGCCTACACCATCTGTGAGGGGCTGGGCTTCGAGTCGGGAGTGGACAAAGGGTTCCGCGAGGCCCCGTTCTTCTACTGGCTCTACACCGTCCTCATCGCCGCCGGCGCCGGCGTCATCCTGTGGCCCGGTTTGCCCCTGCTCAAGGTGGCGGTCTTCTCCCAGGTGCTGAACGGCATCCTGCTTCCCTTTGTCCTGTTCTTCATGCTGCGGCTCATCAACAAGCCCGAGCTCATGGGCAGCCACACCAATTCGCGCCTGGACAACGCCGTCGCCTGGAGCACCGCCGTGGTCATGATCGTACTGAGCGCGGCCATGCTTTGGACCACCCTGTAAGGGGATCTGCTGCTCACAAGGCTCTTGCCTGAAGCGCGCGCCAGGGGCATAATCGCGCCGCTGCATTCTCCCGGGAGGAAGCATCTCCGCCACAACTTCCGCTGATGGTCAGATGATCTCGCCCGCGGCGATCTGCCGCACCAGTTCCTGGTCGGCCTCCAGGAAGTCGTAGGCGGCGAGTTCGGCGCGCTCCACCCAGCGCACGTCGGCGAAGATGCGGTTCTCCACCTCTCCTTCGAATTCGCGCACCAGGAAGAAGCGCAGCTCCACCGCGTTGCCGTTCTTGTAGACGTGCTTGAGGCGCGCCACCTCGTCGCCGATGCGGGCCGCGATGCCCAGTTCTTCCTCGAGCTCGCGCCGCAGGGCGTCCCGCGGCTGCTCCCCGGGCTCGATCTTGCCGCCGGGGAACTCCCACTTCAGCGGCATGGACTGGTGCCGGGTGCGCTGGCAGGCCAGCACCTGGCTCTCGCGCAGCAGGAGCGCCGCCACCACCAGCTTCATCGCAGGGGAGCCTTCTCGAGATAGCGTCCCACCAGCCGGGCGCAGTGCTCCACCAGTTGGCGGTCGTCGGGCCCGAAGGCGGCCGGGGAGTGGCTGTCAATGTCCAGTTCGCCCACCACTTGTCCCCGCACAAAGATGGGGGCGACGATCTCGGATTTGGTCTCGATGGAGCAGGAAAGATAACGCGGGTCGGAGTGGACGTCGTCCACCACCACGGTTTGCCCGCTCGAGGCCGCCGCGCCGCAGATGCCCTGATTTAGTGGGATGCGCGTGTGCGGCGTGGGCGCGCCCACGAACGGACCCAGTACCAGCGCCGGCTCCGCCGCGCCCTGCTCCAGCATGTAGAACCCCACCCAGTTGTAGTGGGGAAGCTGCTGGGCCAGGCGGCTCGCGATCGTAGTCATCAGGTGCTCGGCCGAAGGGGAGGAGACGGCCCGGTGTTCCAGCTCCCGCGCCAGGTCCTGTTTGCTGGCTTCTACCGGCATGGCTGGCTATTAAATCACAATCCCCGGCTAGTCCTTCTCCGGCAAGGCCAACCGGCCGCTATTGTTAGAATTGCGGCCGTGGCCACCTACTCGTCTCAGCTTCTGGACCACTTCGAGCACCCGCGCAACGTAGGTGAGATTGAAGGCGCCGACGCCGTCGCCGAGGTGGAGAACCCGGCCTGCGGCGACATCATGCGCTTGAGCCTGAAGCTCGACGGCGGCCGCATCGCCCAGGCGCGCTTCCGCACCCGGGGCTGCGTGCCTTCCATCGCCTGCGGCTCGGCGCTGACGGAGATGCTCACGGGCAAGTCGGTTCCCCAAGCGCGCGCCCTGCGCCGCGAGGATGTGGTCGCCGCCGTCGGCGGCCTGGAGAACGCCTCGCAGCACGCCAGCCACCTGGCGATGGACGCGCTGGCGGCGGCCCTGCGGCAGTTGCCGGGCTAGGCAACCGCCGCGGGCTTCGCGGTATCCTATAATGAGGTTTCCCGGTACGAGCGGATAGGCAAAGGAGAGATTCAATGAAAGTACGCGTGATGGTATTTGTTCTGGCTGCTGCGCTGGCGGTTTGGGCGCAAGGAAGGAGCGGTGGCGGCGGGCATCCCTCCGGGACCGGCGGCGGGCCCCCCAGCGGCGCCGGGATGGGGAATTCGGGGATGGGAAGCTCCCACTCAGATACGGGAGGCCGTCCGGCTGACGCGGGCCGCCCCGCCGATGCGGGCAAGCCCGCCGAAACCGGCTCGCAGGCCCACACCCAACAGCCGCTGAAGGATTCCCAGATCCACGGCGGCGCCTTCCGCATGCTGGAAAAGAAAACCGGCATGAGCAGCGCGGACTTGCAGGCGCTCTACGCCTCCAGCGGGGCCAAGAACTTCGGCCAGTTCGTTTCCGCCGTGGTCGTCTCCAAGAACCTGAACCTGGACACGAACGCGGTGCTCGACGGCCTGAAGACGCAAAGCCTGGGCCAGACCCTGCAATCCCTCGGCGTCTCGCCGGAGGATGCCAAGAAGGAAGCGGCCAAGGCCAAGAAGGAAGCCAAGCAGGCCAACAAGGGCTCCTGACCTGGCGCCCGGAAAACCAAGGCCTCCCGCGAGGGAGGCTTTTGTTTTTTACGAAAGGACTTGCGAGCGGCGCTACGCCGTGGTCAGCCGCGCGTAGTCCTCCGGCGTGTCCACGTTCACGGCCACCCGCGGGTCCGCAACCGTGAGATAGAGGATACGGTCCACCAGGGAGTGCTCGACCTCGCGCGCGCTCGAAGTAGCGGGCGCCCTGAGGAAGGCCTCGATCATCTCCCGTCCGACGACAAAGGGATGCCCATGCTTGCCGCCGTATTCCGGCACCACCGCCCATTGGCCCTTCACATATGCTTCGGCGAATTCCCCCAGCAGTCGTTCGACGGTGGCCGAGTCGCAGGGCGGGCGGTCCACTAGGGCGACCACGGCGGCATCGCGGCCGCGGTTCAGCACCTCCTGCAAGCCCACTTGCAATGAGCTGAACTGTCCCAGCTCCGGCCGCTGGTTCACGATCAGGAAGCCGGCCTTGGCATAAACGATGGGCGCGAGCGACTCCGCGTTCTTCCCCGCCACCACGATGGAGAGCTGCGTATGCGGCGCCAGCAGCTCGAGCGTGGCTTCCAGGAAGGACTGGCCGCGCCAGTCGAGCAGCGCCTTGTCGCGCCCCATGCGCGAGGATTCCCCCGCGGCCAGGATGACTCCCACGAAGCTGGGCGCGCGCGACATCAGTCCTCCGACCCCTCTTCCGCCCGCGCCTGAACCTGGGCCGGATCGTTGGCATCTTGGGCGCCGGGTGTGTCGGCGGCGCGGCGGGCCGCCTCCTGGCTGTAGTTCATTTGGGCGAGTGCCGCCGGGCTGTGCCGCCGGACGGCGATCATCTCCGCCACGATGGCCACGGCGATCTCTTCCGGGGTGAGCGCGCCCAGGTCCAGGCCGACGGGCGCGTGCAGGCGCGGGTGCTCGAACTTCTCGCGCGGGACGCCCATCCGCTCCAGCTCCCGGTAGGTGGAGATCACCTTGCGCCGCGAGCCGATCATGCCGATGTAGCGCGCCCGAGTCTCGACCGCCCACTTCAGCACGCGCATGTCGTCGCGGTGGCCGCGGGTGACGATCACCAGGAACGAGTTCTCGTTGGGCGAAAGCTGGGCCAGGGAGTGCTCGAAGTCGTCGGCGTAGATGTCGCGGGCTTCGGGGAAGCGCTCGCGATTGGCGTAGCGCTCGCGGTCGTCCACCACCACCACGTCGAACCCCGCCATGCGCGCGACTTTGTAGACGTTCACCGAGACGTGCCCGGCGCCGAACAGATAGAGCGTGGCCGCGGGCAGGATGGGCTCGAGGAAGACTTCGAGTGTCCCGCCGCACACCAGCCCGGAGTCGTACTTGGGATCGCTGTTGAGGTTGAAGGTGAGCGAGCGTGGCTTCTCCGATTCCATGACTTCCTTGGCCGCCTGCCACACCTCGGCCTCCACGCAGCCGCCGCCGATGGTGCCGGCGATGGAGCCGTCGTCGCGCACCAGCATCTTGGCCGTCTCGAACGAAGGGATGGAACCGCGCACGTTGACGATGGTGGCCACCGCTCCCTTGCGCCCCTCGCTCCGCAGCCGCACGATCTCTTCGTAGATGTCCATGCGTGCCTTATTGTAGCGCGCTCCCCCGTGCTAGATTAGCGATTGATGAAAGCCATCCGTTATCACGAGTTCGGCGGGCCCGAGGTCCTCAGGTTCGAGGACGTTGCCGAGCCCACCCTGCGCAAGGACCAGGTGCTGGTGGAGGTGAAGGCTTGTGCCTTGAACCACCTCGACCTGTGGTGCCGCAAGGGGCTGCCGGGGGTGAAGCTGCCGCACATCAACGGCAGCGACGTCTCGGGCGACGTCGCCGAGGTGGGCGAGTATGTGACCGGGTTCTCCAAAGGCCAGCGCGTGCTGCTGGCGCCCATGACCTTCTGCAACCGCTGCGCGCAATGCGTCGCCGGACGCCAGAGCCTGTGCTCAGAGTTCACCGTCCTCGGCTACCTCAACGACGGCGGCAACTGCCAGTTCATCGCCGTGCCCGCGGTCAACGTCATCCCCATCCCCAAGGAGCTCACCTACGACCAGGCTGCCGCCGTGCCGCTGGTCTTCCTCACCGCCTGGCACATGCTGGTGACGCTCTGCCAGATCAGGCCCGGCCACGTAGTGCTGGTGCTGGGCGCGAGTTCGGGCGTGGGCTCGGCCGCCATCCAGATCGCCAAACTTTTCAATGCGCGCGTGATCGCGACCGCCGGCACTCCGGTGAAGCTCGACCGCGCCCGCGAACTGGGCGCCGACTACACCATCGATCATTACCAGCAGAAAATCTCCGAGGAGGTGAAGAAGATCACCGCCAAGGCAGGCGTGGACATCGTCTTCGAGCACGTGGGCGCGGCCACATGGGAGGAGAGCCTGCGCTCGCTCAAGCCCGGCGGCAAGCTGGTGACCTGCGGCGCCACCAGCGGTCCCGAGGCCAAGTTCGACCTGCGCTTCCTCTTCTCCCGCCAACTCTCGCTCCTGGGCTCCTACATGGGGACCATGGGCGACCTGCACGAGGTGCTGGCCCACGTCTTCAGCGGACGGCTGAAGCCGGTGGTGGACAAGAGCTTCCCGCTGCGCGAGGCCCGCGCCGCCCACGAGCGCATGGAAAAGAGCGAGCAGTTCGGCAAGGTCATCCTGAATCCCTGACCGGACTGTTGGCCTTTTGCGGCCTCTCCCGTAGAGACGGCCGTCAGGCCGTCTCCGTTGTAGAATGCACTCTATGGACGTGAACCCAACCTCTGCCGGCCCCGCCGGCCTGAGCTTCGGCGAGCAGGCGCCCGAGGGCATCGTCCTGACCACGCTGGACAACGCCATCAACTGGGCGCGCAAGAACTCCATCTGGCCGCTGGGATTCGGACTGGCCTGCTGCGCCATCGAGATGATGTCCATGGGCGCCTCGCGCTTCGACATTGCGCGCTTCGGCGCCGAGGTCTTCCGCCCCTCGCCCCGCCAGGCCGACCTCATGATCATCGCCGGGCGCGTCTCGCACAAGATGGCGCCCGTCATCCGCCGCCTGTGGGAGCAGATGCCCGAGCCCAAGTGGGTCATCTCCATGGGCGCCTGCGCCACTTCCGGCGGCGTCTTCAACAACTACGCCCTGGTGCAGGGCGTGAACCAGGTCATCCCCGTGGACGTCTACGTTCCCGGCTGCCCGCCGCGCCCGGAGCAGCTCATCTACGCCATCACCCTGCTGCAGCAGAAGATCCAGAGTGAGCGCGGCAGCTTCAAGCGCGTGCTGAACCTGGCGTAGCAATAAGCGATAAGCAATAAGCGGTAGGCGAGAGGCCCTGCGGTTAGAATACCTGCGCCCGATGACCTCCCGCCCGGCCTCGCGTCCTCGCCCCGTCGTCGCCACCGCTCCCTGCCGCGCCGACCTGGCGGGAGGCACGCTCGACATCTGGCCGCTCTATCTCTTCCATCCCGGCGCGGTCACGGTGAACGTGGCGCTCGACATCCTGACCCGCTGCCGCATCGCGCCCTTGCCCGGCCGCCAAGTCCAGCTGAAGTCGGTGGACACAAACAAGGAAGAGCATTTCGCCGACTGGGAGACCTTCTCCCGCGCCCGGCAGTACCGCCATCCCTTGGCCGCGCATTTGGTGCGCTTCTTCGCGCCGCCGAGTGGGCTTTCCATCGAGACCCACTCCGAGGCGCCGGCGGGCGCAGGCATCTCTGGCTCTTCGGCGTTGATGATCGCCACCACGGCGGCGCTGGCGCGCTTTACCGGGCGCAAGCTCTCGCGCGAACGCATCCGCGAGATCGCGCAGAACGTCGAGGCGCAGCTCATCCGCGTGCCCACCGGCTGCCAGGACTACTATCCGGCGCTCTATGGCGGGGTCAGCGCCATCCACCTCTCCCCGGACGGCATCCACCACGAGGCCCTGGCGGTCGAGCCGGAGGAGATGGAGCGCCGCTTCCTCGTGGCCTACACCGGGGTGCCGCGCCAGTCGGGCATCAACAACTGGGAGGTTTTCCAGGCGCACATCAACGGCGACCCGCGCGTCCACCGCAATTTCGAGGAGATCGGGCGCATCGCGCGCGCCATGCGCCAGGCGCTCCTGGCCGCCGCCTGGGACGAGGTCGGGCGCCTGCTGCACGAGGAGTGGCGGCTGCGCAAGACCAACGCCCCCGGCATCACCACGCCGCTCATCGAGAAGCTGGCAGCAGCCGCGGCCAAAAATGGCGCGCGAGCGTCGAAAGTCTGCGGCGCCGGCGGCGGCGGCTGCGTCATCTTCCTGGTGGAGCCGGAGGCGCGCGAGCGCGTGGCCTCCGTGCTGGAGCGGAACGGCGCGCAGCTCCTCGAGTTCCGCGTCGCCCGCCACGGCCTTGCGCTTTCCTCGTCCCGGGCCGGGGCGCGGCGGTGAACCCGGTGGTCTGGCTCTTTCTCGCCCCGGACCGCCGCCTGCGCCCCTCCTGGCGCTTCTGGGTTTCCCTGGCGGTCATCGTTTTCGCGGCGGTGTTTTCTGGCGTCCTGGCCCACCTGGTTCCGCGAGGCCACGGTCACGGGGGCGAATTCCTCTTCCGCACCGTATTCCTGCTCGCCCTGCTGGGTGGCTTCGCGGCGCTGCTCTACCTTCTCGACCGCGAACGCGGATACGTCCTGGGAGCGATGGGGCTGAAGCTCGATCGCCCCGCCCTCCGCGACAGTCTGGCGGGGACGGCGCTGGGCGCGGGCATGGTGGCGGTTTCGGTGGCGACGATGGCGCTCGCCGGACGGGTGGAGTTCCACTGGATCGGCGGGCCCCGCGTCCTGCTGGCCATTCTCGCGGTCGCCTACATCACCGCCGTCGCCGCCATGGCGGAAGAAGTCGCCTTCCGCGGCTATCCCTTCCAGCGGCTGGTCGAAGGCATCGGCCCCGCGGGCGGCATCGTCGTGCTCTCCGTATTTTTCGGCGCCATCCACCTGGGCAACCCGCACGTTACTCTGTGGGGATTCGTCAACACCATCGAGATTGGAGCGGTATTAGCCGTCGCCTACCTGCGCACCCGCTCTCTGTGGATGCCCTGGGGCATTCACTTCGGATGGAACCTTACTCTGGGGATGGGCTTCGGACTTCCCGTCAGCGGCATCAACGAATTCGCCGTGGCGGTGCAGGGAAGCGCCGTGGGCCCGGCGTGGCTGACCGGAGGAGGCTACGGCGTCGAGGCCAGCCTGACCGGCAGCGTGGTCATCCTGATCGCATTCTTCGTGTTGCTGCGCCTGACTCCGTCCCGGCCGGCGCCGCCTCCGCCGCTTGCAAAAGCGCCGGAATAGGCGAATCATTGGTCTCAAGCTTCAGCAGTTTTGGCCGGGTCCCTGATGACTGCCTCCCGCACTTCCGTGCTCGCCGCCGCGTCCCTGTTCCTTGCCTGCCTGGCCGCCGCGGACAGCAAATCCGCCTCCCAGTCCTCCCAGCACATGAGCGCGAACACCCGCTTTGCCGTGATTCGCACCCTCGAAGCCGAACGGGTGTATGCTCGCCGGCCGTTTCCCATGGGGGTGCAAGGGCTCACCCTGCAGGCCAACGGCAAGGTCACGCCTGACGGTCCCGAGCTCTGGGGCCTGGTGACGCAGCGCGGCGCCGCCGCGCGCCCCGGCGACCGCGTGCTGATCACCGGCGTGGAGGTGAAGGGCGACCGCATCGTCTTCGAGATCAACGGGGGCCCGCGCAAGAAGAAGAAGTGGTGGCAGCACGTCCAGGTCGAAGGCATGGGCGGCAGCGCGCCGCTCGACCAGAACCCGGGCTCAGCGGTGAATCCGCGGGGCTCGGTAGTGGCCCTGGTCTTCGAGGGCTACGTCCCCGAGATGACGGTGGAGCACTTGAAGGAATTGCTGGCGCCGGTGTTCGATTTCAGCGCCCACTCCGCCGCGCAGGCCTATTCCGATTCGCTCCCGCCCAAGGTGCGCGAGGCCATCAAGAACCACGAGGTCCTGGTGGGCATGAACCGGGAGATGGCGCAGATGGCCAAGGGGCGCCCGCCAAAAAAGATCCGCGAGCGCGAAGGCACGCAGGACTATGAGGAGTGGATCTACGGCGATCCGCCCCAGGACGTGGAGTTCGTCCGCTTCGTGGGCGACGAAGTGGTGCAGGTGAAGCTCATGAGGATTACCGGCGAGAAGATCGTGCGCACCGACCGCGAGGTCTCGCTCGATGGCATCGTCCCTCACCGGGGCTCGGCGGAGACCGCCGCGGGCTCTCCAGGCCAGAAACCTTCGGCGCCGCCCACCCTGACGCGTCCCGGCGAGGACAAGCCTCCGTCGCCCGGGATCCCGGTCAGCAACCGCCCGGACACCACCGTGCCCGGCGCGCCCGATCCGCAGCCCAACCCGGCGCCTCCCACTCCGCCCCCGGCCGCGCCCCAGGCCTTCGCCAGCAGCGCTCCCGCCGGAAGCTGACCTCAGCCCCGGAAAGCGGTAAGCTTAAAGGGTGAAGATTGCCCTCGGCCAGATCAACCCCACCGTCGGGGATTTCGCCGGGAACGCCGCCAAGATCACCGACTTCTCCCGGCGCGCCATGGCCGCCGGCGCGGGACTGGTCATCTTTCCTGAACTCTCCCTCTGCGGCTATCCGCCGCGCGACTTGGTGGAGCGTCCCGCTTTCGTCGCCCGCAACCAGGAGACGCTCGATTCCGTCGCCGCCTCCACCCGCGGCATCGCGGTGATTTGCGGCCTGGTGACCCCGGCCCGGGCCGAGACCGGAAAATCGGTGATGAACTCGGCGGCGCTGCTGCGCGACGGCAAGCTCGAGTTCCTGCAGTCGAAGATGCTGCTGCCCACTTATGACGTCTTCGACGAGCTTCGCCACTTCGCTCCCGCCGACAAACAGGAATTGTTCGCTTTCTGCGGCAAGCAGATGGCGCTCACCATCTGCGAGGACGCCTGGAACGACAAGCACTTCTGGCACAAGCGGTTGTACGGCCGCGATCCGGTGGAGGAGCTGATGCGCGCCGGCGGCAACTTCATCCTGAACATCAGCGCCTCTCCCTACTGGGAGGGCAAGCGCGAGCTGCGCCGCAAGATGCTGGAAGCCATCGCCCGCCAGTACAAGGTCCCGGTGGTCATGGTGAACCAGGTGGGCGGCAACGACAATCTGATCTTCGACGGCTCCAGCTTCGCCCTGGCGGCGGACGGACGCCTGGTCGCCCAGGCCGCCTCCTTCGAGGAGGACCTGGTCTTCTTCGACTCCGAGGCCCTCACCGGCGAGGTGCATCCCCAGGTCGAGGACCCGGAAGCGAGTGCCTACGCCGCGCTGGTGCTGGGAACGCGAGACTACGTGCGCAAGTGCGGCTTCGAACGCGTGATCGTGGGGCTGAGCGGCGGCATCGACTCCGCCCTCACCGCCGTCATCGCCGCCGACGCCGTGGGCGCCGCGAACGTCACCGCAGTCGCCCTGCCTGGGCCCTACTCCTCCCCCGGCAGCTTGGAGGACGCGCGGGCGCTGGCCGCCAACCTCGGCCTGCGCTTCGAGGTGCTGCCCATCACGCCCATCTTCGAATCGTTCCGCGCCGGCCTGAAGAATGTCTTCTCCGGCCGCCCCGAGGATGTGACCGAGGAAAACATTCAGGCCCGCATCCGCGGCGACCTGCTCATGGCGCTCTCCAACAAGTTCGGGGCCCTGGTGCTGGCCACCGGGAACAAGAGCGAACTGGCGGTGGGCTACTGCACCCTCTACGGCGACATGGCGGGCGGCCTGGGCGTGATCTCCGACGTGCCCAAGACCCTGGTCTATCGCCTGGCGCGCTACGCGAACGCGCGCCGCCCCGTCATCCCCCAGAGCACCATCGACAAGCCGCCCTCGGCCGAGCTCCGGCCCAAGCAGCTCGACAGCGACACCCTGCCGCCCTACGAGGTGCTGGACGTAATCCTCGAGGACTACGTCGAGGACTGCAAGAATGCGGAACAGATCGCCGCCGCGCGCGGCTTCGACCGCGAGCTGGTGCGCCGCATCATCGGCATGGTGGAGCGCAGCGAGTACAAGCGGCAGCAGGCGGCGCCCGGGTTGAAGATTTCGGCGAAGGCCTTCGGCACGGGCCGCCGCCTTCCCATCGCCCGGAAATCCGAAGGCTGGAACCCGCGAGGTTGAGAATGATCCGCAAGTCTTCCCACGTTGGAGTGTTGTTGCTGCTCGCCGCCACCGCCCTGGGCCAGGCCAAACCCCGCGCCCGCAACCTGGGCGTCCCCTTCGACGGCACGCCCGGCCCGCTCAACGCCATCACCGACGTCGCCGGGGTCGAGGTCGGCCACACTACGCTTATCTCTGGAGAGGGCAGGCTCCAGGTCGGCGCCGGCCCCGTTCGCACCGGGGTGACCGCCATCCTGCCCCGCGGCAAAGCCTCCAGCGACGCGGTCTTCGCCGCCTGGTTCTCCTTGAACGGCAACGGGGAGATGACCGGCACCACCTGGGTGGAGGAGTCGGGCTTCCTCGAAGGCCCGGTGATGATCACCAACACCCACAGCGTGGGCGTGGTGCGCGACGCCGTGGTCGCGTGGCGCGTGAAGCGCGGCCGGCCGGCGGACTCCGAGTACTGGTGGTCGCTCCCGGTGGTGGCCGAGACCTGGGACGGTTACCTCAATGACATCAATGGCTTCCACGTGAAACCGGAACATATTTTTGAGGCGCTGGAGAGCGCCCGCTCCGGCCCCGTCCCCGAGGGCAACGTGGGCGGCGGGACCGGCATGGTCTGCCACGAGTTCAAGGGCGGGATCGGGAGTGCCTCGCGCCAGCTTGACGCCAAGGCCGGCGGCTACACGGTGGGCGTGCTGGTGCAGTGCAACTACGGGCTGCGGGACCAGCTGCGCATCGCCGGCGTCCCCGTCGGCCGCGAGATCCGAGACGGCCTGGTGTACACCAAGGAGAACGGCTCCATCATCGTGGTGGTGGCGACCGACGCTCCTCTGCTGCCGCACCAACTCAAGCGCTTGGCGCGCCGGGTCTCGCTGGGGCTGGCCCGCAACGGCAGCGTCTCCGGCAACGGCTCCGGCGACATCTTTATCGCCTTCTCCACCGCCAACCCGGGCGCGGCCCAGACCACCGGCCTGCGCTCGCTCTCCATGGTTCCCAACGACCAGATGGGCCCTCTCTTTGCCGCGACGGTCGAGGCGACTGAGGAGGCGGTGGTCAACGCCCTGGTCGCCGCCGAGACCATGACCGGCGCCGATGGCCACACCGTCATCGCCCTGCCGCACGACCGCCTGCGCGAGGTGCTGAAGAAGTACAACCGCTTGGAGAAGTAAGAGGCGCTAGCGCGTGGGTGGCATCCAGAATTCCCGGCCCGCCAGGTTCTGCTCGGCGCGGCGCACCAGGCGCGGCGTGATGACGATGACCAGCTCGTTCACGGTGTGGTCGGTGTCTTCGTGGGCGGTCAGCTTCCCCAGCACCGGGACTCGCCCCAGCCCGGGAAGGCCGGCCAAGATGCGCTGCTCGGAGCGCGAGACCGTGCCCGCCACCACCGCCGTCTCGCCTTCCTTCAGGGTGATGGCGCCGGTGTACTGCAGGTTGGTGAGCAGCGGGATGCCGTTCAGGCTGGTGGCGCCCAGCGCGCTCAGTTGCAGATCGAGCAGCAGGCTGATGTCCGAGCTGCCGCTGTGCACGTGCGGCGTCGCTTTCAGCACCAGCCCCAGGTCCTGATACTGGAAGGAAGGGAAGGCCGGCTGGAAGGACCCGTTCTGGATGACCTGGGTAAGCGCCCGTGAGCCTTGAACCGGCGTGAAGATGGCGTTGAGGATGGGGAAGCGCGTTCCGATCTTCAGGGTGGCGGCATCGCCCTCCGCGGCGCGCAGCGTGGCGCTCTCCAGGCTGGTGACGCGCGACTCGTTGAATTGCAGGTTGGCCGTCGCCGGCGGGATGACCAGTCCCGTCAGCGTGCTGCCGCCGCCGAAAGTGGCGATGGGCTGTCCTAGCAGGGAATTCCCCGAGGACCGGAGCTGCGCCAGCAGCGCCGCCACCGCTTGCGCGTTCGCTTGGTTGATGCCGCCGGACTCGATGAGCTGGTTGATCAGGTCCCGGATGCTGGGGTCGGCGGCCAGCGCCAGCGCCTCCGAAGGGATGTTGAACGCGCGGAACTGCAGCGGCAACTGGGCGCCGAGGTTGCGCCGCCCGCTGCGGCTCACCTCCAGCACCTCGACGTTCATCTCCACTTGCGGGCGCCCCGCGGCCAGCCCGTCGAGGAAGCGGGTCACCGCATCCAGCAGCGGTTTGGGCGCGCGGATCTGGAGCATGCGCGCCTCCGGCTGCACTGACACGAAACGCACCTCGAACAGCGTGCGCAGCAGGCCCGTCAGTTCCGTGAACTCCTTGGCCGAGGCTGCTTCTTCCAGATAGAACGTGCGCAGCGACATGCGCTCGAACTGGCGGCGGTTCTCCGCGTTGTCCGCGGCCACCAGCATCTCGGTGGAAGAGAGCGGCGTCCAGAAGGTCTTGCTTATCTGCACCGCGATGCGCATGGAGGTCGCGAAGTCGGCGTCTTCCAGGTCGAAGCGCAGCGCGCGGGAGGGCGTGGAGTCGTCAAATACCGCCTTCACCCCGAAGGCGCGCGCGATCTCCTGCATCAGCCCGCGCGTCTCGCCGCGATAGTGGAAGTTCTTGTGCCCCGCGGCCGGCGCCAGCTCGACCTCCTCGGAGTCCCCCACCACCCGCAGCGTAGGCGAGATCCTGGCGTCCGGCTCGATCACCGCCTCCCGCAACCGCTCCTCTGCGTAGGCGTTCGCCGGGTCCACCGCCGCCGCGCCGCGGAACTCGGCCAGCGCTTCCACCGACTTGCCGGCCAGCAGGAGGTTGTTGCCGCGCTGCAGGTGCTCCAGCACTACCTGCTGGCGCGTAGCCTCGCGCGCGGTGAGGTATTCCAGGTTCTTGGGAGCGAGTTGGGTGGCGGTGTCGAAGGTGTCCAACGCCTCCCGCGATCGTCCGGTTTTGGCCAGCGCCACGCCGCGCTCGAACGACCGCCGCGCCTGTTTGGGTTCCGGCGCCGCCGGGCAGCCGGATTGCGGCTGGTCGCACTCGGGCGAGGCCGCGGCAGGCTCCGGCGTCTGGGCCAGGGCGACGCTGGCGAGCAAAACAAACAGAATGGGCAGCGTCCGCTTCATGGAAGGGTCACAATTGTACTCTTGGGGAATGGGTCGCTGAGAACTGAGAACCGATAACTGAGAACTGAGAACTCGTTACTGCCTGCGCTCCAGGCGCTCGATGCTCGAAGCGCGGCCGGTCTCGGCGTCACACTCCACCACCGCCGCGCACAGCCGGACGTCGCCCTTGGCGGCTTCAAAGCGCGCCGGCATGCTGGTGAGGAAGCGCTCCAGGATCATCTCCTTCTTCACTCCGATCACGCTGTCGTAGGGCCCGGTCATGCCCACGTCGGTGAGATAGGCGGTGCCCGAGGAGAGCAGCCGCGCGTCCGCCGTCGGGACGTGGGTGTGGGTGCCGATCACCGCCGTCACCCGGCCGTCCAGATACCAGCCCATGGCCATCTTCTCCGAGGTGGCCTCGGCGTGCATGTCCACGAAAATCACCTTGGCCCGGATCTGCTTGAGCAGCGCGTCGGCGGTGCGGAAGGGATCGTCGCTCCCGGCCATGAAGACCCGCCCTTGCAGGTTGAGAACGGCGTAGGGCACGCCCGCGCGCGTCGCGCCTTCAAAGACGCCCACGCCCGGAGTCCCGGCGGGAAAGTTCGCGGGACGCAGCAGGCGCCGCGCCGCGCTCTTCGAGTCGCCATCCGCCGAGCGCATGTACTCGATGATCTCCTTCTTGTCCCAGACGTGGTTGCCGGTGGTGAGTACCTCGATGCCCAGCTCCAGCAGCTCCTCGGTGATCGAGGGCGTCACCCCGAAGCCTCCGGCGGCGTTCTCGGCGTTGGCGATCACCAGGTCGATCTTCTGCCCGGCCACGATGTCCGCCAGGTGGTCGCGCACGATGCCACGTCCCGGGCTGCCGAAGATGTCGCCAATAAAGAGGATGCGCATGGCCGGACTTCGATGGTAGCACGCGGCCTCGGTGGGCTACGGCGCCAGCTCCGCCGTCTTCAGAAAGTCGTAGTTGCCTGATGGCGAGAGCTTCAGGTTGCGCACCCGGCGCGAGTGCACCAGCACGTTGTCCATGTACCACAGGTTGATGTAGGGCAGCTCCTGGGCGACGATGCGCTGCACCTCGGCGTAGAGCGGCTTGCGCTTCTGCTGGTCGGTTTCGCGGCGCGCCTGGTCGATGAGCGCGTCCACCCGCGGGTTGGAGTAGTAGCTGCGGTTGGCGCGCTTGGGCGGGAAGCTGGCCGAGTGGAAGACGTGCTCGAAGATGTCCGGGTCTTCGTTGCCGCCGATCCAGCGCAGCGAGTACATCTGGAAGGAGCCGTGGACCACGTCGGAATAAAAGGTGCCGAACTCGTAGCTGCGGATGTCGAGCGCGATGCCCGCCTGGCGCAACTGCTGCTGCAGCACCGCCGCCATCAGCCGCGAGGATTCTTCCGTCGAGGTCTTCATGGTCAGATGCAAGCGGACGCCGTCCGCGCCGGGCGCGTAGCCCGCCTCGGAGAGCAGGCGCATCGCGGCCTTCGGGTCATAGGGCTGCGACGGAACGTCAGCAGCGAAGGCCCAGTGCTCCGGCGGGAGCACGCTGGCCGCCGGGCGCGCCATGCCCCGCCACAGGTACTCGAGCAGCGGACGGCGATCAATGGCATAGGCCAGCGCCCGGCGTACGCGCGCGTCCTTGAGCTGCGGGTCGCGGAGGTTGAAGGCCAGGTAGGCGTAGATGGTCCCCGGCGACTGCTCGACGGCGAGCGACCCCTCGCGCCGCAGCTCCGCCACCGTGTCGGCGGGCAGGGCGTTGATGGCGAGGTCGGCGCTGCCCTTGCGCAGCTCCAGCGTCCGCGTGGTCGCATCCGGCACCACCGCGAAGCGCACGCGCGGAATCTTGGCTTTTTCTCCCCAGTAATCGGCGTTGCTCTCGATCACCACCTCGCTGTCCGTCTGCTGCCGCACCAAGCGGAAGGGACCCGTGCCCACGGGCGCGCGCCCGAAGTCGCGCCCGCTGCCGTAAGGCACGATGCCGATGGCCCCCGACGACACGTTCCAGGGCAGCGTGGCGTAGGGCTCCTTCATGCGGAAGATGACGGTGGCGTCGTCTGGCGCTTCGATGCGCTCGACGAAGCGGTAGGTGCTGGCCTTGGCGCTGATCACCGTGCCGTCCATCAGGGAGTCGAAGGTCCACTTGACGTCGCGCGCGGCGAGCGGGCGGCCGTCGTGGAAGCGCACCCCGCGCCGCAGGTGGAAGACGTAAGTGAGCGGGTCGGGCACCTCCCAGCGTTCGGCCAGGCCAGGTTGCAGCTGGAAGTGCTGGTCGCGGGTCAGCAGGCCGTCGAACAGCAGTTCGTCGATGCGCTCCGACTGCGCGTCGGTGCCGATGCGTGGGTCGAGGTTCGACGGGCTGCTCTCGATGATCATCACCACCGTCTGCGGGTCGGGGCGGGAAGAGCAGCCGCTAAGCAGGCCGACGGTCGCTACTAGAACAATGCAGATTGCAGATTGTAGATTGCAGAATGAAACCTGTCCCCGCCTGGAGATTCTGCATTCTGCATTCTGCATTCTGCAATGCTTCTTCACGGGTAGGAGACCTTGCCCAGCACCGCCGCCCGCTTCGCTCCTGTGGCCGACGGGATGTTCGACGGCTGCCGCTGCCAGGTCTGATAGGCCAGCAGGGCGAAGGCGACGGCCTCCTTGGCTTCGGAGGGAATGCCGAACTCCTCCGGGCGGCGAAGCCGCAGCCCCAGCACCGACGCCGCGCGCTCCAGCATATGCACCAGCGTGCGGTTCCTGACGCCGCCGCCGGAGACCACAAGCTCGGAGAATCCTCTGCGCTTCCGTGTCCCTGTGGTCAGGACAAAGCGGCACAGCGCCTCGCTGATGGAGCACGCGGTGAGCGCTGTCGCCGTGGCCACCACGTCTTCCTTCTTCGCCCGGCCGCAGCGCCGCAGGAACTCCGCGACGAACTCCCGCCCAAACTGCTCCCGTCCGGCGCTTTTGGGCGGCGGCTGCCGGAAGAAGGGCCGCCGCAGCAGTTTGGCGAGGACGCTTTCCAGGACCTTGCCGCGCGCGGCCACCCGTCCGTCGCGGTCGTAGCTTTTTCCGAAGAGCCGCTCCATCACCGCGTCAATCACCATGTTGCCAGGCCCGGTATCGAAGGCCAGCACCCGCTCCGGCCGCGCGCCCGCCGGGATGGCGGTCAGGTTGGCGATGCCGCCCAGGTTCTGCACGATGCGTCCCTGGCGCGGGTGGCGGAAGACCAGATAGTCGAGGAAGGGAACCAGCGGCGCTCCCTGGCCTCCAGCGGCCATATCCGCCGGGCGGAAGTCGGAGACCACGGGCGCGCCCACGCGCGCGGCGATCACCGCGCCCTCGCCCGTCTGCCAGGTGGCTGCGATCCTGCGTCCCAGGTAAGGCGCGGGCCGGCCCTGGTGGTAGAGCGTCTGGCCGTGGCAGCCCACCAGATCCACGCGCTTCACCCGGCAGGCGCGCATGGTCCTGCGGATTGCCTCGGCGTAAAGCTCACCCAGCAGGACGTTCAGGCGGGCGAGGTCCGCGACCCTCGCGTTGCGCGAGTTCATCGCCCGAAGCACCGCGCGCCGCACCGCCGCCGGATACCGATACTTCCGGTGCTCTAGCACTCGGAAGCGCATGCCAAAGCCCCGCCCCTGGACGCGCACCAAAGCCACGTTGATGCCGTCCGCCGACGTCCCGCTCATCACTCCCGCGACGATCATTGCACCTCGTCCGTAAACCGCAGCATCGCGCTCCGCAGTTGCTCCACCGCCTTCTTGGACGGGGCGCTCGAAGTTGCCCTCATCGCCCGCGTCCTTCTCTTGAACGCCAGCACGCGCCGCGCCGCCTGCTGTACCCGCCGGGCGAAACTCGCATCGCGCTCCGCCTCCCGCAACACCGCCTCGTACGACCGCCGCACCAATTCTTCCTTGTGGCAAACGAGGAACAAGTCCGCCCCGGCGCGGAGGGTCTCGACCGCCGCCTGCTCGATGGGGGTCGCCGCCAGGACACCGCCCATCTCCAGGTCGTCGGAGACCACCAGGCCCCGGAAGCCGATCCGCTTGCGCAGAATCTCCGCCATCCACTTGCGTGAGATGGAAGCCGGCGTCCGGTCGCGGGTGACCGCGGGATACGCCGCGTGCGCCACCATCACGAAGGTCATCTCGCGCTTGAGCGCGCGGTAGGGATAGAGGTCCTCGGCCCAGAGCGCCTTCCAGGATTTGTCCACGGAGGGCAGCTCGTGGTGTGTGTCAAGCGCGGCCTCGCCCAGCCCCGGGAAGTGCTTGCCGCAGCCCAGCACCCGCGCTTCGCGCAGCCCGCGCAGGAACTCGCGCGCGTAGAGCGTCACTTCCTTGGGGTCGGCGGAGGCGGTGCGCGTGCCCAGCACCGAGCGCGATGCCGGAAGGCCCAGGTCGAGCACGGGAGCGAAGTCCGTGTTGAAGCCCAGCGCGCGCACTCCGTCGCCGATCAGGCGTCCGTGCCGGCGAAAGAGCTTGCGATCTCCGGTCGCGGCGACGGCCGCCGCCGCGGGCGCGGGCGCAAGCACGGCCTTCAGCCGGTCCACCATCCCGCCCTCCAGGTCCACGCAGCGGAAGAGCGGCGTCGGGACCGCGCTCTGGCAGTCGCGCAGCAACTCCCAAGTCTGGCCCGGCTCCACGATGTTGGGAGCGAACAGGATCACGCCCCCGGGCTGGAGTTCGGAAAGCAGGGCGCGCCGGTGCGCCGTCAGCTCGGTGCCTTCGAATCCGAGGATGAGAAGCTGCCCGGCCTGTTGGCGAAGTTCGCGCATCACTCGATCTGCTTCTTCAGTTCGCTCAGCAGATTCAGCGCCTCGAGCGGCGTCAGCCGGTCCACGTCCGCTTGGCGGATGCGCTCCACGATCTTGTGCGTCAGCGGGGTGAACAGCGTGATCTGCGCCGCCGGACGCTCGGCCGCCAGGTGGTCGGTCACCTGATGCTCGGCGCTCTCATGCTCGGCCAGCACCTCGCGGGCGCGCGTGATGACTTCCATGGGCAGCCCGGCGAGCTTGGCTACCTCGATGCCGTAGCTCTTGTCCGCCGGGCCGGGCTCGACCTTGCGCAGGAAGACGATGCCGCCGGCACTCTCCTTCACCGAAACGTGATAGTTCTTCACTCCGGAGAGCCGGTCGGCCAGTTCGGTGAGCTCGTGGTAGTGGGTGGCGAACAGGGTCTTGGCGCGGGTGCGGGCGTGGATGTACTCGACCGCCGCCCAGGCGATGGCCAGGCCGTCGTAGGTGGCGGTGCCGCGCCCGATCTCATCCAGCAGGATGAGCGAGCGCGGCGTGGCGGTGTTGAGGATGGCGGCGGTCTCCATCATCTCCACCATGAAGGTGGAGCGGCCGCGCGCCAGGTTGTCGCTGGCTCCGATGCGGGTGAAGATGCGGTCCACCACGCCCAGCCGCGCCGAGCGCGCCGGCACGAACGATCCCATCTGCGCCAGGATCACCACCAGCGCCGCCTGCCGCAGATACGTGGACTTGCCGCCCATGTTGGGCCCGGTAAGCAAGAGGATGGAGTGCGTGGCGCCGTTCAAGTAGAGGTCGTTGGGGACGAAGCGCTCCGTGCTGCGCATCAATTCCTGGCGCTCGATGACCGGGTGGCGTCCTTCGATGATTTCCAACTCTCCCGCCGCCTCGAATTGCGGGCGGCAGTAGCCGCGGTTGGCGGCGAGGCGGGCGAGGTTGGCCAGCACGTCCACCTCGGCCAGGGCCAGCGCGGTCTGGCGGATGCGCCGCGCCTCGGCGGCGATGGCCCCGCGCAATTCCGTGAACAAGCGCCGCTCGATCTCGAAGATCTTCTCCTGCGCCTCCAGGATCTTCGACTCGTACTGCTTGAGCTCAGGGGTGGTGAAGCGCTCGGCGTTCACCAGCGTCTGCTTGCGCTCGTAGTCGGCGGGCGCCAGGTGCAGGTTGGCCTTCGAGATCTCGATGTAGTAGCCGAAGATGGAGTTGAACTTCACCTTGAGCGAGCCGACCCCGGTGCGCCGGCGCTCGCGCTCCTCGATCTGGGCGATGATTTGCTTGCTGTTGTGGCTGAGGTCGCGCAGTTCGTCGAGCGCCGCGTCCACGCCGCTGCGGATGACGCCGCCCTCGGCGAAGCTGAGCGGCGGCTCGGGGACGATGGTTTGCTCGATGCGCTCGCGCAGGTCGCCCAGCTCGTCGAGCGAGCCGTGCAGCGCCGTCAGCCGCTCGCAAGGGACGCGCGCCAGCGCCTGGCGCACGCTGGGAATCCTCGCCAGCGAGGCCGCGAGCGCCAGCAGGTCGCGCGGGTTGGCGGCCTCGAGCGTCACCCGGCTGAGCAGGCGCTCGAGATCCAGGATGCCGTCGAGCGCGCGGCGCAGCTCCTCGCGCGCCATCAGCTCCCGCGCCAGCGCCTCGACCGCATCGAGCCGCCGCTGAATCTCGAGGATGTCGATGGAGGGGCGCAGCATCCAGGAGCGCAGCAGCCGCTTGCCCATGGGGGTAACGGTTTCATCGAGCGCGCGGAAGAAGGTGACCTCCTCGCCCGCGCCCGCGAACAGCGGCTCCAGCAGCTCCAGGTTGCGGACGGTGACCGCGTCCAGCACCAGGCAGTCCTGGCGCTCGTAGAACCCGATGCGGTCCACGTGCGCGAGCGTTCCGCGCTGCGTGGCGCGGACGTAGTGCAGCACCGCGCCCGCGGCGGTGGCGGCGGCGGCGCGTCCCGCCAGGCCAAAGCCTTCGAGCGAGAGCACGCCGAAGTGGTTCTCCACCAGAGGGACGGCGTAGTCGGGCGCGAAGACCCAGTCGTCCAGCGGGGTCTCGGCGAAACTGGGGACCAGGTCCACCTCGGGCGCGGCCGCTTTGCCGGGCTGGCGTTCCAGCAGGGGCAGGGAGGAGGCGAACAGCACCTCGCGCGGACGCAACTGCGCCAGCTCCTCGCGGATGCGGCGCTCGGCGTCGGGGCCGGTGAACTCGGTGGCGCGGAAGTCGCCGGTCGAAAGGTCGAGGGCGGCGAATCCCACCGCCTCGCCCACGCGCGCCAGCGCGGCCAGGAAGTTGTTCTCCTCCGAACTCAAGGTGGAATCGGCCGCGGTTCCGGGCGTGACCACGCGCGTGACCTCGCGGCGCACCAGCGTCTTGGCCAGCCGCGGGTCTTCCATCTGGTCGCAGATGGCGACCTTGAATCCCTTGCGGATGAGCTTGGCGATGTAGCCCTCGGCGGCGTGGTAAGGGACGCCGCACATGGGCACCGCGACTCCCTTTTCCTTGTTGCGCGAGGTGAGCGTGATTTGCAGCTCGCGGGCCGCCACCACCGCGTCCTCGAAGAAGAGCTCGTAGAAATCGCCTAGGCGGAAGAAGAGCAGAGCTTCGGGGTGCTCTTTCTTGATGGCGGCGTACTGCCGCATCAGCGGGGTACTGGCCTCAGGCATCAGCAGGTCCTTCCCCTTCGACCGGCTCAGGGTCAGGATTTCGCCTGCGGGCTCGGACGCCCGCAATTCGGCGCAACTTGATGGCGGCGTACTGCCGCATGAGCGGGGTGGTCAGTTCCGGCACTTTGAGATCCTTCGCTACGCTCAGGATTTCGCCTGCGGGCTCCCGTTCGTCCCGCAACGCGGGGCTCGCTCACGCCCGCAAGACGGCTCAACTTCGGAGGCACGGCGGGTGCGCGGATTATAAATCAGTTGTCAGTACTCAGTTGTCAGTTGCCAGAGTCCGACATGTCGGAGGTTGACGTTACCGCTCCGACAGTGTTTTCCTATGGGACTGGTTCCTAGGCGCTAGCCACCATCCACTAGCCACGGGCCACGGTTTCTCCATGGAACTGCGCAAGGACCCCATCACGCGCTCCTGGGTGATCACCGGCGACGAGCCGGACACGGTCCCCACGCCGCCCCAGCCCTGCGTCTATTGCCCGGAGGCAGCGCAGCAGCCGCACACCATCTCCTCCATGCCCTCGCTCGACGGCGGGCCGTGGTCGGCGCGCGCGGTGGTGCATCCCATGCCGGTGTACCGCATCGAGGGCGAGCCCACGCGGCGGGCCGACGGGCTCTACGACACCATGCGCAGCGTGGGCGCGCACGAGGTGCTGGTGGAGAATCCCAAGCACGACCGCCACCTGTGGAACGCCTCCGACGCCGAGATCGAGCAGTTCCTGCTGCTGGTGGCCCACCGCATCCAGGACCTGAAGCGCGACCGGCGCTTCAAATACGTCACCGTGTTCAAGAACCACGGCTTCGTCGCCGGGCAGGAGTTCGAGCATCCCACCTCGCAGATCACCGCCACCACCTTCGTGCCGCGCCGCGTGCTCTACGAGCTGCGCGCCGGCCGCGAATACTTCGCGGAGAAGGAGCGCTGCGTCTTCTGCGACATCCTGGCACAGGAGGAGCGCCACGCCCTGCGCGTGGTGGAGAGCCGCGGCGACTACGTCGCCACCTGTCCCTTCGCCCCCCGCGTCCCCTACGAGACCTGGCTGATCTCGCGCGCCCACGAGGCCGCCTATGAGCGCGGCGCGCTGTCGCGCCCGGGAGTCCTGCGCGACCTGAGCACCCTGCTGCGCCGCACCCTGATCCGCATCCGCAGCATCACCGAGGACTTCCACCTCGTCCTGCACACCTCGCCCAACACCATGCACAAATCGGAGGCGCTCGACTACTGGAAGACCCTCGACGACGACTACCACTGGCACATCGAGATCCTGCCCATCATGGGCAAGAAGCCCAAGTCGTACTCGGTGAAAGAGGTGTACTTCACCCCGGTCACGCCGGAGACCAGCGCCCTCCGCCTGCGCGAGGCGCCGGTCCCGAGCTAGGCCGCGCCCATGGTTCTGAGCTGTCATCCTGAGCGGAGTGCAGCCCGCCTAGCGGGCGAACGCAGCCGAAGGACCCCTACCCTGACCACGGTTTGGTGCCGCCCCTCGGCATTCTCCCTGTGCAGCCCTGTCCTCCTGAGTCCCGGCTTGTCGGGGCGAAGGACCTCGCGTCTAGGCCCTTGCTGACCACTCGCCCCTCACCACTCGCCACCGTCTTTCAAGTTGTCATCCCGAGGCCATAGGCCGAGGGACCTGCTTTACCAGCTCCGCTCCTTGCGGGGCCTTCGTGAAACTTCGCGTCCTTCGTGGTGCGCTTTTCCCTCGCCACTCGCCCCTCGCCACTCGCCACTACAGAAAGAACTCCTCCTCCGCCTCCCGCGCCGCCCGCTCGCATCCCTCGAGGTTCTGCCGCATGGTCCGGCAGACGTCCGCTGCCACCCGCGCCCTCTGCGGATCCATCTTTCCATACAGCAGCCCGCTCAGCAGCTTGGCCATCAGCCGCTGCAACCCGAGCGCGTCGTCCGGGAAGGGAAGCGCCGCCAAGGGGCCGGCCCTCCACTCCGCGTGCGCCCGGCACATCGCCTGGCCCTCCTCCACCGGATACCGGCATTGCCGCCCATCCGCCCGCCGCTCCTGACACATCACCCGGCTCACCTGCCCATGCTCCGCCAGCAGCTGCATCAACCGGATCCCACTCGCGACCAGCGACGGACGGCGAGCGGCCAGCTTTTCAATCGTCATTTGTCCATGGTCGATTGTGATTGGCGCCACGCCCATCTCCCTCATCTTTCCCTCGATCACCTCCCACGCAGCTCGAAGTTTTTCTTGCTCCTCTTGCCACTCCTTCGTCCCGCGTATCCTGCGGAACGGGATCTCCACTATTTCTGGCATTCCTGCCTCCTGAAACCTGCCATTCTGGGCGCGCCCAACGAAAAAGGGCGAACGGCGCTTCCGTTCACCCCTACTTCTATTATGACTCCTCCAACACCCTTATCGCGCCACTGACCTCGCAGCCCAATCTCCCACCACGTCAGCAGCTTACGAGGAACGCACCGCAATCCTGCCCTTGACAAGATTCGCGGTCAGACAAGGAAAAGGGCGAGGCTCGCCCTGCCTAGGATGAAAAGGCCATCGTTTTCTGCAGAGAAGGTTCTTCGGTGACCATCAACATGTGTTCCGAGGCGACTGCTGCTGGTATTGGAAGTCGCTCAAGGGCACGGGGTTCCACCTTGAGAGCGTCAGATCCGTAGGACTTGGCGACTGCGCGCAGATTAGGAAGCGTTCTTGGGTCATTCAGTGCCTTCCAGAAACTTTCCAACTCGACTCCTGCTTTGGGGTAAATGCACAAGAAGGCTGTCAAGGGAACGACCCTCGCTCGGTTCAAGATGAAGCGGGAGTTTCTTCGACCCAAATACGCGAACAAAAGTGGGGGCGGGGTGCGCCGCTCCATTCGGTACCAGGGTTGGCGAGTCGAAATGAGAGCGCGACGACTCATGCCTCGCTTCTCGCCTTCTCGCAAGTAGTTCTGCAAAGAAACCGAGAGGGACTCTAGGGGCTCCTCCGCCAATGAAAGCAAATACGTTGGTCTCTGCGCGCTGTCCAGAGCATCCATGTCCTCCAAGGCCAAGCGGTCTCCAATTGCGTCTCGCGTTCGGCCTATCGCACGCACGAAGTACCCGGGGTCCAGCCCGAGCTCTGCAATTCTCGCAGAGGTAAGGAAGAAGAAGTCATTGTCCCCCGTTGCGATACCCCGCATGACGGATGCGAAGTCGGCCAGCCTCGGCCCCGCATGCTCCTCGGCGGGCGGTCGAGAGAGGCCCGTCCGGAGTCCTTCGGATGCTTCCCTCACGAATACTTCGCCCGGGAATGGACCGTGAAAACCGCGATCGACCCAATGCGCTAGCTCGTCGCTTTCGGGAACTGTGCAGCGGGCCCACTGAAACTGCGAAGTAGCCCCGCTATTACGTATGCAAACAACGACGGCGTTAGTGTCCACCCCCGGAAACGGTGTCGCGTCACCGGAAAAGGTCATGACGGCATCTACCGTGTAAAAGCGCAGAAGCCAATCCCAAAGCGTGTGGGCGAATACCCCCTCGAAGGTGTCACCTGGAATGATGAAGGCCAATCTACCTCCCTCTTCCAAGAGCTCCAAAGCTCGAAGAAGAAAATAGACATGAAGTCCTGCCCGCCCATCGAGGTCTTTCCCTATGAGCTTCCGGCTGATCAGGCGGAGTTGCTGTTTGGTTTGAACTGAGAGCCGGTGATGCCGGATATAAGGGGGGTTCGCGACTATGGAGGCGAACTTCCTTTCCGGCGGATCCAGCACGAAATCACGCTGGATAACTCCCTCCACGTCACGCTCGGTCAGACCAGCAGCCTTTGCTTCTTCCAGAGACGTCAAGTCAACATCGCACCCGACAAAGTGCACTTCGTCGCCAAAGTCCTTCTTGCACGCCTGAAAAAAAGCGCACGCACCAGACGCTGGGTCGAAAAGATGGCCGCTGATGTTGGGCCGAACGTAGCGAACCATCGCAGAGGCGACCCAGTGGGGAGTCCAGAACTTACCCTTGTGCCGAAGTGCTTCTCGTTCAGGTCCGCTCGACGGCAGGCGTTGATGCTTACTGCGCATTCGAAACCTCAGGGCCCTTGGCTGCGGATAGTGACTCCAACAAACGGATAGCTTCCTTCGTCAACTCGAGTGCGCCACCCTCGAACTTGACGTAAGGAAGAATATGCCCATTCTTGTCCTGAATGAACGCAGCCTTCAATTCAGGAGCAGCCGTACTGCGCCCGAGGGGGTATGCGTAGTGGTAGTAGATCTTGTAGATGACCTTGGTTGTCGTTGCTCCCGAGGGTGCCTGGAATACTTGGTCGGTGGGTTCGATGTCGCTAGAACTGATGCGGCGTTCAGCGTCGTCCAGTGAAATACCATACGCGAGATCGAAGAAGACGTGCCAAATGTGGATAGGAATCCGGTTCGCGGCTTGCCACTGCTTCAATGGGCCACGATCCTCTTCCTTGAGTATGACCGTAGGGAGGACGGCCGCCTTTTTCATGCCCAGCGCCCCACCCTTTCTTCTTTGTGGAGATAGCTGGGTACCAAACGCGGGCATCTGGGACGCCACCCAGAGGCTGTTCTCGCACTCTACCGCAACGACTGCTCGGTTAAGGAGTTCCGTTAGTGCGCCTTCGGTTGTGAAGGGAAGCTCTTGAATACCGCCGAGGTTGGAAACAAGGGTCTCAATAATCGCCTGGTCGGCGGCTTTGAAGACCAGAATGTCGGGCCTCTTGACTCCGGTCAAGCCTGCGGCTTCTAGGCGCTCGAAGTACTGCTCAAATTTTCTAGGGTCATCGTCAGGGGCGACGCCACTGGGCCCGTAAGGAAGAGCAAAATACTGCCCCGTGGCATTAACGGCAGACACCACCCTTTCCTCGCTCCATGCTCCCTGAGACCACCGCATAAGGAAATCGCTTCCACGAAGGCGGCGTGGGTTCAGAAGATAATCGGACCACTCAACTGGCGAATGGCCGAGTAACTCAAGTTCAATATCCTCAACGGAAACAGAGAGGGCATCCTCGAAGTTGGTAGCTAGGCTCATGTCTTAGGAATCGGCTTAGCGTCGGAGTCTACTACAAGGTCCTTCCTTGTTCGGATTCTGTCCTGCCCGGTTACTGCGCCCGCTTCACCCACTCTAGAGCGAATAAAATACGAATGCAACTATTTCGCCTCGTGTTCTCGGAAGAAAAAGGCCCCGTCCCGCGGTGCGGGACGGGGCCTCGGTAGAGACGCGGCATGCCGCGTCTCTACGGGTTTAGTACATGTCGCCCATGCCGCCGTGACCGCCGGGACCCCCGGAAGCCTTCTTCTCCTCGGGCAGCTCGGCCACCAGAGCTTCGGTGGTGAGCATGAGCGAGGCGATGGAGCCGGCGTTCTGCAGGGCGGTGCGCACGACCTTGGTGGGGTCGAGCACGCCGGCCTTGACCAGGTCTTCCAGGTCGCCGGTGAGCGCGTTGAAGCCGAAGTTGGCGTCCTTGGATTCGCGGACCTTGCCCAGAACCACCGCGCCCTCCTCGCCGGAGTTGGCCACGATCTGGCGCATGGGCTCCTCGAGCGAGCGGCGGACGATGTTGGCGCCGATCAGCTCATCGCCTTCGAGCTTCAGCTTCTCGATGGCGGAGACGCAGCGCACCAGGGCCACACCACCGCCGGGGACAATGCCTTCCTCGACCGCGGCGCGGGTGGCGTGCATGGCGTCTTCGACCCGGGCCTTCTTTTCCTTCATTTCCGTTTCCGTGAACGCGCCGACTTTGATGATGGCCACGCCGCCCACCAGCTTGGCCAGCCGCTCCTGCAACTTCTCCTTGTCGTAGTCGGAGGTGGTCTTCTCGATCTGGGTGCGGATCTCCTTGACCCGGCCCTCGATCTCGGAATGCTTGCCCTTGCCCTCGACCAGGGTGGTGTTGTCCTTGTCGATGGTGACCTTCTTGGCGAAGCCCAGGTCCTCCATCTTGACGTTCTCCAGCTTGATGCCCAGGTCCTCGGTGAGGGCCTTGCCGCCGGTGAGGATGGCGATGTCCTGCAGCATGGCCTTGCGGCGGTCGCCGAAGCCCGGAGCCTTGACGGCCACGGCCTGCAGCGTGCCACGCAGCTTGTTGACCACCAGCGTGGCCAGAGCCTCGCCTTCGACGTCCTCGGCCACGATGAGCAGCGGCTTGCCGGACTTCGCAATCTGCTCCAGCAGGGGCAGCAGGTCCTTCATGGACGAGATCTTCTTCTCGTAGATGAGGATGGAGCAGCCTTCCAGCACCGCTTCCATGCGCTCCGGGTCGGTGACGAAGTAGGGAGAGAGGTAGCCGCGGTCGAACTGCATGCCCTCGACCACTTCCAGTTGGGTCTCCATGGTCTTGGATTCCTCGACCGTGATGACGCCGTCCTTGCCCACCTTCTTCATGGCCTCGGCGATGATCTTGCCGATGGTCTCGTCGTTGTTGGCGGAGATGGTGCCCACCTGGGCGATCATGTCGCCGGTGACGGGCTTGGAGAACTTGTCCAGTTCGCCCTTCACCCGCTCGCCGTCCTTGTCGAGCGTGCCGCAGATGGCGGTGACCGCCTTCTCGATGCCGCGCTTGAGCGCCATGGGATTGGCGCCCGCGGCCACCGTCTTCACGCCCTCGCGGAAGATGGATTGCGCCAGCACGGTGGCGGTGGTGGTGCCGTCGCCGGCCACATCACTGGTCTTCGACGCCACTTCGCGCAGCATCTGCGCGCCCATGTTCTCCAGCGCGTCCTTGAGTTCGATCTCCTTGGCTACGGTGACGCCGTCCTTGGTGATGGTCGGCGAGCCGAACTTCTTCTCGATGACCACGTTGCGGCCCTTGGGGCCCAGGGTGACTTTGACGGCGTCGGCCAGCACGTTGACGCCGCGCAGGATCGCTTGCCGCGATTCCTCGCCGTGAATGATCTGCTTTGCCATTGCGTTTTCTCCTTGTGTGACTGCGATTTTGTTTGCGGCTTGTGGCCGCGAAATTCGGAGGCTCGCCTTTCGCGCGTTCCTCGCTCACCCTTCGGGTTTGGCGGCGCGAATCGGCTCACCCAGGTCCTTCGGCCGCAAAAGCAGCGGCCTCAGGAGGACAACAAGAAACTACCTGCGCGATGCGGCGTGCTCCTTGTGCTCCTTGTGCTTGCCGGCGCCGGCCACGATTCCCAGCACATCCTCCTCGCGCATGATAATCAGTTCTTCGCCGTCGAGCTTGATCTCGTTGCCGGCGTACTTGCCGAACAGGATGCGGTCACCCTCTTTCACGTCCAGCGGGCGCACCTTGCCCTCTTCGCTGATCTTGCCCTTGCCAACGGCAATCACTTCGCCCTCCTGCGGCTTCTCTTTGGCCGAGTCGGGGATGATGATGCCGCCGCGCACCGATTCCTGCTCCTCCACCCGGCGGACCAGGATGCGGTCGTGCAGGGGCGTCAATTTGGTAGCCATGTGTCGTGCTCCTTTCCTATCTAAGCTGTGTAGTTGCCGTATCTTGCGAATGTACCTCTGGCCGAAGGAGAGGGGCTGTTAGCACTGTCCTTCAGTGAGTGCTAATTATAAGGAGGAGGGCGGAAGGTGTCAAGCGAGCGGGTGACAAGCGGGCCGCACGGCCTTAGAATCACAGTATCGCCATGAGAAAAGCATTGCTGAGCCTGATGGTCGTGAGCTTGCTGGCCTCGCTGGCATGGGCGGGCGACAAGCAGCAGGCCAGTCTGAAATTCGTGGTCCTGAAGGCGCACAACGGCAAGCCGGTGCGCAACGCCAGCGTGGTGCTGCATCTGGTGAACAAGAAGGGCAAGCAGGCCAAGGGCGGCTACCAACTGAAGACCGACGCCGAAGGCAAGGCCAGCTTCGACGGCGCGCCCTATGGGAAGCTGCGCGTCCAGGTGCTGACGCCGGGGTTCCAGACCTTCGGCGAGGACTTCGACATCGACCAGCCAGAGCAGGAGTTCGTCATCAAGCTGAAGAAGCCGCAGGAGCAGGTCACCATCTACAAGTAGGGGCCAGCGCGCTCCGGCGGCATTCCAGGGCGAGCGGAGCGGGGTCCTTCGACTCAAGCGCTCGCCCGCTCGCGCCTCGCTCAGGATGACATTCTTATAAGGGGTGCTGCCTTATAAGGGTTGCTGCGAAGTTCGCCGTAGGGCTCCCTCGCTGCGCTCGGGATGTAGAACAAAACGGCGCCAGGACTTAGAACAGGGTGCGGAGTTCGCGGCGGAGGATCTTTCCCGAGGGATTGCGGGGGATGGAGGCGACGAAGCGGAACTGGCGGGGCTGCTTGTATCCGGCGAGGCGCTCGGCGGCGTGGCCGGCCAGCTCGCGCTCCAGAGCCGGGCTCGCCGGGCGGCCGTCGCGCAGCACCACGAAGGCGCAGGGAATCTCGCCGGCATCGTCATCGGGGCGGCTGATGACGGCGCAGTCGGCGATGGCGGGATGCTCGAGCAGCACGGCCTCGATCTCCGCCGGGGAGACGGGGAAGCCCTTGTATTTGATCATCTCCTTGCGGCGGTCGAGGATGAAGTAGAAGCCCTCGGGGTCGCGCCGGGCCACGTCGCCGGAACAATACCAGCCGTCGCGCAGGACTCCGGCGGTGGCGTCGGGGGCGCGCCAGTATCCCTGCATGAACTGCGGGCCGCGCATCACCAGCTCACCAACAGAATCGGGTGATTGCGTGATCGGGTGATCGGGTGATTGAAAACCGGGAGCGCCGACGTCGTCCCCCTGGTCGTTGATCAGGCGGCACTCGGTGAGGGCTACCGGCCAGCCGATGGAATCGGGGCGGTAGAGCGCTTGTTCGAGAAAGCCCATGTGGGTGGCGGGCGAGGCCTCGGTCATGCCGTATCCCTGGCGCACCGGGATGCCGGTGAGCGCGGTGAAGCGCCGGGGCAGCCCGGCGGCCAGCGGCGCGGCTCCGGACTTGGCCGCGCGCACCTGGTGGTCGCGCGGGAAGCGTCCCGCCTCCGCCGCCAGGCAGTACTGGTTCATGATGGGAGGGACCAGCGGCAGGAAGGTGACACCCTCCGACGAAATCAGTTGCAGCGAGCGCTCCAG
>Ga0080064_1002480_pt1 | contig 31196 bp, 34 predicted proteins | sample Subgrocontami54m_FD_69260 | JGI IMG/M metagenome (GOLD analysis project Ga0080064, IMG submission 69260) | Subsurface groundwater microbial communities from S. Glens Falls, New York, USA - GMW46 contaminated, 5.4 m (SPADES assembly) (version 2) ...
GGGCACTATGGAGCGATCCTCTGGGTGAAGGGGCCTGACGTTCGGAAGGCGGCGAAGACCTTGGGGGCTTCATAGCCGGTCTGAGTTCATTGACTGAGTGGCCGTGAATGCAGGAGGGTCGTGGCCGTGAATGCAGGAGGGTCGCATCTTGATTTTTGACTATTAGGAGAGAGTCAAAAAACAAAAGTAAAGATCCGACCCCCTCTCTTTCGAAACCCAAGAATTAAGTATGGTGTCCCCGGAATTGCTTCACCCGGAATTACTTCGCGGAATTGCTTCGCCTTCGATAACATCTTCGTGGAGCGGCTTTGGCGGACCGTCAAATACGAAGAAGTTTATTTACACAGCTATGAGACGGTTTGTGAAGCTCGGCTGAATCTTGAAAAGTATTTTCACTTCTACAACACCGAGAGGCTGCATCAGGCTTTAGCCTAGATGAGCGCCGTAAATTTTCGCTTGAAGAGACCTATTTTATCGGCCTCCCTGTGAGATTTATTTCAAAGAAGGTTTGGGGGGTACTCCGATATGGACTGATCGAAGATCGTCGATTGTGGGGCAACGGTGAAGGCCTTTTTAAAAACCTGGACATCGAAAAACCGATTTCCACAAAAACAGGGGACGGAACCCCAAAAAACGGGACAAACCAAAACCAAGGCAGGCTCTCCTAATGCACCTTAAACAACCCGTTTTTTTGTCTTGATATTGGGGAGTACTTCACATCCGGGAGATCCGATGAAATAACAAAACGCTGTGAAGAGCTTTTTGAGAAGATAAATTAAATATGGGTTTCGAATAAGCACAGGCTCTTCCTTGTATCATAGAAGTCAAAGAAGATTGGATTTTCGCCTGCGACTGGTTTATAGTACTTAACAATGGGGAGTAGAACATGGCGTTGACCGTCGGCATTTTATCGATTAAAGAGCGGGGCATTCTGCCGGGAGAAGACAGGGTCACCAACGAGTTGGTCAAAATGATTCAAGAGGCCGGCGGCGAGGTCGTGGTGACGGAGATCATCACGGCGGAGGAAGAAAAGATCCGGGACAAACTGATCGAATGGTCCGATCGGCTCCAACCCGATGTGATCCTCACCGCAGGCGGCTCCGGCCTTGGAAAGCAGGACCGGGCCCCGGAGGCGACGCGGGCTGCAATCGATCGGGAGGTCCCCTCCATTACCGATATTATCCGGATCGAGGTGTATCAGAAGAAAACGAAGAAAGCGATTATCTCCCGGGGAATTTCCGGAATTCGAAACGACACCCTCATCATCAACCTTCCCGGCAGCCCCGGTCCCGCGCGCGAGAATCTGGAGGTCGTCCTCGGCATGCTTCAGCATATCGTCGATATGGTTCACCCCAGAAGAACCTAGGAGAACGAATGGGCGGCCCGGTTTTTATCGCAGCGGTTTTTGTCCTGATTGCAGTCTGGATCGTCTTGCTGGCCCTCCCCGGCTTTCGCAGGCCCCCTCCCGGTTTTGAGCCTAGACTTTGCCAGTCCTGTCAGACCTTTAACAACTATAAATTAACGGAATGCAAAGAATGTGGAAAGCCATTGTGACCGGCATGGATGGCGGTGGCTTCGGCCGCTGGAATGACGCGAGATCATCGACACCGGCGGTTGGAGCCTTTCGATCTTAGGGGAGGTTGCATACGTTGAAGGACGTCCACGCAGCAGACATGAACGGCTCTAAAAACGGAAAAAGCGCCGCCATTGTCATCATCGGCAATGAGATTCTTTCAGGCAAAGTCGCCGATAAAAACTCCGCCTATCTCTCCTGCGAACTGCGAGGCCTGGGGGTCAATGTTCAGCGGATCGTCGTGATCCCCGATGAGGTTGCCGTCATTGCGGAAGAAATCGCTTTCTGCCGAAAACGGTATGATCTGATCTTTACCAGCGGCGGGGTCGGCCCGACCCATGACGATGTCACCATGGAGGGGATCGCCGCAGGGGTCGAGCGTCCGTTGATTCACCACGCCGACCTCGACCTCCTTTTAAAAAAAGCTTATTCCGGCGAGCTCAACGCCGCCCAGATGAAGCTGGCCGATGTGCCGGAAGGGCTGGAGCTCCTCTCCTCGGACCACCTTCGCATCCCGGTGCTCCATTTCGGAAACATTTACATCTTTCCCGGAATACCGGAACTCTTGGTCAGAAAATTTGAGGCGATCAAGGAACGATTCAGAGAGCCGCCCTTCTACCTGAATAAGATCTTCATCACCCGGGAAGAGGAGACGATCGCGGACCATCTGAATGCGGCGCTTCGTCAGTTTCCCCAATTGCTCCTCGGGTCCTATCCCATTCTCAACCATCCAGACTACAAAGTGATTCTGACCCTGGAGTCGAAAGACTTCTCTTACCTGGAAAATGCCACAAAAAGGCTCCTCTCCCTGCTGCCGGAAAAATCCATTTTAAAAATTGAGCCTGCCGTATAAACCAGCCGCCTGATCATCGTTCCCCTTATCGCGGAATCGGCCAAAATTATTTCGATTTCTTTTTAACGGAAGCCTGCATCAAGCTGTCGGCCTGCTCCGGATAAAATCCGTCGTAACCGTTCCGCTCGGCCAATTCCAAGACGCTGTAGGCCGCGCCCTCCCGGATCTCCGACGCCGTAAAGATCTGTCGAAGGCGTGTTCCCCGGTTGCCGACGATAGAACCGGAAAACTCAACCCCTATTTTCTCCAGCGCCGCCACCGCTTTCTCGATGTCATCGACCCTCACTGCCGCATGGTGCAGATCCCGGTCGCCGAATTTTTTCACCCATTGAGGAATGATGCTCTTTTCACCCCGCGGATCGTCGTATGCCTGATCGACAAACAGGGCGGGATAGCCGGGCCTTCGGTAGACTTTGGCCCACCATCCCTGGTCGGGGTACTCCACCCTTTCTCCCTGAAAGACATACCCATTTTTCAAAAAGGGCTCGACACGGCGGTCGACATTCAGACAACGGATCGTAATGTGGTCGACGATCAGCGGCCACCCCTGGCGGCCGGACTCCTCCACAAAAATGCGGGCGGCCTCATTCTCCTTAAAATAGCGCTCGATTAAATCTTGAACCAGCGGATCATCATAGGAAGGGAGCATGTTTTTCGACGCCTCTTCATTTTATTATAGGGGTTATTATACGGGCTTGAATCCGGAATTGTAAAGTCTCCGGACCGGAGATGCAGCCCATCGCTCTGTATGAATATTGTAGCCGAAATTCCGAGAATTAGAAATCGGCGAAGGCCGCTTTCGCGGTTGACATCCGTTTTCTCGCATCTTACAATCGCTCCATGAAAATAACCCCCACCTGCATCGGCGTGACGATCGGCCTCTGGCTTGTTTTAGGCGCCTACTCCGCTCCCCTCGCCCAGACCGGGAGAGGCGTTCCCTCCGGGATGGCCCTTATTCCGGCCGGCCCTTTCTGGATGGGTCTGGACGAACTTCCTCCCGACACCCCCTGGGGCCAGGAGGATGCAAGACCGAAGCACCCGGTGACCCTTCCGGCGTTCTACATCGATCGATACGAGGTGGCCTACGGCGATTACCAAAAACAGGATCCCAGCCTGAAAATACCGGGCCGGGTTCCCAAGTTTCCCGTGACCGATGTCACCTGGTTTGAGGCCGACCGTTACTGCCAGTCCGTGGGGAAACGGCTTCCGAGCGAGGCCGAATGGGAAAAGGCGGCCCGTGGAACCGATGCCCGCCCCTATCCGTGGGGGGACGAGTTCGATCCCAAAAAAACCAATACCGGACTCTCCCTGATGCCCGCCGGCGCCCATCCGGCCGACCGCAGCCCCTACGGCGTTTTTGATATGGCGGGCAATGTCTCGGAATGGACGGACAGCTGGTATCAACCCTATCCCGGCACCAAGCACCGCTCAATTGATTTCGGGATTTTCCAGAAAGTGGTGCGGGGAGGCTCTTTCAACGTCAATCGCCACTTCGCCGATGAGATGTTCGCGCAGGTGACGTTTCGAAACTTTCAGCGGCCGGATGCGTCGGGACCCGACAACGGTTTCCGCTGCGCCAAATCACTCCCGATCGGCGCCCTCCCTAAAGAAAGACGGTGATGCCGGAAGCGCTCTTCCTCGCCTCCTTCGGCGCGTGTGCGGGACTGCTGGCCGGGATACTTGGAATCGGCGGCGGAATCATTCTGGTTCCGGCGCTGATTTTTTTATTTGAAGCGAAGAATTTTCCGCCGGAGATGGTGACCCAGCTCGCCGTGGGAACCAGCCTCGCTTCGATTATTTTTACCGGCTCTGCCGGCAGCTGGATGCACCATCGCAATCGAAACGTCGACTGGCGGATCGTCTGGGCGATGGCTCCTTTTATTCTCATCGGCACGCAGTTCGGCGCCTTTCTCGCCGTCACGATGCACGGCCAGACGTTGAAAAAGCTCTTCGGTCTCTTCGAATTTTTTGTGGCCGCGAGGATGATGAAACCGCTTAAAATAAGTTCTCAAGCGAAAGATTATCAAGGCGATATTTCGAGAGCCGACCTACCCGGAGACCCCCAGGGAGTGGTTGAAATAGGCCCTGGCGCGCAAGATCCGAATGAACGCCAGAAATCTTCGCTTGAAGAGACTTATGTTCACGGCGCTCCACTTGGAGGTGGAAACGGAAACCACGGCGTTCCGCTGGGTGCGACCGCCGAGAGCCGCCCCTCTTCGCCTGATCCCATTTACATCTACATCGCAGGCGGGGTTGCCGTCGGAACCGTTTCATCTCTCTTCGGAATCGGAGGAGGGACCTTGAGTGTTCCGATCATCGCCTTTCTTCTCGGAAGGCCGCTCAAAACGGCGATTGGGACCTCGAGCGCACAAGGGGTGGTGATCGCGATTAGCGGCACAGCCGCATTTATTTATCAGGGATGGAAGGCGCCTCAGCTTCCGGCAGGGATGTTCGGATATGTCGATTTGAAAGCGGCGCTCCTGATTGCGCTGGCCAGCCTTTTCACCGCGCCGCTCGGCGCCGTGCTGGCCCATCGAATTCAGCCGGCTACGCTTAGCCGGTTGTTCGGCATTCTTCTGGTTTTCGTGGGGTTGAAACTCATCGGTCTTTTTTAACGCCGGCCGCAGACGATTCTTATTCTTTTTCCTCACCGACGGTGACCGGCACCTCTTCGGCCGGTTTCTTGTCCACTTTTTTAAGGAGGGTCAACTTCCTTTCCCGTCCGAGGGTAAAAAGATTGAATTTCAGACCCGAGATAGGACGCATCTGGGCGATGCTGACGAAGAGATCTTTCGCCGCAAAGGGGGGGACCTCCCGCACCTCTCTTATTTTCGGCAAAAACTTCAGCGAGACCGCCAGCCTGAAAAAGGCCGAGAAAAGGAATAAAAGCTGTATGTTCGATATCAGCGGAATATGAATTCCCCAAAATGCGACCTGATTCGGAAGCCGGATGCTTAAAAAACCTCCCAGCGAGGCGCCGCAGAAGATGCCGATGGCATTCGCCGAATTATAAATGGCGACACACTGCGCCCGCTTCGGAGGGGAAACGGTATCGAATACAAAATTACCCATCGCAAGCGCGAAGCCGGCCCACGCCACCCCCCCGAACATCTGGACGGCCAGAATCAGATAAAAGTCGGTTGTAAAAAGCCAACAGAGGGGAATCATCGGGAGAAGCAGGCCGGTGAGGGTCAGCACTTTTTTGTTGCCGAACTGATCTCCCAGCCGGCCCCACATGTGAAGGGTCAGGAACTGGGCGAGAACGGTGGCCGCCGACACAAACATGAACTCCAGGTAGGTAAATCTGAGATCGCGGAGCAGGTACGGGGCGATAAAGGGACCCGATATCTGAACCGAAAAATGAATGAAGGCGGTGTAGGCGACAAACCGGCCGAAGTTGGTCTTCCTCCCGTCCCGAATAAACTGCCAGAGAGAGAACTGATCTTCGGCGCGTGGAATATAGGTCGGCTCTTTCATTCTGGAAATATAGGAGGCCGATATCAGGCGGGCCACCAGGGCGATCGAAAAGACCAGGGCGAATCCGACGGCGACGTTCCCGGCCCGTTCCATCCAATGGAGAATCATTCCGGCCATGCAAAGAGAGCCGAAAGTAGCCACGCTCATGAAGCGGCTTCGCTTGCCGAAATATTCTCCCCGTCTTCTCGAATCGACCAGATCTCCCATCAAGCTATTCCAGGCCGGGTTGGCGAAACTCCCCAGAACGAAATAAGCAATCACCGCGCCGATCAGCCACCCGATCCCCCGGCCGGGAAAAAGGAAGGGGATGGAAAGGATCAGCAACCAGGTCATGGACTGTCCGATCACACCGGATAAGATAATCGCCTTTCGGCTTTTCAACACATTTAAAAGACGGACCGAGACGAATTGGAAAAAAGCGCCGAGGAGTTGCGGCAGAGAGGCGATCATGGCGATTTGAGGATTGGTCGCTTTCAGGAAAATAGCAAAAGCGCCGAAATAGCTTTCGCCGAAACCGGTCATCAATGAAAAGAAAATGCCGTCGCGAATGGCGAATCGGAGGCTTTTTCCTGTTTGCTTTTTAGATAGACGGATCTTGCCTAGCGGAGCGCCGTAATCTTCCGCGCTAGGACCTACTTTAAGCGGAGCGCCGTGAACATAAGTCTCTTCAAGCGAAGATTTCCGGCGTTCATTTGGATCTTCCGCGCTAGGACCTACTTTAAAAGGAGTGGGTTGTTCCAACAAGCGGGCCTTCCATGCATTCTGTAGCGTTCATTGCCAAATATATCACATGAGATCCCGGCACACCGGGCCTAAGGAAAGATTTTTCTCAGATTAGGTAGATTTCGCAACTATGGAACGCCGTGGTTTACAGGGCGACTTCCAACCACTCCCCGGAGGTCGTAATCTTTCGCTTAAGAACTTATTTTAAATGAGATTTCATCCGGGCTTGAAGACGCGAAAGCCGGGCTTTATTCTCGGAGAGTTTCGGCAGGGCGTACTTTTCATCGAAGGCGACCACCTGCTCCAGACATCGGACGGCGCCTTGCAGGTCTCCTTTTTCCTCGTGTAAAAAAGTCTGGTGGTAGAGGGTGGCGGCACAACCCATTTCGTCTTTTAATTGGGCGTAAAGCGCATAGGCTTGTTGGCTGAGAAGTTGGGCGGTCTCAATCTGGCCTGCCGCCCCTTTTGCCTTTGCAAGGCGGTGAGCGGCGTCGGCCAGGAGCGCGGGACGATTGAGCCGTTTGGCCAGGGCCATGGCTTTTTCGCCATACGCCAGGGCCCCCTCCCGATCGGCCGCCTGAAAGGAGGCGAGGGAGAGGTTTCCATAGAGGACCGCCAGGCCTTCCCATTTTTCCTCCCGCTCCAGAAGAAGGGCCGCCTGTTTATAGAAGTGGATCGCTTGAAGGGGCTCTTGCCGGTCCGTATATAAGTTTCCGATGTTCACATAGGTGGTGCCAAGCCGCCCGTAATCTTCTTCACGCCGCAGAATCTCGACCGCTTTTTGGTAGTAAACCACGGCCTGATCCATCTGCCCGGTTGCGCCATAGACATTGCCGATATTGCCGTAGAGGTCGGCCAGCTGATCCGGATCGCCGCGAACCGCTTCCAGTCCTTTCAGATACCAGGCGAGGGCCGAAGCATAATCCTCCTTTGCAAACGCCTCATTGCCCGACTGTAAATAAGAAGCGGTCTTCATCAGCGGTTCAGGCATTTCTCTACGGCTTTTTTCCCGCCCGCCAGGATCGGCTTTCCATCCCCTACCAGCACCACCTCGAAAGAATAATCAAGCAACCGGCGAAGGCCCTCCTTTGCCTTTTTGACGTCGGCATATCGATCCGCCGGCATCAGGTTCAGTTCTCCTTCCGGCTTTCCGATCAGGGCATCCCCCAGGATGAAGATACCGCCGGACGCCTCCAGGTATAATGCCGACTCGCCGGGAGACTTTCCATTGGGAATGGAAACCACTTTCAGGCCGGCGGGCAAAACATCGCCGTCTTTAAAGGTCCGATCGATCGTGATCGAATCCATTTCAGAAGCATCCGCTTCCGGAACCCAGATTTTTGTATTGAGAAGGGTGCGGCATTCCATTGCTTCCCGGGTATGATCCCGGTTGGTGAGGATCACTGCCTTGACGCCGTTGATTGAAAGCTCCTGCTTATCATCAATCGTCATCTCAGGGGGATCGATCACCACGCGCTCTTTCCCTTGGCCTATTAAGTACCCGTTGAAATTTATTTTTTTCTCTTCTGAATACCACGACCACATCTCGATGCACGGAAAGATTTCTTCCATGGGGATCCTCCTTGAATGTCATAAAAAAACGAGAAATTATATCATGGAGAGAAAGGAATTTAAACAGAATTGGTTTTTTTCAGGAAAAACTTTATAATAAGGAAAGAACCCAAGAAAAAGCCCGACGTCGAAATCGGTAAAGACGTTCGACGACCGGGAGAAGCAATTTTACGGAGCAAGATGAAGCGGATCGACCCACCGGATTTGACATTCAGCGTGTCCATATTCCTCGGTTCCAAAGGAGAAGAAACACCCCGCTCTTTTATTATCCGCGGCCGAACCTACCGAATACGCGAGATCATCGACCACTGGTATGGAGAAAATCATACCTTTTTCCGGGTGAAAGCGGATGACGGTTATCGGTACGTCCTCCGCCATGAGATGGAAAAAGGGCGATGGGAGTTGGTGATGCAAGAGGCCAATAAAACAGAATAACGCTCATTTAATGATCACGCGCGACGCCTGCCATCCGTCGTTTCCGGCTTCCAACTCAAACTCGACCCGCGTTCCCTCCTTCAGGCTTTGAAATGACATCCCCCTGACCGAATTTTTATGAAAATAAACTTCTCCTCCGTCCGATTGAATAAATCCGTATTCTCGATCCTTAAACAGCCGGGCAATGACCCCTTTTGGCTGACTTCGGGCCGGGATCTTTTGTCCGATCTGCTGTTTTCTTTCACGAAACCGCTGCCATTCCCGCTCCGCCGTGTCGAGCACCAGATGGATCACATCTCCCAGCGTGTCTCCCGTTTTGGTCGCAGTGAGCACCTTGCCGGAAACGGACAGGACCAGGGTGGCCTCTTCCGATCCATTCAAGTGGTGCTGATTTTTCCGAAGGGTTACCCGGGCATGGGTTATCTTCTGCCTTCCCTGCTTGAAGGAATTTAGGCGTTCTTCGATGACACTTTTCCAGTAATGGGATACTTTCGTGTTCTGCCATTCAATTTTTATATCCATCGATTGCCCTCAAATTGAGATTCTCAATTTCATTCTATTACATTCGGAGTAGGCGCTTCAATCACCCAAACCCCTGAGGCTCCTGCGATGAAATTATTTCGCAAATGTCTTAAAACGCTCGCGCTGGCATTCCTCGCAGGGACAAATCTCCTTTAGAAAATCAAACGGGTAGATTCCGGTATCATGGCCGTCACTCCAGTGAATCGAGATCGCATAGTTCCCCACTGCCCGTATTTCTGTAGGAGCAATGTCTTCCGGGATGCTGCCGGCCCGGATCAATCTTTCCCCGCTCCATTCATGGATACAGGAGGCGCAGCGGCAGTTCTCCCGCAAGTAAACATGCGGGTAGAGACCCTGATGGCCGTCGCTCCAGATGATGCGGATTCCCGTCGATCCGAGCCTTGTAATTTCCGTAGGGCTTGCCTCTTTTGAAATCATGGGTTCCTCCTTTTCCTCGAATGTAATTGATTTTGAAGAACATTGCAACCGCATTGACCTCCTTTGCCGGAACATGGTAATTTTAAAGTAAGTATTCAACCTTCATACTTTAATTAGGGAGAAAACGATGGGACTTCTTACGATGGATGAGGTCAAAAGAAAAGTACACGATCTCAAGGGTTGGGAGCTTTATGACGGTGTGCTTCAGAAAAAATTCTCCTTCAGGTCGTTCAAGGCCTCGATGGCGTTCGTGAACAAAGTGGCTGAACTGGCCGATTCGGTCGATCACCATCCGGACATGATGATCAATTACAATCGTGTCCTCCTGAAGCTGACGACACACAGCCAAGGCGGTATTACCGATAAAGACTTCAGTCTGGCACAGATGATTGATCAATCCGAAAAACATTCCACCTGATCCGGCCCCCGGGTGATTCGGCCCCCGCTCCGCTTTTTTTCATATTTGGTATACTTCTGTCTGTTGATAGCAATCTCCCAAGCCACTTCCGCCCGGGTTCAGCATGCTTCTGCTTGCGATTGATCTTTATGGAATTCAACCTTTTCAAAAACCGACCCGAATCTCCCTAAAACCGAATTTGAACCTCATTACGGGAGGAAACGGCGCCGGGAAAACCGCCATCTGCCATACCCTCTCCGCCCTTCTCTTGAACGGATCATCCCAGGGAATGACTTTTCTGGAAAACCATCCGGCACAGGCCGCCGTCATTCTTCAGGCACGTGACGGTGGAATATATCGGATCGCCGCCGATTTCTTAAAGGGAATTCTAAACCTCTCCAAACTCGATCCTTCCGGAAAAGGAACACTGATAGAAAAAGAGAAGGAAAAAATCCGGCTTTGGATTCGAAAAGAGCTTAATGGATTGGAAGAGACCGAAATTTCCTCTCTCTTTATGATCGACCGGTCCCGCCTTCCTTCGGCGGTGTCATTTCAAAACGGAGGTTTTTCCCCTCTCTCCGGCAGCGCCGGCTCCTCCGCCGCTCCCCGTCCAACCAGAACAAGCGGTCTTTCCCCGGAAGAAAAAATGGAAAAAGAAAAAAGACTTAAAGAGGCGCAAAAAAAACTGGAGGAGATTTCACAGTACGAGCAGGAAAGCCTCACGATCAGAGACAAGGCGTCGGCCATAAAGCGCCGCATCGAAGAATCCGAGGCACTCGACTTGAGACTGAATCAATTGCATGAGACGGAGGAAAAGAAATACCTCCCCCTGGCGGGGATCGAGAAGATCCCCCCCGACCTGTTGAAACGTTACGAAGAAGGACTCCAGAACAAGCAGAACGAGTTGGCCCAGTTAGAAGAAGAAACAACTGAGGTCGACAACCAGTTCATCGGCATCGGAGCGGTTGATCCGCTCAAAAACCGTCCCCTCCAGATCGGAGTCGGAGTAGTCGTCTTTTCATTCGTCCTTCCCCTTATCTTTACCTTACACGGTCCCTTTCGTTACCTATTCCTGATGGGCATTTTTTCCGGCATCGGCCTTGCGGCCAAAGCTTACCTCCATCTGAGCCGTCAAAGCGCCACGAAGGAGGGACTCCAAAAAAAGCGGGTCGGCCTGAATGAAAAGACCCATCAGATTGAGAAGAAGTTTGAGAAGGAACACAAAGAAATCATTGAGCTGATTAAAAAAACCGGAGCAAAGGAAATCCAGGAGTTCAAAGGGCTTCAAAGGACCTACCAAAACCACTTCCGCAACGTCCAGGAGGCGGTTGCGAAAAAACAGGCGCTGTTGAAAGAAGAAACGATCGAAAACCTGGAGGCACAACGTCTCGAGCTGGAAAAAAAGGCAGAGACACTAGAAGACAAATTACGGGATAACGAAGGTCTAACGCAGGAAGTCTACCGTTTGCAGGATGAGGCGCGGGATTCATCCAACACCCTGGAGTCGTCCGTCGACCTCGAGTCGTCGCTTCCGGCTTTTTCCTTGACGTCAGAGGAATTGTCCGCTTCCACTGAAAAGCTTTTCCCCCTTCCTTTTTTGCCCCGGGCTTTGACGATCGGGAAACAGCATGGGATGCCGCTTCAGATGGAGGAAATCCGGAAGCAGGCCGATATCCTCTCCTCTCTTTTTTCTCCCGAGAACAAGAGAGAAATCCATCTAAACGAACTCGGAGAGATAAAACTCGGAGAGGCGGGAATCGAGCGCTTAAGCTCCGGCATGGCGGACCAGATCTTTCTCTGCGTCGCCCTCTCGACGTGGGACCGATTTTCAGAGATTCCTTTCCCCCTGGTTCTGGATGACCCATGGATCAACCTCGATCCCAAGCATCAGGGAATTGCCCTGGAGCTCCTCCGGGGCGCTTCAAAAAAACGCCAGGTCCTCCTTTTTACTTTCTCTCCATCGCCCTCCACGAACGGAGATCACCGGGTTCAACTGTAGCCCTGACAGGGCAGTAGCCCAGAAAATGGGGCGGCCACCAGACACACAGGTCTGCCCCTACAATGAACACCCCCACCTTACCTCCCCCATCTAAGGGGGAGGAATGAGTGGTAGACAGAAAATACCATGACCTCCAGGAAATGGTTGGAGGAGGAGCGGAAACCAAACCCATCCCGCGCAGCAAGCTACGGGGAATTCAAAGATTAAATCTGATGACCGCCGATATGGAGAAGAAGATGCCCCTTTACCATTCGAAATACAGGGACGAGGCAAAAAAGCTCAAGCTTGAGGTGATGGCCTTCGTCGTTCATGCGTTTCTAAAAAAAGTTCGGACCTATTCCGAAGAAACGATTGAAAAAAAATGGAGGAGACTCCAAAAGAAAAAGGGGAAGGATGCGGAGGAGATCAAAAAGCTTTTACAATGGATCCATTACAGCCAGTTCAACCAGATCGCCATCGACGAGATCGAGGACGGCACGCTCGACGCCTGGTTTAAAACTCTCCTAAAATAATTTTCTCTCATCTTTGATATCGGCCAACCTTAAAACGATTTTTTGATGGGCCGCGGGAAAAGGATGGTCGCTCAAATTCTGAAGCCGCACCCAGCGGAGGGGAGCGGCCACCCTTCCGCCCCCTTCGGAGGCGCAGATAAAAACGTGAAGGGTCATTCGAAAATGGGTAAACGCATGCTTGATTTCCATCCAGGGATGGGTCGCCTGCACTTTTAGCTTCGTCTCGTTTTCAAAAAGAGATTCAATCTCCTTTTCCAATCGAACGCCCCGATGAGCCTCAATCCTTCCGGCGGGGAATTCCCATAAACCGGCCAGAAGTCCTTTCAGCGGCCGCCGGCGAATCAAAACTCGACCTTTATGAAAAATAACTCCTGCCACATAATCATGGTGGGGAATTTTCTTCTTCGCCGCTTTGACCGGCAGGTCGGCTTGCGCCCCAATTCGGTATCCCCGGCATCCGTTTCGAACGGGACAAAGCGGGCATTGCGGCGCGGTCGGCGTGCAGATCGTGGCGCCGAGGTCCATGATTGCCTGGGTATAGAGATCTGCTTTTTTCTTCGGGAGAAGCTTTTCCGAATGGGCCCACAATTCGTTTTCTATCTCTTTCTTTTTGGGATCTTCCAGAACGGCGAAATACCGGCAAAGAACCCGTCGGACATTCCCATCCAGGATCGGATAACGCTGTCCAAAGGCGATCGTCAGGATCGCGCCGGCAGTAGACCGGCCGATGCCGGGAAGCGAAACGATCTCTTCAAAGATCGAAGGGACCCTCCCGCCGAACCGGGCGACGACCTCCTTCGCTCCTTGATGAAGATGGCGCGCCCGCGCGTAGTAGCCGAGCCCCTCCCACGCTTTTAGTACTTTTTCAAGGGGTGCCCCGGCGAGATCCTGCACGGTGGGAAAAGCCGATAAAAAACGTTGGTAATATGCGAGGACTGTGGCCACCTGCGTCTGCTGCAGCATGATTTCAGAGACCCAGATCGCGTAGGGATCGACAGTCTCACGCCAGGGAAGAGTGCGGCCGTGCGCCTCATACCATTGAAGGAGACTTCGGGTGAAGAGGCGGTTGTCGTCCTGCGCGTCTAACAGAGATACCGGCATCGCGATCCGATCTGAAAAAAACCGTTTAAAATAGGCCCTTAAGCGAAATTTACGGCGTTCCTCTCTGTAATATTGAATGGGTGGGGATCCGCACTATTTCTGGAGGATCTCTTTAATTTTTTCAACGACCTTGTTGGGGGTGGTGGTTGCTTTCACGAGAAAGTCATTCGCCCCCGCTTCGAACGCTTTGCTGATTTCATCGCTGGCTCCTTTGGCGGAAAAGACGATCACCGGCACGTTCTGCAGATCGGGGTTCGCGCGGACCGCCTGGAGCACCTTGAAGCCGTCCATGATCGGCATCATCAAATCGAGCAGGATTAGATCGGGTTTTTCCGTCATCAGGGCCTTCAGTGCCTCCACGCCGTTGCCGGCAACGCGGGTCAGATAGCCGGCAGAGAGAAGTTTGTTCTGATAGGCTCTCTGGTAGAACTCCGTGTCGTCCACGATCAGCACTTTTTCCTTCATTCTGAGAATCCCTTGTCGATGCCGTGTGAGACCTTCTGTTTGATTTCCTGTTTTAACGCCATAATTTCTCTTTCTAGACGCTCGAGACGCTCCGCAATCGGGTCGGGAAGGTTGGTATGGTCGAGCACCCCTTCTTTTTGACGGCGCTGGATGACCTTCCCGGGAATCCCGACGACGGTCGCATTATCGGGGACCGATTGAAGCACCACCGAGTTGGCGCCGATCCGGACGTGGTGGCCGATGACGATCGCTCCGAGCACCTTGGCCCCCGCCCCCACGATTACATGGTTCCCGAGGGTCGGATGCCGTTTACCCGGCTCCTGACCGGTTCCCCCCAAGGTCACCCCCTGATAAAGGGTGACATCATCGCCGATCTCCGCCGTCTCTCCAATGACCACCCCCATGCCGTGGTCGATAAAAAAGGCGCGTCCGATAACCGCCCCGGGATGTATTTCGATGCCGGTGATAAAGCGGGCGAAATGAGAGACCAGCCGCGGGACCAGAGGAATTCCTAAGTTCCAGAGAAAATGGGCGATCCGGTGAAGGACGACCGCGTGGAAGCCGGCATAGGTTAGTAAAATCTCAGCCACATTTCTGGCGGCGGGGTCTCTTTCAAAAATGGCCTTCACATCTTCTTTGATTGCCTTAAACATATTGAACCGGTTCCTTAAGTTACTCTCTCTTCCCTATCTAAGAGAAGACTGCTGAAAAAATATCTTTTTGTACATGAGGCCGTCATTCCCGAATGTTTAATCGGGAATCCAGTTTGTTTAAGATCGATGGCTTCTGGATTCCCGATTTCGCGGGAATGACGGATTAAGACTTTTTCAGCGGCCAGCTACATTCTCTCGATCATGCAGACCGCCTGCGCCGCAATCCCTTCTCCCCGGCCGATAAAGCCGATCTTTTCGTTTGTCGTCGCTTTGATATTCACATCGTCCGGCTGGATCGCCAAGGAACGGCTGATGTTGATTTTCATCTGGTCAACGAAAGGAGAAATTCTCGGTCTCTCTGCAATGATCACGGTGTCAATGTTCGTGACAGTATACCTCTTTTTTGAAAGAAGGTCTTTAACCTCCCCCAGGAGCTTCAGACTGGAGATCCCCTTCCACTTTGGATCGCCTTCCGGAAAGTGTCGCCCGAGGTCCCCTTCGCCGGCCGCGCCCAGAAGCGCGTCACAGATAGCATGAAGGAGGACATCGGCATCAGAATATCCTTCCAGTCCCTGGTCGTTCGGGATCTCAACTCCGCCCAAAATACAGCGGGCCCCCGTCACAAGCCGGTGAATATCGTAGCCGATGCCGATCCGGATCATGAACGGGCCTCGCCGCGGGGAATCTCTTTCTCTAAGGCGTCCCGCTTTGAGAGAAGGAATTCTGCCAACTTCAAATCAGACACTGTCGTGATTTTAATATTTTCACTCGATCCCTGAACGCAGTGGATGGGGGCCCCGATCCGTTCCACCAACATCGCCTCGTCGGTCCCCCGGAAACCGTCCCTGGCCGCTTTTCGGTACGCTTCAATCAGGAGGGACAGGCGGAAAGCCTGAGGGGTCTGCATCGACCAAATTTTTTCCCTCTCGACACTTTTCAGAATCAGACGGTCGGCCGATACCTCTTTGAGCGAATCGGTCACCGGAAGCGCGGAAACAGCGCCGCCGTATTTCTCGGCGGCGCAGATAATTTCCTGAATCAGCGACAGGGTGACCAGGGGACGGACCCCGTCATGAACCATCACGACGTCATCCGGATGGGCCTCCTTCTCCAAAAAATCGACGGCAGACCGGACCGAATCCTGCCGACGCTCGCCTCCCGGGAGAACCCGCGTTACCTTCGTCAGGGCATGTTCGGCAAGGAGGCTTTCTAAAAGGTCCAGGTCCTCTTTTGAAGTAACACAGAGGATCTCTTCCACCAGAGCGGATCTCTGGAAAACCGTCAGGGTGTGAATGATCACCGGAAGACCGCAAAGCGGCAGGAACTGCTTCTTGGTCGGGCTTCCCATCCGCTCGCCGCGACCGGCGGCAGGAATCACGGCATACACCATTAAAATAGGCCCTCAAGCGAAAGGTTAAATGAACGCCGCCGGGTAGGTCGGCCCTGGAAGCATGGCCGTGATAAATTTTGCTTATGGTGACCTATTTTAACGGCGTTCCTCTTAAAATAGGCCCTCAAGCGAAAGATTACGACCTAAAGGAAGTGGTTGCAGGTGGAACGTAAACCACGGCGTTCCGCTTAAACGCTTCTCACTGCCTGGACCTCTTCCCGTTCCCGCTCCGGCTCCTCCCGCATCCGGGTGAAGATCATCCGTCCGGCGGTGGTTTGAAGGACGCTCGTAACGACCACGTCGATATTTTTTCCGATCCACCTCCTGGCTTCATCCACCACGATCATCGTGCCGTCGTCCAGATAGGCGATCCCCTGCCCAAACTCTTTTCCTTCTTTTAAAACAAAGACCCGCATCGTTTCACCCGGCAGAACGACCGGCTTTAGGGCATTGCAGAGCTGATTGATATTCAGGACCCGCACCCCCTGGAGTTCGGCCACCTTATTCAGGTTTAAATCGTTGGTGACCACCTTGGCCGACATCCGCTTTCCCAGCGCGACGATTTTGGAATCGACATCCTTGATCGAAGGGAAATCGTCGTCGACGATCCGGACATCGATGTCGGCCATCTTCTGTATCCGATGGAGAATATCGAGCCCCCGCCGTCCCCGCGCCCGCTTCAGAGAATCGGAGGAATCGGCGATATGCTGAAGCTCCTGGAGGATGAACTGCGGGATGATATAACTCCCCTCCAGAAAACCGGTCTCGCAGAGATCGGCAATTCTTCCGTCGATGATGACGCTGGTATCCAGTATTTTGTTGTTCAACACGGGCGCCGGTTCGGAAGCGGGCCGCTTTCCCCTGAACAACAAGCCTGGGTCCTTTTCAACATGAAGGGCCAGGATTAAACCGACATACGAGAAGAAAAGAAGGGAGGTCCTCTTCACCGCTAAAAAAACGGACGGGCTGAATGCGAAAACAGGCTCGACCATTAAATTGAACAGACCGCCAGACAAAACGCCTAAAGCAAACCCCAGAAAACCCCAGAATAATCTTTTTGCAATCCTCTTCTCTAAGAAAATGCCGATTCCGACCAAACATCCCCCGGCCAAAAGACCCAGGAGCCCGCCGATATAGGCCCCCTCCGATTCAAGCACTCGAGATGCAATTGAATAGCCGGTCAGGGTACTGAGCATTAAAAACAGACCATGAATAATATGGTTCCCCCCCATCGCCGCCCCCTTTTACCCACGTCGCCCGATAAATAAAAAGCATCTTCGTAACCATTCGATAAAATTCCAAGTCCGGAAGAATATTAAAAGGAACGCCGTTAAAATAGGTCACCATAAGCAAAATTTATCACGGCCATGCTTCCAGGGCCGACCTACCCGGCGGCGTTCATTTAATTTTTCGCTTAGGAACTTATTTTAAATGCTACGGCGTGACGGTCAAAAACAATGTCCGTCCCTGCCGGCTGACCAGAAGTAAAATCGCCTCATTTTTATCTATCTTCGATAAAACCCTTTCATAGTCATCGGTATTGTTGATCGGCTTTCGATTCACTTCCATAATGAGATCGCCCCGCTGTAGGCCGGCCTCTTCGGCTGCGCTGCCGGGATCGATCCGGGTAATCACGACCCCCTTCGCGCCCCGGCCGAGATCGAGCTGCTTGGCCATTTCCGGCGTCACGTTCCGGACCTCGACACCGCTTAACCGCACGCTGCTTGGCTCCGCTTCGTCCTGTCCCTGAGATCCGCCAAGGGCGATGTCTTTCGGCTGTTCTTCGATCGCTACTTCCAGCTCTTTCTCTTTATTGTCACGGATGACCTTGACTTTCCCCTTGGCGCCGACCGCCGTCCGGGCGACCAGGTTTCTCAACTGGGTCGAGCTTTCAATCGGTTGCCCCATAAATGCGATGATCACATCTCCCCGCTTAAAACCGGCTTTCTCCGCGGGGCTGCCGGAAAGAACATCTCCGACCAGCGCCCCTTTCGCCTCCTTGAGGCCGAACTCCTTCGCCAATCCGGGGGTAATCTCCTGAATCGAAATTCCAAGCCAGCCCCGGATAACCTTTCCCGACTTGACCAAACTCTCCATCACCGATTTCGCCATATTGCTCGGAACGGCAAATCCGATTCCCATGTAGCCCCCGCTCTGGGTAAAGATCGCGGTGTTGATTCCAACCAGCTCGCCGTGCGTGTTGACCATCGCTCCCCCGGAATTGCCGGGGTTGATCGCCGCATCGGTTTGAATAAAGTCTTCATAATCGGTAATGCCGACGTTGGCCCTCCCGATGGCCGAAACAATTCCCATCGTCACCGTTTGATTTAATCCGAAAGGGTTCCCGATTGCCAGAATGTACTCTCCCACCTGCAACTTGCCCGAATCCCCCCATGAAACGGTCGGGAGATTTTTTGCATCGATCCGGACCAACGCCAGATCGCTTTTCGGATCGGTTCCGACCAGCTTTCCTTTAAACTCCCGTTTGTCCGACAGCAGGACTTTAATTTCGTCCGCTTTTTCAACCACGTGATTGTTGGTGATAATCAAACCGTTGGCATCGACGATCACCCCGGAACCGAGACTCTGCGCCTTTCGCTCGCGCGGTCCCTGACGGCGGGGCTCCTCCCCGAAAAAGCGCCTGAAAAAAGGGTCGTCGAATGGGAAGCCCTGGCCCTCTTCTCCCCCCTTGATCAAACGGGTGGTGGAAATATTCACCACCGCCGGGGTCACCGCTTTTGAGATGCTGACGAAGGTCTGCTCCGTCTCGGCAATCGCAGGCGGTTTTGTCTTCTCCGGTTCATTGACGGCGCGCCCGGCAGGCAGAAAATGGAATTCGGAAACCAGCGTGATCCCCATTACAATCCCGATAATGAGTATAAAAACTGAGAAAACAAGGCTTTTTGGCTTGATTTGACGATGATCCTGCATTTAACAAATCCCCCCTATCATTCTTCCATTTTCCGCATTATACTATACGCATTTTCACGAAGTAAAGCGAACCTCCACTTAAATAACACAGAAGAGCCTCTTGAAAGATTGGACCGAAAAAGGCCGGACGCTAATCTGGCATCCCTTCACCCAGATGAAGGAATGGGAAAAAGAAAATCCGACCATCATCGTGGAAGGAAAAGGGGTCTACCTCACCGACCTGGACGGGAAAAAATACCTCGACGGCGTCTCTTCCATCTGGGTCAATCTCCATGGCCATCGAAATAAAAAGATCGACCGCGCCCTGATCCGGCAGATCAGGAAGCTCTCCCACAGCACCCTTTTCGGCCTTTCCAACCTTCCGGCGATTAAACTGGCCGAGAAACTGATTAAAATCGCGCCGAAAGGCCTGGCCAAGGTCTTCTATTCGGACGACGGCTCCACGGCGGTCGAAGTGGCGGTGAAGATCGCTTTCGGCTTTTGGCGGCACCGGGGAAAAGCAACCCGGAAGAAAACGAAATTCATTTCCTTTTCGAATGCTTATCATGGCGACACGGTCGGGTCGGTCAGCCTCGGCGGGATCGACCTCTTCCACCAGGCCTACCGGCCGCTCCTTTTTCAAACGATCAAGGCGCCGGCCACCACCCGCAAAAGGTCGGGCCTGGATGAAATCGAAAAGGTCATGAAGCGGCGTCACAAAGAGATCGCCGGATTGGTGATCGAGCCGATGGTTCAAGCCGCCGCCGGAATCCTGATCTCGCCGCCCGGATATTTAAAAGAGATCAGAAGACTTTGCAGCCGATATGAGATCCTGATGATCGCCGACGAGGTCGCCACCGGGTTCGGCCGGACCGGAAAAATGTTCGCCTGCGAGCACGAAGGGGTCACCCCCGACCTGATGGCGATCTCCAAAGGGATCACCGGCGGGTATCTTCCCCTCGCGGCGACATTAACCACCCAGGAGATTTACGACGCCTTCCTCGGCGAGTATTCGGAATTTAAAACCTTCTTCCACGGCCACAGCTACACCGGCAACCCGCTCGGCTGCGCCGCTGCAATCGCCAATCTGGAAATTTTCGAGGAAGAAAAAGTGCTCCGGAAACTTCAGCCTAAGATCGCTTTCGTCGAGGAGGCGCTCCGCTCTTGGAAAGAATGGCCGCACGTCGGCGACATCCGCCAGACCGGCTTTATGATCGGGATCGAGCTGGTCGCGGATAAACAGAAGCGGACCCCTTACCCCTTGGAAATGCGGGTCGGCGGACAGATCTGCAACGAAACCAAAGCCCACGGCGTGCTGCTCCGCCCCCTCGGCAACGTGATCGTCCTGATGCCCCCCCTTTCGATCGCGATCCGGGACTTAAAAAAATTGATCTCGGTGACCGGCGCGGCAATTCAGACGGTGACCGAACGCCTTAAAGTAAGCCCTAGCGCGAAAGATCCGAATGAACGCCAGAAATCTTCGCTTGAAAAGACTTATGTTCACGGCGCTCCGTTCGATTGGAATCGATCGTGAAGCGAGAGGCATTCGAGAAGCTGGTCTCTCAGGCGCTCGACCGGATTCCGGACGAGTTTCAGGCCGCGATCAGAAATCTGGAAATCGTCATCCGCGACCGCCCCGGCCCTGAAACCGCCGATCTCTTCGACGGCGAAGACGACGGCGACCTTTACGGCTTCTACGCCGGCACCCCCCTCCCCGACCGGAACACCGACGACTCCGCCTCTCTCCCCGATCTGATCTTCCTCTATCAAAAACCGCTGGAAGAAGACTTTCCAGAACGGGAAGCGCTGATGGAGGAGATTGAGATCACGCTGGTTCATGAGATCGCGCATTACTTTGGTTTTGACGAGAAGGCGCTGGAGGAGTATGGGTACGACTGAACATGCTTCAAATAAATCTTATCTTTTAAAGTAGGCCCTTAAGCGAAAGATTATCAAGGCGATATTTCGAGAGCCGACCTACCCGGCGACCTCCGAGGAGTGGTTGGAAGTCGCCCTGTAAACCACGGCGTTCCGTTGCAGGGCAACTTCAGCCGCCGCGCCGGCGACGCCATGGTTCCAGCATGGCGTCGGCCAGTTCGGAGAACAAGATCCCGGCAATGATCAACCCTCCGCCCAAAAAACCTTTCGCGCCGAGCATTTCATCGAGAAAAATAAATCCTAAGATCGCGGTCCAGACCGGCTCAAGGGTGAAGATTAGCGCGGCGCGGGTCGGGGTGGTGTCGCGCTGGTAACGGGTCTGGACCCAGGTCGTCATGACGGTGGCCAGGATAGCGGTGTATCCGAGGGTGAAGAAAACGGCCGGCGTCGGATTAAAAACGGGACGCTCAAAAAGAGGGAGCGCGAGCCAGCCGAAGAGGGCCGGAGAGGCGATCTCCAGCACGGTTAATTGAAATGGATCGTGCTCTTTGGTATACCGGTCGATCAAAACAATCGCCAAGGCGAAGGCGAGGGCGCAAAGGAGGGTTAAGAAATCACCCCGATTGACCCCCTCCCCGCCGGGAGCGGTCAAAAACCAGAGGCCGATGGAGACTAGAAAAATACCGGCCAGGTTCGCCCGCCGAGGAGGCCGCTTCAGGAGCAGGTACTGAAAAAAAGGGGTAAAGATCACCAGCATCCCGGTGATAAAGGCCGACTTCGAGGCGGTCGTATATTTGAGGCCGACTGTCTGTAAAATAAACCCGAGGTAGATAAGAAACCCAAGCAGGCATCCTTTCAGGATGACGCTCCGGTTCATTTGGCGGATGGACGGGACCGAGAAAGGAAGAAGGCAGAGGGCGGCCAGGCTGAACCGGAGCGCGACCAAAAGAAAGGGAGAAAGATCGGCGAGACCTCCCTTGACCACCACGAAGGTACCGGCCCATATGAACGTCATGGAGAAGAGGAACCATTCCGATCGCCGCCTCGGGGTCACAGAACCGGTTCCTTCCGAAGGGGGGAAAATCGGTCGTTCAAATTGAACGCCGTGGTTTCCGTTTCCACCTCAAGTGGAGCGCCGTGAACATAAGTCTCTTCAAGCGAAGATTTCCGGCGTTCATTCGGATCTTGCGCGCCAGGACCTATTTCAACCACTTCCCTGGGGGTCGCCGGGTAGGTCGGCTCTCGAAATATCGCCTTGGTAATCTTTCGCTTGAGGACCTGTTTTAAGCGGATTCGCCTTTTAAGAAAAGCGGGCGTCGGTGATGTGCTGAAGGCTTTCAAGCTTGTGGACCCGCTCGTCATAACCGATCTGGCGGACCACGTCGGCCATCGTCTTGAAGTTGCCGAACTCCGATTTGAAGTGGCTCTCGAACGGTTCGGACCCCAGTTCGGGCCGCTCTTTGGCGAAGGACATATACTCCCGTTCGGCATGATCTTCAAAGTAGGCATTGAGGCGATAGCTTAAAGAAGGTTTAATGACATAGAGGAGCCAGGAAATCTGATAATAGACAAAAGCCAGGATCTGAGGAACGATCCGATGGAGGAAAAAATTTTCGGGGATCTGCCGGCGGTGGATCCATTCTTCCAAAATCAGAAGATGCCACTGTTCGTTGTCCTGCTGCTGCCGGCTTTCCTGCACGCGGTCAAAAATGCGCTTGGCAAAATCGGCATCTTTATAGGTATGCGTAATCGCAATATAAGCGACATGCTCCCAAGCCTGATAAGGAACCCGCGCAATCACCTCCAGCACCTTAAATTTGCTCAAGCTCCGTTTGCGCCCGTAGGCCAGGTCCATGAAAATAAAAAGGACCCTCGCAAGAAAATTGTATCTCATCGGGGGCGAGGACAATGTCTTTTGCTGCTCGACCTTCAACTGCTCCGCCGCGAGTCGTTCCAAGGAATACCTCTCCTTATATTAGAATTATTCAGGCGCTGAACCCTCTGGCCGATTGCGACTGAATCTTTCTAATGATAATCTCGTGAAGACGATGCAGTCGTAAAAAGTCGAACCCGCCAAATTTGTCATTCTGAGCAAAGCGAAGAATCTTGTATTCTCAAAGAGTTAGAGGGACCCTTCACTTCGTTCAGGGTGACAAAATAGCTTTTTACGAGACCATCAAGACGGACAATCAACGAGGCCGGTTCAAGAACAAAGAGAACCTGTTCTGATTGCGGCAGGGCGCACCGAATGTTTCTCGCGCAAGGGCCCGCGCTTGCAATAACCGGTGAATGATTCGGTTAGATGCTCTTTGTATTAGATTATTCTTTCTTTTTCTTCGGCTTCTTTTTTTCTTTACGAATCGTCTTTTCGCCCATTTTCATCGACCCCCTTTCCTCATCGGATTTAACGGGACTTGCGATCCCAGAACGGCTTTTTGTCCCTTGGCTTCCACTCTGTTTTTCGATCTTCTTCCCGGGATCTCTTCGCGCGTTCGGGACGTTTATTTTTATTCTCCCCTGCCGGAACGTGGCTTCGCACGGCCGGAAGGGCGCGATAATTAAAGTCGGGAAGCTTGACCCTCGGGATGGCCGGCCCGAGCTTCTTTTCGATGACCCGAAGCGACTTCTCCTCCTCCTGGGAAACAAGGGTGAATGCGTCCCCGACCGCTTCGGCCCGCGCGGTTCGGCCGACCCGATGGATATACGATTCCGGCGAGTTCGGAAGGTCAAAGTTAATCACGTGCGAAATTTTTTCGACATCAATCCCTCTGGCGGCAATGTCGGTGGCCACCAGGATCTGCACATTCCCCAGACGAAATGCATTCAGGGAGGCAAGCCGTTGCGCCTGGGATCGGTTGGCATGCAGCCGGCCTGTTTTAAATCCCTCTCTTTCCAGCACCGCCGCCAGCTTGTCCGCCCCATGTTTCGTCCGGGTAAAGACCAGGACCGACGACATTGCCGTATCGCGAAGAAGGGTGAGGAGAAGCTGGGCTTTAAGATGCTGCGGCACCGGGTAGACCGCATGCCGGATGCCGACCGCCGTTTTTTCTTCCCCGCCCACTTTGATCTTTAACGGATCGCGCATCAACTCCTTGGAGAGCTGCACAATCTCCTCCGGCATCGTCGCCGAGAAGAGCATCGTTTGTCGCTTCTTCGGGAGGGCTTTGACGATTTTTCGAATATCGGGAAGAAAGCCCATGTCGAGCATCCGGTCGGCTTCATCCAGAATCAAGACCTCGAGTTGGTCCAGCTTGGCGATCCCGCGGCGCATATGATCGAGGAGGCGCCCGGGGGTGGCGATCACCACGTCGATCCCGGAACGAAGCGCCTTGATCTGCGGCTCCATCCCGACGCCGCCGTAAACGGCGATCGACCGGGCAGACGTATGCTTGGCCAGCTGGCGAAAATGATCATCAACCTGTACGGCCAGCTCCCGGGTCGGCGTGAGAACGAGAACCTTTGTTTTGCCCGGCCTGGGTAACAGGATGAGCCCTTGTAATACCGGCAAGAGAAACGCGGCGGTTTTGCCGGTGCCGGTTTGCGCCGCCCCGATCAGATCCTGTCCGCCCAGCGCAGCCGGAATGGCCTCGGCCTGGATCGGGGTCGGGCGGGTGTAACCAAGGTCCCGAAGCGCTTTTACCAAATGGGGATGTAACCCCAGTCCTTCAAACGGCATATTCTTTCCTCATTGAAATCAAATTGTTTTTTATTCCACCCGCACAGGGTACAACCTTTTCAGAAAAATTGAAAGAGGCCCTTCTTCTAAAACCGCGCTTCACCTGTTTAAGATCCGGGTTTTTCGCGGGTCGATGAAATCGTGCAGAGGGCTCTTATAGCCGCCATATTCTAAAATCTCTTTCAGAAACGGAATATGCTCGATCGGCTCATCGTCCTTCCGTTCCCATGCAGGACTGCAGGCGGCGACCGCTTTTTTTAAAGCGGTCGCCAGCGAGTCGCCGTCGCGCCACCCGGCCTGGTCCGAGAAAGCGCATTGAAAGGGAACTTTCTGCTCCAGGTCGGTTTCACGGAAAAGAATTTGCTTCAACGCCTCCGAGGAAAAGGAGCGCGGCGTGTCGAGCACGATCCGGACCTGCTCTCCCTGCGAGGAATCTTTTATCCCGTAAAAAGGAATCACATTGTTTCGGCTCAACGTCCGGATTTGCTCCAGGACCGTCTTGATCAAGACCCCCGGCGGAAGCGACGTGACTGCGATGCGGGTGCGGCCTCCCTCAATTTCAACCCGGAGATCGGCCCGAAGAAGCAGTGTCCCCTTTCCCTCCCGATACAAAGAACGGATCGCATCGGTCCCTCCAACGACCCCCCTCGAAGCGAAATCGGGTCCGGGAAGGATCTCCATCAAATCGTCCAGCCCGATATCCGGATCCTGCCGGACATGCTCGAAGGCCATCCAGAGTTCCTCCAGATTATGAGAGGGAACCCGCGTTCCGTCCGGAAGGGTGACGCCGTTGAGCAGCGCCACCGGAAGCAGCGGCGGCTTTCCGACCGGCATCACCACATGGGAAAACTTAGAAAGCCGAAGCTCGACATATTCAAGGCCGGAAGGGAGGTCGTCGTGCGGATCGCCGTACATGCCGGCGATGTCGAAGTGAGGGTAGCGGCAATGCCACGGCAGCGCCAGCTGAAGAATAAGCCGGTAGGCATATCCGACGCTCATCGGCGAATACGCTTCGATCGGCTCCACCTGACTGCTCAGCGCCTCAGCTTCCTGCTCGAACGACCCCTCCACCATTTTCCAATCTTCCAACGCGAGGACCTTCAAGATCTCTCCCGCGTTAATGAAGACCCGTTCGTTCTCCGCCGCCGCGCGGCAGATGTCGATTAGCCGCCGCTGGAGCGGGGTCAGCCCATCCAGAAAGAGAAAATCATTCATGTCGGTCCCGTAAAATAAGTCCTTAAGCGGAAGATTACGGCGTTCCTTTTCATCCATTCAACCAAATAGCCTGGCATTGTATACTGAACTCGTGGGTCTTGTCACTGTTTTTTCTTGACCCCGTGTGGGAAGAAACGGAGCGATCATGAATCGGAGCCGGGTGGGTTGGTTCGCGGCGAATAATATGATATAAAAGGAGCGCCGTAATCTTTCGCGCTAGAACTTACTTTAATGGAACGCCGTAAATTTTAGCTTAGAACCTATTTTATAAGAATACCCATGACTTTTAAAAACTTCTGGACAGAGAGCCCCAGGCCGATGATCGGCCTTTCACCGATGGACGGCGTCACCGATCCCTGCTTTCGGCGGATCGTCGCCCGCTATGCGAAGCCCGATTTCATCATGACCGAATTCACCAGCGTCGACGGGATTTGCCACGGCGCGGAGAGCGAGCTGTCGGGGCTGCTCTTCCATGTAAGCGAGCGTCCGGTGATCGCCCAGATCTACGGCTCTGACCCGGAAGCCTTCTTTCATGTCGCCCGGCTGATCTGCGAACTGGGGTTCGACGGGATCGACATCAATATGGGCTGCCCCGCCAAAAAGGTTTCATCGAAAGGGTGCGGCGCGGGGCTGATCAAAGACCCTCCCCGCGCCAAAGCGATTTTGGAGGCGACGCGGCGGGGAATCGCGGCCTGGGCCGACGGCGCGCCGCTCGCGATCTCAAACTTTCATCCGAACGTCGCCGACTGGTTTTTATCCCGCCGCAGGCAGATTCAAAGTGAAACTGTTCCTCTTAAAATAGGTTCTAGCGCGAAAGATTATCAAGGCGATATTTCGAGAGCCGACCTACCCGGCGACCCCCAGGAAGTGGTTGAAATAGGTCCTGGCGCGCAAGATCCGAATGAACGCCGGAAATCTTCGCTTGAAGAGACTTATGTTCACGGCGCTCCACTTGGAGGTAGGAACGGAAACCACGGCGCTCCTCTCGAAAGAAAAATCATTCCGCTCTCGTTAAAGACGCGGCTCGGCATAGACGGTATCGTGATCTCCGACTGGGTCCGGCATCTGTTGGACGTCTCCCCTGCCGCCATTTCGATCCATGGCCGCACCCTGGCGCAAGGATACCGAGGCGAAGCCAATTGGGAGGCGATCGCGCAAGCCGTTCAAATTGCGAAAGGATCGGGAACCCTGATCATCGGGAATGGCGATCTCCTCTCCCTGGACGACGCCTTCCTGAAGATCCGGCAGTCTGGGGTCGATGGGGCGCTGATCGGACGGGCCGCGCTGGGAAACCCATGGGTCTTTCGAAATAAAGAGCGCTTCCGCGCGGCCTTCACTCTCCCCGGCGGAGCGGATCGGGATAAAAATATTGACGGGCCGGCAATCTCATTAGGCCAACGGTTCAGCGCCGCACTCGATCATGCCCGCCTCTTTCAGGAAATGCATGGAACGTCGCGCTTTACCGCGATGAGAAAGCATCTTGCCTGGTACGCCCGAGGATTTCAGGGGGCCGGCGCGCTGCGGGCGAAGCTCGTTCGCGTCAACGATGCGGATGAAGTGGAATCGCTTCTGGCCCCTTACCTCCAGGCCGCCGTCCTGCATCCGGAAATCACCGAAGTGTCATGCGCGTCATAAAAAAACCGCCTTCCGAAATCATCCTGGCCTCCACTTCCATCCGCCGCAAAGAGATCCTCTCGCTGCTCGGCCTTCCCTTCCGGATCGCTTCTCCGAAATTCGAGGAAACCTTAACCCCCCAGCGCTCTGCCGCGGAAGAGGTCGCCGCATTCGCCGAGGGAAAAGCACGATCCGTGGAAAAAAGGTTCCCCGCCGGCATCGTGATCGGCAGCGATACGCTGATCGAATACAAAGGGAAGAAGATTGGAAAACCAAGGGATCGCGCCGATGCAAAAGCGATTTTGGAGAGATTGCAGGGCCGCCCACATTCAATATGGACCGCCGTCGCTTTGATCGACACGGCGTCCGGCCTGGCCCGAGTGGCTACGGAAGAGATAAAGATTCAGATGCGGGAAATAACCCCGCGGGAGATAGAAGACTATGTCGCGACGGAAGAGCCTCTGGATAAGGCCGGCGCCTATTCCCTTCAGGGGGAAGGGCGCCGGTTTATCGGCGGCCTGGACGGAGATTACCTTGCGGCGGTTGGTCTTCCCCTTCGCCCCATCGCTCATTTTTTAAAAGGCCACGGGGTTTCTGTTATCATTGATATCGAACGAATTTATCGTGAAAAGTCGTTTTCGAACTGGAAGAGCTTCTATCCTGACTCGGGATAGAAGCAGAACGAATTATTCTATGTTATATTATCATTTAAGGAAAGACCACACATCTTTCCGAGTCCCTGGTAGTGGGTCCAGGGGCGACCTTTCGGGGGGCGTTCGGCGCGCCGATCTGAAAGGCGGCAGGGTCTGGGACCTTGTCTCAACTTTCCTCGCCGGCGGAAGGAGGTGGTCCAGTGGGCAGTATGAACCCTACGGCATGTGAGGTGGTCGCGTCCTGATTGACGTGTCACAGCATATTTGAGTGATGCCTGGGACGCTCTCCCAGTGCCACCGTACCCGGAAGCGCGGACGCTGTAGCCGCTTTAAGATCGTAAGATCTGCTTCCGGGTTTTAATTTATAAACCGTTTTTGCTCTCGCGTTAAATTCTTGATGCCAAACCATACCCAATTGTGTATAATAGGCTTTACTGAATACATGGAGGCGATTCACATGGAACAAGAAGAGAACGACCCTTTAAAAATGCATAAAGAAACAGAGGCCAAAGCGGAACCGAATCCCGCCGAGGCGGAATCGAACAAGGAAAAAAAGAATACGTTCGAACTCCCCGCCAGCTACCTGCTGGCCGCGGAACTTCAAGAAATGTATGACGAAGATAAGGTCGTTCACCGCCAGGGTCACAGCGAGCCGGAGTCGGACTAAACAAACGGTCTCCGCCGCTGCTTTATTCGATTTTTAAGTCTTCGTTGTAGCGTGTCGATCATCGATGGCACCTCTCCCCAACATTCCGCTCAAAACAATTCAATTCATTTCATATCGTTTTACCCTGATCACCCGATCACCCCAAGGCGCTCACCCCACCCCCTTGTGTGCCTCCTCCTCGATTTGTTACTATTTATATAGGCAATGCGTTTGTCAGAAAAGTTAAAGATGGAGCGTCTCCCTTCAGAAAGGAGGCCTCCCCCGGGACCCAGCCGATTCAGGGGTGCGGGTTCCTTCAAAGAAGGAGTAGAAAAATGAGATTTAAATATTTAAATAGTGCCTTACTGAGCATGTACCTGCTGTCGCTGTTTTGGACTGCCGGAACAACCAGGGTGGCGGCTCAGAGCGAGTTCACATCCACTCCCTTCGCCCAACAGGAGATACAAAACCAGCCGGAAGGCCAATCGATGCCGGAAACTTCCCTTCCTGCCACTCAGAAAAACCAATTTAAGGCATGGTTCAACCGCACCGGCTCCGGTTTGATTATTTCACTGACCCCCTTTGCGACAGCAGTCACTCTGGCCGTGCTTTTGTTGATCATCTTCGTTCCGATCCTAATAGGGGCAATAAGCCAAAAACGCTCCCGGGGCTATTTTAAAACCATTCCCCATGTACGATAGGAGGCCAAAATGATTCGAGGGAGAGCGTTAATTGGAATGCCAGTTTTTTCATTGGACCAGGGAAAGGAAGTCGGAGAACTCAAAAATCTGATTTTCGACCCTGTGCAGAGAAGAGTCATTGGACTGATCCTGAGAGAAGGAGGTCTATTCCGCCGGCCTGAGATCCTTCCCTATGAAGAAATCGAAGCGATCGGACCAGATGCCGTGGTGTTAAGACGCCAACCGGAAGAAGCCACGGTCACATCAAGAATCAGCGATCAAGATGTAAAGGAAAGCTTTAACTTAACCGGGAGAAAGGTCCTTTCAGAAGAGGGGCATAATCTGGGAACCATCTATGATCTCTATATTAATGAAGGGACAGGAGAGGTTTTCGGCTTTGAACTGACCCAGGGTATTTTTCGCGACACTTCCACCGGTAAAAGATATGTGGCGTATGACCATATCCGGAATATCGGTGAAGATGCGGTGATCATCGATGCGGAAGGGGCCATGGAGGTTCTGTCTCAAAAAGGAGGACTTGCGAGAACCTATGAAAGCATGAAGGATGCCGGAAATGAAACGTTAGAAAAAGCCCGCGATACCCTCCAGACAGTCAAAGAGTCGGGCGTAGAATCGCTGGAGAAGGCCCGTGAAAAATCAGAAAACTTGAGCCTCAGAGCCCGCGAAAAAGGAGAAGTGATGACCGGGCGGCTCCGTGAGAAAAAAGATGCATGGGGGGCTTCCACTCAGGAGAGCCTCACCGACATGCGGATTAAGAGCCGCGAGCAAATGGAGCGTGGGAAGAGACAGGCCTCCCATTTCTGGGGGAAAATTTCCACCGACCTCGAAAGAGGATACCAGCAAACAAAAACCTACTTTCAAAAGCTCCGTGAGCAGATCGAAAACCACCGGATTGAACAGGCACTGGGACGCCGCGTCAGCAGAACGATCCTGGACCCCTCCGATCAGGTGATTCTACAGCAGGGAGATATGATTACCCATCAAGCCGTCCGTCGCGCGAGAGAGGTCGGCGCGCTGGATCGCATTCTCGATTCTGTGGTCAAAGAGAATCGGCTTTTGCTTCGCCGGAAGGAGACGGAATCGGCCGGCGAAGCGCTATTCAGTAAACGGCCCATCCTCCCCGGCGAAAAAGGAGAGAGGCTTCGAGGGGCCGTTTAAGAGAGACCGGCAAGCATTAATGAACAGGGAGGAAAAGATGAAATACTTTGTCGCATGGTTATTCGGAATTCCGCTCAGTTTGGTTTTGATTTGGGTATGGTATTCGCGGCGGCCCGCGAAAGTTTAACAATACGAAGGGAATAGATATAAGGAGAAAAAATATGCGATATTTTATAGCCTGGATACTGGGAGTGCCGTTCAGCCTGATTTTATTGTGGATGTTATTTTCAAACACATTCTAATTTTGCAGGTCGTAATGAAAGACCTGCCAACTCACGAGGTGGTTTTTATCACCTCCCGGGCCTCTGGAAATGGGCTCGGTCTTTAATCGAAAGGAGGAAAGCCATGGTTCCCATTATTGCTTGGTTATTAGGTGTTCCGTTAAGTATTATTCTGCTCTGGATGTTGTTTTTTAAATCAAATACAGAACGGACAGAATCTAACAGGGTATTGAAAAACCCTGAATCCGTCATTCCCGATAGCCTAGGAAATGGGGCGGCCACCAGATATTTAGTCGGGAATCCGGTTTATTTAAAATCAATGACCTTCGGGGAATGGTTGAAATAGGCCCTGGCGCGCAAGATCCGAATGAACGCCGGAAATCTTCGCTTGAAGAGACTTATGTTCACGGCGCT
>Ga0080064_1002481_pt1 | contig 31189 bp, 30 predicted proteins | sample Subgrocontami54m_FD_69260 | JGI IMG/M metagenome (GOLD analysis project Ga0080064, IMG submission 69260) | Subsurface groundwater microbial communities from S. Glens Falls, New York, USA - GMW46 contaminated, 5.4 m (SPADES assembly) (version 2) ...
CGTTGTCCCCCCGCCCCCCCCCCCCCACCCCAACCCCGTCTGGCCCGGCCTGCCCCCCCCCATCCACGCCTTTTCTTGCTCGGGTACCCCAGTTTCAAGACGTGGATGGCCGGGACAAGCCCGGCCAAAGCGTATTTGAGGTTGTAATGGCAAACCACCCACAACCGATTTTGCTCAACCGGACAGTAGTGGGTCAAGCCCGGCCAAGGGGCGGGTTTGGGTTGCGGGTGGTTGTCTCCCACCGGCGCTGATGAATTCTTGACCTTTATCGGTTAAGAAGGAGGCCATCGAAGCCCGGCTCCCGGTTCGGGCCGGTTTGGGGAATTGGGGGCGCCATGGCGCGCAAATTGTTTGGCACCGACGGGGTTCGCGGCACCGCCAATGTCGAGCCGATGACGCCGGAAACGGCGTTGAAGCTGGCGATGGCGGTCGGCGAGTGCTTTCACAACGGGGCGCACAAGCACCTCGTCGTGATCGGCAAGGACACACGGCTGTCGGGCTATATGCTCGAGCCCGCCTTGACCGCCGGGTTCATCACGATGGGTATGGACGTGGTCTTGGTCGGCCCATTACCGACCCCGGCGATCGCGATGCTGACGCGCAGCCTGCGCGCCGATATCGGCGTCGTGATCTCGGCCTCGCACAACGCCTTCGCCGATAACGGGATCAAACTGTTTGGCCGCGATGGCTACAAACTGTCCGACGAGGTCGAGACCCGGATCGAGGAATGCCTCGAAAAAGGCCCCTCGCGCCGCGCCGCGCCGGCCGAACTCGGCCGCGCCAAGCGGCTCGACGACGCCGGGGGACGTTATATCGAGTTCGTCAAGCAGAGCTTCCCGCGCGGGCTCCGGCTCGACGGGTTGCGCGTGGTCGTCGATTGCGCCCACGGCGCCGCCTACAAGGTTGCCCCGACCGTGTTCTGGGAATTGGGCGCCGAGGTGTTTCCGATCGCGGTGTCGCCCGACGGGATTAACATCAACCGCGATTGCGGCGCTTTGGCGCCCGAGCAGATGCGGCGTGAGGTCTTGGCGCGGCGCGCCGATATCGGCATCGCGCTCGACGGCGACGCGGACCGGCTGATCGTCGCCGACGAGCGCGGCGTGATCCTCGACGGTGACCAGTTGATGGCCCTGATCGCGACCACCCTGGCGCGCGGCGACCGGCTCGCCGGCGGCGCGCTGGTGGCGACGATCATGTCCAATCTCGGTCTCGAACGATTTCTCGCCGGCGAGAACATCGGCCTCCACCGCACCGCGGTCGGTGATCGCTATGTCGTCGAGAAGATGCGCGCGCTCGGCTGCAATCTCGGCGGCGAGCAATCCGGCCATTTGATCCTCAGCGATTACGCGACCACCGGCGACGGGTTGATCGCGGCGTTGCAGGTGCTGGCCGCGATCGTCGAAACCGGCAAACGCGCGAGCGAGGTGTGTCGCGTGTTCACCCCGGTCCCTCAATTGTTACGAAACGTGCGCTTCGGCCAGGGGCGCCCGCTCGAATCGCGTCCGGTGCAACAGGCGATCACCGCCGGCGAGGCGCGGCTCGGCAATGAGGGCCGCCTGGTGATCCGCAATTCGGGCACCGAGCCGGTGATCCGCGTAATGGCCCAGGGCGAGGACGAAAAACTGCTCGCCAGCGTCGTTGACGACATCTGCGCCGCGATCGTGGCGAGTACACAGGGCGCGGAAGAGGCGGCCTCCGTCCCGTCGCGTCTCAGTCCGGTGCAGGCGGCGGAATAGTGCGCGGGCGTGTGCTGATCGTCGCCGGCTCGGATTCCGGCGGGGGCGCGGGCATCCAGGCCGACATCAAGGCGGTGACGATGCTCGACGGGTTCGCAATGACGGCGATCACCGCGTTGACCGCGCAGAATACCCAGGGCGTGTTCGGCATCTTGCCGATCGCCCCCGAATTCATCCGCCAGCAGATGACGGTCGTGCTCGACGACATCGGCGCCGATGCGATCAAGACTGGGATGCTGCACGACATCCCGGTGATCGAGACCGTCGCGGCGGCATTGGCCGAGCGTGCCGCCGCGATCCCGCTGGTTGTCGACCCGGTCATGGTCGCCAAGGGCGGCGCGGCGTTGATCGAGCCCAGCGCGATCGACGCGCTGAAGACGCAGCTAGTCGCGCGCGCGACTGTATTGACCCCGAACCTGCCCGAAGCCGAAATCCTGTCAGGCCGCGCCATCGACAGCGTCGACGGGATGAAGCTCGCGGCCGAAGCCTTGCTCGGACTCGGCTGCCGCGCGGTATTGCTCAAGGGCGGGCACCTGCCCGGCGCGACCGTGACCGACGTGCTCGCGACCGCCGCCGGGTTTCGCGTCTGGGACAGCAAGCGGATCGACAGCCGCCACACCCACGGCACCGGCTGCACCCTGGCGTCGGCGATCGCCGTCGGTCTGGCGCAGGGGCTCGCGGTCGAGGCGGCGGTCGAGCGCGCCCGCGACTACGTGTTGCGCGCGATCGCCAGCGCGCCCGGGTTCGGCCACGGCCACGGCCCGCTCGACCACGCCCACCCGTTGCACCGGCGCCACTGAGCCGATGCGCATTCCGCTATATCAGGTCGATGCCTTCGCCGACCGGCCGTTCACCGGTAATCCGGCGGCGGTGTGTCCGCTAGATGCCTGGCTACCGGACTCGCTGATGCAGTCGATCGCAGCCGAGAACAACCTGTCCGAGACCGCGTTCTTCGTGCCCGAGGGCGATGGCTACGGGCTGCGCTGGTTCACCCCGGCCACCGAGGTCGATCTGTGCGGCCACGCGACCCTGGCGTCGGCCCATGTGATATTTCGTTTTCTTGCACCCGAGCGGGACGAAATCCTGTTTCAGACGCGGCAGGCGGGGGTGCTCAGGGTCACCCGCGACGGCGACCTGCTGGCGCTCGATTTTCCGTCGCGCCCGGCCGAGCCGTGCCCGATGCCCGAGGGACTCGCCGCCGCGCTCGGCCGCGTGCCGGCGTCGGTGTTGGCCGCCCGCGACTATCTCTGTGTCTACGATAGCGCCGATGAGATCGCCGCGCTGACGCCCGATTTCGCCGCGCTCGCCCGGCTCGACCGCTTCGCTGTGATCGCGACCGCTCCCGGAAATGACGGGAGCGACTTCGTCTCGCGGTTTTTCGCGCCGGCACGCGGGGTCGACGAGGACCCGGTTACCGGGTCGGCGCACTGCACCCTGATCCCGTATTGGGCGGCTCGGCTCGGCAAGACCCGGCTCGATGCGCGTCAGGTCTCACGCCGGGGCGGCCGGCTCACCTGCGCGCTCAAGGGCGACCGGGTGTCGATCGGCGGTCATGCCGTGCTGTATCTCATAGGCACGATCGAGATCTGAGCATTGCCGATCCCGAGAAAGCGCGGGAAGATCGCCTGGTCCTGTCAAGGAGGAGGCGATGCGTCGAATTGCCGTGCTGGCCGCCTGTGTGATTGTCTGCGCCGCCCCGGCATGGGCGCAGAGCAAGGCGGCGATCGAAAAGCTCAACGACAAATTCGCCGTCTCGTTCAACCGCGGCGACGGCGCCGCGATCGGGGCGATGTACGCCGAGGACGCCTATCTGATGCCGCCGGGCGGTGACATCATCAAGGGCCGCCTGGCGATCGCGACCTATTGGACCGAGGCGGCGGAGAAATTCACCGACGCCAAGATCACGACGCTCGACGTGCTCCCGCTCGGGCTCAGCGCCGCGCGCGAGATCGGCACCGCCACGATCAAATCCAAGGCGCAGCCGCCCGAAACCGTGTCGATCAAATATGTCGTGGTGTGGCGCAAGATCGGTGGCCAGTGGCTGCTCGCCGCCGACATCTGGAACCCGCTCAAGTAGGCTGGGCGAACCTATAGGGCATGTAACGCAGGGCCGCTGCGGCGGTGGAGAGGGTGCATGGCAAAGAATTACAAGGTAGCGGTCATCGCTGGCGACGGCATCGGCAAGGAAGTGGTGCCGGAGGGGATCAAGGCGATGGAAGCGGCGGCCCGCCGCTTTGGCTTTTCCTTCGAATGGAAGGAATTCGACTGGAGCTGCGAGACCTACGCCCAGACCGGGCGGATGATGCCGGAAGACGGGCTCGACCAGTTGCGGCCCTACGATTCGATCTTTCTCGGCGCGGTCGGCTATCCCGGGGTGCCCGACCATATCTCGCTGTGGGGGCTGCTGATCCCGCTGCGCCGCAGCTTTCACCAATACGTCAATTTGCGCCCGATCCGGCTGTTGGCCGGAGTCGATTGTCCGCTGAAAAACCGCGCCCCCGGCGACATCGACTTCTACGTCGTGCGCGAGAACAACGAGGGCGAATACTCCGAGATCGGCGGCCGGCTGTTCGCCGATTCCGAGTACGAGATGGCGATGCAGCAATCGGTGTTCACCCGCCGCGGCTGCGACCGGATCATGCGTTACGCCTTCGATCTCGCGCAAAAGCGCAACAAGCACGTCACCTCGGCGACCAAGTCGAACGGCATCATCCACACGATGCCTTACTGGGACGAGCGCTTCGCCGCGATCGCCAAGGAATACCCGGAGGTTAAGACCGACCAGTATCACATCGACATTCTGACCGCGCATTTCGTGCGCCACCCCGACTGGTTCGACGTTGTCGTCGGATCCAATCTGTTCGGCGACATCCTGTCCGATCTAGGGCCGGCGGTGGTCGGCTCGATCGGCATCGCCCCCTCGGCCAACATTAACCCCGAACGCCAGCACCCGTCGATGTTCGAGCCGGTGCATGGCTCGGCACCGGATATCGCCGGGCGCGGCATCGCCAACCCGATCGGCCAGATCTGGTCCGGGGCGATGATGCTCGACCATTTCGGTGAGCACGAGGCGGCGCAGGCGGTCGAGCGCGCGATCGCCGAGGTGCTGGCCGAAGGCGGCATCCGCACCCCCGATCTCGGCGGCAATGCCGGCACCAAGGACCTCGGCGCCGCCGTCACCGCTGCGATCCGCTAGACCGGCTTTCCGGTGGCGCGACCCTATGGCGCGGCACTGCCGGTGATGGCCAGGGGGCTGTGACTGGACATCACGTTCGGCCCGATGATATACGGCCGCACCGCCCGAATATTGAGGGTGCGGCACGACATTACTACAAGGGGTGGTAGCGTGGTGGGCCGGTTTTGAATAGATTTGCGATGCTGGCGGCCTGCCGCGGACCCGGGACGTTGCCCGGGTCGCCGATTGCCGTGACCGCTTAGCATGGTTTCACTGGCAGGGCCCGAAGCCAACCCCCAATCCCACGACGACGCGGCCGCCGACTGGCCCGCCCCGCCGCACCGGGCTGTGCTTGCTTGCCGCGATCTCGCCGAGGGGTTCAGCCGCCGCTGGATGTGGACCGCGCTCGCGGTCCAGGACATCAAATTGCGCTATCGCGGCTCGGTCTTAGGTCCTTTCTGGCTGACGATCAGCACCCTCGTGATGGTGATCGCGATGGGGTTCATCTACGCCCATCTGTTTCACACCGAGCCTCGTAGCTACATCCCTTATCTGTCCCTGGGGCTGATAGTCTGGCAGTTGATCTCGACCCTGATCACCGAGGGATGCCAGACCTTTCTAGCCACCGAGGGCGTGATCCAGCAAGTGCCGATCCCGTTTTCGATCCACGCCTACCGCGTCGTCTGCCGCAATTTTTTCGTCTTCGCGCATAATCTGGTGATCGTGCCGGTCGGGCTGGTGATCTTCGCGATCCCGGTCGATTGGCACCTCGTCGAGGTTGTCGCTGGGTGCGTCGTACTCGCCGTCAACGGCGTGTGGGTGGCGATCTTTCTCGGCATCTTCAGCGCGCGGTTTCGCGATATCGCGCCGATCGTTGGCAGCTTTCTGCAGGTGGCGTTTTTTCTGACCCCGGTGTTCTGGCCGATCGAGGCGCTGGGGATCTACAAGCCGTTCGCCGAGTTCAACCCGCTGTTCGCGGCGATCGACGTGATCCGCGCGCCGCTGATCGGGGTGCCGGTGGCGACCTATTCGTGGCCTGTGCTGCTCGCGTCGACCGCGCTAGGATGCGCGGCCACGTTCATCTTGTTCGCGCGCTTTCGCGGACGCATCGCGTACTGGGTTTAGACGGGGATGGCGTTTATCCGCCTGCGCGACGTCTCGGTGGAATTCCCGATCTACAGCGGCGGCAGCCGGTCGCTGAAGAAGCTGCTGTTGCATACGACGACCCAGGGCAATATTGGCAAGGACGCGCGCGACCGCATCACCGTGCTCGCCCTGGCCGATGTCACCCTCGATATTCGCCACGGTGATCGCCTCGCCCTGGTCGGGGTCAACGGCGCCGGCAAGAGCACCCTGTTGAAAGTCCTCGCCGGGATCTACGAGCCGACCCGCGGACAAATCCATGCCAGCGGCCGGGTGTCAGCCCTGCTGACCGCGTCGGTCGGTCTGAACCCGGAGTCGACCGGGCGCGAAAACATCATCATGCGCGGCATGTTCATGGACATCCATCCGCGCGAGATGCGGTCCCATGTCGACGAGGTCGCCGAGTTCACCGAGCTCGGCTACTACATCGACATGCCGGTGCGCACCTATTCGGCCGGCATGCTGATCCGATTATGTTTCGCGGTCGCGACCGCGTTTCCACCCGAGATCCTGCTGATGGACGAGTGGCTGGCGGCGGGCGACGCCGGGTTTCTCGCCAAGGCGCGACGGCGGATGGAGCAGTTCGTCGCTGGATCGAGCATTCTCGTGCTCGCGTCGCACGCGATGCCGCTGCTCCGGGAGTGGTGCAACCGGGCGATCCTGGTCGACCAGGGCAGGATAATCGCCAGCGGCAGCGTCGACGAGATCGCCGAAATCTATGAGGCGCGGCACGGGACGGCGTCTGTCCCGCTGCCGGCATGAGCGGCGATGGCGACCGGCACGCGCAAGACGTCCCTCTCCGCGCCCGCTGAGCCAGCCCCGCCCGGCCGGCGGAAGCCGGCGAAATCCATCGAGGTATTGTTGCCGGTGTGGGGCTACGATTTCGCCGAGCAGTTCCTCGAACGCTGCCTGCCAACCCTGCTCGCGCCCGGTAATCTCCCGGCCTTGGCGCGGCTGCTGCCGACCGAATTCGTCTTTCTGACCCGCAAGGAAGACGAGGCGATGATCCGCCAGCATCCGAATTTCGCGCTGCTGGAAAAAACCTGCGCGGTCGGGTTTCTGGCGATCGACGATCTGATCACCGACGGCAACCACTCGACCACGGTCACGCTCGGCTATACCCGGGCGGTGCGGCGCCGCGGCGCGGCGATGCTCGACACCTGCTTTTTCTTTCTGGTGTCCGATTACATCATCGCCGACGGCTCGCTCGCCTCGGTGCTCGCCCGTATGCAAGCGGGCGCGAGCGCCGTCCAGGCCGGCAATTTCCAGCTCGACGAGCGCGCCGCGGCGGGCTGGCTGCGTCAGCGCCTCGATCGCGCCGCGGGTAGGCTGGCGCTGCCCCCCCGCGAATTGATGCGCTGGGCCTTGGGCTGTCTCCATCCGGCCACCGCGGCCAATATCGTCAACTACCCGATCTGCCACAACGCGCACACCAACCGGCTCTTTTGGCGCGTCGACGACGACACGCTGATCGGGCGGTTTTACCTGTTGCACATGATCTGCATTCGCCCGGAGATCGTCGATTTCGCGGTCGGGGCGTCGTGCGACTATTCGTTCGTGTCCGAGATGTGCCCTTCCGGGAATGTCGTGACGATGACCGATTCCGACGATTACCTGGTGCTCGAGGTCCAGCCGCGCCGGCATGAATCGCATTTCCTGCGCGGTGGCGCGGCCGAACCCGAGGCGATCGCGGCGAGCCTCGCCGAGTGGACCACGGCGGGCCACCGCGCCAACGTGCGCGACACGGTCGTGTTTCATGCCGCCGATCCGCCGCGATCCCTCGCCGCGGCGATCGCCGCGGCCGACGAGTTCATCGCCCGCGTCGCCCAGGAACTGCCGGCAAAGCCGAAGCCCCACCGCGACCACCCCTATTGGCGCGGCGCGATGGCGGCGTTCGAGACCAGCACTGGCCGCCGCTACCGCGACGAGCACGGTCTGCTGATCGGGGCTCCCGAGCCGCGTCTGCTCGACCGGCTGATGCGCTGGGCGCGCGGCAGCCTGGTCGGGCGATTGCCCGAGGTGCGCCGGCTGCACCCGCGCTGGAGCGATCTGAACGTTCCGCTGGCGGAGTTCAAGGTGTTGACCGCCGACCCCGAGCGCCGCCTGCTGATCGTCGCCGGCGGGGTGACGCCGTTGATCGCTTGGCTCCGTGAGCGCGCCGGGAACGGGGTCTACCTGCCGGTGGGCCGATTATTGCGGCCACGGCCCGGCGAAACGCGCATGCTGGCGAGCTTCGATGCGTGCCTGGTGGATATGACCGACGCCGATTTCGGCAATATCGACCGGATCATCGACCGGATCGTGCCCCTGCTGCGGCCGGGAGCGGAGGTTCTGGTCCTCTCGCTCAATCGGGACTGGGGCCCGATGTCGGGAATGTTCGCCGGCACCTTCGCCGCCAACGCGGCCGGTTTCCTGCGCGCGGGCCTATGGTCGCACGGCATTCATATGGTCTTCGCCAGCCGAATGCGGTGGCAGGTCAACAGCGCCTGCGTCGACCTCCTGGCGGCGATCTTTGGCCGGCCGCTGATCCTGCTGCCGTTCCGGGTGGCCGCGGCCGCGATCCTGATGACGTTCGCGGTCAGCTTGAACCTGGCCAGCTCGTGGCGCGCCAATCGCCCCGGCGGCAACCGGGTGCTCACCAGTGTACTCGTGCGCTTCCGCACGCCGACCACGCGCGCCCAGGGCGGCGAGGCGGATCGAGCCTACCTCGCGGCCGCGAGCGGACTGGAGCGCTCCGAGGCGATCTAGCCGGTGGACGGGAAACGCAACCCGGTCCGCTTGGACACAGCGGCACGGGGGAGGTTTGACAATCGACCGTCGCCGTGTAGCTTGTCGGCGCATTCCTGACGGCGATATGCCGGCGCGGGCGGGGACGCCGGATCGGAGTGCGTTCGCAGGTGAATGCGGCATGCTTCGACAGCTAGGCAATTCTTCGATTTTCGCGGCCGGGCGGGTGCTTATTGCGCGCGTGCGAGCGCGCGCGAGCCGCCTTCGCGCGGCCGCGCTGCCGGCGCAACGGGGCGCGCGACGGCCGGAGCACGTGAATCGAATGGAACAGTACGCCAATTTGTTCGACGGCGTCGTGCCGTGGTCCGGCGAGGTGCCAAAGGGATATCTCGTCGATTTCAGCGGCGCGCTGACCGATGCGCGCTTCCGCACGATGTTCGGGGTTGACCCGGCGAAGGTGGGCGGAGACGTGCAGACGACGCGCCTGCCGGTGATGAGCGACGGCGAGGGCTGGTTCGAGGCCGCCGACTGGGTCCTCGCCGCCCGGGAGGCCCGAGGTAAGTTCGTGATGATGACGCTCGGCGCCTGCTATGGCGCGCAGGCGGTCGGCAGCTATCGCCTGTTGCAGCAGCTCAATCCGATGCCGTGCACCTTTGTCGCGGTCGAGCCGGTGCCGGAGAATTACGAATGGACAGCGCGCCATTTTCGCGACAACGGGCTCGATCCCGACGCGCATTGGCTGGTGCCGCACGCGATCAGCGGCGATAACGAACCGGTGCTGTTTCCGATCGGCTCGCCCGGCTCGGGGGCGCAGAACTGCTTTTCGACCAACAACGAGGACGCACGCAAATTCTACGCCGACCAGTTCATCAGCGCGGGTGCCGCCAAGACCAAGGAAGCGCTGTGCAACCTGCTGCTCCGCAACACCACCGGGATCACTAAGGACCTGGTGCCGGGTGAGAATTTCATGGCCGAGATCAAGATGGTCAGCGCTATCACCCTGCGCGAATTGCTGGGCCCGTTCGAGCGGGTGGATTACCTCGAGGCCGACATCCAGCAATCCGAGATCCGGGTATTTCCGCCATTCATCGACCTGCTGCGCAAAAAGGTGCGCCGCATCCACATCGGCACCCACGGCAAGGACGTGCATTGGTCGCTGCACGAGCTGTTCGCGCGCACCGGCTGGGAAATCGTCTTTAGCTTCGAGCCGAACGCCACCCACGAGACCGCGCTCGGCGGTTTCGACACCAATGACGGCGTGTTGACCGTGCTCAACCCCGATCTTTCGACCAAACCCGCCGCCAGCCCTGCTTGATCGCGGCCGGGCCGGCGGCGCTCGCGGCGCGGGTGTCGATGCTCAGCGTCGTGCTCACCAGCTACAATTACGCCCGCTTTCTGCCGGCGGCACTGGCGGCGCTCGCCGCCCAGACGCGGTCGCCCGACGAATTGATCGTCATCGACGATGCGTCGAGCGACGACAGCGTCGCCGTGATCCTGTCGTTTCTCGATCGCTTCGCCGATGCCCGGCTGGTGCGCAACCCCGGCAATCTCGGCACCATCGCCAATCTCAACCGCGGCCTCGAATTGGCGCGGGGCGATATCGTCTATTTCGCCGCCGCCGACGACGTGACCTACCCCCGGTTGCTCGAAACGGGGATGGCGTTGCTGGCGGCGAACCCGGCGGCGGGGCTGTTTTCGGCGCGCAGCGACATCATCGACGCGGACGGGCGGGTCACCGGCACGATCGCGACCTCGTTGCCGTTGCGCCGGCCTGGCTTCATCGCGCCCGCGGCGGCGGCGCGGGTGCTGATGCGGGACGACAACTGGCTGACCGGCAATACCACGCTGTACCACCGCGACCGGCTGATCGCTCGCGGCGGCTACGTGCCGGAGCTCGGCTCGTTCTGCGACGGCTATGTCTCGCGCCTGTTGGCGTTGAGGCACGGCGCCTGTTTCTCGCCCGAGATCCTGGGCGCCTGGCGTCGTCTCGAGGGCGGCTATGCCTGGTCGCAGACCGCCGACCTCGCCCGGGTGCGCGAGCTCGTCGCCGCGGTCGAGCACCGGATGGCGGCGGATGCGGCGTATTTTCCCTCCGGCTACGCGCGCCGCTGGGCCGGGCGGTTCGTGTTCGGGGCGCGGCGCTTCGGCCTGATCCAGCGCCGTCAGGCGGCGGCGGCGCGCGGTCATGCCGCCGGTATCCGAGCGCGGCTGCGCGAGATCGTGACGACCCTCTGGCTGTTCGCGACCTTGCGCCCGTGGGACGCGGTCGCGGTGGTACGGCGGCGGCTGACGATCCGGCTGCGCCGGCGGCGCGCCTAAATGGACCTTCAGCCCTCGGAGTCTTGTGCCAGCGTACGGAATGATGACAATCGTCGCTTCGGGCGGGGCGTCCCCAGCCCGAAGGCCTATCGGAGAGAGCAAGCGCGCCCGGACCAAGCTCGGGCAAGGCGATGTTGTCGCTCTCGCCCGATCTCCCTACCGCGCCCGCGGGTGGGCGGCGTCGTAGATCGCCAGCAGGTGTTCGGTGTCGACGCTGGTATAGCGCTGCGTCGTCGACAGGCTGGCGTGGCCGAGAAGTTCCTGGATCGCGCGCAGATCGCCGCCGCCGCCGAGCAGGTGGGTGGCGAAACTGTGCCTGAGCGCGTGCGGGGTCGCGGTCTCGGGCAGGCCGAGAAAGCCGCGCAGCGCGGCCATCTGCCGCTGCACTAGGCGCGGGTTCAGCGGTCCGCCGCGGGCGCCGACAAATAGCGGGCCGTCGCGGGTCAGCGGGTAGGGGCAGGCGGCGAGATAGTTGTCGATCGCGTCGCGAACCGCCGGCAACAACGGCACGATCCGGTCCTTGCGGCCCTTGCCGGTCACCGCCAATACCTCGCCCCGCGGCGCCTCGGAGCGTTTGAGGCCGAGCGCCTCGGATAGTCGGAGCCCGCACCCATACAGCAAGGTCAGGATCGCGGTATCGCGCTTTCCCTGCCATTCGCTGGCGACCAGTTCCCCGACCGCCTCGACCGCCTCGACCGCGTCCGCGACGGTCAGGGGCTTTGGCACGCTGTGCGGCAGTTTCGGCGACCGCAGCGCCGCCAGCGACGCGTTCGCGGCGAGGTCGCGCCGTTCGAGGAACTTGACGAAGCCGCGCACCACCGAAAGGCCGCGGGCCAGCGAGCTACGCTCGATATGCCGTCTGGCGCGTTCGGCGAGGTAGGCGCGGAAATCAACCGGAAGCAGCGCGCTGATCGTCGCGAGGCTCGGCGGCCCGCCCCGATGCGCGGCGATGAAATCGAGAAACCCGGCGAGGTCGCGCTGATAGGCCGCGACGGTATGGGCGGATGCCCGCCGCTCGCCCGCCAGCCACGAACCCCACAGCCCGATCGCGGCGCGCAGATCGTCGGCGGCGGCGAAGCGCGCCAGCGGCAACGGCTCGGGCAGCGACGGAAACGGCTTTTGCGGCGCGCCGCGCGTCACCGCGGCTTGAGCCATTGCGCGATCGTGACGCTGAGCGCGCGGGCGAGAAACCCCAGCAATTCGGTGCCGAGACCCGGGTGGAAGCGCCCGGGCTTGCGCGTGCCGATGCACAATAGCCCGGTCGGGTTGGCCTTGCCAAAGCCGAGCCGCAACAAGGCTTGCGATCGCACCAGCCCCGCCGCGCCGCCGAACAATGCCGGGTCGCCCGACGCCTCGGCGTCGAGCGCGGCCGCCTTGTCGGGTCCGAGCAGCGCGTCGACCGTGCCCGCTTTGAGCAAATGGATACCGTGCAGTGTACGCGGCGGCGCCATCGCCTCGCTCTCGACCGCGATCGTCACGATATCGACATCGAGCAAGACGGCGAGATCGACGGTCACGGTCTGAAACAACTGCTCGAAGCTGGCCGCGGCGAGGATCGCCAGCACCGCCTTGTGAATTCGGCTCTGGCTCGCCAGATTGCCCCGGCTGGTCGCCAGCAGGCTCTTGTGCTCGGTGCCGAGCCGCGCCAGATCGAGGCGCTGCCGTTCGAGCAGGAAATGCTGGAAATCGAGCACGCCGGCGCCGATCTCCCGGGTCGGCGGCCGCAACAGGCGCAATGCCTCGGGATGATTGTCGAGAAACTCGGGATGCCGGCGCAGATAGGCGATTACCGCGCGGCCGTCGATTTCGCTTGGCTCGTCCGGCGGCGGTGGGCCGACGGGCTCCGCCTTTTGTCGGTCGCGCGGGCGGTCGGCCATGACCCCATCACCTCGCCGCGTCGTGCCGCGGTGGCCGATGGTCGGGGGTGGTCGGCGCTTTGCTGATCATCCAACGATACTCGAAACCCGGTTCTAGGCTGGCGATGGCCAGGTGTCTGCGCGCTTGCGGCCGGCCATCTCGCGGGCGAGTGTAGCCGATGCCCGACGACCCTGCCAGCCCGACCGGCCTGGCCGAACCCGCGCCCGAACCGCCGATCTTCGGTCCTGCCCGACGCCTCAGGGTGCTGTTGCCGCTGCCGTTGCCCGAGGCGCTCGACTATCGCGTCGCGGAGGGGGCCCCGATGCCGATGCCGGGCAGTTTCGTCGCGGTAACTCTCGGTCCGCGCCGACTGGTCGGGGTGGTGTGGGACGGCGAAGGCGAGGATCTGCCGCCCGACCGCCTAAAACCGGTGCTGGAAACCCTGCCGACCCCGAAATTGCGGCCGGAAATGCGCCGTTTTGTCGATCGCGTCGCCGCCTACACCCTGGCGCCGCCGGGGGCGGTGTTGCGGATGGCGATGAGCGTCGCCGATGCGTTATTGCCGGCGCCGCCGCGGCGGGTCTGCGCGATCGCCGAATCGGGTCTCGCCGCGCTGATCGAGGCGGATGCCGGCACGCGCCTGACACTGGCCCGGCGGCGGGTGCTCGAAGCCCTCCGCGATGGTGGCGCGGCGTCGATCGCCGACACCGCCCGCCGCGCCGGCTGCCGCGCCGGCGTCGTCCGCGGCCTGATCGCGTCGGGCCATGTCGTCGAGGCGTCGGCGCCGGCGATCCTGCTCCGACCGTCGCCGCCCGAATGGGATGCCGCTGGGCCGACCCTGTCGCCGGATCAGGCGCGGGCGGCGCGAACCCTGACCGAGCGCATCGCCGCCGGCGGGTTCGGCGTGACCCTGCTCGACGGGGTCACCGGCTCGGGCAAGACCGAGACCTATTTCGCGGCGATCGCGGCGGCATTGACCGCCGGCCGCCAGGTGCTGGTGCTGTTGCCGGAAATCGCGCTCGGCGCGCAGTGGCTCGATCGCTTCCGGCGCCGCTTTGGCGCCGCGCCGGCGGAGTGGCATTCCGACATTTCGCAGACCGCGCGGCGCGACACCTGGCGCGCCGTCGCCGACGGCCGGGCATGCATCGTCGTCGGCGCGCGTTCGGCGTTGTTCCTGCCGTTTCCCGAGCTCGGGCTGATCGTCGTCGACGAGGAGCACGACCCGTCCTACAAGCAGGAGGATGGGGTCTGCTACCAGGCCCGCGACATGGCGGTGTTGCGCGCCTCGCTGGCGCGGATCCCGATCGTGCTGGTGTCGGCGACGCCGTCGCTCGAAACCATCGTCAATGTCGGGCGCGGCCGCTACCAACGGGTGCGATTGCCTCGCCGCCACGCAGAGGCGGCATTGCCGACGGTTGGATTGGTCGACATGCGGCGCGAGCGGTGCGAGCCCGGCCGCTTTCTGTCGCCGCCCCTGGTTGCCGCGCTGGCCGAGACGTTGGCCTCGCGCGAGCAGGCCCTGTTGTTTCTCAATCGCCGCGGCTATGCGCCGCTGACCCTGTGCCGGGCCTGCGGCCACCGTTTCCAGTGCCCGAGCTGCACCGCCTGGCTGGTCGAGCACCGTTTCACCAATCGCCTCCAATGCCACCATTGCGGTTACGCGGCGCCGGTGCCGGCGTTCTGCCCGGAATGCCTGACCGCGGGCAGCCTGGTGCCGTGCGGGCCGGGGGTCGAGCGTTTGCAGGAAGAGGTCGCGGCGCGCTTTCCCGATGCCCGGATCGCGCTGATGGTCAGCGATCTGCTGCCCGGGCCGCGGGCCGCCGCCGCGCTCGCCGAGGCGATGGAGGCGCATCGCTACGATGTCTTGATCGGCACCCAGATCGTCGCCAAGGGTCATCATTTTCCGATGCTGACCCTGGTCGGGGTGGTCGACGCCGATCTCGGCCTCGGCGGCGGCGATCTGCGCGCGGCCGAGCGCACCTATCAGCTGTTGCACCAGGTCGCCGGCCGCGCCGGGCGCGAGGAGCGGCCGGGCCACGTATTGATCCAGACCTATATGCCCGATCAGCCGGTCATGCGGGCGCTCGCGGCCGGCGAGCGCGACGGCTTTCTCGCGGCCGAGGCGGCGGCGAGGCGCGCGGCGGGGCTACCGCCGTTTGGCCGGCTAGCCGCGCTGATCGTGTCGGGCGGCGATGCCGAGGCGGCGGATTTCGCGGCCCGCGCCCTCGCGCGCGCCGCGCCGCAACTGCCCGGGCTCGCGGTGTTCGGGCCGGCGCCGGCGCCGCTGGCGATATTGCGCGGTCGGCATCGCCGCCGGCTTCTGGTCAAATGCGGCCGCGAAGTCAATCTGCAGGCGGTGATGCGCGAATGGCTGGCGCGGGTGCGGCTCGGCGGCTCGGCGCGTCTTCAGGTCGACATCGACCCCTACAGCTTTATGTAGATTCCGCTGGCGCGGAATGCGGTTCCGGTCCGCTCCCCCGCCCGGCCACCCCCAACTCCACAGGGGAGAGTATGCTGATTGGGCGGCCGGGCGGGGGAGCGGACCGGAACCGGCTACTTCGTACTACGTGCCAGCCTGGCCTTCCTTCAACGGCTGCAACCGGCGATAGGCATAACCGATGCCGATCAGCGCGCCGCCCAGGCCGAGGAACGACAGCGCGCGCAACACGCCGCTCAATGCCGCCATGTCGAACAGGAACACCTTGGCGATGACGAGGCCGATCCCGCCCAGCGACGCGCGGCGCACCCATTCGTTATGCCAGATCAGCCCGGCGGCGAGCCCGGTCGCGGCAAAGGCGAGCCAAGCGGCCGAATAGGCGTACCACTCCGCCTCGCCGGTGCGGCCCAGGGTCAAGACCGCGCCGTGAAACGCGTGGCGGATCTCCAGACTGAGCCACACGAACGCGAGGCCGGTGGCCAACACCCGTCCCGCCCAGCGCGCTTCGACCGGGCCGAGCCGGAGCCACACCATCGCCGCGTACAGCAAGGCGGGCAGGGCGTAGGCTAGGGTCAGGGCGTCGAGGATAAAGATGCCGCCAACCCCCCGACCGGTGATCAGCGGGTTGGCAACCAGGGTCTGCCACAGCACCGCCTGCGCGCTCGCCATGCCGAACAGGATGATGCCGCCCCACAATAATACCGGCCGGTTGCGCCGCCCGCCGAGCCAGAACAATCCCGCCGCCATCGCCAGCCACACCACCACCGACAGCGCATCTCGGCCGAGATCGCCATATGGCGCGAGGAAGGTGCCGTACAGGGCGTGCCGCAGTTCCAGGGTCAATAGCAGGGTCGTGAACACGATGCTGCCGGCTTCGAGCAGCCAAACCAGCAGATCGTCGGCCCGGCTGCCGAACTGCCGCGTCGCGACGATGAACGCCGCCGCCGGCACGCCATACCCGTACAGCAGCCAGTTGAAGATCGGCGTCGCCGACATCGGATAGCTCAGCACGTAGGGGTTCAGCACCAGCCGCACCACTACCGCGCTCGCCACCGCGCGGGCCAGCCAGCGCAATACCGGCAGGCGGATGCGCCCCTCGATCCAGCCCATCGCCGGCAAATGCAGCGCCAGCGCGATGCTGAGCCAGGCGGTCGACAGCGCGAAGGTGGTCGCCAGGATCGTCGCGCTGAGCACGCCGACCGAGTAGGCGGCGAGCGCGATCTCGATCTCCATTTCGCCGGTGCGGCGCCGGACGATGGAAGCGGCCGCCATCAATTCGAGCCCGGCGAGGCCGAGCGCGACGGTGGTCCAGGCGATGTCGACGCCGAGACTGTGCGTGCGCCAATAGGCGATCATCAGGATCACCACCGGCGCCGCCGCCGACAGGGCGGCCCAGCGTCCGGGCCGCGCCACGCGCCCGCTCAGCGCGAAGCATCCGCCCCCTAGGAGGAGGACGCTGGCGACCGAGAAACCCACGAAACGAGCGAGCTGCGCCGGCGGCTGGGTATAGAGCGGGAATACCGCCGGGTCGTACGGGAAGGGCAGGTGCCAGGTGGCGAGCAGCGCCAGCAACAAGGCGCCGGCGACCGCGATCACGTCGTCGAGGGCGGAGTCACGATGGCCGAACCACAACACAAACACCGCCATCGCGAACGCCGCCGCCAGGCTCGGGTCGCCGAACCCGTCGACATGCACCAGCGCCAGCATCGCCAGCGCGATCGCCCCAAACGCGACCCGGGTCACCACCGGCACGATCGCGCCGTCGCCGATGCCGGCGAGAAACCCGATCCGCGCGATGCCGAGGCGGAATGCCGCGAACAATCCGAGCTGGACCAGCAGGTACAGCGCGACGACCACGCTCTCCGGCCGGTCGCGGGCGACCACCAGCCACAGCACCACCCACAGCGTCGCGCCGGCCAGCGACAGCCAGGCGAGCCACCACCACGCGCGATGGCGCAACAGCGCCAATGACGCCGCGGTCACAAAGGCGAGATAGGCGAACAGCGGCAAGGCCCGCGGCGCGTCGCTCTCGATCAGCAACGGCACCACGTAGGCGCCGACCAATCCCAGAGCGGCGACCAGCGGCCCGTGGCGCAACGACATCGCCACGGTTGCGCCCGCGGTCGCGGCCAATAGCGGGAACGCCAATGCCGACGGCAACAACCCGTAAAGCTGATAGGCCGCGTAGATGCTGGCGAACACGATCGCCGCCCCGGCGGCGGCGAGCGCCTGCGGCACATAGGACGAGCCGGCCAGGGTGGACTGGGTGCGGGCCGGGTCGGCTTCCCGCTCGCGCCGGGCGAGCCGGTCCGCGAGGACCGCCAGGCCGATCCCGAGCAAGGCGGCGAGGATGACCCGCACACCCGGAGTGAGCAGGCCGTGATCGATCGACAATTTGACCAGGAACGCGCCGCCGAGCGCGAGGGTGACCCCGCCGAGCCAGACCAGCCAGTTCTCGGCCAGGATTTTCTCCCATCGCCGCCCGGCTTCGGCTGCCGGCGATGCGGTTGCCGGTGGAGGCGACGGAGCCGGCTCGATCGGCGCCGGTTGCGGTTCCTCCTCCGCCATCATCGGCGCGACTGGCTCGGGGATTGCGGCGATCTTTGGGACCTCTACCGGCGGCGGTTCGGCGATTTTTTGAGCGGCGGCGGGCGGGGTTGGGTCGGCCGCCATGGGTGCGGCCGCCGCGGCATCATTCGGGCGTTCGTCGAGGCGGCGCATGCGTGCCTCGATCACGCCGAACCGGTCGGTCAGCATCGCGACGCGCCGGTGCAGGTGGAGGGCGGTAAAGATCGACCCCAGGGCCAACGCGAACGCGCCGATCACGATCGTGAAGAGCCACGGAAACAGATCTTCCCAATCCATGTGCGTACCCTCCAGAGCCCACGCCCGCGAACTTGGTATTGCGGGACCGCGCCGGCGATCATATAATGAGTGAATATTCACTTACAATAGCGCAATCGATGCCCCGCGCGGTTGGAGCCAAGCAAAAGGTGGAGCGCGCCGCGGTCGCGCTGTTCGCGGCCAGCGGCGTCGACGGGGTGTCGATCGCCGACATCGCCGCGGCGGCCGGCGTGTCGCAGGGCGCGCTCTACCGTCATTATCGCAGCAAGGAGGCGCTGGCCTCGGCGCTGTTCGCCGAGGCGTATCTGCGCACCGCCGGCGAACTGGACGCGATCCGCGCTCGCCACCCGCGCTTCGCGCCGCGGATCGCGGCGATGGTCGCCCATTTCTGCGCGCTCTACGACACCGACCCCGCTCTGTTCCGGTTTCTGCTGATCGCGCAGCACGATCTGCTGCCGGCGGTCGCCGGACGGGCGACCACGCCTCCCGCGATCATCGAAGCGGTCCTAGCCGACGCGGTTGTTTCGGGGGAGCTCGCCCCGGTCGAGATCGCCACCGGAGCCGCGATCGTGATGGGCACGGTGTTGCAGACCGCGGTGTTCCATCTCTACGGCCGCCTCGCCGGACCCTTGCTGCCGCGCGCCCCCGCCCTCGCCGCCGCCGCGATCGCGGCAGTCAAGGCATTGGCGTAGCCACGCCTTTACCCTGCTATAGTCAGGGCGAGCATTGACAGGAACGATCGGAGGCCCGCGATGGGCATCGCAGTGCGCCAGCTTCATCCGCTCTTCGTCGGCGGGGTCGGCGGCGTCGATATCGCTCAGGCGCTCGATCCCGCCATCGTGGCGGAACTCAACGAAGCGATCGACCGGTACGCGGTGCTGGTATTTCGCGGCCTGGAACTCGACGACGAGCGCCAGATGGCGTTCGCACGCCATTTCGGCGAGTTGGAAATTCCGCGCAGCGGCCGGGCCGCGGTCAACCGGCGCTTGCGCGCGGAGATCGCCGACATATCCAATCTCGACGAAAACCAGCAACTGCGCGGCCGCGACGATCCGCGCCGGTTCGACCAGCTCGGCAACCGGCTGTGGCACACCGACGGTTCGTTCCGCCGGGTGCCGGCCGCCTTGTCGATGCTGTACGCGCATCGCGTGCCGCGCCCCGGCCCGGACGGCAAGGGCGAGACCGAATTCGCCGACATGCGCGCCGCCTACGATACCCTTCCGGCATCGACCAAGGCCGAGATCGCCAATCTGGTCGCGATGCACGACATCGCCTGGTCGCGCGCGCAGCTCGGCTTTACCGAATTATTGTTCGGCGAGCGCGACGTGCTGCCGGCGGTGCCCCAGCGCCTGGTGCGGACCCATCCCGGCTCCGGCCGCAAGACACTCTACGTCGCCGCGCACGCCTCGGAGATCGTCGGCTGGCCATTGCCGGAGGGGCGGCTATTGCTGCGCGAATTGATCGAGCACGCGACCCGGCGGGATTTCGTCTATCGCCACGAATGGGCGGAGGGCGATCTGGTGATCTGGGATAACCGCGCGACGATGCATCGCGGCCGCCCGTTCGACGAGCGCGAGGTGCGCGATCTGCGCCGGGTCACCACCCGCGATGTCGCCTCGACCCTGGATCAGGTTGCCTGACCGAGATGTACAGCACCCTATCCTGTCGGTATTTCCGCAGGGCGTTTGGGTGGTGTGTCCCGATCGGCGGGCTCGGCGGCTTGATTGGATTGGGCGGCGGTGAATTTCGCCTGCCCGTTTTGATGTACGGCATCGGTTTCGACGCGCGATCCGCGGTCCCGCTGAACTTGCTGATTAGCCTCGTCACCCTGGCGTTCGCGCTCGCGATCCGCAGCGGCGCCGTGTCGCTCGGCGCGGTCGTGCCCCATCTTCCCGAGATGTTCGGGCTTCTGGTCGGCGGAATGGTCAGCGCGTTCCACGGCGCGCGCCTCGTCAGCCGGTTAAGCGACAGACGACTCGTGCGGCTGATAGCCGCCTCGCTCGGTGCGCTCGGGGTACTCTTGCTGACCGAGGCGTTGCTGCCGTTCGCGGCGGGCGACCTGTTGCGGCCGGGTGCGCTGGCTCACCTCGCCGCGGGGTTCGGTATCGGTCTCGGGGTGGGTCTCGTGAGCAGCGTGCTCGGGGTGGCCGGAGGAGAGCTGCTGATCCCGGCGCTCGTGCTTATCTTCGGTGCCGAGATCAAAGCGGCTGGGTCGGCGAGCATCCTGATATCGCTCGGGGTCGTGTCGATTGGCCTGTGGCGTTATTGGCGGATGGACGCGATCCCCGGCGGCCGGGGTGCTCGGCGCATCACGGTCGCGATGGCCGCCGGGTCGATCATCGGCGCGACCTTGGGCGGTTTGGCTGTCGCCTATGCTCCCGTCGAGTTCTTGAAATTTCTGCTCGGATGCGTGCTGCTGGCCGCCGCCGGCAAGACTCTGGCTGCGAAACACTAAAGCCGCCCGCAGGCACGGGCCGCCTATCCGCGTCAGGTCATGAACTGTTCCTTGAAGACCCGCTCCTCGAGGTTGGCTTCGTGGTCGAACAGCAAGGTCATCACCACCTCGCGGCTCTCGTGGATGTCGACCGACACCACGTCGCGGACCTCGGTGAAATCGGCGACCGCGCTGACCGGCCGCTTGTCGACCTCCAATGCCTCGAAGCGTACATGCGCGCTGCGCGGTAGCAGCGCGCCGCGCCAGCGACGCGGCCGGAACGCGCTGATCGGGGTCAATGCCAGGATCTCGGCGCCGAGCGGGATGATCGGGCCGTGCGCCGACAGATTGTAAGCGGTGCTGCCGACCGGGGTCGACAACAGCACGCCGTCCGCCATCAGCTCTTCGAGCCGGATAACGCCGTCGACCTTGACCTTGAGCTTGGCCGCCTGGCGGGTTTCGCGCAATAGCGACACCTCGTTGAAGGCCAGCGCGGTCTGACAGGTGCCGGCCATATCGACCGCGCTCATCGCGAGCGGCCGCAAGTGCACCGGCTGGGATCCGGCCAGGCGCTCGAACAGCCCGTCGGGCCGGTACAGGTTCATCAGAAAGCCGACGCTGCCGCGGTGCATGCCGAAGATCCGCACGCCGCGGCCGACGAAGCGATGCAGGGTTTCCAGCATGAAACCGTCGCCGCCGAGCGGGACGACGATATCGGCCTCGTCGGGATCGATCGTGCCATAGCGCGCGCGCAATTCGCCCAGCGCCAGCTGGGCCGGCTCGCCGTCGGCGGCGAGAAACGCGACCCGGGGCAGCGCCTCGCTCACCCGCCGGTCACGCTCATATGTCGGGCGAGGGCGGGGCGGTTGTGGCGGCGGTCGATCACGAAATCATGGCCCTTGGGCTTGCGGTCGATCGCCTCGCGGATCGCGCGTTCGACCGGTTCGTCGCCTTCCGATCGGCGCAGCGGCGTGCGCAGATCGGCGGCGTCCTCCTGGCCCAGGCACATATACAACGTGCCGGTGCAGGTCAGCCGCACCCGGTTGCAGCTCTCGCAGAAATTATGGGTCAGCGGCGTGATAAAGCCGAGCCGCCCGCCGGTCTCGCCGACCCGGACATAGCGCGCCGGCCCGCCGGTGCGGTAATCGCTATCCTCGAGCCGCCAGCGCTGCTGCAGGCGCGCGCGCACCAAGGACAGCGGCAGATATTGGTCGAGCCGGTTCTCGCCGCCGATGTCGCCCATCGGCATGACCTCGATGAAGACCAGATCGAAGCCTTCGCCGCCGGCCCAGGCGACGAGGTCGTCGAGTTCATCTTCGTTGATGCCGCGCAATGCCACCGCGTTGATCTTTACCGCCAGCCCCGCCGCCTTGGCGGCGGCGAGCCCCTCCAGCACCTGGTCGAGCCGGCCGCGGCGGGTGATCTCCGCGAATTTCTCGGGGTCGAGCGTATCGAGCGACACATTGACCCGGCGCACCCCGCAGGCGCGCAGTTCGTCGGCGTAACGGGCGAGCTGGCTGCCGTTGGTGGTCAAGGTCAATTCGTCGAGCGCGCCGGTGGTCAGGTGGCGGCCGAGCGAGTGGAACAGGGTCATGATGTCGCGCCGCACCAGCGGCTCGCCGCCGGTCAGCCGCAATTTCTTGACGCCGAGCCGGACAAAGGTGCTGCACACCCGGTCCAGTTCCTCGAGCGTCAACAGCTCGGACCGGGGCAGGAAACTCATTTCTTCCGCCATGCAATAGACGCAGCGGAAATCGCATCGGTCGGTCACCGATACGCGAAGATAGGAGATATGGCGTCCAAACGGATCGATCATGCTCTACTCATAGCCGCGCCGACGGGCGTTGCGTACAAACGAATATAAGGCTCTTGCCCGCTGATTTCGCCCCTGATCTGATCATGGCTATTGCGCGCTACGCCTGCGGCTCGGGCGGAAACCAGTCGCCGAGAATCCGCTCCGACGCATAGGAGCCTCTTTTGATAATTCGCGAGGCGAGAGGGTTGCTCTCGTCACGCTCTTCAAGATCGGCGACGGCAAGTTCGATCCCGCTGCGCGTAACGTCATTGATCAATTGGTCGACTTCTCGTTTGAGGCTTGTACTCTCATCCAGCAGGTCGCGGATTTCGGATCGGGCAAGGCGGATTGTCCGTCGCCAACCGTTTCGCGGCTCCGATGCGGGAGAATGCTCTAGTTTGACCAAATGCTGGATCACTCTGCGAAGGTGGCTCTTCAGCGACAACCGGTAGGATTTCGCCAAGTCTTCGATCTCCTCGGCCAGATTGTCCCAGTCGAGTTGTAGGTTCGAGCCGCCGCGCGCCGCCGCGCGAAGGGCTTCGGCCTGTTGCTTGGACCAAGCAACGATGTCCTCGTCGTAGAGCCTTTTGAGATCGGTCATGATCGCTCCTACCGGAGGTGGCCTATAGCCGATTCCAAAGCTGGGAAACAGTACGCAACAGCGCAAGCTCATACAGAGCGCCCGAGGCAGGGGAAATTGCACACGCATCTGCCGCCTTGAAGCGAAAGCCTGCCCGACCCATGATCCTGGCATGAAGGAATTCACCGTCCAGCCCGACATCGACGACCCGCGGCTGACCCGGCGGGTCGCTGGTATCGACCATGAGGGCCGGCCGATCGAGACCGCGGTCGTCACCGAGCGGCCGCTGACCTTGTTTTTGAATGGGCGCGAGATCGTCACGATGATGACGATCGGCGACCACCCGGATTACCTCGCGGTCGGCTACCTGCTCAACCAGAACATGCTGGGGGAGGAGAACCGGATCATCGCGGTCGATTATGACGACGAGATCGAGACCGTCGTCGTGCGCACCGATCGTGAGACCGATTTCGAGGACAAGCTCAAGAAAAAGACGCTGACTTCGGGCTGCGCCCAAGGGACCGTGTTCGGCGATCTGATGGAGAAGTTCGACGAGGTTCGGCTCGATCCCGACGCGGTGTTGCGCACTTCGTGGCTCTACGCGCTGACCCGCAAGATCAACACCGCGCCGAGCCTCTATCTCGCCGCCGGGGCGATCCACGGTTGCGTCTTGTGCGAAGAGGACCGGCCGCTGCTCTACATGGAGGATGTCGGCCGGCACAACGCGGTCGACAAGATCGCCGGCTACATGCACCTGAACGGCGTCTCGCCGGTCGGCAAGAGCTTTTACACGACCGGGCGGCTGACCTCGGAGATGGTGATCAAGACCGTCCAGATGGGCATCCCGATCCTGATCTCGCGCTCGGGCTTTACCGCCTGGGGGGTCGACCTCGCGCGGCAATCGGGGCTCACCCTGATCGGCCGCGCCAAGGGCAAGCGGTTTGTCGCGCTGGCCGGTGCCGAGCGCATCGTCTTCGATCTCGACCCGCGTACCGTCGCGGATGAGCCGGGCCGCTTGTCGCGCAAATCGAGCCAGCCGGAAGAGGCGGCGTGACTCCACAAGGCATCGACACGATCGGGTTGCTGCTCGCCGGCGGCCAGTCGCGGCGCATGGGCGGCGGCGACAAGGCGCTGCGGCTGCTCGGCGGGCAGAGCCTGCTCGACCGGGTGATCGCGCGGATGCAGCCCCAGGTCGCGGCATTGGTCCTCAACGCCAACGGCGATCCGACAAGGTTCGCCGGGTTCGGCCTGCCGGTCGTGGCCGACGGCCTGGCAGATTACCCCGGGCCGCTCGCGGGCATTCTCGCCGGGCTCGACTGGACCGCCGTCAACCGGCCGGATTGCCCGATGATCGTCAGCGCCGCGACCGACGCGCCGTTTCTGCCGGACGATCTGGTCGCCCGACTTGCGCGCGGAATGGCGGCCGAGGGCGCCCAACTCGCCTGCGCCGCATCGCGCGGCCAGCCGCATCCGGTGATCGGCCTGTGGCCGGTGCGGTTGCGCGACGAATTGCGGCATGCGCTGGTCGACGAAGGAATCCGCAAGGTCGATTTGTGGACGGGGCGCTACCGGTTGGCGACGGTGGAGTTCCCGGTTGCCGGTATCGATCCGTTTTTCAACGCCAACCGGCCCGAGGATCTCGACGCGGCGGCGGCATTGCTCGGGAACGCCTAACCAGCGACAGTGTTGAGCCGCTGGACGGCCGACCCATTGATCTTGTCCCGCAATTCAGCAAATGCATCGGAATCATCCGTTTGCTTCGCCCCGCTTGCGTGTCAGCATGACGGGATGAACCCCTTCCTGGATTTGCGCGTCTTCGAGTTGTTGAGCGCCCGGCTGTGCCATGACCTCGTGGGCCCGATCGCCGCGATCAACAACGGGGTCGAGCTGTTGACCGACGAGGATCCGGAATTCGTCCGCGATGCGATCTCGCTGGTCGGCGACAGCGCGCGCAAGGCCGCCAATCGCTTGCAATTTTATCGGTTCGCCTATGGGTTCAGCCAGGGCGCGATGGCCGGCCCGGCGCCGCACGCGCTGGCGAGCGGGCTGTTCGACGGGACCGCGATCCTGTGCGATTATGGCGAAGGCGTGCGCGCGCTCGGTCTCGAGTGGCAGAAACTCGCCTGCAATCTGTTGATGGTCGGCGGTGAGTCGCTGCCGCGTGGCGGCAGCCTGATGCTGAGCGCCGGTGCCCTCGGACCCGCGCTCGACGCGGTCGGCGAGGGGGCCGGGCCGTCGGCGGCGGCGCGCGCCGCGCTCGTGCTCGAAGTGCCGGTCGCGGAGCTGACCGCGCGCACGATCTCGGCCTATTTCACCGGCTTGCTGGGCCAGGCGCTCGGCTGCCGATTGGTCACCACCAGCGAGCCCGGCAGTTTTCGCATCAGCCCGGCGCCGCTGACCGGCGTCGGATAGGGTCCCCGCGGATTACGCCCGGCGGAGCTGGGCGCCGGCCTCGACCGGGTCGCGCAATACATAGCCGCGGCCCCAAACGGTCTCGATATAGTGGTCGCCGCCGGTCGCCACTGAAAGTTTCTTGCGCAGTTTGCAGACGAACACGTCGATGATCTTCAGCTCGGGCTCGTCCATGCCGCCGTAGAGATGGTTGAGAAACATCTCCTTGGTCAGGGTGGTGCCCTTGCGCAGGCTCAACAATTCGAGGATGCCGTATTCCTTGGCGGTCAGATGCAGCGGCTGGTCGTCGACCGCGACGACGCGGCTATCGAGATTGACCACCAGCTTGCCGGTGCGGATCGTCGATTCGGCATGCCCCTTTGAGCGGCGCACGATCGCCTGGATGCGCGCGATCAGCTCGCGCCGATCGAACGGCTTGGTCAGGAAATCGTCGGCGCCAAAGCCGAGGCCCTTGATCTTGGCGTCGAGCTCGGAAAGCCCGGATAGGATCAGGATCGGGGTCCGCACCCGCGCCGCCCGCAGCCGGCGCAGCACTTCGTACCCGTCGATATCGGGCAGCATCAGATCGAGAATGATGATGTCGTAATCGTAGAGCTTGCCGATCTCGAGCCCGTCCTCGCCGAGATCCGTGGTGTCGACGATGAAATTTTCCTTGCGCAGCATCAGCTCGATGCTGGCCGCCGTCGCGGCGTCGTCCTCGACCAGCAGAACTCGCATGTTGGACCTCCAGGAGCTGACGGCGCAGCCGCCGCCTATTCGCCGTTAACGAGTATTAGCAGGAGCGGTTAACAAATGCTTATCCCGAACATCGTCTGCAATGCCCACTAACGTGCGCGTCCGTTTAACCCGATCTTAGCATCGCCGGGGCACCCTTCGCATCCGCCCCCGCGGCAAGCCCCGTGCGGGTTACCCGGCAGCGGCCAACGGGAGCCGATATATGAGCGTGCGCGAAAACCTTCTCCGCCTTCATCGTTGGCAGCTCGAAGAGCGCCAGAACTACCTCATCGGTCTTGAATCGCTGGTGGAACGGCTGCGCGCCGACGCGCGTCGCTTGCAGGATGAAGCGGAAGAGGGCGCCCGCGTTTCCGGTCATCTGCTCGACGATGGCGGCGTCTATCCGCTCTTCGTCCGTCCGCTGATCGAGCGCCGACGCAAGATCGAGCGCTCGATCGTCGAGGTCGACATGCAGATCGCCGAGGCGCGCGCGTCGGTCACCGCGGCGATGCAGGAGGTCAAGCTCTACGAAGGCGCGCTGGGGCAGCACTCGGGCGCCACGCCGACGCGTCATTCCCGCCGGCCCCGCCGCGAGCCGAATTATCTCGCCGCCCCCACTGCCGTCCGCAAGCGCAGCGTCTGACGGCGCCGATCCCGTATCGATAATCGAGGCCATACCGCACCGGCGCCAACGGCGCCGAGGTGGGCGGGCACCTTTGTTTCACCGCATGCCGCCGCTAAGCTGGCCGGCGTGCGAGTGGAAAGGAAGATCCCGCGATGAGCGTGCGCGAAAAATCGTTCGAGCCCGATGCCGCCTGCCCGCTCGACGGCGTCCGGGTGATCGATCTGTCGCGCCTGGTCGCCGGCAACGCGGTCAGCTCGCAGCTCGCCGATTTCGGCGCCGAGGTGCTGAAGATCGAGGACCCCGGCAAGGGCGACCCGCTGCGCGCCTGGCAGACCGACGGGATCAGCGTTCACTGGAAGCTCTACGCGCGCAACAAGAAGTCGGTCGCGCTCGGCCTGCGTGACCCGCGCGGGCGCGCGTTATTGCTCGATCTGGCGGCGAGCGCCGAGGTGCTGATCGAGAATTTCCGCCCCGGCACGTTGGAGAAGATCGGGCTCGGCCCGGATGTGCTCCACGCCCGCAACCCGCGCCTGATCATCGTCCGCGTCTCGGGCTGGGGCCAGGACGGGCCGTATCGCGACCGGCCGGGGTTCGGCACCCTGGTCGAGAGCATGTCGGGCTATGCCGCCCGCACCGGGTTCGCCGACCGCGAGCCGGTATTGCCGCCGACCGCGCTCGCCGACATGGTCGCCGGACTCTACGGCGCGGTCGCGGTGCTGGTCGCGTTAAGAGAGATTGAGGTGAACGGCGGCAACGGCCAGGTGATCGACCTGCCCTTGCTCGACCCGCTGTTTTCGTTCATCGCCACCGAGGCGCCGATCTACCGGCTGACCGGGGCGATCCGGCCGCGCACCGGCAGCCGCTCGGAGACGACCTCGCCGCGCAACGTGTTCCGCACCAAGGACGGCCGCTACATCGGCATCTCGGCCTCGATCCAGGCGATGTCGGAGCGGCTGTTCCGCGCGATCGGCCGTGAGGACATGATTGCCGACCCGCGCTTTCGCACCAATACCGACCGGGTCCGGAACGCCGAGCAATGCGAGGCGCCGATCGTCGCCTTTATCGGCGCGCGCACCCTCGACGAAAACATGGCGTTGTTCGAGGCCGCCGAGGTCACCGCCTCGCCGGTCTACGATATCGACCAGTTTCTCGCCGACCCGCACGTGACCGAGCGCGAGATCGTCGTCGACGTGCCGGACGTGGAGACCGGGCGGCTGGTCATGCACAACATCATCCCGCGCCTCGGCGACACCCCGGGCCGGTTGCGCCTGCCGGCGCCGTCCCTGGGCCAGCACACCGCCGAGATCCTCGAACAATTCGGCCTCGACCAGGAGGCGCTGGAGGTGTTGGCGAAGGACGGGGTCATCGGCCTTTCCAAATAAGATACAGTTGTGTCGGTGGCTTGCCCCTCACTCCGACCCTCTCCCCGCACGCGGGGAGAGGGAGGGACCCGCGCCGCAGGCGTGGGAGGGGGAGGGGGTGTCGGATCGAGGGAGAGACCGTTGAAACCAAATCTGCCGGTATGGCGCTCGCTGTTGTTCGTGCCGGTGACCCAGCGCCGGTTTGTCGAGGGTGCCGCCCGGCGCGGCGCCGACGGCATCATCCTGGACCTCGAAGACAGCGTCGCCGCCTCCGAGAAGGAGCGGGCGCGCACCCTGGTGCAAGAGGCGGCCGAGATCGTCTCGCGCGGCGGCGCCGATGTCGTCGTCCGGATCAACCGGCCGATGCGCATGACCGTGCGCGACCTCGAGGCGGTGATCGGCCCTCGGGTCCAGGCGATCGCCCTGCCCAAGGCCGAAAGCGCCCAGCACGTCGAGCTTGTCGCCGAGATCATCGACGAACTCGAAGCCGAGCGCGGCATGACGATCGGCACCACCAAGATGCTGGCGATGGTCGAAACCTGCTCCGCCTTTTTCCATATTCACGAGATCGCCAAGGCCCATCCCCGGCTGATCGCGCTCAATCTCGGCGCCGAGGATTTCGCCTTGTCGGCCGGCATGCCGCCGACCGCCGAGGGCCTCTTCATGCCCAAGCAGATGTGCGTCTTCGCCGCGCGCGGCGCCGGCATCATGCCGATGGGATTCGTCGGCACGGTCGCCGATTTCAGCGATCTCGACGGGTTCCGCGAGACCATCCGGCGCTCGCGCCGGCTCGGCTTTGTCGGCGCGTCGGTGATCCACCCGAGCCAGATCCAGATCCTCAACGAGGAATTCCGCCCCAGCGCCGCCGAGGTCGCGCACGGCCGCCGCATCGTCGCCGCCTACGACCAGGCCTTGGCCGACGGGGTCGGCGCGGTCACCGTCGACGGCGCGATGATCGACGTGCCGGTGGTCGAGCGCGCCCGCCTGTTGGTCGAGCGCGAAGAGGCGATCGCCGCACGCGAGGCCAGGATGCGAGCGGTGGCGCAGGCGGGCTGAGTCGGCCACCGCTCGCAATCTGTGCGTCCATCGCGCGACGCCGAACCCGCTTCCGGAAAATCTTGATTCTGCACAAGACCCGCATCGGAAAGTTACGTTTAGGCAGGATTGCAGCCTCTCGCCGATCCGCACGCCGATGGCTAGGTAACGCCGAAAGCGGACCTCGGCCGAACCCGTTTTCTCGCTTTTTTTGCAAATCTGCGTCACCAGCCCGTAACCTTACGATAATATTACGGAGAGGCTAAGAGAGGGAAAGCACAGCCTGTCCTCTCGCTTCGCTTTGAACCCGTTTGAGGGTCGTCAGTCATCCCCAAGGGAGGGTCAAGCATGAAGATCGTGGTTATCGGCGGCACCGGCCTGATCGGCTCGAAGACCGTCGCCATTCTGCGCCAAGGCGGCCACGAGGTCGTCGCCGCCTCGCCCAAGAGCGGCGTCAACAGCATCACCGGGGAGGGTCTCACAGAGGCCATGACCGCCGCGCAGGTGGTGATCGACCTCACCAATTCGCCGTCGTTTGAAAACCAGGCGGTGCTGGAGTTCTTCGAGACCTCGGGCCGCAACCTTTTCGCGGCGGAGGCCGCCACCGGCGTCCGGCACCATGTCGCGTTATCGATCGTCGGAACCGACCGGACACCCGACAATGGTTATTTCCGCGCCAAGGTCGCCCAGGAGAAACTGATCGAGGCCTCCGGCATTCCCTACACCATCATCCGCGCGACCCAGTTCCTGGAATTCCTCGGCGGCATCGCCGACGAGCGTACCGAAGGAAACACGGTCAGATTATCGCCCGGCCTGTTCCAGCCGATCGCGGCGGACGACGTTGCTCCGGTCGTGGCCGACGTGGCGCTCGCGGCGCCGCGAAACGGCAGGATCGACATCGCCGGTCCGGAACGGGCACCGTTCAACGAAATCATCGCCCGCTATCTGAAGGCGGTGGGCGATCCGCGCGAAGTCGTGCGCGACCCCGAGGCCCGATACTTTGGCGGCCGGGTCGAGGAGCACTCGCTGGTGCCGCTGGGCGAGGCGCGCCTCGGCCGCATCGGTCTCGACGAATGGCTCCGGCGCTCACAGACAAAAGCCTGATCCCCGCGTCCGGGGATACTTACTGATTTCACCCGCTGGCGCGAGCCGGCTGGCAGGTCCTTGGCACTCGCGCAAACACCGACTGGCGCGTCCGGACCATGATGCTGAAAGGCACGACATATGAAGAAACCTGACTTGTATTTCCGCGCTTGCCTGGCGGCACTCCTGATGCTCGCAGCCGTTCCGGCTCAAGCCGCGGACGTGAAGGACCTGTTCGCGATCGATCTCGCGGACTACCCGGGCAAGGAGGGTCGCGTAATTGAGGTGTCGTATCCGCCGGGCGCTCAAGACGTGATCCATCGGCACGACGCCCATGCGTTCGTCTACGTGCTCGAAGGCCGGATCGTCATGCAGTTGAAAGGCCAACCTGCCGTTACGCTCAAGGCAGGGCAGACGTTCTACGAGGGGCCTACCGATGTTCACCTCGTGGGGCGCAACGCCAGCGACACGGAGCCGGCCAGATTCGTCGTGGTGCTGCTGAAGGGCAGGGGAGCTCCCATCCTTACGCCAGTGAAGGAGTGATGCTCGGGCCCGTGCACCCGTACCTCGCCTCAACGGACTCTTTCCCTCTGGGCAAGGTCGGATGCGGGGCGGCACCGCCCGAAGGCGTCAGCCGCGACAAGCGGCCGTTGTCGGTCCGTCTGCGGTCCCTCGACGGCCGCGGTCGCCAGAGCCTCGTCCGCTGCATAGCCGGCTTTCTGGAAAATCAATCCCGCGACGTGAGGCGGCGCGCACCGGCCTGATGGCAGGCGTCGAAAGCTTCAAGCACTTGATTGAAGAAGCGCGGCGGCAGAAAGCCGTAATCGTAGCGGTCGCCGTGCGGCAGCTTGCGCAGGTCGTAGCCGGGCCATAGGAACTCGTTGCCTTCGGCGACGACAATCCATGAGCGAT
>Ga0080064_1002482_pt1 | contig 31185 bp, 28 predicted proteins | sample Subgrocontami54m_FD_69260 | JGI IMG/M metagenome (GOLD analysis project Ga0080064, IMG submission 69260) | Subsurface groundwater microbial communities from S. Glens Falls, New York, USA - GMW46 contaminated, 5.4 m (SPADES assembly) (version 2) ...
CGCGGGCACCAGTTCCGCGAGAAACGGGGCCAGCCGCTTGCCACAGAGCCAGTCACTCGCCTCCGCAGCCACCCGGAGCGCTCCGACCACGACCGCGGAGTAGACCAGCGGCCGGCCCCCATGGCCAACCCGCGATGGCGGTGGACCGTGGCGTAAGAGCTCCACCGCCCATTTCCGACTGTAGCCGGTTCCCTCCACGAATTCGTCCAGGATGCGTCCCTTTTCCTGACGTCCGGCCTTCACATAGCGTTGCCGCTGCGCCACCACCAACTCGTGCTTGCTCTGCTGTCTCACACCCATTCCTTGCACCTCTTCGGTCGGTTGGGGTTATGAGGCAACGTATCTCGCCCGGGCCGGTTTAGTTATGAGGCAATGCGGACAGCCCCGGTCAGCGTGCGATGACGGTATAATTCATGGCCTGCCCGAGCACCGCTGTTCAATGCTGAGCGGACCCCATAGCTCCGGGCAACCCGTAGGCGCCCCCGCACACACGTACGAACAGGGGTGAGGCGTGCCCGACGCGAACCATTACGTCGTCATCGGCAACGGGATCGCCGGTACGACGGCCGCGGATACCCTCCGCAAGAACGACGAAGACTGCCGAATTACCCTGATCACCAACGAACCCTATCCGCTCTACAACCGGGTCGCCCTTCCTCCAGCGCTGAAGCTCAAGACGCCCGAATCCAAGCTTTTCATGAAGACGATGGACTGGCACGAGCAGCGGCGCATCTGCTTCCTGCATAGCACGACCGTGACCGGCGTCGATTTCGAGACGCGCACCGTGGTGACGGACCAGGGGCAGGAGCATGTCTACGACAAGCTTCTCGTGGCGACTGGCGGCTCGCCCAATCACGTTGAGGTTCCAGGCGCCGATGCAGACGGCGTCTGCTATTTCCAGCTCCTGGACGACACGAAGGACATTCTGCGCCGTATCCCTGCGGCGAAGGACGCGGTCTCGATCGGCGGCAGCTACATCGCCTACGAGCTGGCGGAGGCCTTTCAGGAACGCGGCCTGAATGTGAGCTGGCTCATCCGCGGCCCCCGCTTCCTACACCGGGTCCTTGACGAGGATGGCGGCCTGCTGGTGGATACGATCGCACGCAAGCACGGTGTAAACATGATCTACAACGACACGGCGGAGTCCATCGAGGCGGATGCGAAGGGGCACGTGACCGGCGTCGTCAGCAAGGGCAAAGCAAGGCTTCCCGGTGACATCGTCGGCTGCGGTCTGGGCCTCCACTACAACTACGGGTTTCTCCCCCAAGGTCAGATCGAGATTGACTATGGCATCCTTACCAACCAGTTTCTCGAAACGAGCGTCCCGCACGTCTATTCGGCTGGTGACATCGCCCAGTTCTACGACCGCGACGTCGACACGCACTACACGATGGGGACCTGGGCGAGCGCAACCGCGCACGGTCGTGTGGCCGCGCTCAACATGGGCGGTGTCAGGGAGGCGGTCAAGGATGTGCGGGCGTACACCTCGACGCTGTTCGACTCACGCATGACCGTCATCGGAGCGACCCCGGAGATCCGGCCCGATATCGAATCGGTGTCTGCTACGGCCTTTGAAGGACCCGAGCCGAAGAAATGGAACTACCGCCGGCTCTTCTTCTACGAGGGTCGACTGGTTGGGGCGGTGCTCATCGGCGATATGAAATCGAAGGTGGACCTGGTCAACGTCATTCGGTCGAAGAAGCCAGTCTGGGAAGACCGAGCTTCACTGCTTCACCTTTAGTCCGAGTCAGCCGCGCGGGGTGAGGGGCTCGCCCCGCCGCGGAATTGCACGGGGAGGCCGCGGTGGCTGAGGAGCAGGTGCTTCTCGCGCAGCAGGGCGGCGTGGCTATCGTCACGCTGAATCGGCCCGCCGTGCTGAACGCCCTGGCGAACGATCTCCTGGGCGCCCTGGTGGCGACGGTCGAGCGCCTCGACGATTCGAGTGACGTGCGGGCCATCATCGTTACTGGCGGGCCGCGGGTCTTCGCCGCCGGGGCCGACCTCAAGCAGCTTGCCGAGGCGCCCTTCGGCGAGATGGTGTTTTCGGTCCGCTTTGCGCTCTGGGACCGCTTCAAGCGCGTCAAAACTCCGCTCATCGCGGCGGTGAGCGGCTTCGCGCTCGGGGCCGGTTGTGAGCTCGCGATGGCCTGCGACCTGATCGTCGCCTCGGAGACGGCCCGCTTCGGGCAGCCCGAGATCAACGTTGGGATCATGCCCGGCGCGGGCGGCACGCAGCGCCTCACTCGGGCGCTTGGCAAGGTCCGCGCAATGGAGATGGTGCTCACCGGCCGCACCCTCACCGCGTACGAGGCCGAGCAGGCGGGGCTGGTGAATCGGGTCGTGCCCGCCGAGGTGCTCGCGGATGAGGCGCTGAAGCTGGCCCAGGAGATCGCCGCCAAGCCACCGATCTCGGTGCGTCTGGCCAAGCGCGCGGTGCTCGAGACGTTCGAAACGTCGCTGGAGGCCGGCCTGGAATACGAGCGCCGAAGCTTCGGCATGACGTTCGCGACCGAAGACGCCCGCGAGGGGATGCGGGCCTTCCTCGAGAAGCGCCCGCCGGACTACCATGGCCGCTAACGATATTGGCCGTCCAGCCGAGGGCGCGTCCGAGCCGGTCGTGCTCGAAGAGCGAGCGAATCGGGTCGCCATTCTCACGCTGAACCGGCCTCAGGTTCTCAACGCGTTCAATGAGGACGTGCTGCGCGACCTGACGGCGAAGCTGCGCGACGCCGAGCGCGACGCGAGCGTGGGCGCGGTGATCATCACAGGCGCCGGCCGCGCCTTCTGCGCCGGGCAGGACCTCCAATCGCGACGTGCGATCTTCGATAGCGGCGAGGTGCCCCACCTTGGGGCCGGTCTGCGCGAGCGCTACAAGCCGATGATCATGCGCATCCGAACAATGGAGAAGCCGGTGATCGCGGCGCTCAACGGTGTCGCCGCCGGCGCTGGTTGTGGCCTCGCGCTCGCCTGTGATCTGCGGACGGCGGCGGAGAACGCGACGTTGATCCAGTCATTCGCCCGGGTCGGCCTGGCGCTCGACTCGGGCAGCTCGTACTTCTTGCCGCGGATCGTCGGGCTGGGCCGGGCGCTGGAGATCGCCTTTACCGGCGAACCCGTCGCTGCCGCCGAAGCCGAGCGTATCGGCCTCGTGAACCGCGTGTATCCCGCCGAGGAGCTGCTGCCGCGGACTCGCGAGCTGGCGGAGCGGCTCGCGAACGGCGCGACGGGCGCCATCGGGCTGATCAAGCGCGACATCAACCGCGCGCTCGACGTGGATCTCGAGACGGCGCTCGACTACGAGTCCTACCAGCAGGAGACAGCCGGCCAGAGCGCCGACTTCCGGGAGGGCGTGATGGCATTTATCGAGAAGCGGCCCGCGCAGTTCGGGCGTGCTGAACGCGACAGGTCGGAGCCAGCACGATGACGACGCTGGGCGTCATCGGGGGCGGGACGATGGGCGGTGGCATCGTCCAGGTGGCGGCGCAGCAGGGGCTGTCCGTCATCCTGTGGGACGTGAAGCAGCAGTTCCTGGACGGGTCCCTGAACCGCATTCGCGGCTTCCTGCAACGCGGTGTCGAGCGCGGTCGGATGACCCAGGAAGAGCTCGAGACAATCATGGGTCGCATCACGACGACGACTGACTACGAACCCCTCAGCGCCGCCGACGCGGTGATCGAGGCGGTGCTCGAGGAGGCAGTACTCAAGCAGGAGATCTTCCAGAACCTGGATCGAGTGTGTCGCCCGGGCGCGATTCTGGCGACGAACACCTCGTCGTTGAGCGTGACGCAGATCGCCGCCGCAACGAATCGGCGCCAGGACGTCGTTGGGATGCACTTCTTCAACCCGGTGCCGCTGATGGCGCTCGTCGAGATCGTGCAGGGGGCCGACACCTCCGCCGAGACCATGGATCGGGCCGTGCAACTGGCGCATGAGCTGGGCAAGACGCCCGTGCGCACGGCTGATACGCCGGGGTTTATCGTCAACCGCGTGGTGCGGCCCTTCTACAACGAGGCGCTCCGCATCATGAACGACGGGGTGGCGTCGTACCCAGAGATCGACCGCATCATGAAGGGGCTCGGCTTCCGCATGGGCCCGTTCGAGCTCATGGACCTCATCGGCAACGACGTGAACTTTGCCGTCACCTCGACGATCTTCAACCAGTATTTCGGCGAGCCGAAGTTCCGGCCCGCTTACCAGCAGCAGCGGCAAGTCCAGGCAGGGGCGCTCGGCCAGAAGACGAAGCGGGGTTGGTACCCATATGAGTGAAACGGGCGCGGCGTTGAGATCCGTGGCCGTCATCGCCGATTCATCTCTGGGCCGTGAGCTGGCGGTAGTGCTCGCTGCAGGTGGCACCGACGTGCGGGTTTTCGGGTTGGAGGGCCATGGGGGATCGGTCGGCAACGCCCGCGACGTCGCCGGTCTGGCCGACGCGGTCGGAGGCGCGGAATTGATCCTCGATGCAGCCACCTGGCCGCGCGAGCGCAAGCGCGACATGATCGTCCAGCTCGACGACCTCGTCTCGCAGGCACCGATCGCGAGTGTCGCGCTTACCGTGAGCACGACCGAGATTGCGAGCTGGTCGCGCACCCCCGAACGAATCTGCGGCTTCGGCTACCTTCCCCCTCTGGCTGACGCCAAGATCATCGAGATCGCCCCTGGGCTCCGGACGGGCGACGCAGCGAAGCAGGCGACGGAGCGCTTGATCGCGGCACTGGACCGTGAGAGCGCGGTCGTCTCGGACGGCGCTGGGCTGGTCGCGCCGCGGGTGGTTTCGCTGATCATCAACGAGGCGGCCTATGCACTCATGGAGGGCGTCGCGAGCGCTGAGGACATCGACGCGGGTGTGCGGCTCGGCGCCAACTACCCCCACGGTCCGTTGGAGTGGGCCGACGCGATTGGCATCGACCTGGTCTACGCTATCATCAAAGCCATGCAGGACGAGTTCGGCGAGGACCGCTACCGGCCCGCGCCGCTCCTCCGCAAAATGGTCCTCGCCGGCTGGACGGGCCGCGCGGCGGGCCGAGGCTTCTACTCGTACTGAGTATTCGATCGTTCTCGGGGCATGGGGGGCCGGCTCCCAGAGGACACCCGTAGCCCGCGAATTCGGACCCTGGGGAGGCGCGCCATGCCCGATGCCGTGATCGTTGGAGCCGTACGCACACCAGTCGGCCGGTATGGCGGGACGCTCAAGGACATCCGGCCCGATGACCTGGCGGCACACGTCGTCAAGGCGCTCGTCGAGCGCACCGGCATCGATCCCGAAGCGATCGACGACGTCATCCTCGGCTGCACGAACCAGGCCGGCGAGGACAACCGGAACGTCGCGCGTATGGCACTGCTGATCGCGGGGCTCCCCGAAACCATCCCGGGCCAGACGGTGAACCGGCTCTGCGCCTCGGGGCTGCAGGCGGTGAATACGGCGGCGATCAATATCCAGGCCGGCGCCGGCGACGTCTACATCGCGGGCGGGGTCGAGAGCATGACCCGGGCGCCGATGGTGATGTTGAAGGCGGCATCACCCTTCCCGCGTGGCAAGATCGAGATGGAAGACTCGACGATTGGCTGGCGCTTCGTGAACCCGCGCCTCGCGAAGCGCTACGAGCCCATTGCTCTCGGCGAGACCGCCGAGAACGTCGCCGAGCGCCACGAGATCACTCGCGAGCGGCAGGACGAATTTGCGCTCGCGAGCCAGAAGAAGGCGGGCGCCGCGCTCGAGCAAGGGACCTTCAAGGACGAGATCGTCCCGATCTCGATCCTGCAGCCGCGGAACGCTCCACCCAAGCTCTTCGACACGGACGAGCACCCGCGTCCTGACTCCACGATGGAAGCTCTCGCCAAGCTGCCGCCCGCCTTCCGCAAGGGCGGCACCGTGACGGCGGGGAACTCCTCGGGCGTGAACGATGGCGCTGCGGCCGTGTTGATCATGTCCGCGGAAAAGGCCCGCGAGCTGGGGCTCAAGCCACTCGCGCGCGTCGTCGCCTCGGCGGCGGCGGGCGTCGATCCGCTCTACATGGGCGTTGGCCCGGTCCCCGCGACCCGCAAGCTCTTCGCGCGCACGGGCGTCAAGGCCGACGATCTCGACCTCATCGAGCTGAACGAGGCGTTCGCCTCGCAGTCCATTGCTTGCATCGACGAGCTCGGTCTTCCCGTCGACCGCATCAACGTCAACGGTGGCGCAATTGCGCTTGGCCACCCCCTCGGCTGCAGCGGGGCCAAGCTCACGACGACCCTCGTCCACGAGATGCAGCGCCGCCGCGCCCACTACGGGATGGTCAGCATGTGCGTCGGCGTCGGCCAGGGCGTCAGCACCCTCTTTGAGTCCGTCGACTAGGTAGACCCCGCTCGATCCCTATTCGATTTGCCAGATTCAGCCGGCGGGAGTAGCATCGCGCCGGTCGCAGACGGGTGAAGGCTGCTGACCCTGGGGGCGCTCGTGGGACCGGCCAAGTTCAGTGAGCTGCCGCTGACGCAGCCGCGCTACCTCGGCAAAGACCTGCCGCGGGTTGAAGACCCAGCGCTCCTGACCGGGATCGCCGAGTTCACGGACAACATGGTCCTTCGCGGCATGCTCCACGCGGCGGTATTGCGCAGCCCGTACCCGCATGCCCGGATCACGCGCATCGATACGTCGGCCGCGGAGGCGCTCAGCGGGGTCGTCGCCGTTCTGACCGGCGCTGAGGTGGGCGAGTGGTCGGAGCCGATGCCGGGTGCCCCGCCGGGCTGGGCAGGCCACTGTTTAGTAGTCGACAAGGTGCGCTTCGCGGGCGAGCCGGTTGCCGTCGTCGCGGCCACCAGCCGTTACATTGCCGAGGATGCCTGCGACCTGATCGAGGTCGAGTACGAGCCGCTGCCGCCCGTGACGGATCCTGCTTCGGCCGCGCTCCCTGAAAGCCCGCTCCTCTACGAGCATCGCGGCACGAACGTCGTCTTCCACCGCATCTTTACGTTCGGCGACGTCGACGCGGCATTTCAGGGTGCAGATGTCGTGGTGCGCGACCGATTTCGCTGGCACCGCGCGAGCGCGAACGCGATGGAAACCTGCGGCTGCATTGCGCAGTGGAATGCGGTCGAGGGCTCGCTGACCGCGTGGGGCGGCTTCCAGGGCACCGGCCTCTACGTTCCGTCTGTCAGCAAGGCGCTGCGAATCGCCCCGAACCGCGTGCGACTGATCCCACTGGCGCACGGCGGCAGCTTCGGGAGCAAGATCTTTCCGCATATCGTCATCCTCATGGCGCTGCTCTCGCGCAAGGCCGGCGGCCGACCCGTCAAGTGGATCGAAGACCGCGTCGAACACCTCAAGAGCAGCTTCAGCCACGGTCCGGACCGGCGCTACGAGGCGGAGCTGGCGTTGTCTCGCGCCGGTGAGATGCTGGGCTTCCGCGTGCATGCCCTGGAGGACATCGGCGCCCACGTCGTGTCGTCCGCGATGGGGATGTCGCTTCGCCCGCTTTCCTCCTTTACTGGTCCCTATCGCGTGCAAAACGTGCAGTACGACATCACCGTCGTCGCGACGAACAAATGCCCGGAGGGCTCGTACCGCGGCTGGGGCGTCCCACCGCACAACCTGGCGCTGGAGCACTGCCTCGACCTGGCCAGCCGCCAGCTTGGGCTAGATCCGGTCGAAATCCGACGCCGGAACCTGCTCCAGCCGGAGCAGTTCCCGTACGAGGCCCCTAATGGTGCGATGTACGACAGTGGTGACTACGGCCATACGCTGGATCTCGCGCTCGACCTCGCCCAGTACAAGAGCTTGCGTGAGGAGCAGGCTCGCGCCCGCGCGGAGGGCCGCCTCGTCGGAATCGGGGTCTACACCGGCACCGAAATGGGTGCGATGTCCACCAGTATCTTCATGCTGATCGGCGCGGATGCCCCGTATGGCCTTTCGCGACCGGAGAGCACTCGGATCCGCATCGACGCGGATGCCAAGATCACGGCGGAGGTCACGTTTCCCTGGGAGGGCCAGGGCCAACACACGTTCGTCACGCACTTGATCGCGGACTATTTCGGTGTGAGCCGCGAGGACGTCCAGGTCGTCGCAGTGGACAGCCTCACGGCTGGACCTGGCACCGGCCCGGTGGGCAGCCGCCAGGGTGTGGTTCTCACTGGGGCGGTTCTCGGGGCCGCCGGGCGAATCACGGAGAAGCTGCGCCAGATGGCCGCTGTCATGCTCGAGGTCCACCCGGACGACACTGAGCTGATGGATGGCCAGCTCCGGGTCAAGGGTGCACCCTCCCGCTCTATCCCGCTGAAGCAGGTTGCGTGGACGCTCCTCAATCGTTGCGACCTGCTGCCGCCCGGCGTGGACGGCGATCCCGAGGCGAGCTACACCTACATCGCTCCCGATCGTAAGTTTCCAACTCCAGAAGGCAAGGGGAGCTTCGATGTGACCGCCGCGAACGCGGCGCACATTGCGATGGTGGAGATCGACCGCGATACGGGCCTGGTCCAGATCCTGAAGTACGTCCTCGCGGACGACTGCGGGGTTCGCCTGAATCCGCCCGTCGTCGAAGGGATGGTCCTTGGCGGCCTCGCCCAGGGGGTTGGGGCGACGTTGCTCGAGGAGCACGCCTACGACGACCAGGGGCAGTACCTCAGCGCCAGTTTCATGGACTATCTGATGCCCACGATCTGCGAGGTGCCGGATGTCGAGAGCACTTACACCGAAACCCCCTCGCCCTTCTCTCCGCTCGGCGTCAAGGGCGCCGGCGAAGCCGCGATTCTGTCGACGCCTGCCGTCCTCATGAGCGCGATCAACGATGCGCTCTCGCCGCTCGGCGTCCGCTGCACCACCGTGCCGGCCTCGCCGCTTCGGCTCTGGGAGCTCATCCAGGGGGCCGGTGTTTCACCCAGCCCCACCCCATCCCCGACGCTGAGAACGTAAAGGAGATCGAATGCAGGGCACGATGAAGGCCGCCCGGCTGTACGCCATGGGCCAGCCGATGCACGTCGACACGGTGGAGATCCCCGACATCGGGCCGGGCGATGTGCTCATTCGCGTCCTTCGGGCTGGCCTGAACCGCGGCGACCTGCACATGCGGGTCGGTCAGATTCGCGTCAACCCGGGCGAGGAGGCCAGCCATCTGCCCGTGCTTCCGATGACGATCGGCCACGACGGTCTGGGCGAGATTGTGGAGGTTGGACCCGGCGTATCTAGCCTGACGGTGGGCGATCGCGTCCTCGCCAAGTGCACCCTGACGTGTGGCTTCTGCAAGTACTGCCGCACCGAGCGCGAGCACCTTTGCATCCATCACCGGGTCATGGGCTTCGTCACGCTTCGGAAGAAGGAGGATATGTTTCTCCGCTACAAGGACGGGCTCTGGGCCGAGTACTGTCGCATCCCCGCGACCAACGTCGAGCGGCTCCGCCCGGATGATGACATCGACCAGATGGCGCTGGTCTCGCAGATCGCGGTCGGCTACCGCGCGCTGAAACGCGCCCGTTTCGGCTCGGGCCAGACGGTCATGGTCAACGGCGCGACCGGCATCACCGGGACAGGCGTCGTTCTCGCTGCATTGGCGATGGGCGCCGCCCACGTCATCGCCATCGCGCGCGACCCCGGTCGACTGGCCCGGCTGCGGCAGGCGTCCCCTGCCCGTATCTCCACGATCTCTATCCTCGCCGAGTCGATTCGCGATCGCGTCGCAGAGCTGACTGAGGGCAATGGCGCGAACGTGCTGGTCGACGTTACCCCGGGTGGCGTCGAGACGACCGTCGATTGCCTCTTTTCGCTCGAGCCTGGCGGGCGCGTCGCCCTGATTGGCAACAATCCGGAGCAGCTCCAGATCCCCTACCTGTACCTGATGCTGCGGTCGATCGAGTTCACCAGCACCACGGGTCGCGTCTATGCAGACTTTCCCGAGTTGATCGAGCTGACCCGGCGGGGCGTCATCGATACGTCGCACGTTCGCCCGAACTTCTTCTCGCTGGACCAGGTTAACGAGGCGCTCGATTCGATTCCCGAGCGGGGCAGCGGCGACGTGCCGGTCTGGCCCATGTTTCGCCAGGCGTGATCGGAGAAAAAACCATGCTGCGAGTGGCCATCCTCTGGTCGATCGTCGTTCTTAGCGCCGCTTGCGCGTCGCCCACGGCGGCTCCGCCGCCTGCGTCGGGAACAACGCAAACGGTATCCGAGTGGGACCAGGTGCTGGAGGCGGCGAAGCGCGAGGGCAAGGTGGTGGTCGCCGGCCCGGCGGGTGCCGACCGCAAGGATGCGTTGACCCAGGACTTCGAGTCGCGCTACGGCATCACAGTGGAATACGCCGGCATTCCGATCCGCGAGCTGCTCCCACGGGTTCACGCGGAACGGGGCTCAAACCAGTACTTGTGGGACATCTACATTGGCGGCACCGGGACGGACCTGGCCGAGGCGGTTCCCACGATCTTTGATCCGCTGGAGCCGGCGCTCATTCGTCCCGAGGTCAAGGATCTGAAGCAGTGGCGCGGTGACGCGTATGAGTTTTTCGACGAGGGCCGACGGCTCATGGTCATGACGCCGTTCCAGCGCGGCATCATCTTCGTCAATCCATCACTGGCCAGCCCGGACGACTTCAAGTCGTATCGGGACCTGCTCGATCCCAAGTGGCGCGGCAAGATCGTCTCGGACGACCCGCGCACCGCGGGTCCCGGCCAGGCCACCTTCACGTACTTCTACATGCATCCGGAGCTCGGACCGGACTTCATTCGCGCGCTCGGTCGCCAGGAGCTCAGTCTGCTGCGCGATTACGGCCAGGAGGTGGACGCGGTCGGCCAGGGCCGCTACCCGGTCCTGATCGGCACGTCAGACGCCATTGTCGAGCAGCGGATGAAACAGGGCGTGCCCATCGCGATTGTGGACCCCCGACAACTGCGAGAAGGCTCGGACCTCAGCCCGGCGGCCGGTAACGTTGCGATATTCAACCGAGCGCCTAATCCGAACGCGGCGAAGGTCTACGTCAACTGGCTCCTCTCGAAAGAAGGTCAGACGCCGTTCATCCAGGCGACGGGCTACATTAGCTCGCGGCTCGACGTAACGACGGAGTACGCGCTCCCGTGGCGCGTCCCGATCCCCGGTGCTGTCAAGACGTATACGATGCAAGCCTTCGAGACGATCCCCGCGCTCAACGCCCTGCTCGAAGAGGTCTTCGGCCGGTAACGTGCGATTCTGGATTCTTCAAGGAGAGTTACCTGTGCTCAGGGACGGCGGGCGGACGACCATGGGGCAGCGCCCTCACCCTCACCCTCTCCCAGAGGGAGAGGGGACCGGTCTGTGTCTCGCCTCTCCCTCTGGGAGAGGCTGGCCGCAGCACGCGTCAGCGGGCAAGGACGGGTGAGGGCGGCATCCTCCGTGAGCGCAACCCGCTTGGCCTCGCGGGATGACGACCCCTTTAGCTCGTGACCGCGCCCACGGAGGCGGATGAGACGCTTCGCGCGTATTTCGCCATCACGCCACGCGTGTAGTGCGGGGCTGGAGGGGTCCAACTCTTCAGGCGCTCGGCGATCTCCGCGTCGCTTAGATCAAGGTCCAGGCGGCGCTTCTCGATGTCGAAGATGATCATGTCGCCATTGCGGACTGCGGCGATTGGGCCGCCCACCGCGGCCTCGGGGGCCACGTGGCCGGCCATCAGGCCGTGGGTCGCGCCGGAGAAACGCCCGTCCGTGAGGAGTGCGACGCTCTCGCCGAGCCCCGCGCCCACGATCGCGCCCGTTACGCCCAGCATCTCGCGCATCCCCGGGCCCCCCTTCGGGCCCTCGTAGCGGATGACGACAACGTCGTCGGCCTTGATCACCCCAGCCTGGACCGCCACGAAGGCGTCCTCCTCGCGGTCATAGACCCGCGCCGGGCCGCGATGATATCGCCGCTCGTAGCCCGCCACCTTGATGACGCACCCCTCGGGCGCGAGGTTGCCTTTCAGGATCACCAACCCACCGGTTGGTTTGATCGGGTCGGAAAGCGGCCGAATGACCGGCTGGCCGGCCGTCTCGACCGCCGCCTTCGCCTCCTCACCGACAGTGCGGCCGGTGACGGTCGGCACGTTGCCATGGAGGATGCCACCCTCGAGCAGGCGCTGGCTGATGAGCTGGATGCCGCCAGCGGCGTACACGTCGTTGGCGACGTACTGGCCGCCTGGCTTGAGGTCGCCGATGAGGGGGGTGCGCTCGCTGATCGTGTCGAAGTCGTCGATGGTGAGCGGGATGCCGGCCTCGTTTGCGATCGCCAGCAGGTGCAGCACCGCGTTCGTCGAGCCACCGGTCGCGCACACCGCTGCGATTGCGTTCTCGATCGACTCGCGCGTAATGATCTGACTCGGGCGGAGGTCGCGGCGGAGCAGGTCCATCACGAGCTCACCGGACTTGAACGCAACCTCGTCCTTCTTCGGGTCAACGGCCGGCACGCTGGCGCTCCCGGCCGGGGAGATGCCCATGACCTCGAAGGCGGTCGCCATGGTGTTGGCCGTGTACTGGCCGCCACACGCACCCGCGCCCGGACATGCCGAGGTCTCGATCGCGCGAAGCTGCGCCTCGCTGATCTTCTCCGCGCCGAACGCGCCGACGGCCTCGAAGACGTCAAGGATGGTTGTGTCCTTGCCTTCGTAGGAGCCAGGGCCGATTGATCCGCCGTACAGCATGAGGCCCGGGATATTGAGCCGGACGAGCGCCATGACGCCGGCCGGGATCGTCTTGTCGCAGCCAGTGATGACGACGATGCCGTCGAACATGTGACCGCGCGCAGTGAGCTCGATCGAGTCCGCGATGACCTCGCGCGAGATCAATGAGGCCTTCATCCCCTCGGTGCCCATCGAGATCCCATCGGATACGGAGATCGTGTTGAGCTCAACCGGTGTGCCGCCCGCGGCCCGGATGCCTTCGGCCACCTTTTTCGCAATTCGGCGGTGGTTGAAGTTGCAGGGCATGATCTCGATCCAGCAATGCGCCACGCCGATCAAGGGCCGTTGAAAGTCTTCGTCGGTGTAGCCAACCGCGCGCATCATGGCCCGGGCCGGCGCGCGATCCGGGCCTCCGACGAGCTTGCGACTGTTCGGATTCAGGTCGTGGGTCATGAACAGCTCCTTGCGGGTGGGCGCACGGGCAGCGGGTGAGGCGGCCTGGCGCGATCACGGGGTGTCCGCCGATTATAGCCGGCGCGGCAGATGGAGCCGTTAGCTCGCGTGATGGAACCGTGACTTTCGGGGGATGCGAAAGCGACCTCCGCCCGGCGATCATCAGGCATACTGTGGCCGGTCTAACTTCGGGCCGAGAGGTGTCCCATGGCCGAGTTTCTCTTGCGTCCACCCTTCCTGTTCGGTAAGTGGCGAGCCAGCCATGGCGCGGCCCGAAGTGGCGTGAATCAGACCGACGCCGAGCTCGCCGCGGCCCGAGATCTCGTCGACGCGATCGGCCGCGCGATTGGGGCGGGGCAGCGGCTCATGGACTCGCTCCGTGACTCGGTCGAGAACGAGCCGCTGGCCAACGCTGCCTCGATTTGTCGCTGGGAGCTCATGGTGCTCCGCGAGCGCATCATGGAGATCAACGGGCCCAGCTCGCTCCGCGCCGCGCAGGCCGAGTCGGTCCGCTCTGTGGACGGGGCCGCCGCGGCCGCCCACATGCTCGGCAATGGCTATCGCTTCCACAACCTGGACCGCATTTGCCAGGGGGGCGAAGCCCTCTCGACCCATCTCGATGGACTCGAGCGCACGCGGGTTCGGCTCGATGCCCGGCTGACTCATGGCGGGGCTCCCGTCGCGAAGCCAGTAAAGGCGAGCTAGCCTCCTCTCCCATCCCCGTCGCCTCAAATTGCCCCCCCCGACTGACAGGCCCTGACGCATCGGCCATAATCAGCGTTCGTTGCAGCGAAACGCTCGCGGATTGACAGCGAGCGAGGGATATGGCTGCGGCCGACGCGGTCGATGGAGGCGAGTTGGCGATGGACGTGGCCGTGGGCCAGCTGATTCGCGTCCACAAGCACGATTACGTCAGTGGCAACATGATGTATTCCTGGACGGGCACCGTGATCGCGTCGGAGCCGAATTGCGTCGTCGTCCGGGCTCCGTTCAAGCTCGTTTCGGCCAACCCGCCGATCGTGGACGGCGTGACGCTGCTGCCTGGGGACATCTTCACTGAGTTCTACTATTTGGATCGCTGGTACAACATCTTTCACATCGCGGACTCGGGCGGTCGCCTCAAGGGTTGGTATTGCAACGTCGCCCAGCCCGCGACACTCGACGATGCGGGCCTGGCATTCGTCGATCTTTGTCTGGACCTGTTCGTCCACCCCGATGGCGCGATGGCGGTCCTCGACGAGGACGAGTTCGCCGTTGCCGTGGTAAGCGCGCACTGCGCGGAGGATCCCGTGCAGGCCCGAGCTGCGCTACAGGTGCTGATCCAGCTCGCGCACGAGGGGCGGCTCCCCGCGATCGATGGCGCCTGAGCGAGCCGCGCGCTGGGTCGCGCTGCCGCTCGCCGTCGCAGCGATCTCCACCTCGGGCATCCTGATCCGCTTCACGACGGCGCCGCCGCTTCAGACGGCCGCCTATCGCATGTGCATCACCGGCCTGCTCCTGCTCGGTATCGCCCTCGCGACGCAGCGACGCGATATCGCCCGTCTCGGCCGGCGCGAATGGGCACTTCTTGGTGGGGCGGGCGTCCTACTTGGCATCCATTTCGCGCTCTGGACCAACGCGCTCTTCGCCACGTCGGTCGCCAGCGCTGTGCTTCTCGTTGACACCCATCCGGTGCTGGTTGCTCTCGGCGGCCTGATCTTTCTGGGAGAGGTTCCCCCGCTTGCCGTTTGGGCCGCGATCGGCCTCACGCTGATCGGCAGCGTGGTCATCGCGGCGGGTGATCTCGACATCGGGCCGGCGGCGCTCGTCGGCGACGCGATGGCGCTCGGGGCCGCGCTCACATTTGCGATGTATTTGCTGATCGGGCGTCGTGTCCGCCCCATCCTCGGCCTGGCCAGCTACACTGGAATCGTTTACTCGCTCGCGGGCGTGACGCTCATCGTGATGGCCCTCGTGAACCGGGTCGCGTTGCTCGACGTGCAGCCGCGCGACGTCGTCTTCTGGCTCCTGCTCGTCCTGCTCCCAACACTCGGCGGCCATACCGTCATCAACTGGACGCTGCGGTATTTGCCGGTTTCGGTTGTGGGAGTCTCAATCCTCGGCGAGCCCGTCGTCACCACGCTGCTGGCGTGGCTAATACTCCACGAGCCGCCATCAACCGGGGCCCTCATCGGCGGCGCGCTAACCCTCACAGGCGTCGCCATTGCCCTCCGAGCCGAGAGCCCGGCAACAAGCTAGCCCAAATCACTCATCGTGCCGCGCTGGTACACCGGCTGCAGTCCGAACGCGTCGGCAAGGTGGATGGTGACCAATTCGGCGACGTGCTCGAGCGACGGCTCATGGCCGGTGAGGTGGCCCGGGTTGCGCACCTGGCGGGCGATCGAGGTCACCTGAACGTCGAGGCCGCACGGGCGGAGCGCGTCGAAACCGCTGAGGTCGTTCCCAACGTTCAGCGAGAAGCCGTGCCAGGCGACCCCGTGGGTAACGGCGATGCCGACCGAGGCGATCTTCTCCTCGCCGATCCAAACACCCGGCTGGCCGTCGCGGTGCTCACCGTGAATCCCGAGCGCCGCGAGGGCCTGGATGATTCCCTCCTCGATCGCGCACACGTAGGAAGGCACGCTCGCCGCGACCGCGCGCAGGCGAACGATCGGATACCCGACGAGCTGACCGGGCCCGTGGTACGTCGTGCGGCCGCCGCGCGACGTTTGTCGGACGGTGACGCCTTGCGCCTCAATCTCTACAAGACTTCGCTTGAGCTCGCCCGACTCGCCGCGGCGTCCGAAGGTGAGGACCGGATCGTGTTCGAGGAGCAGCAACATCGGGCCGCTTCGCTTCGCGATGAGCGCGTCCCGAAGCCGTTCCTGCAGCGCATGGGCCTCGTCATATGACACTCGTCCGAGCCAGAACGCGCGCAGCTCCTCATGCCACGCGGGCAATATCGGGTGGGGGGGCAGCTCGCATGCTTCGGTCATGCCGGAGTCCTTTCGCTAACCCGCGGGCGGCGCCGCGGTACGTGAACTGGTGAATCGAGCGCGGCCCAGGCCGCCTCGAGCAGCGCCTCGGACCAGGTGGGGTGGACGTGGATCGTATGGGCCAGATCCTCCAACCGAGCGTGGAGGTGAATCGCAAGCGACGCGGTCGCGATCAGGTCGGCGGCGCCTGGGCCGATTATCGAGACGCCGAGCACCTCATGCGATTCCGCGTGTGCGACCACCTTGACGTACCCAACGGTGTCGCCCGACGTCGTGGCTCGCGCGTTGGCCGCGAATGGAAAGCGCCCGATGCGGACGGGCAGCCCCTCCTGCGTGGCTTCGGCTTCGCGGATCCCAATGCTCGCGATCTCCGGGTGCGTGAAGATCGCCCCGGGGACCTCGCGGGCGTCGAACGGCGCCGGGTCGCGCCCCGCGATCATCTCCGCGGCGATCAGCCCCTGGTGGGTGGCGCTGTGGGCGAGCAACGAGCGGCCGTTCACGTCGCCGACTGCGAAGATGTGGGGCACGCTCGTCCGCAGGTAGGCGTCGGTCTGAATGACGCCTCGATCGACCGCCACACCCCCGGCCCCGAGGCCGAGATCGGCGACGTTGGGTCGCCGGCCCACCGCCACCAGGACCGTATCCACTGTCACTGTCCTGGCCTCGCCCCCCACGCTGAACTCCACTGCAACGCCATCTGCCGCCTCTCGGATCGCCGCCACGCGGCTGGCGACGTGGCACGTGATGCCGCGCCGGTTGAAGCTGCGCGCCAGCTCGCGCCCAATCTCCGGCTCCTCCGTGGGCACCAATGTGGGGAGCGCCTCGATGACCGTGACCTCGCTGCCGTACGCACGCCAGATCTCAGCCCACTCGACGCCGACCGCGCCGCCTCCGATCACGACCGCGCGCGGCGGTGCCGCGGTGAGCCGCAGAGCACCGTCGCTGTCGATCACGTTGGGCAGGTCTGCACCAGGAACCGGAAGGCGGACCGGATGGGAGCCTGTTGCAAGGATCAGGTTGTCGAATGCGACGGCGGCCTCACCGTCCGCGCCGGCGATGTGCAGCTTGTGCGCGTCTGTCAGTCTCGCGGAGCCAGCTCGAATCTCGACGCCGTTCTCCCGCAGCAGCGTTGTGAGCGAACGGCGCATCGCGTCGACCGTGCGCTCGCGCTGCTCGACTGCCTGCCCGTAGTCCGCGTGCTGCGCGTCCACGGTTACGCCCCAGTCGCGGGCGCGCTGCGCGAGCGCGATCAGGCCAGCCCCATAGAGCATCGATTTGGAGGGGATGCAGCCCGCATTGAGACAGATGCCGCCGAGGTGCCCGCGCTCCACCAGCAGCGTTCGCAGCCCACGCTGGGCGCAACGAATCGCGGCCGGGTACCCTCCGGGTCCGGCGCCTAGGACAACTACCTGATACGAATTCGGCTCTGATGCCACGCGTATAATCATGCCTGAATCAGGCGGGGGCGTGGTGGATCCAGAATCGTTTGTCCGAGGGGCCGAAGCGTTCAGCACTGAGCTGAACCAGGAGCACTACCTCGTCGGTGCCGGCCTGAAGGACTCGCTCGAAATCACGCCGATCTACAAGCGCTGGATCGACTTGTTCGAGGGCGAGCCCTTCGCCCAGGCCAAGCGCTGGGGCTTCGAGCCCGTCGAGGAGCGCTACGTCCTCGATTTCCTCGCCACCGGCTACCTGCACAACCAGACCCGCTCATTCACTGAGCGGATCGTCTGGGAGGAGCTCGCGGCGACCGTCGAGTGGGACACGCACCCGGTGCCCTATCGGCAGCTTCCGGGCCTCATTGCCAACGAGGAGAACGCCGAGCTGCGGCACGCGCTCGAGCGCGTGCACCTCGATGCAATGGTCGCGTTCAACCCGCTCCGAGAAGATCGGGAGCGCCGGCTGCAACGTGAGGCGCGCGCGTTCGGCTTCACGGATTACGTCGGTCTTTACGACTCCCTGCACGCGATCGAGCTCGATCAGCTCGTCGCGCGGATGGAGACCTTCCTCAAAGACACGGAAGAGGAATACCTTGCCGCGCTTCAAACCTATCTGGGCGAGATGCACATTCTCCGTGATGACGCCCGGCGCTGCGATCTCGCCCGCATCTTCCGCTCGAGTCCGTTCGACGCAGCATTTCCCGAAGAACGCTTGCTGGCGACACTTCACAACGCGCTCGAGGACCTTGGCATCAATCTCGAGGAACAGCGCCAGATCCACCTGGATGTCGAGCCGCGCCCGCTGAAGTCGCCGCGCGCGTTTTGCTCGCCGGTGCAGGTACCGGGAGACGTTCGGCTCGTTCTGAAGCCGATGGGCGGCGCCCAGGACTACGAGACGCTCTTCCACGAGGCGGGTCATGCCGAGCATTTTGGAAACGTCGACCGGACGCTGCCGTTCGCGTACCGGCGCCTCGGCGATTCCGCGTTGACGGAAACACACGCTTTCCTGCTGGAGCACCTCTTGCACGATCCGGCCTGGCTTCACCGCCATCTCGGGGTCGAGCAGCCCAAGAGCCTGCTCCAGCTCGCGGGATTTCATCGCCTGTACTTCCTGCGCCGCTACGGCGCCAAGCTGATTTACGAGCGTGAGCTGCATCGCGCCGACGACCCAACGCAGCTCGCCGACCTCTACGACGAGCTTCTGAGCGGCGCAACAGGCGTCGAGTATGGGCCGGAAAGCTACCTCGCGGATGTGGACGACGGCTTCTATGCTGCCGAGTACATCAAGGCCTGGATCTTCGAGGCGCAGCTTCGCCGTTACCTGCTGAAGGAGTTCGACGACGAGTGGTTCCGCAATCCGAAGGCGGGGCGCTTCCTGATCGAGCTGTGGCGCGACGGTCAGCGCCACCCCGTGGGCCAGCTTGCGCAATTCATCGGCGTCGAGGGGTTGGACGCGGGGCCCGTAACCGAAGACATCCGCGCGTTGCTGGGGGCCCGATGAGCGAGCTATCGCATCTGGACGAGTCGGGTCGAGCGCACATGGTTGACGTCTCGGCCAAGCCCGACACCACGCGGGAAGCGACCGCGCGCGGTCGAATCACGATGCAGCCGGCGACACTCGCGCTCATCGAGCGGGGTGCCGTTGGGAAGGGAGACGTCCTGGCGGTAGCGCAAGTTGGCGCGGTCATGGCGGCGAAGCGCACGGGCTCGCTGATCCCGATGTGCCACCCGCTCCCAATCACCGGCGTCGACGTCCGCTTCACCTTCGACCGTGAGGCCTCCGCGATCGAGATCGAGGCGACCGCGCGGATTGTCGGCAAGACCGGGGTCGAGATGGAAGCGCTTACGGCGGTCTCGGTGGCTGCACTCACGATTTACGACATGGCCAAGGCCGTCGACCGGGCGATGGTGATCTCTGACGTCTGCCTCGTCCGCAAGAGCGGCGGCAAGTCGGGCGACTTCGTTCGCGAATCCTGAACGCCCCCCTGGTGGGGGATGGCTTGGGGGGGCAATGACCGCGGAGCAACACCATCGCATCCGCGCCGCCGTTATGACGATGAGTGACCTGGGCGCGCAGGGCAAGCGCGAGGACACGAGTGGCGACCGCATCCAGGAGTTCCTGGCGCGCGTCGGCGCCGAGCAGGTCGACCGCATCATGATTCCGGATGATCGCGAGCAGATCCGCGCGAATTTGATGCGCTACGCCGATGAGCTCCGGGTCGATCTCGTGCTCACGACCGGAGGGACGGGCATCGCGCCGCGCGACAACACGCCGGATGCCACGGCCTCTGTGGTGGACTACCAGGTGCCGGGGATCGCGGAAGCGATGCGCGCGATGAGCGTGCAGAAGACCCCGTTCGGAATGCTTTCGCGCCAGGTGGTCGGCGTGCGCCGTGGGACGTTGATCGTCAATCTCCCCGGCAGCCCGAAGGCCGTGGTGGAGTGCCTCGAGGTGATCGAACCGGTATTGCAGCATGCCGTCGATCTCATCCGTGGTGGCGCGGTCGACCACACTCCCCCCGCGTCGGGCGCGAAGGCGTAACCACACCTCTTGCCGAGCGGCCCAACTCAGATGGTCCCTGGCGGCTGCTCTCCGCTGGTTGCTGTGGGGGTGACGCTGGGCAGCAACGTTGCGGGCGCGAACGTTGCTGCCGTCCCGGTCGGTCGTGTTGCCGCCGGCGTCGGTGCGGTCGTCCCTATCGGCGTGGTTGTGGTCACCGGGCTCGTCGCTGGCGGAGGGCTTGCTGCCGGCGCGACCCCTGCCTGGACCGTGAAGGAGAGCGTCCGTTCGAGTTGTCCCGAAAGGTGCAGGTCGACGCGGTAGGTCCCCGTCGGCCAGCCATTTGGTGGCCGCCGGTGGGAAAGGTTCGCCTGATTGCGGGTGCCCCCAACCTCGATCGGCGGAGCCTCGTCCATCCGGGAGTCGTTTGGTCGCCCCGCGACGCTCTCGGCGATCCATATCGCCTGGAGCGTGCTGCCTGGAGGCACGTCCGCGAGCGTGACCCGGGCATAAATCTCGGGCGTGTCGGGTGAAAATGTCGTCCGATTCGTGTCACTCGTCGGGCTTTCCGTCAGGATCGCGGACGCGATGCGCGGGCGACCGGGCGGACTGCTTGGGCTCGGGGAAGGTGCCACGCCCGGCACGACAAACATATCGGGCTGCATATTGCCCACGCCGTTCAGGGCGAGTCCGCCCACAACGCCTCCGATTGCAATGAGGACCGCAAGGAGCAGCGCCGCGACGCGGGCAGCACGGCCCGCCTCGTGCCGCACGACGATTGTCCCCGCAAACAGGTCGCCCAGCCGCTGCGAGCGCTTGGTAACCAGCACCAGGAATGCCGACCCGATGTAGAGGGTGAGCCCTTCGAGGACGCGGACGACGTTCCGCATGAACGCCGCGCGGCCGGTGATCCGGCCCCCCGTGCCGCTGCGGACGCGGATTCCCGCGGCCACTTTGCCGAGCGTCAGCCCAAGCTGCTTCTCGAAGATGATGAAATACAGCAACAGAACAATCGTCGTTGCCGCGAATGCGATACCCGCGCCAACGAGCCGGGTGTCCAGCGCCGGACCGATGAGATCGCCGAGCCGCGGAATGAGCATGGCGGCGAGAAGAAAGAACAGGCCGAAGGCGATCAGCCCGTCGACGAGCTGCGCGGCGAGTCGGTCGCCCAGCGAGGCGAATGGTGGCAGCGCTACCGCGGGTGGCTCAGGGGGCGGAACCGTTGGGGAGGCGGGCGGGTCCGGCATGTCCTCGGGCGGGGCCGGGGGACGCGCATCTCCGCCCGAGCCCGCTGGCGGTCGAACCTCGTTTTCGGACAATCCTGCTCCGTCTACAGCGCTTCGACGTCCATCGTGAAGGTGCCGATCCGTTCGATGTCGATCTTCACGACGTCGCCGTCTTTGATCGGCGCCACCCCGTCGGGCGAGCCCGTGGTCACGATGTCGCCAGGCATGAGGGTGTAACAGTAAGACGAGTACTCGATGATTTCGGCGAGCGTCTCGATCATCTCGGAGGTGCGTGCGTCCTGCCGCAGCTCGTCGTTCACCCAGAGCCTGATCCCGAGATCCTGAGGCTCGGGAATCTCCTCCTTCAGGACGATCCAGGGCCCGATCGGGGTAAAGGTGTTGTACGACTTCCGTCGTGAGCGGTCGCCATCCCCACGAACGGTGATGTCGAGCAATCCCATGTAGCCGAAGACGTAGTCGAGTGCCTGGGACGGGGAGACGCGGTGGCATTCCCGACCGATCACGGCGGCGAGCTCCGGCTCGTGATGGATCTCCTTGTCCGGAACGGTGTTCGGGAGCAGGATGGTTTGCCCGGGTCCCGTGATTGACGAAGGGGACTTCAGGAACACCTCGCCGCGCTCGCCGACCGGCCGCCCGGGCACATCCGTGAGCCCAGACTTGAGCGCCATTGGCCCGCCGTTCGTCGTACCGAACCGCCCTTCCGCGAAGTACTGCGTCATCTCGGCAACGTGGGCGCGGTAATTTGACGCGGCTGCCGCGATCTTGCTCGGCGCAGGCACCGGCGGACGGAGTCGGGCCTGAGAGAGCGGAACCCGGCGCGCGTTTGGCAAAAGCGCTTCGATGCGCGGCCGAATCCGGTCAAAACGCATGATCATTCGTGGGACGAAGACCCACGGCCACTCCGTGTCGTGCTCGTCGAGCGCGTCGGTCACGTCCGCGAGTTGGTCGCCGTCCACGACGCCGAGCCGGTAATCATCGAACAGAGCCAGTCGCATGCCTACTCCTTAGTCCCCGGGTTTGGGCTCAGTCCGTGGGTATCGCACCAGACCGTGACCGGTTCGGGCCCGTTGCGCGAGGCTAGAGTATCACGCGGCAATCGATCGTGGGTAAAGTCGTTCGGACGTCGAGCTAGTGGCCGGTGCCGTTCGCCTCGGAGTAGACCGCTTTCGCGGCGGCGAGTGCCGTCCCCGGTGCCAGGCCGTAGTGCTCGCGGGTCAGGAGCGTCTCCATGGCCGACAGGAACAGCAAAACGTTCTCACGGCTTGCCGAGTGCCCCATGACGCCGATGCGCCACATCTTGCCCGTATACGGTCCAAGCCCACCGCCGATCTCGATTCCGAACTCGTTCAGGAGCGCGCCGCGAACGCGAGCGTCATCGACGTTGTCCGGGACGAGGATCGAGAGCACGGTTGGGAGGCGGTCTTGTGGGGCAGGAAGAAACTCGAGCTCGAGTGATTCCAGCGCCGCGGTCAGAGCGCGACGGTGGAGATCGTGGCGCTCGAATCGCGTCTCGAGACCTTCGTCGACGATGATTCTGAGGGCCTCCCGCAGCGCGTACACCATGAGTACCGGCGCGGTGTGATGGTACGCGCGTCCCTCGGCGAACCAGTACTTGTCATGCAGATTCAGGTCGAAATACCAGCAGTCGACCGGCACCTTGCGGGAGCGGATCCGCTCCATGGCCTGGTCGCTAACCGTGATCGTGGAGAGTCCAGGCGGCGCCGAGATGCACTTCTGGCTGGCGCTGTAGCAGATCGCACTCCCCCATTCGTCGGGCACGACTGGCATACCGCCCAGGGTCGCAACCGCGTCCACCAGCAGCATCGCGTCATGCTCTCCGGCGATGCGGCCGATCGGATCGATCTGCTGCTGGACGCCGGTTGAGGTTTCCCCGTGCACCACGGCCACGACCTTGGCTCGCCCATTGGCCAGGGCCTTGCGAACGTCGTCCGGGTCCACCGGCTTGCCCCAGGGCGCGGAAACCTCGGCAACGATACCGCCGTGACGGCGCACGATGTCTGCCATGCGCTCGCCGAAGAGCCCGTTTTGACAGACGACCACTTCGTCGCCATCCTGGATCAGGTTCGCGAGCGAGGCTTCCATGCCCGCTCCGCCCGTGCCCGGCAGTGAGAGCGTCGTCTGATTCTGGGTCTGGTAGACCGTGCGCAGGAACTGCGCGGTCTCATCCATCACTCGAAGAAAGAACGGATCCTTATGGCCGGTAATTGGCGCGGTGAGCGCACGCAGCACGCTCGAAGGTAGATTCGTGGGGCCCGGCGCCATCAGAACCCGCTCGGGCGGCCTCAGCTCGTCTACGTGTGCGTTGTCAACAGACATGGAGTACAAGCGCTCCACAGGCGGAGTGGGGGAAAGTTTCGTGAATTGTAGCGGTCTGTCTGCCCCGGGGCAACGCGGACCGCGTTCGACCGCCTCCCGGGACGCGCGACCCAAAGCTCGACGGTCGACCGGCCCGGCTGCCGGGAGATAACGGCCGATCTAACCCTGGATAAAGGAAAGCTGCCCGAGACGTGATATTTTTGTGAGAGATTCACAGAAATTGGGACGACTAAACGTCTATTTACGTCTTATTGTGTGCATGTGCACAAATCATCGTTTACCAACTTGTATCCCAAGTCTAGGGTGCAGTTGAGCCAGGGCGGTGATCATACGGGCATCTTACCGGAGCGCTCGGCACGGGGCGCTGCGGAAACGAGGGGAGCATGAATCAAGTCGAAACCCAGGTCGAGATCATGCGGGCCGCGGGCATCGAGGATGAGCAGATCGTGCGCCTCACCAACCTGCGACGCCGGGTTAGCGCTGGGAATTGTGATGACTTGACCATCGAATACAAGCGATCGATGTTCTTGAAGTACCTCTATGATGCCGGTCGCCTAAGCGACTAGGTGCGGGAGTGGTGGCCCTGCTCTGGTAGGGCTCCCCATCCCCTAATGGCGAACGCGGAAGGCCTAGCTGGCCTTCCGGGCAGCGATGCTGTTCACATCGCGCCCCGTCGCGACGATCGTTTCTGGTTTCTTCTCCGGCAGTAGCGCGATCGCTAGCACCTGATCGACGTGATCCACTGGCACGAACTTGAGCTGTTGGCGGATGCTCTCTGGCACATCTTCCAGATCCCGCTCGTTGTCGTGGGGCAGGATGATTGTCTTTAGACCTGCCCGGTGTGCTGCGAGCACCTTGTCGCGGAGACCGCCGATCGGGAGCACCCGCCCCCGCAGCGTGATCTCCCCCGTCATCCCCACCGTGTGATCTACCGGCCGCTGCGTTAAGGCGGAGACAATTGCCGTAGCCATCGTCACGCCCGCCGAGGGACCGTCCTTCGGGGTGGCGCCCGCGGGCACGTGCACGTGGATGTCGGTCTTTTCGTAGAAATCCGGCGGCAGCCCTAATACTCCTGCTCGCGAGCGTGCCAGGGTGTGGGCGGCGCGGGCTGACTCCTGCATTACGTCCCCAAGCTGGCCCGTCAGGATCAGATTGCCTTTGCCAGGAACCGCGCGCGCCTCCACGAAGAGGATGTCGCCTCCCACGGGCGTCCACGCGAGGCCCGCCACGACGCCCACGTCATTCTCCTTCTCGGCCATATCGGAGTGCACCCGGGGCCGACCGAGGTATTCGGGAATATCGTCCGCCCGAACGACGATCTTCTCGGCCTCACCGCTTGCGATACGGCGGGCCACGCGGCGGCAAACGGCTGCGATCTCACGCTCCAGGCTCCGTACGCCCGCCTCACGCGTGTACTCGTTGATGATCCGTCGCAGGGCCGACTCCTCGATAGCGAGCAAGTCCTCACGGATGCCGTTCTCGTCGAGCTGGCGCCGCACCAGGTAGCGGGACGCGATGTGGAGCTTCTGCTCCTCGGTGTAGCCCGAGATCTCGATGATCTCCATGCGATCGCGGAGCGGGCCGGGAATCGTATCGAGCATATTGGCTGTTGCGATGAAGAGCACGTGACTCAGATCGAAGGGCACGTCGAGGTAGTGATCGACGAACGAGTTGTTCTGCTCTGGATCGAGCACCTCGAGGAGCGCGGACGCGGGATCGCCGCGGAAGTCCTGGCCGAGCTTGTCGACTTCATCGAGCATCATGACCGGGTTGTTGGTCTCCGCCCGGCGGAGATTCTGAATGATCCGCCCGGGCATTGACCCAATATACGTGCGGCGATGGCCGCGGATCTCCGCCTCATCGTGGACGCCCCCCAAACTCATGCGGACGAATTTTCGCCCCAGGGCGCGAGCGATCGAATGCCCGAGCGACGTCTTCCCCACGCCAGGCGGTCCGGCGAAACAGAGGATCGGGCCGCGCATCTGGCCACCCTTGAGCTTCAGCACGCCCAGGTAATCGAGGATCCGGTCCTTGACCTTTTCCAGGTCATAGTGATCCTCGTCAAGGACCCGCTGGGCTTGCTCCAGTTCGAGCTGGTCGACCGTGCTCTTGTCCCACGGCACGGACGCCATCCACTCGAGGTAGCTGCGGATCATGCCGAACTCGGGGGACATCGGGTTGAGCTGGCTCACCCGATCGAGCTCACGCTGGGCCTCGCGAGCGGCCTCTTCCGGGAGATGCGCCGCCTCGATCTTTTCGCGGAGGTCGCCAACCGCGGAGTCGGCCCCATCGGGCTCGCCGAGCTCACGCTGGATGGCTTTCATCTGCTCGCGCAGGATGTATTCTCGCTGCCCCTTATCCATCTGCTCACGGATCTGCGTCTGGATGCGGGAGCCAATCTCGGCCACTTCGAGCTCGCGACTCACCAGGACCGTCGCCTTTCGCAGTCGGGCGTCGACGTCCAGCTCTTCGAGCAGCTCTTGCTTCTCGGGGAGCGAAACGTCGATGTTCGCTGCCACGAAATCCGCCAGCCGACCCGGCTCCTGGACGTTGGCGAGGGCAAGCGCGGTCTCGTCGGGCATGCTCGGCGACAGCGTTATCAGCTTCTGGAATTGGGAGCGCAGGTTGTGGACGAGCCCCTCGACCTCGAGCGAGTCGGTGACGATCTCTTCCGCGCGCTCGATTCGCGCGAGGGGGAACGGTTCGGTCTGGATGATCTCGAGAACGCGGATGCGCTCCACGCCCTGGAGGAGCACCTGGATGCTGTTGTCGGGCACGCGCAGCATGCGGACGATGATCGCCGCGCATCCGATCTTCGGCAGCGATTCAATGGTGAATGGCGTTTCTGCCCCGTCCGTGCTTTCAGCTTCGGCGGCGCGGAAGAAGAAGCCAACGGTCTTGTGGCCCGTCGTGACGGAATCGATGGCGCGGATCCACCGTTCGTTGCGGGCGAGCATCGGGACGAGCATGCCCGGGAAGACGACGGTCTCGCGGTTGGGCAGGATCGGCAGCGGGCTCGGGATTTGCGTCGGCTCGCTCATCCGCGCGTGACCGCCACGCGGCGGGGCTCGCGGCGACTGGCCTTGGCCATGACGACCCGCAGGAAGCCGGCCTCGTAGGTCGCCGAAACCGAGTCCGGGTTTACCGAGGAAGGAAGCTGGACTGCCCGCTCGAACGGACCGAAGGGGATCTCCATGCAGCTAAAGCGTCGGTCGGGAACCTCCGAAGGGTCACGCCTTTCCCCACGGATCGTGAGCGAGTTGCGCGCCACGATCAGCTCGATGTCTTCCTGTTTGACTCCGGCAAGGTCGACCACCGCGACAACCGCATCGACCTCGTCCGATTCGTACACGTCGACGGCCGGTTGCCACGTGCGCTGGGAAAAGACCACCGTGTGGGGCTTCTTGTGCGAGACGTGCTGAAGGTAGCGCTCCATCTCGCGCTGCAGTTGATCCAGGTCTCCGGGCCAGCGGCCCCGGGGGTCAAACATAGGGGGAGCTCCTTGGGAGCAGCGATGAGGAAACACCTCTCATTGGCATACTAGGCTTCGCTTTCGACGGGCGTCAAGGTCGTGACCAATGCGGCCATTGGAGCCCTAAACGGCGCTTGTATACTCGGGTCGAGTGCGCGGATCTGGGCGGCATGGGAGGGATCGAGGATGGGGGTCATCGACGCCGATACGCACGTTGACGAGACCGAAGATACCTGGGAATGGCTGACTGAAGCCGAGGACCTCTATCGGCCGACGACCGGATATCCGCCGAACCCTGATCCAACGCGACGACCGACACGGTACTGGATGATCGATGGCCACCGCCAGCCGCGCCAGTACCGGGACGACCAGCGGACGGGTACAACGGCCCCGACCCGTGAGCTGCACGATCCGCAGGCTCGCCTGCGTCACATGGACGAGCTGGGCACCGAGATCCAGGTCCTCTACCCATCGCTCTTCCTTGTCGGAATCACGGAGACCTCCGCGGTGGACGTGGCGCTGAAGCGCAGCTACAACCGCTGGCTGGCCGATCGTTGCCAGAACACCGGCGGTCGGCTTCGGTGGATCTGCCTGCCGCCACTGACGGACATCAAGACGGCAGTGGAAGAGATCCGCTTCGCCAAAGCGAACGGTGCCTGCGGGATCTTGAAGAAGGGCGACCGCGAGGCGGGCCACTGGGTCAACGACGAGTACTTTTTTCCGATCTATGAGGAGTGCCAGCGGCTGGACTTGCCGGTCTGCTTTCACATCGGCTCGGGTACGCCGGACTTCACGTCCGCCCAGCAGTTCGTGTCGGGGCGTTTCATCAAGATCGGCCTCCCGCCGGTCCATGCCTTCCATTCGCTGGTCCAATTCGGCATCCCCGCGAAGTTTCCCGGGGTCCGCTGGGGCTTCGTCGAAGCCGGCTCCTCGTGGGTGCCGTTTGCCGTCTACGACCTGATCCGCCGCACCTCCGTGTTCAAACCGGGCGAAAACCGTGAGGGTTACACGTATAACTCGCCCGCGGATATCGTGCGGCTCAACAAGCTCTACATCACCTGTCAGGTGGACGAGGATCTGTCGTACATCCTGCGCTACACGGGAGAGGATCACCTCCTTTGCGGCTCGGATTACGGACACTCAGACGGCTCGCAGGAGACGGCCTTTGTCCGAATGCTGCGGAAGCGAGCCGAATTAGGCGACATTCCCGAGAGCGCGGTGGGTCGCATCACGGAAGCCAACCCGCGCACGTTCTACGGTCTCTAATCCGGGGCCTCTAGCCGACAAGAAGGAGCAGTGATGCCAGACACGTTGCGCGGCGCGGCCGCCATCGTCGGAATCGGCGAGCTCAAGCCCGAGCGTACGCGGCCGGGCCGGAGCGCGATGAGCCTGCTGGCCGAGGCGGCCTACCAGGCGATCCAGGACGCGGGCCTCAGCAAGAGCGACATCGACGGCATGATCATGGAGCCGCAGCTCGCGGAGGGCAGCGGTGGCGGCTTCAACCCGCGGATGGCCGAGTACATGGGCATCTACCCGACCTTCGCGACTGGCTGCGACGCGCAAGGCGCGGCCGGCGTCGTGATGGCATTGCAGGCCGCGGCCTACGTGCAGGCCGGGCTGGCGACGTTCGTGCTCTGCGGGATGGGCGCGGCGGTGGACACGGGTGGCCGGATGCGACAGTCGTCTGGTCCGGTGCGGACCGAGACATCTTCGACCGAATTCCAGGCCCCGTTCGGCCCCACTGTCGCGGCGAATGGCTGGTATGCCATGATCGCCAAACGCTACGAGGCGCTCTACGGCACGACCGTTGAGAAGCGGGCGAAGATCGCGGTCGACATCCGCACCAACGCGAACCACAACCCGATGGCGATCTTCCACGACACGCCGATCACGGTGGAAGACGTCGTCAACTCGCGGATCGTCGCGGACCCGCTCCACCTGCTCGAGTGCGTCATGCCATGCGCGGGTGGATGCGCGTACATCGTCACGCGCGCGGACATCGCGCAGGGGCTGCGCCACAAGCCCGCGTACATTCTGGGCGGGGCGCTCGGCATCTCGCGCGCGAACCTGACGCACGTTGGGGAGATCACGATTTCCCCCGTCGGCAAGGCCGCGAAGAAGGCATTTCGGATGGCGGGCTACACCCCGAACGACGTCAACGTCATGGAGATCTACGATTCGTTCACGATCACCGTGCTGTGCGAGCTCGAGGAGTCCGGCTTCTGCAAGAAGGGCGAGGCGGGCGACTGGGTCCAGGAGCACGACCTGACGTTCAAGGGGGATCGCCCGTTGAATACCCATGGAGGGCAGCTCTCCTACGGCCAGGCCTCCACTGCCGGTGGCTGCGCCCAGGTGACCGAGTCGGTCCGTCAGATCCGGCGCCATGCCGGGGAGCACCAGGTACCCGGCCCCACCGACCTCGTCTACGTGACCGGCTCGGGCGGACCGTTTTCTCAACAGTCGGCGATGCTGCTCGGCAGTGAGGCGGCGCTATGAGCGCGTCGCAGGAGTACAGGAAGCCGCTTCCGACGCCGAGCGCGGTGAGCCAGCCGTTCTGGGACGCCGCCAAAGAGCACCGACTCATCTACCAGCGCTGCACGCGTTGCGGCACCCGCGTGTTCTATCCGCGCGACATCTGTCCGGGGCCGGAATGCTTCGGCGTGGGGACCCTTGAGTGGGTGGAGTCGTCCGGCAAGGGCTGGGTCTACGCGCACACGATCTCGTACCAGCCGGCGCACGCAGCATTCAAGGACGACGTCCCCTACGTCCTCGCGGTCATCGAGATGGACGAGGGCTGGCGGATGAACAGCAATGTCATCAACATCGATCCGCACGACGTCACGATCGGGATGCGCGTGGAAGTCGTCTGGGATGACGTGACGCCTGAATTTAGCCTTCCAAAGTTTCAGCCCATCAAGGGTTAGCGTAGCCCCCAAAGATGCACGTTGAACGCCCGCCCGCCGGGGATTGGATCGGCGAGGGCTGATCCCCACGCGTCGACATTGAAGTCGTAATTCCGCGGAACATAGGGCGCCTCTTCGCTGAGGAGCTGGCAGACTACGAGCCGTTTGCGCGTGGGCCCTGCTCAGCTCAGGGGAAATAGCTGCGAGGCTTGCGACCCCTCAAATACAGCCACATTGCCCAGGACGGCATATCGCGTCCACAAACGCCAGATTTCGCGCCACTGATCGTCCGAACTGGTTAACCTGGTCACGGCGAGGTCCGCCCCAATGGCGTCGCCAGCTCCAAACACCGCAGCATGGCTGTGCGGTTCGTCGATCAGCTTCCCTTTCAGCCTCTCGAATAGCTGAGCGACCTGCTCAGGTGAACGCTCCGGATTGGCCGAAAGCGCTTCGGTGAGCAGGTCCCCGGAGCGGCCAATGGCGGACCGCGCTTGCTGAACCATCAAAGCGGTCACATTGCCCAGCAGTGAGGCCCAGAGAGGATAGGTTTCGGGAGCGGACTGCACACCCTGGGTCGCATTGTCGACGGCAGCAATGATGTCCTTAGCCGAGACAAGCGAACCTTCCAGAGGGAACTGCGGATCAACGGGACCCAGATCGCTAGCCGGGCCCATGATCAGCCTGTGCGCACCGAGGGCAATCAGAGTGGCCGCACTCTTAGCCTGATCCGGAATAAGCACTGTTAGTGTCTTGCAACGCTCTTGAGCAGACCGAACGATCCGAATCGCAGACTCGCCATCGCCACCCGGAGAAGTAAGCATCAGATGTAAGTCGCGGCCGGCGTCAGAATTGTGAATCAGCTCTTCGAAGAAAACGACGCTGTTCGCAAAGATCGGGGACGACACGATGATGAGGCAACAGTCGTACTTGGATTCATAGTCGCGGATGAGTTGCTGACGCAGATACCGGGCCGATTGTTGGGCCTCATACAGCGGTGTATACCGGAGGCCGTGGGTGCCGGTTGGATCCTCGTCCACTGCTACGGTACGCGAAAGACGGGGGCTTTCCCTACCCGTGCTTGCTTCCCGGCTTCGCGCGCCTCTTTCGCTTTCTCAATCTTTTCGGCCCAGTTTGGTTCTACTCGAGTTGACGGCTTTTGAACTGGAACATCGCGTGTTTCGGCTGGCATCTCAGACTGAACCGCCCCGGGTTTAGTAGAGACTCCTATCCTTGAGAGGAGGGAGGCATGGCGACATCGAAACGTTACCCCCCGGC
>Ga0080064_1002483_pt1 | contig 31179 bp, 21 predicted proteins | sample Subgrocontami54m_FD_69260 | JGI IMG/M metagenome (GOLD analysis project Ga0080064, IMG submission 69260) | Subsurface groundwater microbial communities from S. Glens Falls, New York, USA - GMW46 contaminated, 5.4 m (SPADES assembly) (version 2) ...
GAAAGAAAGCATGGGACTATTTCCTAACCTGGAGCCCGAGGAAAGCCAACAAGGGCCGAGTCCTCTGGCCGACCGGATGCGTCCGCGAACGATCGAGGAGTTCGTCGGGCAGGCGCATTTACTTGCGCCCGGAAAGCCGTTGCGCACACAGCTCGAGCGGGACGATATTCCTTCGCTCATCCTATGGGGTCCGCCCGGCGTCGGCAAGACGACGCTGGCTCGCATCGTCGCCGCGCGCACGCACAGCTATTTCGTCAACTTCAGCGCGGTGATGAGCGGGATCAAAGAGATCAAGGCCGTCATGGAGGACGCCGCGCGCGCCCGCCGCATGGGGCGGCGAACAATCCTCTTTGTCGACGAGATTCACCGCTTCAACAAGGCGCAGCAGGATGCCTTTCTTCCCTACGTCGAGAAAGGCGACATCGTTCTGATCGGCGCCACGACGGAAAATCCCTCGTTCGAGATCATCGCGGCGCTGCTGTCCCGCGCCCGCGTTTACCGCCTGCTGCCGCTTTCGGCCGAAGACATCCTCACGTTGCTGAAACGGGCGCTCGCCGATCAGGAGCGAGGATACGGTCAGCTCGATATTGACGTGCCGGAAGCGGCTCTCCAGCAAATCGCCACATTTGCCAATGGAGATGCCCGCGTCGCGCACAACGTTCTAGAAGCGGTCGTCGGCGGAGCACGGCACGAGGGCGGCGGCAAAGAGGGGAAGGTCCAAATCACGCCCGAAGTGATTGCAGCCGCGCTGGAGCGCAAGACGCTGCTCTACGACAAAGCCGGCGAAGAGCACTTCAACCTGATCTCGGCGCTGCACAAGTCCATGCGCAACAGCGACCCGGACGCCGCGCTCTATTGGCTGGCGCGGATGCTCGAAGCGGGCGAAGACCCGCTCTACGTTGCGCGCCGCATCGTGCGCTTTGCGAGCGAAGACGTGGGATTGGCTGACCCGCCAGCCCTGCCGCTGGCCATCGCCGCCATGCAGGCCATCCATTTCATCGGCATGCCGGAAGGCGCGCTGGCGCTCGCCGAGGCGGCCATCTATTTGTCTCTCGCTCCCAAGTCAAACAGTCTTTACGCGGCCTACGGCGCCGTCCAGCAGGACCTGAATACCACCATCAATGAGCCGGTCCCGCTCCACCTGCGCAACGCTCCCACGCCCTTGATGAAAGCCGAAAAGTACGGCGAGGGCTATGAGTACGCTCACAATCTGGAAGAGAAAGTCTCGGCGATGCCGTGCCTGCCGCCGTCACTCGGAGGCAGGCGATACTACAAGCCGACGGAACAAGGGCTGGAGCAACAGTTCAGAAAGCGGCTGGAAGAGATTCGGGAGCGGAAGGGGCGGGCGGGGGATGAAAAAACGTCAGGAGTCAAAAGTCGGAAGTTAGAATAAAAAAGCCCACGGCATGAAAAACGTACCGTGGCTACCAATAAGATTCAATTCGGATGGGAATTGGAAACGAAGACCGTTGTTCTACAGCAGCCGGAACGTAACTTCGACCGTGGCGATCACATCCACGGGCGCGCCGTTCTTTGCACCGGGGCGAAACTTCCACTGTTTGACCGCCTCGATCGCTTTTTCGTCGAGTCCCAGGCCGAGCGACTGGATGATTTTCACGTCGCGCACGGTGCCGTCGCGCTGCACGATCAGGTTCAGGACCACGGTGCCTTGATACTTCGCCTTGCGGGCCTGTTCGGAGTACTCGGGGTCTACTTTGTAGAGGACCGCCGGGGCGCTGACTCCTCCGCCGACGCGGAAGACTCCGCCGCCGATTCCGCCGCCTTCTCCCGGTCCCACGCCTCCGCCGGTTCCCGATCCCACGCCTCCGCCTGAACCCGACCCAATTCCGCCGCCAAATCCAGGGCCATTCGAGGGCGGACCCAGCTTCGCGAGCGGATCTCCCAACTGCGCCAGATTCACGTTGGGCAGGGAAATCTGCGGCGGCACGATCACGGTCGGCTCCACCGGCAGCTTCGGATCGGGGTTGCGGATGACAACCGCGGGCGGGGCTTTTTGCTCCAGCGCAAACTTAGGCAGCTTGCCTTTGGACGCCGGCTCCGGCGAGCGATCTCCGCCGCCGCCACCGCCGCCGGCCTTCTTGGCCGCGGGAGGCAATTGCGCTTCGTAGGGTGAGATGTCGGCCAAATTGATGTAGAGCGGCACCGTCTTCACCGCCTGCACGATCTGGCGATGAAATGGAATCACCAACAGCGCGAGCACGACCGTGTGCACCAGGATCGAAGTGAGGCTGGAAACTCGTCCGTAGCGGTAATCGCCCCAGATGGAGCGGACCTCCGCCGGCGCCGAAGTCAACTGGAGCGGTGGAAGCTTCTGCGGATGAAGCAGTTCGCGCACCTGTTGAACCAGGGATACGTACCACGGATCATCAACCTGGACCAGCATGTGATCCAGCGGAAAGTCCTCAGGCGGGGAAGCTGCCTGCTTGTCCGGTTGCGTCTGGAGATTATTGGCAAGTGTTTCCAAGGGCATCGTTCTTGCAGAAAAGCCGTGTAGTTTTTGTTTACTTCTTTCTTCGTTGCGACCGGGTCCGAAAGGGAACCGCCATTCCAGTAGCTTTTCTGAATCCTCAATTATAGAGATGTAGTTTCGGTGTCATCGGTTGCATCATTTTTCTCGGTCCGCCTCCCTTTATCTTACTATAATCGGAGGAACAACGGTTGTCCAGGTTAATATGCTGGACAGCCTTCTCTCCCGCCGATTATAATCGAAACCGAGCCCGAGCGGAGGAAAAATGCGCGTTCCCGTTGATGTTAAGAGCACTGTCAACCTGCCCAAGACCGCCTTTCCTATGAAGGCGAACCTCCCCCAGAACGAGCCCAAGATACTGGAACGCTGGGACCATGAAAAGATCTACGACCGGCTGCGGGAGTTGCGGCACAATGCCCCCGTCTATTGCCTTCACGACGGGCCACCCTATGCCAACGGGAACATACACCTGGGCACGGCTTTGAACAAAATCCTCAAGGATTTCATCGTTAAGTCCAAGAGCATGGCGGGTTTCAATGCGCCGTTCGTTCCCGGATGGGACTGCCACGGCCTGCCCATCGAGATCAAGGTGGATCAGGAGTTGGGTGGCCGCAAGGCCAAGATGCACCCCTCGGAAATCCGGCGCGAATGCCGCAAGTATGCCGCGAAATTTGTCGAACTCCACCGGCGAGACTTCAAACGCCTGGGCGTGATGGGGCGCTGGGAAGACCCATATTTGACCATGACCGCGTCCTATGAAGCGGTCATCGCGGCGGCCTTCCTCGAGTTTCTGGAAAAGGGTTACGTGTACAAGGGCAAGAAGCCGGTGCACTGGTGCATCCACTGCCGCACGGCCCTGGCCGAGGCCGAAGTGGAGTACAAGAACCACGCCAGTCCGTCGATTTGGGTGAAGTTCCGCATGGCGTCGGACCCCGCGCAGTTGGATCCCTCTCTGGATGGCCGCCAGGTCAGCGCCGTGATTTGGACTACCACGCCCTGGACGCTTCCCTCCAACCTGGCGCTGGCATTTCATCCCGCCACGCACTATGCCGCCGTCGAATCGGATGGCGAAGTGTTTTTGATTGCCGAGCCATTGCTGGAAGAAGTGCGGCAGAAGCTCGGCCTCAAGGGCAACATTATTGCGAAGATTGAAGGCAAAAGCCTCGAGTTCACTCGCTTCCGCCACCCCTTCCTGGATCGCGAATCGCTGGGTATTCTGGGTCAGCACGTCACCATGGAGCAAGGGACCGGCGTGGTCCACACCGCTCCCGGCCACGGACAGGAAGACTTTGAGGTGGGGCAGCGCTACAAGCTCGACACGCTCTGCCCGGTGGACGATCGCGGCCGGTTTATCGAGGGCTACGAGTCACTTTCCGGCCTGACTGTATTCAGCGCTAACCCGATGGTCGTGAATATCCTCAACCAGCGCAAGGCGCTGCTGCGCGAGGAGACGCTCGAACATTCTTATCCGCACTGCTGGCGCTGCCATCGCCCGGTGATCTTCCGCGCCACCGAGCAATGGTTCATCAAGCTCGACCACAACGATCTGCGGAAGCGCACTCTGGCCGAGATCGGCAAAGTCAAATGGCTCCCCGAATGGGGACAGGAGCGGATCGGGCAGATGATCGAGACCCGTCCCGACTGGTGCATCTCGCGCCAGAGAATCTGGGGCGTGCCGATCGTCGTCTTCTATTGCAATTCCTGCAACCACACTTTTACCGATCACGCGGCGCTCTCGAAGGTCGTCGAACAGTTCAGCCGGGAGACCTCCGACGTTTGGTATACCAAGAGCCCGGCGGAATTGCTTCCCGCGGGCACCAAGTGCTCCCAGTGCGGCGGCTCCGATTTCCGGCCCGAGCGCGACATCCTGGACGTTTGGTTCGATTCGGGATGCAGCCACTTGGCCGTGCTCGGCCATGAGCCGGGCCTGCCTTGGCCGGCCGACCTTTACTTCGAAGGTGGCGACCAGTATCGCGGCTGGTTCAACAGCTCGTTGCTGGTTGGCGTGGGACTGCGCGGCCGCGCCCCTTACCGGGGCGTAGCGAGTTATGGATGGGTGATCGACGAGAGCACCAGGGACAAAATGTCGAAGTCGCTCGGCAATGTGATCGAACCGCAGAGCATCATCAACTCTCACGGTGCCGAACTGCTGCGCCTTTGGGCGGCATCGTCGGATACGCGGGACGACGTGCGCATCTCCAAGGAGATCCTGGAGCGGCTGTCGGACTCTTACCGGAAGATTCGCAATACCTTCCGGTATTGTCTCGCGAACCTGTTCGACTTCGACCCGGCCAAGGACTCCGTGCCGCTCGGCGAAATGCTGGAGGTCGACCAGTGGGCCGTCTTCCGCATGTCGCGGCTGGTCGAGCTGTGCCGCAACTGGTACCAGGAATTCGGATTCCACAAGGCATATCACGCCATTTACAACACCTGCACGGTGGAGCTGAGCGCGTTTTATCTCGACATCGCCAAGGACCGTCTCTACACCGGCGCGACTGCATCGCTCCCGCGCCGCAGCGCCCAGACCGCTCTCTTCCGCATCGCGGACGCGCTGGTGCGGCTGATCGCGCCGATTCTTTCGTTCACCGCCGAAGAGGTTTGGAGCTACCTGCCCGGCCGCCCGGCGGACGAACCGAGTGTCCATCTCTCCCGCTTTCCCGAGGCCGCCGAGCTGTCGGGCGAGCTATCCATCACACAGATTGAGCGCTTGAACAATTGGGACCGCCTGATCGCCGTCCGCGACGAGGTGTTGAAGGTCCTGGAAGTCTCGCGGCGGGAAAAATTCATCGGCAACGCGCTGGAGGCGAAGGTCGAGCTTTCCGCCGAGGGCGAATGGGCGCGGCTGCTTCAGGAGTACAAGGCGATGCTGCCGATGCTCTTCATCGTCTCGCAGGTAGAGCTTTCTTCGGTCGCTTTGCCCGGCGCGACGGAAGGTTTAATAAGGGGCCTGCGCATCGCCGTGCGCCACGCCGATGGCGAGAAATGCGAGCGCTGCTGGAACTATTCAACACGCCTCGGCGAAGATGCCGAGTTTCCAACGCTTTGCGAGCGCTGTACGCCCTCGGTCCGACTGATGGAAGCCGGGCGGGCGGGGTAGGGGTGCTGAGTTGGGCACGCAAGAGGTGCCGGTTAGCGATCCGGTTAAGCCCCGGAGGGGCGGTAGAACATAGCCCACGGCGTGAGCCGTGGGTATCGGTGCCAAAGCGAGGGGGAGCCCCGGCAGGGGCGACAGATCACCGGAAGAATTCTTCCGCCCCTACGGGGCTCGGATGGTTGTTGGTTCGTTTTCCCAGGGCTCACGCCCTGGGCTATATTCTATCGCCCCTGCCGGGGCTTGCATCTAATTTGTTAGAGAACGATCGACCGTGCCCTGACGCGCTCCGCTTTTCGTTATTGCAAGCCGTAAGCGACTATGCGTCCTATCTATTTTCTAATCGCCGCGTCCATACTGGTCTTGGACCAGATCTCCAAGTGGGCGGTTGTCACTCGGTTTTCGTTCGATACGATGGTTACGGTGATCCCAGGGCTGTTCAGCCTGGTGCGTGTCGAGAACCGCGGCATCGCTTTCGGATTCCTCGGGGGCGGGAGGTCGGGCGTGGCGTTTGCTCTGATCGTCGGTGTTTCCGCGGCGGCGCTCGGTGTGATCTCCTGGCTACTTTGGAAAACCGATCCCGGCGCGCGGCGCAGCGCGATTGCGTTCGCGCTCATTCTGGGAGGCGCGGCCGGAAATCTGGTGGACCGCATCGCGCGCGGGAGCGTTGTCGATTTCCTGGATTTTTACTTTCGCGAGTATCACTGGTACACGTTCAACCTGGCCGACAGCGCCATCGTCGTAGGAGCCAGTCTCTTGTTATTCGATCTGTTCTGGGGACGGACCGCGCCGGTGGCCCACGATTGTGTTTCAGAGCCGCGACCGTAAGGGAGCGGTGGTTGTCGCCGATCACTCGTCAATTGTACTCGCCCGATTCTGGGCCGCGCTGGTCCCGATCCACCACCGCTCCCTCACGGTCGCGGCTCTGATTGGTTTGCCCGGGCACCGCTTTTTCGCAAAATTGCATCTAAAGAAATATGTTCCCAAAACTATTAACCATTCATTCCTTCGTGCTGCCCACCTACGGGCTGCTCGTTGCGTCCGGTTTTATCACGGGCCTATTTGTGAGCATCCGCCTGGCGCAGCGGGAGGGACTGAGCAAGGAAGCAATCTATAACCTCGGCATCTATCTTGCTCTGGCCGGCATGATCGGGGCCAAGCTTTTTCTGCTCGTCCAGGACCGTGCCTACTATTGGGAAAATCCGCGGCAGATTTTTTCGCTCTCCACGTTGCAATCGGGTGGCGTCTATTATGGCGGATTGCTGGTGGCCATCGCCGTGGCTTTCTGGTTTGCCTGGGCCAATCGAATTCCGTTTGTGAAGCTGGGCGACGTATTCTCTCCGGGAATCGCGATTGGCCACGCCCTGGGGCGGGTGGGGTGTTTTTCCGCCGGCTGCTGCTGGGGCTTGCCGACGAATCTTCCCTGGGGCGTTACCTTTACGGATCCCTATAGTCACGAGGTCGTGGGCGTTCCGCTCGGCGTGAAGATTCATCCTACACAGCTTTACGAAGCGATAGCCGAAGCCGCCATCTTCGCGTTCCTCTACTTCCGCTATCCCAAGAAGCGCTTCGACGGTCAGATTCTGGGCTGGTATCTGATGCTCTATCCGACGGCGCGATTTCTGGTGGAGTTTCTCCGCAGCCACGAAGACGAAGCACTCCTTTGGTGGGGGCTTTCCAACGCCCAAGGCATCAGCCTTCTTCTGATAAGCGCAGGCGTGTGGCTGCTCTGGCTGGGTCCCTACCGGCGTCGCGACTCGCTGCTCTCGCAAATATCCGCCACTCCGTCCCATGAACATGCAACCGCCACCCGCCGTGCGGCAAAGCTTCGCGGCAACTGATTCGGACCGCGGCAAGCGCCTGGATGTGTTCCTCGCCGAGCAACTTCCCGAGTTGAGCCGGGCGCACATTCAGGAATTGCTGCGTGAAGGCAAAGCGGGGATCGGAGGCGCGACTTCTTCCGCCGATCAATCGAACGATCCATCAGAGCAGAAAGGTCCGAAAGCCGGCTACCGGCTGAAGGGCGGGGAACAAGTATGGATCGAAATCGAGCCTCGGCCTCCCCTGCGCGCTTATCCCGAGCCGCTGGGTATCAAGCTTCTTTACGAGGACGAGGACGTAGCGGCGGTCGATAAACCCGCCGGAATGGCCGTCCATATTGGCGCGGGAGTGAAGAGCGGAACGCTGGTCAATGCCTTGCTGCATCACTTCGGGAATCTTTCGGGCGTGGGAGGCGAGTTGCGTCCCGGCATCGTGCACCGGCTGGACAAGAACACTTCCGGCGTCTTGCTGGTCGCGAAAAACGATTTTGCGCATCGCAATTTGGCCGCGCAATTCGCCAGCCGGAAAATTGAAAAGGATTATCTGGCGCTGGTACACGGGACGGTCAAGAAGCAGGAAGAAACAATTTCGCTCGCCGTGCGGCGCGACCCTGTGCACCGCACCCGAATGACGGCGCGCGCGGGGTTGGGTCGAGGGGGCAAAGCGGGACGCGCCGCCGTCAGCCGCTATCGCGTGCTCCGCAGATTTCGCGGCTTCACTTTGCTCGAAGTTCGAATCTTCACCGGACGAACGCACCAGATCCGGGTTCACCTTGCAGCGATTGGCTATCCGGTGGTGGGCGATACGCTTTACGGTGCGCCCGCAAGGCTCCCGGCGGAGTTGTTCCGATCCGATGCCGGCGAGGATAGGGCGTCCGGGCGGCCCGCCTCGTGGAAATCCGCTCGGGAGTCGGTTCCGACGCTTGGCCGGAATTTCCTGCACGCAGCGCGGGTCCGCTTCCAGCATCCCAGGAATGGAGAGATAATCGAGCTCCGCTCCCCGCTGCCAGGGGATCTGGAGGATTTTCTTTCCAAGCTCCAGCGCGCGGAATAGAATGCAGGTGGGAACACGTCTCCAGACTTGTCCCTGGTACGGGCCTGGAGGCTTCTGACCTACCGAAGAAGTGCTATAATGAAATCCGATTTATGCGGATCAAAAACCTTTTAATCCTGTTGGCGGGCGTTTTGCTCGCACCGGCTTGGGCGCAGCAGTCGAAGGCCCCCGAGCCGCCGGTCGAGAAAAGCGACCAGGCCCCGCCGATTATTGTCGTGGTCGAAGAGGTGAACCTGCAATTCACCGTCTCGGACGGCAAGAACCACCTGATTACGGACCTGAACAAAGAGGACTTCCGGGTTTCCGAGGAGAAGAAGCCGCAACAGATCACCGCGTTTTCGCGCGAGACAGACGTGCCGCTCCGGATCGGCCTGTTGATCGATACCAGCAACAGCATCCGCGACCGCTTCGAGTTTGAACAGCGCGCCTCCTCCGACTTCCTGCGCGCCCTGCTGCGGCAGGGAAAGGACAAGGCGTTCCTCGCGAGCTTCGACAGCATGGCGGAGCTGGTGATGGATTTTACCGACGATCTCGACAAGCTGATTCCGGCGGTTCAATCGCTCCGCTCGGGAGGAGGAACGGCCCTTTACGACGCCGTCTTTTACGGCAGCCGGGACAAACTGCTCGAGGAAGCGCCGCCTACAAATAATTTCCGAAGGGCGATCGTGGTGTTGAGCGATGGCGAGGACAACCAGAGCCGCCACAGCCGTCTCCAGGCGCTCGAAATGGCCGAGCGCGCCGAGGTCACCGTCTATACCATCAGCACCAACATCACCGGTATCAAGATGCCGGGCGACAAGGTCCTGGAGGAGTTCGCCGATCAAACCGGGGGACGTTACTTCCGCCCGTTTTCGAAGCAGGACCTCGAGAGCGCCTTTCAGCAGATCAGCACCGACCTGCGCAGTCAATACAGCCTCTCCTACCACCCGACCTCGCCTCGCGACGGCAAGTATCACGATATTGAAGTTGCGACGCTGAAGAAAGGTCTGCACGTGAGGGCGCGCCGCGGTTATTACGCGACTTCTCCGCCTGGATTCCTCCCGCCCGAAAGCGCTCCCGCAAACGACAAGAATTCGGAGTCCAATCGGTAGCTTGCGTCCGAAGCCGAGCCGCGACCGGAAGGGAGCGGTCTTTTCGATCGATGCTTGCAAATCTCGAAGGACCGCTCGCTCCCGGTCGCGGCTCGGATCGACATTCCTCCATCGCAAACGCTTGTTGACCTCGGCATTCCCGATTCAGTAGACTGACTTTAGTCGGTCCGCCACATTCGCAGCCATGCATGTACACGCCTTCAAGAGCGAATCGGTCTTAAAGTATTCCATCTTCCTGATGTTTGCGTTGGCATTGGCCGAGGCGGCGGCAGGCGTCTATTCGCACTCACTGGCCCTGCTGAGCGATGCCGGACACAACTTCGCCGACTCGCTCTCGCTGGTTCTAGCGCTGTTTGCCTTTTACATGCAGGCCAAGCCCGCTACCAAGGAAAAGACCTTCGGCTTCCATCGGGCCGGGGTACTGGCGGCTTTTGCCAACGCGTTGGTGCTGGTGGTCATCGCGCTGTACGTTTTTTACGAAGGCTATCGCCGCTTGCAACATCCCGAGCCGGTCAACTCCGGTTGGATGATTGTGGTGGCGAGCGGGGGCTGCCTGATCGATGCCGGCGTGTCGTGGGCGCTTCTGGAAGGCAGCCGGAAGGACATTAACGTTCGCGGAGCGTTTCTGCACACGGCGGTCGACGCCGCTTCGACGGCGGGAATCGTCGTGGGCGGCGTGCTGATCCGTCAAACCGGGATCGTCGCGATCGATCCGCTCCTCAGCTTTTTGATCGGTGGCCTGATTCTGTGGAGCAGCATCGATATTGCGAAGGAGACTGTAAATATTCTGCTGGAGGGCCTTCCGCGCGGGTTGAAGCTGGATCGGGTGGTCCAATCCATCCGCGGCGTGGAAGGGGTGGTGGACGTTCATGACATCCACATCTGGAGCCTGGGATCGAGCAACCACGCCTTGAGCTGTCACGTCTCCATCGCCGACATTCCGCCCTCGGCGAGCACCGAAATTCTGAAACGCATCAACCGCGTTCTGGAAAGCGAATTCCAGATCGATCACACCACCATCCAGTTTGAACATAACGTCTGCGACGGCAGTCCGAACTGCTATGTTCCCGCCGCGGAGGCCGGCCAATCTCGTCGAACGGGAACCGGCTAAGGCCGGAGGAAGTCCCGCGCGCGATGTCTCCGGTTTCTGGCAAAGGTTCCCACTCTTATGGCTGCCGATACACTGAAGCTTCTGGAATTCGACCAACTGCTGTCACTCCTCGGGAGCTACATCGCAAGCCCCTTAGGCAAAGCGAAGCTCGCCGGGGTCTCGCCGTGCACGGATCTCGATGCCATTACGGCCCGCGAAGAACGTTCCGCCGAGGCCAGAGAGTACCTCCGCTCGAGCCTGGGAAAAGAGGCAACAGGGAATCGGGAAACGGGAACAGGAGGCCGCACGTTGCCTCTGACTTTCTCGGATTTCACCGAACCAACTTTACTGATTCAGAAGGCAGCGATCGAAGGTGTCGTGCTGGAAATTCCGGAGATCGCCGAGCTGATCTCGTTCGCCGGGCAGGCCGCCGACATCAAGCGCGCGCTGCTGGCGTTTGAGCGCCGCTTTCCGCACCTCGCGCGTGAAGCCGAGCGGATCGGCGATTTCCATTCGCTGTTGCGGGAGCTGGGAGGGAAAATCCTTCCGACGGGAGAGCTGGACGATCACGCCAGTATCGAACTGCGGCGTATTCGCCGCGAGCTGGAGCGTCAGCGCGGATCGATTCTTACTTCTCTCAAGGCGTTTCTGCGCAACCAGGCCGAGGAACCTACGCCGCAAGAAGAGATCATCACTATTCGCGGCGAGCGGTTCGTGGTTCCGGTCCGCGCTAACCGGAAGAGCCGCGTCGAGGGCGTAGTGCACGGCGCGAGCTCCACAGGGCAAACGGTTTACGTTGAGCCGCTCGAAACCATCGAGATGAACAACGATCTGGTCCGGCTGAAGGAGGAAGAGCAGCGGGAGATCCATCGCATCCTGGCGGAGATGACGCGTCGGCTGCGCGAGCGGGCGGCGGATCTCGCCGAGTCGGCCGAGCGCATTGGCGTGCTGGAGCTGGCTTTCGGCTGCGGCCGCTTTTCGCTGGAGTTCGATTGCATCGCTCCGAAAATCGTGCCGAAAATCGTGGCGATGAACGCCACAGGCTCGGGCGGCACGCGGCTGGTCTTGAAGGACGCCCGGCATCCCTTGCTGGAAAATCTGCTGCGGCGAAAGAAAGTCCCCGTGATTCCGCTATCGCTTGCGCTCGAAGGCGAGAATCGGGTGCTGGTCGTGAGCGGACCGAATACCGGCGGCAAGACCGTGGCGCTGAAGACCGTGGGGCTGCTCGCGTTGATGGCAATGTCGGGCCTTCCCGTGCCCGCGGCGGAAGCGGAGTTCCCGCTCTTCGACCAGATTCTCGCCGACATCGGCGACTATCAGTCGATCCAGGAAAGCCTCAGCACGTTCTCGGCGCACCTGATGAATATTTCCTCGATGATGGAACTCGCGGGCAGCGACACGCTGATCCTGCTCGACGAGCTGGGCTCAGCCACCGACCCCGAAGAGGCCGGAGCGCTGGGCGTGGCCGTGGTCGATCGCTTTCGGTCCTCGGGCGCATTCACTATCGCATCAACACACCACATGCTCGTCAAAGCCTATGCGACGAACACGCCCGGTGTGCTCAGCGCGCATATGGGCTTCGACGAACAGACGCTGGAGCCGACCTACCAGTTGGAGATCGGGTCACCGGGCAAGTCGAGCGGCCTGGACATCGCGCAGCAGCTGGGTTTGCCAAGCGACGTCCTCCAGCGGGCGCGGGAAACGATGAGCGGCGCGCATCTGGAGGTCGAGCGGTTCCTGGTGAGCTTGAAGGAGGAAGCCGCGGCGGCGGTCGCGCTGCGGCGCGAGTTGGAGCAAAAACTCGCGGCCCAGGAGGCCAGGGAAAGCCAATGGAAAGAAGACCTGCGCCGCCGCGAAGTAGAGCGAACGGCGCAGTGGGAGAAACAGCTCGAGGAGCTTTGGCGCAGCTTCGAAGACCGAGCCGAGCTAAAACTCCGGGAAATCGCATCGCGTCCGCCGGCCCGCCGCGCGACGGAGCCGAAGCGGGAGGCCGCGCGAATCGGCTCGGGGCTTCGCGCCGAGGCCAAGGACGAGTTCCGTCAAACGCTCGTCAGCCACTTGAATGAGGCGGGCGAGGAGGCTCCGGCGCCTCCCGCCGAGTTGCGACAGCCCGTGGTGGGCGACCGCGTGCGACTGAAGGATTTCCGCCAGTTCGGCATCGTCCGCAGAATTCACGGCGAGTCGCTGGAGGTGGAGATCGGCCGTCTGCGCACCAAGGTTCCGCTTAGTGAGGTAATCGAAGTGCTCGCGGCGCCCGATAGCGGCAAAGCCGCTGTTAAGCCCACGGCGATCAGCGAAGGAACCGCGATACCGGGTTCCTATAACGTAAGGATGGAAGGTCCATCCGGCGGAACGCTTTCGGAGATCAACGTAATCGGCCAGACGGCGGACGAGGCCCGGAGCCGTGTGGATAAGTTTTTGGATAACGCATTTCTAGCGCAGCGGCCTCGCGTGCGAATAGTACATGGAATGGGGAAGGGAATTCTGCAACGTGCGCTGTCGGAGATGTTCACGACGCATCCGCACGTCGAAAAGTTTTTTCCGGCTCCGCAGAACGAAGGCGGCGCCGGAGCGACGATCGTGGAGCTGAAAGTGTAGAGGAAGGAGTCGGGATGGAACGGATTGAAGTTGACGCCTTTCCTAATCTTTCTTTCCTGTTTCCTTGGCGCGGTCCGTTATCATGCGATCCGGGCTCGGATCGTTTTATTCTGACTCCTGACTTCTGACTCCTGACTCCTAATCTTCCGCTTTTCCCCTTCTCAGCGGCCTTCCAAAGAGTTAAACTACCTCGATTTTGATTTCCGCAACGGAATGCAGTGAGACCGCGGCGGGCGGGGATATCCATCGAAAGCGAGGAGATCATGGCGGAAGAATCGTTTCGGGGCTTAGCGATTGTGGCGGCGATTGGATTTCTTGTTCCCTTGTTGCTCGGATTTGTCCCTAAACTGCGGTTGCCTTCGGTCGTGATGGAGATCGTGGTTGGGATCGTCGTTGGCCCGTCGTTGCTGGGCTGGGTCGAAGTGGACACTCCCATTCGCATTATGTCTCGGATCGGACTTGCCTCGTTGTTATTCCTCTCGGGGCTGGAGATCGAGGTGGAACACCTCCGCGGGCGCATGTTGAAGTTAGCGCTGAACGGTTTTGTGCTCTCCTTCGCCATGGCCGTGGCGATCTGTTATGGCCTAAAGGCGCTTGGGTTTGTCGAGACGCCGTTGTTTGTTGCGGTGCTGCTGTCGTGCACCGCGCTGGGAGTGGTCCTTCCCACCCTGAAGGATACCGGCATGATTGAGACCCCCTTTGGTCAGCTCCTCATCATCGCGGTGTCCATCGCCGATTTCGGTACCGTCATACTGTTGGCGCTGCTGTTTTCGTCGCAGGGAGCGAGCTTCGGCGAAACGCTTTTACTCGTGGGGAGCGTTGCCGTGCTGGGCGCCATCGTGTTTTATGCCGCATCCGGTTTGGGACACTGGAAACGGCTCACGGACACGCTCATTCGCCTCCAGGAGTCGACGGCGATGATCCGGGTTCGGGGCGCCTCGTTCCTGCTGATGCTCTTTCTCTTTTTCGTGGAAAAAATGGGTCTGGAAGTGATCCTCGGTGCGTTTGTCGCGGGCGCATTGTTGGGGATGATCGACAAGGACGCGCTCAAGACCCATCCGCAGTTCCACATGCGGCTTCAGGCCGTCGGCTTCGGCGTTTTCATTCCCATCTTTTTCGTGACCAGCGGAGTGCAGTTCAACCTCCGCGCGCTGTTAGAGAGCCGTTCCGCTTTGACCGCCGTTCCGGTTTTTCTGGCGGCGATCCTGGTGATTCGGGGAGTTCCCGCGCTGCTCTACCGGAAAGATTTCGGCATGACGAAGGCGATTGCGGCAGGTCTGCTCCAGGCCACCACACTTTCCTTCGTCGTGGCCGGAGTTCGGATCGGAATCGATCTGCATAAGATGAGCCAGGGAACCGGAGCGGCATTGCTCTCGGCGGCCATACTGTCGGTGCTGATCTTCCCGGTTATTGCTCTGACGGTGTTAAATGCTGAGCAGCCGGTGACAGCAAAGCAGTGACGAGTGACGAGCAATAGTCGGGAGAGAACAAAAAAGAACTTTCTCGGATCGCGCGGATTGTTGCCTTGCGCACGGTCTCGTTTGATCGGATAATAGGCAAAACGAGGTATCCAAAGATGCTCAGAGACTATATCCACGCAGCGATGCGCCGGGCCAAATATGAGATCCTGCCGGACGACGGCAGCTACTACGGAGAGATTCCTGGCTTCGATGGAGTCTGGGCGAATGCGGAAAATCTCGAAACCTGCCGGGAGGAATTGGAGGAGGTCTTGGAAGAATGGTTGCTGTTGGGTATCTCGCGCAATCAGCCGCTGCCTGTCGTTGATGGGATGGAATTGACCATTAAAGAGACAGCGTGATGCCTCCCCTTGGTCCCATTGGCCGGAAGGACCTAATTTTCTATTTGAAACAACTTGGATTCGAGGGGCCTTTTGCCGGTCGTAAGCACCAATTCATGATACGAGCCGGGCGGCGATTGACGATTCCTAATCCTCATCGGGGAGAAATCGGGTTTGGGCTGCTTACGCGCATTCTGCGGCAAGCCGGTATTGATAAGAGCGAGTGGGAAAAGCTGTAGACTTAGCTCGATTTCGATTCCTTCCTTCTGGCTGGTCACTTCGTTTGTTGACCGCTTCCTAACGGTCGTGGCTCTGATCTAACATGCCCCTCCCCAACGATTTCACCCGGCACGTTAAAAGCACCGCGGATATTGTCCGCATCATCGGCGAGCACGTGCGGCTGAAGAAGGCCGGGGCGAATTTCATCGGACTGTGCCCGTTTCATCAGGAAAAGACGCCCTCGTTTTCCGTCCATGCATCGAAGCAGTTTTACTACTGCTTCGGATGCGGGGCCAAGGGCGACGTGTTCCGCTTCGTGATGGAGACGGAGAAGATCGGTTTTCCGGAAGCCGTGCGGCGCGTAGCGCAAAAGGCCGGAATTCCGATCCCAGCCGAGGCTCCCGCAAGCGAGCTGGCGAGTCCCGAGCGGCGCTTGCGGGCGGCGCTCGAAGAGTTGCACCAGAAGGCGCTCGAGTTCTATCGCAAACAGTTGCGCACGCCGGAAGCTGCCGCTCTGCGGGAGGTGATCCGCAAGCGGGGCGTTACGGAGAATTCCGTGGAAGAGTTTGGGATGGGCTTTGCGCCGGGGAGCGGCAGCGCGCTCAGCGGTTTCCTGGCGCACGAGCGTTATCCTCAAGAGGTTCTTGAAGCGAGCGGTCTGTTGATCCGGCGCGATCAGGGCGGCTTCTTCGACCGTTTTCGCAACCGCTGGATTTTCCCCATCGTGGGGGAAAGCGGGAAGGTCATTGCCTTTGCGGGGCGGGCGATGGGCGAGGATAATCCCAAGTACCTCAACTCGCCCGAGACCGCGCTCTATTCCAAAAGCCGTGTGCTCTATAACCTCTACCGCGCCCGTGACGCGATTCGCGCCGAGGGCCGCGCCGTTTTGGTGGAAGGTTACATGGATGCCATCGCGGTGCATCAGGCCGGCGTCAAGAATGTGGTGGCGAGTTGCGGAACCAGCCTGACCGAGGCTCAGGTGCGGATGCTGGCGCGGCAGGGCGGCTCGGAGGTGGTCGTCAGCTACGATCCTGATTCGGCGGGCGTTGCGGCCACGGACCGGTCGCTCGCGCTATTGCTTGAAGAAGGGATCAGCGTGCGGATTCTCCGTCTGCCGGGCGGATTGGACCCCGACCAGTTCATTCTGCAAAAAGGCGCCGAAGGCTATCGTACGCAATTAGCCGAGGCACAGCCGTTCTTTCGGTATCTGGCAGGAAGGGCGCTCGAGGCGCACGGTCGAGCGACACCGGAGGCCAAAGTCGCAGCCATCAACTTTGTGCTGCCCTACCTGTCGCGGGTTCCCAACAAACTAATTCGGGCGGAGCTGGTTGCCGATATATCTCAAAAGCTGGATGTAAGCCCTGGGATCATCCAGGACTCATTCCGCCGCGCGGGCCTGGAGCGGCGCGAGTCGGTGAAGGCTCCGCAGGATCTCGACCGTATTCCGTCGGGTGAGGCCATGCTGATCCGGTTGCTGCTCGACAGCGAACAGGCCTGCCGCGAGCTGGGTCCGCTGCTGGAGGGAAAAGGCTTGCTCGGAGAGCTGGAGCTGGGAACGATCGTGGCGACGCTGGTAGGTATGATTTCGGCTGGCTCGGAGACTGACATGGCATCGCTGACGGATCGGCTGGATGAAAGCCAGCAACGAATCCTGGCAAAAATTGTTTTCGACAAGGATGCGAGGCCCGTAACTATTGAAGAAATAAGCGCTTATATCGGAACCTTGGAGCGGGGAAGGCTCCAGCGACGACGAATTGGCTTGCAGCGGCAAATCCAAGAGGCCCAAAAATTGCTGGACCAAGGGCGAGTCGTTGACTTGCTCCGCGAACAGCAGGAGCTTGACAAGGAACTGAGGAGACTGTTATAAACAATAGGTTTAAATGATGGGCAGAAACCAAACTCCACTACCCGACATCCAAGTATTTGTGAGGGAAGCGGCTATAGTAAAAGCGCGCGGCCAGACTTCGCTTCCCAGGGTGTCGGAACGGCGCGGATCGTTTCTGACTTGAGAGCGTCGCTTTTTGCGAAACATAGCCAAGCATTTTCAATGACACAGCATTTCCCAGGAATCGAACCGGGCGAAATGTGGATTCGGAGACCCTTTGAAACAAGTCCCTAAGGAGCGGCCGGTGGGTATCGAGGACAAGTATGAACAGGTGATGGACTTGATCAACCTGGGCAAACAGAAGGGCTATCTGCTCTACGACGAAATCAATGAACTGTTGCCGTCCGACGTGAACAACTCCGAGGAGATCGAGGATATCCTGGCGACGTTCGGAACGGCCGGCATTGAAGTCATCGAGGAAACCCCCAAGTTCTCGCCGGAAGACAAGATCGAGGGTAAGCTCGACGAGCTGGGCGAGGAGGAACTCGACTTCAGCGCGGCCCTCGAGAAGACCAACGATCCTGTCCGGATGTACCTGCGCGAGATGGGCACGGTGCCGCTGCTGACACGCGAGGGTGAGGTCGAGATCGCCAAACGCATCGAGCGCGGCCAGAACAACGTGCTCAAGGCCATTTCCCGTTCTCCCATCGTCATCCAGGAATTCCTGACGCTTTCCAAGGACCTGCGCGATGACAACAAATCGATCAAGGAAGTGGTCGTTTTCAACGACGACGAGCTCACCGAGGAGCGCGTCCAGGAAAAGACCGCGGAGGTTTGCGGCATCATCGACCAGATCGGGAAGCAATACAAGAAGGCGCTGCTGCTGAGAGACAAGTGGGAGAAAGTCCCTCGCACCAAGAAACCGAAGGAATACCGCAAGCTGCGCTTCCAGCTTGCGCGCGTGCGCATCGGAATTTCCCGCCTCATCCGGTCGATCGAGTTCACGCACACCGAACGGAAGCGCCTGATTGAAAAGATCCGCCATGCGGTCGAGATGCTCCGTCCACTTGAGGACGACCAGAAACGCCTGAATGCCAAGCTGGAAGCCGCCAAGGGCGACAGCCGCAAGGAACTTCAGAAGTCTGCACAAAAGCTTCGGGCGCAGATCAACGAAATTGCGTCCCTGGCCGGCGCGGCTCCCAACGATATCCGGCGGACCCTGCACATCGTCTCGGAAGGCGAGCGCGATGCCGACATAGCCAAGCGCGATCTGACCGAGGCCAATCTGCGCCTGGTCGTCTCCATCGCCAAGAAGTACACCAACCGCGGCTTGCAGTTCCTGGACCTGATCCAGGAAGGCAACATCGGCCTGATGAAGGCCGTCGATAAGTTCGAATACCGCCGGGGCTACAAGTTTTCGACGTACGCCACGTGGTGGATTCGCCAGGCCATCACCCGCGCCATCGCCGACCAGGCCCGCACCATCCGCATTCCCGTGCACATGATCGAGACCATCAACAAGCTGATCCGCACCTCGCGCCAGCTCGTCCAGGAATACGGCCGCGAGCCTACCAGCGAGGAGATCGCCAAGCGCATGGAGATCCCCGTGGTGAAGGTCCGCAAGGTCCTGAAGATCGCCCAGGAGCCGATCTCGCTCGAAACCCCCATCGGCGAGGAAGAGGATTCGCATCTCGGCGACTTCATCGAGGATCACGCCGCTGTCTCGCCCGCCGAGGCGGTCATCAACATCAACCTGAAGGAGCAGACCGCGGGCGTCCTCAAAACGCTCACACCGCGCGAAGAGAAGGTCATCAAGATGCGCTTCGGGTTGGATGACGGCAGCGAACGGACCCTGGAAGAAGTGGGCCAAAGCTTCGCCGTCACTCGCGAACGCATCCGCCAGATCGAAGCCAAGGCCCTGCGCAAACTCCGCCATCCATCACGCAGCCGCAAGCTCCGCGCGTTTTTGGAGTTGAACTCCGCGCGGGAGTAGCCCGTCCGTCGGGTCCTTGGTGTATCCGGCGCGGTCCGACGAAACGATACAGCATATGGCTTCACAAATGCGTGCCAAACCGGAAGCAACCATCGAGGACCTCTATCGGGTTCCGGGAAAAGCCGAACTGGTCCATGGAGAACTACGCCTCATGTCCCCCACCGGAGGTCTGCCGGGCTATGCTGCCTTTGAGATTGCTGTGAGCCTTCGCGAATACGCTCGGCGCACTCGACGGGGGCAAGCCGTCGGCGACAATATTGGGTTTCTCGTCAGCCTACCCCACCGCAAATCCTTCAGCCCGGATGCGGCTTTCTATACCGGAAAGTTGAGCATGAAGTTCCTGGAGGGCGCTCCCGTGTTTGCCGTCGAGGTCCGGAGCGATGGCGATTACGGCCCAGCGGCTGAACGGGAGATGGCGGACAAACGGGTCGATTATTTTGCCGCTGGAACCCTGGTGGTTTGGGATGTGGACTTGAAGAGCGCCGAGGTCGTGCGGGTTTATCGTGCCAGCCATCCCGATCAGCCAACGAATTATCGGCGTGGCGATGCGGCAGAAGCCGAGCCGGCTGTGCCAGGCTGGACCATGCCCGTCGATGACTTGTTCCCTGCCAGCACTTAAATAGGCATGGTACGATACGTATCATGCGAACCACCATTGACATTCCAGACACGACTTACCGGGAGCTTAAGTCGAAAGCAGCCAAGCAAGGCTGCTCCGTGAAGGAGATCATCCTCCGAAGCGTTCAAAAGGAGTTGGGTGTCCGAAACGGCAAAAAGGGCCGGATTAAGTTGCCGATTATTAAATCCAAGCAGCCGGGTTCGCTCCGCCTGACCAATAGAATGATCTATGAAATACTATTTCCCTGACAACTCGATACGCTCAGGTTTTTTCCCCGTCCACATGAAGCCGTTTGATATCTTCCAGGAGTTGCTCGGGTAAGCAGCCAAAGTTCTTCGCTATTTGAGGATGCGCCACTGTATCGTGCAAGGCTTCACTCATTTTTGATAACACAACATGGAATTCGTCGGGCAGTTCCTGGTCTCCCCAGTGGTTTTCCTCCCAGCCCTCCTCACCACAAAAGAACAGATCGACAGCCCAACAATTAGCGTTTGTGCGACCCTCAGCGGCAAGAAACTCCAGCAATCGCTCTAAGCTTTGCTGTAATTCAGGCAAGTCCTGTGGGCGCGAGAGCACGTGAGAGTAGACCTTCTGTAGTAATGGCTTTAGAGCAGGCGACACTGATTCGCCGTCCCGTGTTTTCGAAGCAAATTGAAAAGCTTTTTCAAAGCCCGTCATCTCCCTCCTACTTATACGCCGCGCAGACCACCCGCTTTCCCCTCGCGTGCTGTTCATAGGCATCCGGAGGCGGTGGCACCATCTCCACGCGCCGGAAGCCGGCGCTTCTCAGCATGAACGCGAGCGCCTTGGGCGACGGGCAGGTTGCAATCGGAGTGCTTCCGGTCTCGGCGTTGTCGTTGAAGAACTCGCCGGACTCGTCGATCAGCGCGAGCGCGCCCTGATACGGCCGCGTCCACTCGCGCGCGCCCCATTCCGTCGCGCCCTCCACCTCGTCGATCACCTGCGTCTCGACGACGCAAAGCTCCTTGGTGATGCTGGCGATGTTCCGCAGGCAGAGCATGGGATTTTCCAGGTGATAGAGCAGGCCGAGAAACAGCGTCAGTTCGTGCTGTCCCACATCTTCCGGGTGGATGTCTTCGCAGTTGCCCTGGCGCAGCGTGATCTGAGGTAACGCGAGCAGTTGGGCGACGAACTGAGCTTTTCGCAAGTTGCTTTCGCGCACGTCCACTCCGATGATGTTCCGCACACCCTTCTTCGCCATCGCAACGGAGTAAAATCCCTCATGGCATCCGACGTCAATGCAACTGATCTCAGCCAGCCGCTTGCCGAAATAGCTGTCCACAACGGTCTCGACCATTCGAAGCCGGGTCTCGAAGATCTGCGTCACAGCCGGGGGGATGGCGGAGGCGGTGCGGAGTCCGTCGCCGAAGTCGAACTCATAAAACCACGGGCCGAGCCTCGTGATCTGTTCCTGAATTTCCCGATGCGTCATGCTTCCTCAATATGGCAAATTCGAGCCGCGCTTGTAAAGAAGCCGGGATCTGCTGGACAGTCCGAAGCGGTCTTCTCCGGGGTGCAATGGAAAGTGGGAATCATCCGAGACAGAATCTTTCAGCCCCGGATGGGGCGGCAGATACTAGCCCACGGCGTGAGCCGTGGGACCGGTGACCACAAAATCGACCAAGCCCCGGAGGGGCGACAGATGGCCTCTCCATTTTCTGTCGCCCCTGCCGGGGCTTATCGCCTCCTTTGCGGTAAACCCATGGCTCACGCCATGGGTTAGACTCTGTCGCTCCTCCGGAGCTGGTGAGCGTGGTCCCATCTGACTCCCACTCTCCAATTACACCTCCTTCTCCGTTCGGTTTGGTTCGTTAGGACTGCACATTGTATAATCGGTTATCTTGATTTCGGTAATGTTCCATTCCGGGTGGCGGGCTCGATCGCACGGGGTAACCGATCCCAAGCCGCTGGTGGCTGCACCTTTCATAAGTCTTTCCGCCGTCGCCGGCGGCAATGAATCCGTTGGCCTTGGTGGTTGTCCTGAATCGAAATTTCCGGGCACAGCAGCGAGCGGCCGTGCCTGCGATGGGTATTTCGCGTGGCTTGGGTAAAGAAAATATTCGTAGGCCGCCCTTTGGAGACGGCCGAGATGGGCGAGCAGAAGCTGGCCAAGAAGGCGGCTCTCGCCGTCTTTTCCTCCGACGCGCTCTCCTCGACGGCGTATGCGACGGAAGAGATCCTGCTGGCCTTGCTGGTTGCCGGGACCGCCGCGTTCTCGTTTTCCGTTCCCGTGTCGCTGCTGATCGTGGGTCTGCTGTGGGTAGTCGTGGCCTCTTACAGCCAAACGCTGGAAGCCTATCCCACCGGTGGCGGCGCATACACGGTGGCCAAGGAGAACCTGGGAATTCATGCGGCGCTGGTGGGCGGAGCGGCGCTGCTGACCGATTATGTCCTGACGGTTTCGGTCAGCGTGGCGGCTGGAATTGCCGCCATCACCTCGGCTGTTCCTGCGCTCTATCCTCATCGCGTCGGGCTTTGCCTGCTTGCCATCTTCGTTATCATGTGGGCGAATCTGCGGGGTGTCCGCGAATCGGCGGCGCTATTTGCCGGGCCGGTGTACCTGTTCATCGTCAGCGCCTACCTGCTGGCGATTGGGTCGCTCGTTCGATATGGTATGGGGCCGCATGCCGTGGCGTCCAGCGAAGCGCAGCCGGCTCAGGCGCTAGAGGCGATGTCACTCTTTGTTTTCCTGCGTGCATTCGCTTCCGGATGCACGGCTCTCACCGGAATAGAAGCCGTTGCCAATGGAGTGCAGGCGTTCAGGCCTCCCGTTGCGCGCAACGCCAAGATCACGCTCTGGATCATGGGTTCCATCCTGGGGACCATGTTCTTGAGTGTAACGGTCTCCGCGCACCTTTACGGGATTGTGCCCAACGACAAGGAAACCGTCCTTTCGCAGCTTGGCCGGATTACCTTTGGCACTGGAGCAATCTATTACGTGGTTCAGGCCTCCACGATGGCCATCCTGGTTCTTGCCGCCAACACGAGTTTCGCCGACTTTCCGCGTCTGAGCTCGTTTATTGCTCGCGATCGTTACATGCCGAGGCAGTTTTCCAATATGGGAGACCGCCTGGTCTTTTCGAACGGCATCATTTTTCTTGGATTGAGCGCGAGTGTCTTGGTCGTCATTTTCAAGGGCGACGTCCATCGTCTGATTCCGCTCTACATGGTTGGCGTGTTCGTTGCCTTCACGTTGTCGCAGGCCGGGATGGTGGTGCATTGGCTGAAGTCCCGAGAGAAGGGCTATCGCTGGCGGATGGCGATGAACGGTGTGGGGGCGGTCACCACCACGATCGTTCTTCTGATCGTGGGCGCCATGAAATTCGTGCACGGCGCATGGGTCGTGCTGATTGCGATTCCGGTGCAGGTTTGGGTGTTCCTGGAAATTCACCACCATTACTCTCGTGTGGCCGACGAACTGCGCCTGAACGACAAGGACCAGATGCGCGATTTGAGGCATACGGTCGTGGTGCCCATAGCGGGTATGAACCGCGCTACGCTCGGCGCCATTGAATATGCCCGTTCGCTCTCGAAAGATGTGATTGCCGTCCAGGTGAACGTGGATAGCGCCGAGTCGAATCTCTTCCAGGAGCAATGGGAGAAATGGGTCCAGGACGTTCCTCTGGTTGTGCTGAACTCGCCGTTTCGCGCCATCGTGCGTCCGCTCCTGAACTTCATCGACGAAGTGGGGCACTTTCACGAGGAGGGCATGGTGACGGTGCTGCTCCCCGAGTTCGTCCCGGCGCGCTGGTGGGAGCGTCTGTTGCACAATCAGCATGGGCTGATGCTGCAAGGCGCGCTGATGTTCAAGCCCAACGTGGTCGTCACTAACGTCCGGCGTCAGCTCTCCCGATGAGGGTGGGCCGAAACGGCGCAAGCAGGAACCGCAATTGTCGCGGCAATCGTACGGGGTTGAAAATCCGAGGAGTCGAATGGCTCATCCGGCGGGAATAGATTTGGTGGGGCTTCAGGGCGAACAGCGCGGCTTTGTCGATCTGAAGCAGCGCGACGGCCGTCCCGTGCTCGAAGACCTTTGGGTCATGCAAGGATCGCTTTGCGACCTGAAGTGCAAGCACTGCTACACGGCCTCCTCTCCCACCAATCACTTGCTGGAACAGATTCGTTTTGACGAGTTGCGCCCGCACCTCGACGATGCGCGGAGCTACGGCGTGCAAAAGATCTATTTCACGGGCGGCGAAGTTTTCGTAGACGAAGACGTTCTGGCCGGGCGCGCGGCGACGAACGAAGAGTTCCTGAAATCTCTCGAGTACTCACTTTCCATCGCGCCGGTGGAGATCCTCACCAACGGCCGCCGCTACATCCGCAACCACTTTGACGCCCTTCAAGCGCTCTTCCGGAAGCATGGGGAGCGGCTGCGGCTGCGGATTTCGCTTGAAAGTTTCGAACCCGGCGAGCACGATGCCATACGGGGCCGCGGCACGTTCGTTCGGACCGTCGATACAGTTTGCGATCTCGCCGCGATGGGATTTGTACCTGTCATCAATGCCGAAAGGCCGTTTCTTGGGGTTCTTTCAGATGATGATATTCGAAAGGGGTTTCAGGACCTCTTCGCCTCGAAAGGCGTGACGGTGGAAGTGAATCTGATTGAAAACGTCATGGAGATGGGCCATCAGCTTGTACGCCTCCAAAATAACGGAAAGAAACCCACTCCCGAAGTATTTATCACGACGAACTGTTTCGGAATTCTCAACAAGCCGGCCGACAGCCTGATGTGCCATTTCAGCCGCTGCGTCCAGAAAATCGGCGGACGAATTCGCTATTATCCCTGTCCGGTCATCTACAACGACAACCGATTCGATCTGGGCGGGACGCTCGAGGAATCCTTTCAGCGCGTCTATCTCGGCCACAAGAATTGTTACGATTATTGCATGAAGGGCCGCGGGGCCACTTGCCGTACTCATCCCATCGGGAGCGGGGAAGCGGCGGTCCTGCAAGAAACGTGAAACGTCTGGCGCCGTGTCGGAGTCAATAGCTGTTATGGCCAATCCATTGCCCAGCCTGCGGAACGACATCGAACTCATGCCGTCCCCCGATCCCAACCAGCCGGGTCTGTTGATACGAGACCCATACCGTTACTCGAACGCCATGCTGATCGTTCCTCCGGTGCTGGTCCCGGCTTTGGCGTTTCTGGATGGAGAGAAAACGGCGCTAGACTTGCAGGCCTTTCTCACGCGCCATATCGGACAGGTGGTGCCGAGCGAAGTCGTCAACGATTTTGTGCGGGCTCTCGACGACCACGGCTTTCTTCAAAGCGAGAAATTCCACGCGCGTCGCGAGGCCTCGCTCGATGAGTTCCGCAACGCCGCCCAGCGCAAGCCCGCGCACGTCGGCTCGGCTTACCCGCTGGAGCCCCATGCGATTACCGAGCAACTCGCCGGATATTTGCGCTCGGCGAACGTGCAAGCTAACCACGGAAAATTAACCGGCATCGCCGCGCCTCACGTGAGCTTCGCGGGAGGCTGGAAGTCCTATGCCAATGCCTATGGACGCCTATCTCCTTCTCTCGCCGAGAAAACGGTTGTCGTCCTGGGCACTTCTCATTACGGCCAGCCGGAAAAGTTCGGGCTGACCCGCAAGCCGTTTGTCACGCCGCTGGGAACGCTCGAAGTCGATACCGCCCTTGTCGATTGGATCGACGCGAAAGCCGGCGATGCCGTTGTGATGGAGGACTACTGCCACTCCATCGAGCACTCGATCGAGTTCCAGTGCCTCTTTCTTCAGCACGCGCTGGGAGCCAATTGCCGAATTCTTCCGATTCTTTGCGGACCGTTTCTCGATAGCTTGCTGACCGGGGAGGCGCCGGAAGCGAATGAGGGCAACCGCCGCTTTTTCGATGCGCTGGGAGAGCTGGCCGCGCGCGATGGCGAGCGCCTCTTCTGGGTTCTGGGGATCGATCTCACTCACATCGGAAAGCGCTACGGCGATCCCTTTGCCGTCCGCGCTGAGCAGGGCCGCATGGCCGAGGTCCGGCACAAAGACGAGAGACGCCTGGAGCGGGTCTGTGCCGGCGACCGCGAAGGATTTTTCGATCTGGTACGCCCGCAGGGCGATGAGCTGCGATGGTGCGGCTTCTCTCCTCTGTATACGTACCTCAAAGCGGTTCCCGAAGCGCGCGGCAGCCTTTTGAGCTACGAGCAATGGAATATCGACGAAGAATCCGTGGTGAGCGTCACGGCCCTGGAGTTTTTCCGGAAAGAATAAGCCACAGAGGCACCGAGGCACAGAGAAGGCAATAATCAAGAAGCGAGTCGTGTTTTGCCTTTGAATCCTTTATTCTTTCTCTGTGCCTCGGTGCCTCTGAGGCTGATTCGTTCTTACATCATGTCCAATCGATTCTTTGAAATGACGATTGCCGAAGTGAGCGCTCTGCTGCGGGGCCGGAAGGTTTCTCCGGTCGAGCTTGCTAAGGAGGCGCTCGACAGAATCGCACAGCTCAATCCTCGCCTGAACGCCTTCTTGACCGTTACGGACGAGCTGGCTCTGGAGCAGGCACGCACCGCAGAGTCCGAGATTGCGGCGGGCAACTATCGCGGCCCGCTGCACGGCATACCGGTCGCCGTGAAGGATCTGTTTTTTACGCGAGGTGTCCGCACCACAGCCGGCTCGAAGATCTTTGCGGATTTCGTACCGGACTTCGACTCGACGGTAGTCGCAAAACTGCGCGAGGCTGGAGCGGTGCTCGTAGGAAAAACCGCGCTCCACGAGCTGGCTTACGGTGTTACTAACGACAACCCTCACTACGGCCCGACCCGCAATCCCTGGAACCCGGCGCACACGCCCGGCGGCTCCAGCGGCGGCTCCGGTGCTGCCGTCGCGACCGGTATGGCCTTTGCCGCGATGGGCACGGATACCGGCGGCTCCATCCGCATCCCGGCGTCTTTTTGCGGTGTCGCGGGACTGAAACCAACTTTCGGCAGAGTAAGCGTCCACGGCGTCTTTCCCCTTGGTTACACACTCGACCACATGGGACCATTGGCTCGGACTGTTGAGGACGTGGCGCTGGTGTACGACGCCATCGCCGGCTACGATTTCCAGGACGATTTTTCCGTTGATTGTCCGGTCCGCGAAGTTCGCTTCCGGAAAAAACTCAACGGAATTCGGGTGGGCATTATCGAGGACTACTTTTTCGATCACGTTCATCCGGAGGTCGAGCGCGAAGTGCGGGAAGCGCTCCGGGTGCTCACAAACCTTGGCGCGCAGGCGATGCCGGTCGAGCTCCCCGCTATGGCCGATCTGACCGAAGCCAGCCGTGTGACTCTGCTGGCCGAGGCATACGTTCTGCATAAGAAAAATCTGGAGGATCACCCGAACGATTTCGGCAAAGACGTGAAGCTCCTGGTCGAGCGGGGAAGGGACGCAAACGCGCCTGATTACATCGCCGCGCAGCTTGCGCGTTACAAATTCCGCCGCCGGTTGGAACAACTGTTTCAGCAAGTCGATGTTTTGGTCACGCCCACGACGCCGCTCACGGCCTTTCCTATCGGCGTGACGAAGCTGACCCTGGCCGGAAGAGAAGAAGACGCCCGCGGCGCCTCGACGCGCTTCACACGCTGCTTCAACGCCACGGGACATCCGTCGCTGTCGCTCTGCTGCGGCTTTGATGGTGAGGGATTGCCGGTTGGTCTACAGATTGTCGGGAAGCTATGGGACGAGGCCACCGTTCTTCAGGTCGGCTACGCCTACGAGCAGGCCACGGAGTGGCACAAGCGAAGGCCGCCGACGTAGCGGCGGCTTCCAGTCCCCCGTGATGTTGTCATCCCGAGCGCAGCGAGGGATCTGCTTTTAGGTTTGCTTGCGGTTGAGTGCCTTCAGCAGTTTGTCGAAGTTCTTTTTGAAAGCGTCGTGAGTCTTCCAGTCCCTGAAGTCACCAACAACCTTCGCAATCACGTCGGCTTTGCGCGGGTGCTCCCATTTCTCGAAGAGGTAATCGTCGATCCGAATCGGAAACAGGACCTCTCTGTTTTCCCGGTCTTCGCGTTGCAGGGCGCGTTCGATCTCGCGGTTCACGGGACCGCTTTTCAGGGAAGCTTCCGAGCACACCACGACCAGCTTGTCGTAGACCTTGACCGCTTGGTCAATCTCTTCCCAGACGCTCTTTCCCCAAGTTGCATCCTCTGGAAAATACCAGCAGCGCACGCTCTTGGCTTGCAGGTCGGCGTAGAGTCGGTCGCAGAATTCTTGGTCATTCGATGAGTGGCTGATGAAGCAGGAATAGAATTCAATCGGGTTCGCAATGAGCGATTTTGCGTAAGTGATCCAGAGGTCGGGCACTCCTGCACCCCTTAAGAAAACCTCTGAAATCTTTCCCTGTGACATGAGAATTGTGTCAACGCCAATGCTGGAGGGTGCGTTGTGAATCACTGTTTCCAGTCCAATGACTTCGCTCAGATCGCAGTTTACTATGACGCTTTGGGCCATCTGGGCTTCTTCCATGCTTGCCCGCCGCAGTTCGGTCCCATGCATCTGCGTGACGTTCAGGGTAGCTCTGCCCATTTTGGCCCCAGTTAGATCGGCACCAGTCAGGTCTGTTGCGATCATGTAAGCCCCGCTCAGATCGGCTTCTATCATCCAAGCCCCGTTCATTCGAGTAGATAGCATTCGTGCCCGGTTGAAACGGGTTCCTATCAGGATTGCTTGGCTGAGGTCAACACTCGTTAGATCGGCGTCGCTGAGGTCTGCTCTCTCTAGTTTGGCCCCTTGTCCCTCTTTTCCGCCAGACCGAGCCCATGCGCGATGCGCTTCCAAAATGTCTCGTAACGATTTCCCGTTATGGCTAATCTCATCGACAGATCGCAATTTCCTCCCGCCGAGGACTAAAATGTTTCTTTCAGCCATAGATCCCCCTCACGAATAGCGGGTGACGAAGTTCGATTATACGTTAGAGATACTGTCGATCGGTCTGTTTCGAAGTTCTGCCCGCAATTGACGCCCTCCGCTTCGGACGGTAAACTCAATATCCTGTATGGCTGAAATACCGAAAGTCTATAATCCGTCCGAGATCGAGCCTCAGTGGGCGCGGAAGTGGGTCGAGGATCGCCTGTATCAAGCGGACTCCGCGTCCGCGAAGCCCATGTTCTCGCTCGTCATTCCGCCGCCGAACGTTACCGGAATGCTCCACATGGGGCACATGTTGGAGCACACCGAGATCGACATCATCGTGCGATGGAAGCGGATGCTGGGGTTCAATACGCTATGGCTGCCGGGGACGGACCACGCTGGAATCGCCACGCAGATGGTGGTCGAGCGGCAACTTGCCGAGCAGGGGTTGGACCGGCGCAAGATGGGGCGCGAGGCGTTCGAGAAGAAGGTTTGGGAGTGGAAGGAGCAGAGCGGCGACACGATCAAGAAGCAGATGATCCGCCTGGGGACGTCGTGCGACTGGTCGCGCGAGCGGTTTACGCTTGATCCGGGGCTTTCGCGCGCGGTGCGCGAGGTCTTTGTGCGGCTCTACGAAAAGGGTTTGATCTATCGCGGAAAGTACATTGTCAACTGGTGCCCGCGCTGCCAGACGGCTATCTCCGACCTGGAAGTGGTGCATGAGGAGCAGGCGGGGCATCTTTATCACATACGATATGCGGTGATTGGGACCAACGAACACATCGTCGTTGCGACCACGCGGCCCGAGACCATGCTCGGCGACACGGCGGTGGCGGTGAACCCCTCCGATGAGCGCTACAAAAAGTTTCATGGGAAGAGCGTTCTGCTGCCGCTGATGGAGCGCGAGATTCCGCTGATCACCGACGATTTCGCCGATCCGGCTTTCGGAACCGGCGTCGTCAAGGTGACGCCGGCGCACGACGCGAACGACTTCCAAGCGGGGCTGCGCCACAATCTGCCGCAGATTGACGTGATGGACGAGACCGGAAAGATGAATCAGAACGCGGGGCGTTATGCCGGCCTCGACCGCTTTGCGGCGCGCAAACAGATTCTCGCGGATCTGGAAGCGCAGGGCCTGCTCGAAAAAGTCGAGCCGTATGCGCTGGCGCTCGGCCGCTGCCAGCGATGCAAAACGCCGGTCGAGCCGCGCCTTTCGACGCAATGGTTCGTCAAGGTTGCGCCGCTCGCCGAGGCTGCCATCAGAGCGGTGGAAGAAGGCCGCACGCGGTTCGCGCCGGAGAACTACGGCAAGATTTACTTCGATTGGATGCACAATATTCATGACTGGTGCATCTCGCGCCAGCTTTGGTGGGGCCATCGCATCCCGGCGTGGCATTGCGAATCATGCAAAGAGTTGATCGTCGCGCGCGAGGACCCGCACGCCTGCCCCAAATGCGGGCATGCGAAGCTAACGCAGGAGACCGATGTTCTCGACACCTGGTTCAGCTCCGCGCTCTGGCCGTTCTCGACGCTGGGCTGGCCCGACCAGACGCCGGACCTCAAAGTCTTCTATCCCACCTCGCTCATGATTACCGGTTTCGACATCCTCTTCTTCTGGGTGGCGCGAATGATGATGATGGGGATCGAGTTCATGGGAGAAGTCCCGTTCCGCGTGGTCTATATCCACTCGCTCGTGCGCGACGCCGATAAACAGAAGATGTCGAAGACGCGCGGCAACGTGATCGATCCGCTCGAAGTCACCGAGAAATACGGCACCGATGCCGTGCGCTTTACGCTGGCCATCATGGCGGCGCCGGGAACCGACATCGCGCTCTCGGAAGATCGCATGCAAAGCTATCGCGCCTTTGCCAACAAAATTTGGAACGCGGCGCGCTTCCTCACCATGTCACTCGAAAAGGCCGGCGTGAGCAATAGGGAACAGGGAAAAGGGAATAGGGAACAGGCGGAGGAGGGAAGCTATCGGCCCGTTGTAATTGGCGGCGGACAACTGCCTCTGGAAGACCGCTGGCTTTTTTCGCGCCTTTCGCGCGTGGCCGGGGAGATTTCGGCGGCGCTCGAGTCGTTTCGCTTTCACGAGGCCTCGCACGTCATCTATCATTTCTTCTGGCACGAATTCTGCGACTGGTATCTGGAGCTGAAAAAGCTCTCGCTCGATCCGGGCGGGGAAGTGTCGCCTGCGGCCGTCGCCGCATCCGCCGAGAATCTTTGCCGCGCGTTCGATGCGGCCCTGCGCCTGCTCCATCCGATGATGCCGTTCATCACGGAAGAGTTGTGGCAGCGACTCGCGCCGCGCACAACCTCGATCGCGCTAGCGGCGTTTCCGGCGCAGGATGCATCGCTCGTGGATGAATCGGCCGAGCGCGAGATGAATCTCTTGCAGGAGATCATCGTCAACATCCGCAACATGCGCGCCGAGATGCGCGTAGACGCCAAGCGCAAGATTCCCGTCGCGCTCTATGCGGCAAACGGAAACGTGAACGGCTTGAGCGCTCGCCACCGCCAGGCCATCGAGCGCCTGGCGAACCTCTCGGAGTTGAACCTTGCGTCGTCGCCCTTGGATGCGGAAGGCGGCGCGGTGCGGTCGCTGCCGGAGTTTGCGCTGAAGATTTCCCT
>Ga0080064_1002485_pt1 | contig 31147 bp, 24 predicted proteins | sample Subgrocontami54m_FD_69260 | JGI IMG/M metagenome (GOLD analysis project Ga0080064, IMG submission 69260) | Subsurface groundwater microbial communities from S. Glens Falls, New York, USA - GMW46 contaminated, 5.4 m (SPADES assembly) (version 2) ...
GGCGGGGGGGGGGTTTGGGGGTTGGGGGTTGGGGTCATGGCGTGCGCGGGACGTGGCCACGGCGTTGCAGGCGATGATCGCGAGGGCGCGGGCGGCGAGGCCGACAGCGGCAACGGGGCGGAGCGGGTGCCACGGGTGGCGCAGGATGTGCTTGGTGACGTAGCGATAGGCGCTACGATGGAAGACCCAGACAAGGCGGGGTGGGCGGCCAACTTTCTTGGTGCGATCCACGCCGCCGAATTGTTGCTCGCTTTGTCCCTCGTGATGGACCACACGGGCTTCGGGAACACAGTTCACGGTGTAACCCGCGTCGATCATTCGGTGGCACCAGTCGGCGTCTTCCCAATGCATGAAGTAGGCCTCGTCCAGGCCACCGACTTCGTCCAAGACGGAGCGACGTGCCATGAGACACGCGCCGGAGACCCAATCTACGCCGAATGGTTGGACGTCGGTTCGATCCTTGCCCACCATGTATCGACGGGTCCAGGGGTTGCCCGGGAATAGTCGCGTCAACACTGCCTTCCGTCCAAAGAAGAAGGCAGCGGCGGTTGGAAATGCGCGAGCCGTGCCCTGGTCGGTCAAATCGCTGTTCAGGAGCTGCGGCGCGGCGACGGCCGCGCTCGGGGTGCGATCGAGGAAGTCGATGAGTCGAGCGAGCGATCGAGGAAGCGCCTCGGTGTCGCTGTTGAGCAGCAGGACGTAGCGGCCGCTCGACGCCGCCATCGCGCGGTTGGTCGCACGGGCGAAGCCGGTGTTTCCGCCCATCTCGATGACCTGCACCGCCGGCCACTCGCGCCGCAACATGGCGACGCTGTCATCGCGCGACGCGTTGTCGGCAACGATGGCCTCGTAGGAGTAAGGAGCAACGGCTTCGTCGAGCGAGCGAAGGCAGGCAGCCAAGAGATCTCGCGTGTTGTAGCTCACGATGAGCACGGACAGATCGAGCGACACTAGAAGGCTCCGTGACGGAGCAGGACCATGCGGACCGTGCGAAGCAGAATTGACATGTCGAACCAGAACGATCGCTTGCTGACGTACTCCATGTCGGCATCGATCTGGTCCTGAACGGGAAGCGTGCCACGGCCGCTCACCTGAGCGAGGCCGGTCACGCCGGACTTCACGGAGAACTTCAAGAGCTGCTCCGGGGAGTAATACATCACATATTCGGGCAGCTCAGGTCGGGGGCCAACGAGGCTCATGTCGCCACGCACGACGTTGAACAGGTTAGGAAGCTCGTCGAGCGTGGTCTTTCGCAGCCAGCGTCCGAAGCGTGTGAGACGAGGGTCTTCCGGCAGCTTGTAGAAGAGCTGCTCCCACTCCTCGGGGGTGTACTTGTACGCGTAGAGCTCTGGAAAACGCTCCTTGGCGTCAACGTACATCGTGCGGAACTTGAAGAACGTAAAGACTCGGCCGTTCTGTCCGACACGAAGCTGGCGAAAGATCGCCGGCCCCGGGGAATCGAGCCTGGTGATGATCGAGAGGACCGCAATGATAGGAAGAGTAATGGCGAGAGCCACCGTGGAGACGAGCAGGTCAACGGCCCGCTTGCTCATCGCGTAGAACAGCGAGCGGTCTCTGGCGGCGGGTACGTGTCGTACGACGACGCCTGCGCGAACGGCAGGCTTATCCGCAGGATTGGCGTGCGCTGTCACAGCCCCTCGGGTACTGCTTGGAGTTGTAGGCCGTGCCGCGTTGGACCAACTCTGTCGGAAACGGCCGTGCTCAGCTCGTGGGCTGGCGACGCTATTGGCGTAGTAGAAGGGCGACTGAGGTTCCGGTAACGACACTGATCCTCGGGGGCCGGTGAGGACTCGTAACAACGCAACGGGTTAACATGGATGGCTGCGCTGTCCATTAGGGCTTGAAGCGGATAATACAGGGGTTGACAGATTATCGTCAATGTGAAGAACATCACCGTTACAGATTTCTCCAAGACAAGACGTCTCTCGACCTTCCGCAACGAGGATTGATTCCGCTGCCCCCCCCGCCTGATCTCCTTCTCGTGGGCACGCACGACCCTTCATTTCCGCGGATCGCCATGCTCGTGGAAGGGCTGCGTCGCACCGGATTCCGAATCGACGAATGCGTCCAGCCTTCATGGGGGTCAACCGCCCAGCGCGTCGAAGCTGCGCGGCGCGGCGTGTGGAACCCGCGCCTCATTGCCCGACTGGCGCGGTCGTACGCTCGCCTTGCCCGAGACATTCGCCGCGCGGGTCGCCAACCGACGCTCCTCGTCGGATATCCGGGTCAGCTCGATACCCTCGTGCTTCGTTGGCTCATGCCCCGCGCGCGGATCGTGCTCGACGCCTTCATTGGGCTGGATGAGACATTGGCGGATCGCCGCATCGGCAGCGCTCGCTCGGCTTCCAGACGCGCGGCTCGCATTCTCGATCGGATCGCATTTCGCTTCGCCGATCTCACTATTGTCGACACGGCTGCCCATGCGAGGAGATTCGCCGCGCTCTACGGACTGGACTTGGCGCGCACCGTCGTCGCCGCCGTGGGAGCTATGGATCCCGGCCCATTGCCCGCGCCACTATCGTCGATGGGGCCGCGGGCGGAAGGGCTGCGCGTTCTCTATTTTGGCGGATTCGTACCGCTACACGGTGTGCCCACCGTTGTGGAGGCCGCTCGGTTGATCGCGCCGACCGAGGGCATCACGTTCGACCTCGTCGGCGATGGCCAAGACGCAGGGGAGACGGAGCACGATCTCTTCGCTGCCCCGCTGCCGCACGTCCATCTCCAGCGAGCCTGGATGCCCGAGCGCGAGCTCATCGCCCAGCACGTTGCTGGAGCGGACGTCTGCCTCGGCATCTTCGGGAACGGTTCTAAGGCGATGGACGTCGTGCCGGCCAAGCTGCACCTCGCGCTCGCCTGCGCACGAGCGACCGTGACGGCCAACAGCCCCGCGGTCCGTGAAGAAGTACTCGCGCGAGGAGATGCGTCCGACCCGCCGGTGCTCGTGTGTCCGCCGGCTGATCCGGCTGGGTTGGCCGCGAGCCTGCGCCGTCTGCGCGACGATCCGGGGTTGCGGGAGCGAACGGCGCGGTCGGGTCGAAGGGTGTACGAGGAGCATTTTCGGCCGGAGCGCATTGTGGGAGAGCTTTGTGAGCGGTTGCGGGGTCTTGCTGAGGGGTGACGCGGATGGCTGATCCTCCGCGGCATTTGTCGAGTAAGGTGGTGGGCTGCCCTCACCCTACCCTCTCCCACTGCGGTGGGAGAGGAGATGCCTGTAGCTGCGGTGGGGGAGGAGCTGTATGTCACCGCCGTGGGAGAGGAGTTGACTGTTAGCGGACGTCGTTGACGACGGCGGTGAGGGATGAGCCGGGGCGTCCCTGAATGGTGAGGGAGCCGGCGAAGCCTGGGGGGAGGCCAGCTATCGCGGGGGCGTAGTAGGTGGTGGAACCTGAGGCGCTGATGGCGTCGTCTATTTGGAGGGCGCGGGTCCCTCGGGCGTCAGTGAAGGTCAGCTTCACCGGGGAGGGCTGCGACTGGAGATTCACCACCTGCACGCCGGTCCTCCATCCCTCGACGCCGTTTGTGACCCACGGGATGGAGAGTGTCTGGCCGCCTTTGGGGAGGCTGCCGACTGCTGTGCCCGTCTTCTTCATTGGATTCATCGCGTGCACCAGCGCGACGATCGGCTGGCTCTCGAGGGAACGCACAAACCCGGAGGCGACGAGGTCGTCGGGCAGATCCGGCTGGCCAGGCAGATAGAACGTGGCCCCTATACCGAAACCCACGGTACCCCGCTGCGTCCAAGGACCGCCACGTCCGTTCGCGCGCACGTAGGTGGCTTCGACTCCGGCTGGCGCGTCTCCGACGCTTTGAATCTGCAGGGCGGAGCTCCAGCCGTTGCGACGGCGGTAGAGCAGCGGTGCGATCGCGGTGGAGTACCCAGACGGCTCGGCCGCATACGCCATTGCCGAGCCGTCGGCGCGCACCTCTGTGACTTCGGCGGCGATGGGCTGGCCATCGGCGCTCTCGATGATGGCCGCGCCGACAAATCCTGGCGGCAGCGCGGTGTTTCCGGGCGTATAGAACGTCGCGGAAGCGCTCGGCGCGAGGCGCGTCGACTCGCTCCACGTGGCACCGGTGTCCTGGACATACGTCAGGTTGACACCAGTTGGCGCCGAGCCGAGGTTCTGGACCTGCAGGCCTGTCGACAGGCCGTGATAGCCCTTGGCGACGAGAGGCGCGAAAAGCCGCGTCGCCCCGCTCACCACAGGCTCGGTCGCCATGCGATCGAAGCCGGGGCGCTCGTGGAACGCGACGCCCGCGACGAAGCCGTCCGCCTGGATGGACGCAGACCCCACAAAAGGTGAGCTCAAGCCGGCGACGAAGGAGAGGTCGAGCTCAGTCGAGCCGCTCGCCGCGAGGCTGAAAGGCACCGACGTGACTATTCGGCCGTCCGAGGCCCTCAACGACCCGGTCCCACGAGACGGCCCATCGGTCGTGTTCATCACGACGATGCGCGTGCTCCATCCGTTGTTACCCCGCATGACCAGCGGGAAGGATAGGTTCGGCGATGGCGCCGTTGACGCCACGTGGCTGCTCGCGCCCGAGGACCAAACCTTGACGGGTGTCTGCGCCAACTGGTCGTGGAGCCACTGCACGCCCTCCTGCACAACCCCGGCCCACAGTGTGTGTGAGCCGGGCTCCGCGAAACGGATGTAGCCCGTGATCGTCCGCGTTTGGCCGGGCGCCAGATCCTGGCCAAGGCCCCAGCGGAATCGCCGATCGAGCGACGTCCCACCGTCGACCTCGACACCGACGCGAATGCGGCCGTACTCCTCGGGTTGGCCCACGCTCTGATAGGTGTCTAGCTCGTCGTACACCGTGCCTGGAGCCGGGCCCTGTGTGAGGAGCGGCGTGGAGCCCGTATTCGCGATAGTTATGTCGACTTGCACGGTGTCGGACGTGCCGATCGACGTCGGACTGAACCGCGTGCTCACGATGGACACAGAAGGGCGCGGTACGGGGGTCGAGGAGGGGAACACGACGCCTGACATCACCGCCGCGACCCGCTGCCGCAATGCTGGGAGCAGCGCGTATGCGGCGTCTCCCGGGCAGTCGGTCGTCATGACGTCACGGTGGCCGAAGATGTTGGGAAGGGTCTTGTCGACGAACATCCCCGAGGCGGCAGGATCGACCCCTTGGGTCCTCGCTCGCCAGGCGATCAACGCCGCTACAGCGGCCATCATCGCGTCCGAAGGTCGCGTCTCCTGGTAGTTGCCAAGGAGAGCGATACCATCGGCGCCATGGCTGTACTGGGCTGCATGGCCGGCCACGACGTTGAAGCCGCCGGAGCGCCCCTCGTAGATGTTGCCGGAGCGATCGACGAGGTAGTTGTAGCCAATGTCGCCCCAGCCGAGCGTCACCGCATGGTAGTAGTAGATGGCTCGAATCGCGGCAGCCGGGTCCCCACCGCCGTCGGACGTGACGGTGTGGTGGATCGCGAATTTCCGAACCGGCGAGTACTCGGGCGTCCAACCCAGATACGAGGCGTCGGCACCCCACTCGGGGCGGGAGAGGATCCGAGGCCCAGGACCCGTCGGGATGACGGACGTCGGCGTGATCGGTAGGCGGGCCGTGGGGGTTGGGGGAAATGGAGACACGGGTCGCGGAGACGGGGTGATTAGCACCCGAGGCGTCGGCGGGATCTGCGCAAGATCACCCGATGGAGCCATTTGAGCCGGCAGGCCGGCCGCAGGGGGAACGCTCGCCGTACTGGCGTGGCGGCCGAGGGGCTCGCCCGGATCGATCGCAACGACCCGGAGCGAGGAGGGAATCACGCTTGGTGCGCCCGGTGCGGCTCTCACCTGCGCTTGACCAGAGGGAGGCACGACAATCAGCTTGCTCGCGGCCCCGCCGGATCGGGGTGGGTAGTCGTCCTCAATGGCCACGTCGAGCCACTCACGCCAGTCTCCGGCGTCCGCGCGGGTGCGCACCTGAAGCGGCAAGTCACCACTAGCCCACAACAGGCCCACGGCCTGGAACGCAAACGGGCTCCGGTACGTACGAGCGCCGATGCTTGCCGCGACCACGTCGGACTCTGGCGCGACGAGCTCGACGGCGCGAATCCGCGGCGTTTGCGCGGTGGCTGGGGGGCTAGGAGGCAGGCTGAGGAGCTGCGACGCCGCAATAGCGAGGACCCAGCAGAGCATGACTCCCCACCTTCGAGAGCGGCTACGAGCCAGTGGCGGAGTCTTCGGTCTGCATTCCGACATCGGGTTCCATCCATTGTAGACGGCTCATCTCCCGTCAATCGGGCGCTGTGACCGGAATGTGTCTGTTGCAGACTGCTATCATCCGGGGGGAGTACCGAATGACGAAGGGCGTTGCGGCCAACGCGGGCGCGCAGATCCAGCCGATGCAGTGGGGCAGCGCTCCCGAGCTCGTCGGCCCTCGACACACCTATCGGGTCGAGCGCCTGGCTCGGTGTCTGCATGCCGCCATCCCGAGGGGGACGATCCTGGACGCGGGCTGCGGCGCGGGCACGCTGACCGAGCGCCTGCTCCGGATGGGCTACACGGTCGTTGCGATCGACGATTCGCCGGAGTTCGTCGGCTATACCCGAGCGCGGGTCGAACGAGCGGGGCTTGGCCACCGAGCCTGCGTGCAGCGGGGCGATCTGCAATCCCTGGAGCTGGAGCCGGGTTCATTTGACGGCGCGGTCTGCGGAGATGTGTTGGAGCACGTGCCGGACGATTCGGCGGCCGTCCAGGCCATCGCCAGCGCACTCCGACCAGGAGGCGTTTTCGCTCTCACGGTGCCTGCGGGGGCCGATCGCTACGATTGGTTGGACGCGTGGGCTGGTCACGAACGACGATATGACGAGCCGGCGCTGCGGCAGATCCTGGTAGGCGCGGGACTCCGAATCGAGTACCTCACCCGATGGGGGTTTCCCTTCATGGCGCTTTACGAGCGATTCGTCCAGCGGCCAGGGTTGGCGCGCACGTCCGGAGCGGACGGCAGCACGTCTACACTGGCCAAACTTGCGCGAAGCAGGCCGGTGACGGTGGGGTTGGGCGCCATGTTTCGGGTGGACCAGCAATTTGAGGGCCGGATGAACCGAGGGACGGGCTTTCTCGCTCGGGCGCGGAAGCTGTGAGCCGCGAATTGAGGGGACGCCCTCACCCCAACCCTCTCCCAGAGGGAGAGGGGGCTCTCAGGGTCGAGGGAGAGGGGGTTGTCAGGGTCGAGCCTGTGCCGGCTTCCCAATACTCCGAGGAGATGGTCGTTCGGTTCGCGGGGCCAGATTACCGGGACTTCGTTTCGAGCGGTGGCGCCAAGCTTCGGCCGCGTCTTGCGCGGTCGCTGGACCTCGCGCAGCTCAAGCCCGGGGTTCGTATGCTGGATCTTGGGTGCGGGCGTGGCGAGGTGACAGTGCACGCCGCCCTTCGCGGGGCAAGCGTGGTTGCGGTCGATTACTCGCCGGACTGCGTCAGGCTGACGCGCGAAGCGGCCGAGATCGTTGGCAGATCAGGCGGGGCTGACCCAGATGTCCGTGATCGGATCCAGGTGACCCTGGCCGACGCAACGGCGTTGCCCTTCCCCGATCGAAGCTTCGACCGGGTGACCATGCTGGACGTCGTGGAGCATTTGGTCCCTTGGCAACTCGACGGCGCGATGCGCGAGGTGCGACGTATCCTAAAGCCCGACGGATTCGCCGTGATCCACACCGTTCCGAACCGTTGGGCGCTCACCGTCGGATATCCGTTGCTCCGCCTGGTCCGTCCTGGACTCCCAGAAGATCCTCGGACGGACTACGAGCACGAGGTCCACGTCAACGAGCAGGACATCATCGGACTGACCCGGACACTCCGCGACGCCGGTTTGAGCTGCCGCGTCTGGCTGGAGAACCTAACGCTGGAACAGGCGCGGTGGCAGCGGAACTCGGATCAGTTCGCCGATCTGCGGGGGGCATCTTACGGGTTCTTCCGCATACCGGCGGTTCGCTTCGCGGCGCGGCTCGCGATGCTGACGCCGCTGCGGCTCATCGCCTGCAACGACATCTATGCCATCGCTCGTCCAGGTTAGCGCGGCTTCCAGGGGATTAGCACCCGCTCCATGCCGTTGAGCAGGATCGCGCTGGCGAACCCCAGGACCGCGCTGACGAGCAGCCAGACGTAGGTCTTTTCGATCTGGAAGACCTGGTAGGACTGCCACAGCATGAAACCAATGCCGCTCTTCGCGCCGACCAGCTCGGCCGACACCAACACGAGGAGCGCCACCCCCATTCCGAGCTTGAGCCCCGTGATGATCATTGGCAGCGCTCCCGGGAGCGCGATGTCTGTGAAAATCATCAGGGGGCTGGCACGGAAGTTTCGACCGACGTCGAGATAGACCTTCTCGATATTGCGCACGCCCGCCACCGTGTTGATGACGACGAGGAAGGTGACGGCTACGGCGATGATGGCGTATTTACTCGACTCGCCGATGCCGAAGATCAGGATAAAGAGGGGCAAGATCGCGATCTTCGGAATCGGAAACAGGGCATCAATCAGCGGCTGGACGACGGCACGAACGGGGCTGAACAGTCCCATTGCGAGACCCACGATGACGGCGGGAACCGCGCCGATGGTGAAACCAACGGCGATCCTCACCAGGCTGACCGAGAGATTTGCCCACAACTCGCCCGATTGGATCATCGTGCCCGCGGTCCGAAAGACTGCGCTCGGGGCGGGGAAGAACCGCGTGTCGATTCTGCCGGTCTGGGCGGCGATCTCCCATATTGCCAGTAAGAAGAGCGGCGAACAGATAGAGATGAACCGCTCGACGTTGGCGCGAGATATGCGTCGCCTGTTGCCCGTTTCACCCTCGACCAACACGTTGGTGACGTGCACCGGCTGGCGAATTTCGCCGGCCTCTGCGTTCGAGGCGATGCTCATGAGCTCATGCTCCCCTCTGCCATCCCGCCATTCGCGCCGACGACCTCATCGCGAAGCTGCCCCCAAACACGACCGAATAGCTCACCGTACTGCGCGCTGCTCTTGACCGCCTCGACCTGACGAGGACGACCGAACACCGCCGCGACGTCGATGAGGTCCTTGATGCGTCCTGGGCGAGCGGTCATGATCAGGATCCGGTCCGCGAGAACGATGGCCTCGTCGATGCTATGGGTCACGTAGACGACCGTCTTGCGGGTCTCTTCCCAGATCCGCAGAAGCTCCGCCTGCAAGATCAGCTTGGTCTGCTCATCCAATGCCGCGAACGGCTCGTCCATGAGCATGATCTCGGGATCGTTGGCGAAGGCACGAGCAATGGAGACGCGCTGCTTCATGCCACCGGACAACTGGTGGGGCAGCGCTTCCTCGAACCCGGTCAGGCCTACCTTCTGGATGTACGGGTTCGCGACGGCGTAGCGATCACGCTTGGAGAATCCGCGGGCCTTGAGACCAAAAGCGATGTTGTCGCGGACGCTCATCCAGGGGAAGACGCTCTGCTCCTGGAAGACCATCGAGTTGGTGGGGCGGTCGCTGGCGGGATCGCGGGTAACCTCAATGGTTCCGGACGTCTGCTTTTCGAGGCCCGCGAGGATGCGCAATAGGGTGGTCTTGCCGCACCCCGAGGGGCCGACGATGCAGAAGAACTCGCCCGAGCGGATTTCGATGTCGACACCGGCGAGCGCATCGACGACGCGGTCTTTGACCATGAAGCGCTTGGTGACGCCTTGGACGCGCACTTTCGGCTGGGCGAGGACGGCGTGGGATCCGGCTTGAGATGTGACCTGGGCCATCACGGAGGATTGTGCGTCAACAGTTGGGCTCCTTGCCGGGGTCGACTCATGCCCCTGGTGAGGGACCTTTTCTTGTCGCCACGACGTGGCGCGCAGGTGGTCGGGGCTGCCCTCACCCCACCCTCTCCCACTGCGGTGGGAGAGGAAGTAAACCGTCCGGTCATTTAACAAGGGGATCGGTGCTTTTGCAACACGTGTACGCGCGCTGCGCACGCACACGGCGGGAGGCAGCCACTCTGCGGACGATTGTCAGCAACTCCCGTAGGGGAGGGGCCACGGACCGTCTCGTCCTGCCGAGCTAGTGATGAAGATCAACCATGACTGCATGGTGATCCGGGTAAGCTGACAGGACCTCCGCTACTTCAGCAGCCCAAAGGTCCCGGGGCTTCCTCGTTTCCGAATTCCCAGGATCCGATGACGCGCTTGGCCAACAATCCTCAACGTCAATATCGTGTAGACGGGACTCCGCTTCGAAACAGTCTCCGGACGACACCAACACGAGCGTTGGGCAATGCACCACTCGATTCTCCTTCCAGGAAGCTCCCTCCTCTGTCTTCTCATTGTTGCTCGCTGCGCGGACGCGTCGGCAACGCCTCGCTGACCGATGGGTCCTGAAGCGCCGTCCGGGACGCGTAGCGGATGACTCGAACGTCATCGAGATCATTGTCGATGACTCGAGTGCCCCACCGATCGAGAGCGGCGACCAGGTAGTCGCTCCCACGACCCCTATCGTGAGAAAGCACGATCCACGCGTGGGTTTTTCCGACGAGCGCTGGTGGGACTCGACGCTCGACGTCGTCAGCCGTGACGAGGAACCGGGCCGTGTATCCGTCCTCCCAACCAAAGCTCGCCGGCAGGCCGACGCGCGGCTGCGGCCCAGAGTAGTAGCGGTCGAACGGCAGCTGCGAGGCAAAATGGACGAAGAAGATCGGATCGTCCGGCGCAGCGGAGGCCGCAACGTTGCGAGCCGCGCTTCGCCAGTCCTCCTTGTGCAGAAGGCCGTGCCAGGACAGCCCGCTGAATGTGGCCGTCGCGACCGCTATGGCCAGGATCCCGCGGGCGAGAGCATCCCATCGTCCGAGGCTGCGCTGCGCCGCGATCGACGCCGCCAATAGCGCCCAGACCGCGCCGATCGCCACCATTAGGCCTCGCTCGCGAAAGCTGTTGAGCGCGACAGAGCTGAGGGCGGCGGCCAGCAGAGGACCGACGACGAGCACGGCCATGAGCCACACGGATGGGCTTCTCCAGGGCAATCGCGCAAGCCCGAGCGCTGACCCTGCCGATAGTAAGGCCACGCCTCCGAGGGAGACCCACCCAGGGGATCCATCCGCCAAGGCCACTCCTGACCAGACCGTGATCGCACGGCCCAACGAGACGCCGCTCCAATCGGGAACTGAAGCAGCCAGAGCGGCCTGTCGGCCCATGACGCCAACCCATGGCAAGAAGAAGAGGCCAATGAGGACGTGAGCAGCCACCCAAAGGATCAGCCCGTGTCGGGACCGCTGCGAGAGGGCACGGGCGATCCCGACACTCGCGACGGCGGCCAGCAGGAACACAGCGTAGTAGTGGGTGTAGAGCGCAAGCGTCCCGAGAACCACATACGCGGCGAGCCCCATCGTTCGTTGCTTGCGTAGGAGAGCTGCCTCGGAGCTGGGGGCTCCCCTCACCCCCACCCTCTCCCCACCGTGGTGGGGAGAGGGGATTTGGATCTGCGCTGCGCTTGTCACTAGGGCCGCAATTGCGGATCGAGTCGCGGCTAGGGACAGGACCAGCAGCAGCGCGTACATGGCGGCCTCCTGCCCGTACCGCACCGCGAATGGGCTGACTGCCGAGAGCAGAGCCGTGACGGCGCCCATCCAACGCCCACCCAAGGCTGTTCCGATGGACCACGCCAGCGGCACGGTGGGGATCACCAGGAGAGCGGAGAAAAGACGAATCGGAACGTCGCCGTCGCCGACGAGGCGCATCCAGAAATGCAGAAGCAGGTGATAGAGCGGAGGAGAGAGCTCCACGACGCCGACGGCGGCTGGGATGTCGCGCAGTGGCAATGCCGCGATCGCCGCGCGTCCAGCCTCGTCCAGCCAGAAGCTCTCTCTTCCGATGTCGTGGAGGCGCAATGCGAGGCCAACGAGAGTGAAGAGGGCCACTATGGGGTACGGGCTCGAAATGGCGCCGCTGAAAGGGACCGCGCGTGCGGGAGCCGCGTGTGGAAGGCCTGGCTTCAGAGCTCTTCTCCGAACGCGGGCTCCAGTCGCTTGAACACGACATAGCCCACGACAAGGACCAAGATCGACACCGCAAAGGTCCTAGCCATGAAAGCAGGATCGGGCGGCGCCCCTTCGATCAGGACGAGGCGGTACGTGGCGATGAAGGACGCCATCGGGTTTAGGAGGTGCATCAGGCGCCCCGCACTCACGGGGCCGATCATCTTGTCGTACAGGACGTCGAGGGAATAGAAGATCGGCGTGAGGAAGAACCACGCGAGCATCGCGACATCGACGATTGGCTCCGTATCGCGGAAGAACACGTTGATGCCAGCGAGGAATAAGCCGAGGCCGACGAGAAATACGGTCTGAAACACCACGGTGATCGGGAGCCACAGGACGAGCGGGGTGAGGGGAATCCCGGCGAACGGCATCAGGATGAAGACGAGCGACAGAGCCAAGGTGAAGTGGACGAGGCAGGCGAGCACCGCGGAGATGGGCAGGACCTCGCGCGGAAAGTAGACCTTTCGCACAAGATCGCCATTGCCGGTGATGCTGTGAATCGCCGCCATCACCGATCCGACGCAGAAGTTCCACGCCAGAATCCCAATCAGGATGAAGATCGGAAAGTTCGGGATTGGGCTGGGAAGCAGGATCTGGAAGACGATGGTGAACACGATCATGAGCAAGATCGGATTCAGGAGGGTCCACAGGAACCCGAGCAATGAGTTCTTGTAGCGAACGGAGAGATCCCGAGCCAGGAGATTGCGGAGCAGGCCGCGATAGCGGAACGATTCTGAGACGACCGCCAGCGCGCTCACAGCCCGCCCTCGCTCGCAGTAGCCGTCTGGGGGTCAGTCGATACTGCTGCACTTCGCATTTCGCTGGCGGCACCTGCCAGCTCGTAGATGGACACGGCATCGCGCTGATAGATGCGACGGAACGCGGGGTTCTGCTGCAAGGCCGCCTCGTCGATCGGCCCGCCGCGCGCGCCGAGATACACGTGGGTGACGCCCGCGGCTCGCAACACCGCAAGCGCATCGGAACTTCGCGCGGCGAGGCTGCTCGCCCGGCTCACGCGCTCCATTTCGTCGATGGAGCTTGGGCTCACACCTCGCTCACCAGGATACAAGAGGGGCAGGAGGGTCGTTGCTCTTCGAGCCAGGAGCGGCATCCAGTAGCCTCCGTCGGTTGGGACCACGTAGTCGGGGTTCCACGGCCGAATCGCACTGTTGACCAGGAGCCTCGAATGCGGGGGGAGCGACGCAGCTATCCACCGGCCCGCGTCAAGATCCCCCACATCGGCCAATCGGTCATTCGGATGAAAGAGCGCCGGCATCTGAATCGAGCCCCAGACGGCCATGGCGACCAGACCCGCGGCGAGTATGGGAGCGCTGAGCCTTGGCGCCGGGCGGTCGATGAGCCACTTCACGCACTGGATCACATAGCCGAGCGCGAGGGCCGCGGGGAAGAAGAGGCATCCGAACACCGTCACGCTGTCGAGCGCGCCTGCGCCGGGGGCTGCCAGCCAATATGGGTTGGAAAACGCGACCAACACCGCTGCCCACAGGGCGAGGATGACGACCTCACGTTGCCTCGCGACGAGCGCTGCCGCGACGCCCAGGACGGCAAGCCCAAGCAGGACCCAAAGGAATGGATGCGCCAGGATGTCGGCGCCCATGCGATCAAGGCTGAAGTATTCCGGCCCGTAGCGGCCCTCGCTTCCACGTATCCCCAGGGTGAACTGCTGCAGGAGTCGCAGGGCCCAGGGAGCTACGAGCGCAAGTGCGCCCAGAGCCACGACGAGAAACGGTGCGAGCTGCGAGCCCATCGACCGCGGAGAGGCACGCCTTGCGATGCCGACTGCCGACCACATGCCGGCGAGCGCAGCGATGAGGACAAATGCAATAGCAAGCCGATAGTGTGTCAAGAACAGCCCCGCTGCGAGGAACGCGACGCCGGCGGCTTGCAGCCTCGTCGAACCCGGCCTCGTCGAACCCGGCCTCGCCGAACCCGGGCTCATCGAACTCGGGCGTTCTGTTCTCGCGAGTCGAAGAACCAGCGACGCTGCCGCGGGGAGAATCACCAGGCCAGCGGTCTGCGGCAGGCGCGCGACGTCCAACAATGCGGCCGGAAATGGGCTCACGAGCGAGACGACCACTGCGGCGGCGACGGCAGCGGTATCCCCAAGCTTCAGGGCTCGTGCCGCGAAGAACACCGAGAGCGCGATGAGGCCGTTCAGTAGGAGGGCCGCCATGCTGGTGGCCTCGAGCGCGGTGAGACCCGTCAGCATGGCAACGGCCGCGGCGACTGAATGAAAGCCGAAATGGTAGGCGTACGAGGCGATCGGCGCGTACGGAGCAAAGGAGTCGGGCACTCCGCCCCGATCGAGGATGAGTTGTGCGATCAGCACGTGGTGGAAGGCGTCCCCGCCAGGAGGAACCACCGCGCCATCCAGGGCGACGGCTCGAACGGCGAGGCCACACAGGACGGCAGCGAGCGCTGCCCACAACGGATTACCAGGGCTTGGCCAGGACCATCGACGTGGTCGGGTTGTTGTCTGTTCTTCGTCCGCTGCCGACGAACGCGTGGGGCCCTCGGAGCGACGTGAGCGAAGCAGGGGGTGGGCTACCCTCACCCCCACCCTCTCCCACTGCGGTGGGAGAGGGTGCCCAAGCTCCCAGGCGGCTAATCCGACTAGGCAGGCGACAAGTCCGATTGCCACCGATGGGGGTCCGAGGGGGAGCCCAATCTGCGTGGCCCATAGGGTCGCTAGCGCGATGGCCGCCACGCTGAACGCGGGCGCCGCGGCTATGCGGTCGCCGAGTCCAAACCCACGCCCCAGGAAGACAGACGCGAACAGCATGCCAGGCGCGAAGATCGCAATGAGGGCAATCCATGGAGCTGCGCCGCCGCGGGCCAACGACCCAATTTGACCTGCGATCGCTGCGAGCAGCGGCTCTTCATACACTGGCGTGAAAACGAGCTCGCGATCTTGGACCTCGCCGTCGTAGATAGCAGTCTTCAGACGCTCGTCCTCGGCTCGCGAGTCGGCAGTCTTCAGACGCTGGTCCTCGGCTCGCGAGTCGGGACTCCGACTGGTAGGAATCGACCAGACGGCGAGGCTGTTGTCCTCGTTGGTCGCCGTGCTCTCGATCACGAAGGTCAGCTCATTCGAAGAGGGATCGAGGCGCGCAGAGAAGGGATCGAGGGGCACAAAGGAGAAGCGGTGGAGGGCGCTGTCTTTGATGGCGTTGGCGTCCAAGGTGATCGTTCGGAGATCGTCCGGATCCGCTATGTCTCGCTTTAGACGAAAGACTACGGTTCCGTCATTCTGACGGGCGTACGTCGCGAGGCGAACGTCGAGCCCTATGAGCTTGAGCTGACGTGGAACGAATGTTTGGGCGACCGTGCGGGTTCCGTAGATCGGACCCATGGGCTCGCTGCCGCTGGGCGTGCTGGCGGTGCGCTGGACGCACCCGGCTAACGCTGTGAGGGCGACGAGACTGGCTAGCACCACGGAGATACGCGCGAACAAAGTCATCGCTGCACTACCCCCTCCCTAACCCCAATACCGTTCACTTTATGCCCCGCGGCAAAACCGAGAAGCGCGTCTGGACGCGCCCTCACCCTAACCCTCTCCCAGAGGGAAAGGGGACAAAGGCATTCTGCGCCACGACCCGCCGCCAAAGTGAACGGTATTGTCCCTAACCCTCCCCCTTGAGGGGGAGGGGACCAGTCTTCGCGAGCCTAGCCCCCGGCTCTGAGTCCCCGAATGCGTACCCACCGCACGTAGGACTTCGCTTCCTGCCAGAGGCGCGGCAGGCCGCCCATCTGGAGATAGACCAGCGCGCGAGATGGGAGCCGCCACAACGGGGTCGGGGGGCGACGCAATGGAGACAACGGCCAGGGGTTGAGCCCGCGGGGCCGAGCCGCGATGCCGGCGGCACCCAGATTGATCGACGAAGTGGCCGCGGCCATCCGGTCCGCCGCGGGGTGCGGATCGTCACAATACTTCAGCAGCGGTTGAAGGACCCGATCCCAGGTCAGGTCCTTCGCGACAGCGGCAAAGCGGTCGGCGTAGGACTCGCGCGGCTCGTCCAGAACCGAGAGCAGCGCCCCGACCAGTCCGTCGACGTCGCGATAGTCAACGACGCGGCCAAGGCCGTTCGCCGCGACCACCTCACCCACGGCGTCCCCGCCGGTGCACACGACGGGCAGCCCGGCCCAGATGTAGTCGAGAACCCGCGTTCGGTAGGAGTACCGCGTTTCGAGGTGGTCGAAGTGCAGACTCACGCCAACGTCGGCCTCTAGCAGGTAGCTCGCGCGCTCCTCGTACGGCACCCATTCGTTGAAAAAGATCGCCGTGCCTTCGAGTCCGAGCTCCTTTGCCAGCTCGATCGCCTTGGCCGTCATCTCCATGGCGGGGACCAGCGGGTTGGGGTGCTTCACCCCCATGAAGAACAGCTTGACCTCGGGGCGCGACTTGCGAATCCGATCCACGGCCTCAATGAGCGTCAGCGGATCGAACCATTCCCAGATTCCGCCACCCCAGAGGATCACCTTGTCTCGTTCACCTATTCCCGGATGAACGCCCTTGAGCACTCGCTTGGCAGCCGTCGGAGGTTCGGTCGGCATGCCAAAAGACACGACGTCGATCAGGTCGCGCAGGGTCGGATCGGAGTCGTACTGGTGGGGGTTGATGCGGTTGTTCGCCGCCATCATGCCGATCCAGTAATCACGCTGCTTCTCGCTCGCGCACAGGAAGAAGTCGCCAGCCCGGATCTGGGCGTTCAGTACTTCGAGGTGGGACTGATGAACCGACGTGCGCTCTTCCATCAGGTCATGGGAGAAGACGTGAAGGTTCTCGAGCGTGAACGGGTCGTACAGGTCGACGACCAACCGCTTCCCGAGCTGCGTCAGGTACGGGAACAGATGAAGCACGAAGCCCTGCACGACGAGCACGTCGTGGGCCTCGGCCATCTCGCGCAGGCCAGTTCCGATCTTGGAGCGATAGGTCTGGACCTTGAAGCCTTCGGCCGCTAGCGGATGGTCGTTCGGAACGGCGAGGGTCACCTCGTTCTGAGACGAGAGAACCTTGGCCATCTCCCAGGCTCGGATCCCCGGCCCGGCCATTCGTGCGTCGACGATGTCGTTGCTGATGATCAAGATTCGCGACGGACCCTTCGCCTCGGCAAAGATCTGGTCGATGCCGAACACCGCTTGAACGTGGTGCTGGGTCAGCATGTACTCCTCGTCCAGGCAGTTCGTCTCGAACGGCGAGTCCAGAAGTCGCAGGATCTCGCGGTCGCTCCTGCGGCGCGCCGCCTGCACTATGGCCCGCTTACCCCACACGACGTCCGCCCCATCCGCGAGGTCGGCCAGGGCCACCACGTGGCTCAAGCCGACCCGTTTTACGCTTTGGGTCTCCTCGCCGTCTTTCGCCCACGGACGGAACGCGCCGTCTTGGACGTGGCCGTAGACCAATGCTCGCTTGCCCGCCAGGAGCATCGCTGCGGGCAACACGCGAGCGAGGTTCGCATCATCGTAGTTCTTGATGAGGGTTGCCAGCGCGTTTCGCTCGTAGAGCACGCGGAGCTGGTGCGCCGGGAGCTTGCTGCCGGTGGCGTGGCCCTTGTGGTATGCCACGGCGGCGGGCGCGTAGAGCACGCGGTAACCCAGCACCCAAAGCCGCCAGCCAAGGTCGATGTCCTCGAAGAAGGCGAAGTAGTCTTCATCAAATCCACCGGACGACAGGAAGATGTCCCGCCGCGCCGCCATCGATCCGCCACATGCAAAGAGCAGCGGCTTGATCGTCGTCGAGTCATCCTCGCCCACCGGCCGACCGTGGAGCGGCTGGAAGCCGTGCCCATAGAAGTTCACCGCGCCACCCACGAAGTCGATCGCCTTCCCGTCCCAGCTCAAGATTCGCGAGCTCGTGGCCGCCACGTCGGCGCTGGCGACGAGCGGGGTCACCAGCTCCCGCAGCCACGCTGGATCGACGCGCATGTCGTTGTTGAGGAACACGACGACGCTTCCGTGCGCATCGTGGGCGCCCCGATTGCACGCGGCAGCGAATCCGCGGTTCTCCATCAGCTCCAGCACACGGGTCGAGGGAAAACGCTTCCGGACGAACCGGGTCGACCCGTCCGTGCTCGCGTTGTCGACGACAAGGACCTCTACCCGATCGGCAGGATAGTCCAGTCTGTCAAGGCTGGCCAGACACTCCTCGAGATGCTCCATCCCATTGAAGCTCGGGATGACGATGCTGACGTGCGGCGTGCTATCGGCCATGGCCTGACCTCCCCTCTCCCTCTGGGAGAGGGCGGGGGTGAGGGCGTCGCGCCTGGGAGATCGCATCCAGGACTCGCATGACGCGTCCACTTCGGACGTCTGCCAGGTGCTGCTGCAGATTGGCGACTTGACTTCGCAGCGCTTCGAGATCGGCCTGGTCGGTTTGCTGGCGCTCCTTCGCCTGGCGCAGCTCCACCTCGAGATTCAGGATGTGTCGCTCCTTGGCCAAGAGCTCGTCGCGGAGACGGTCGTCACGTCGGGAGGCAACGTGGAGGTCTGACAGCTTCAGGAGGAGACCGAGCTGCTCCATGCGCTCGATGACCTCGAAACGGTCGGCCCGGCCGGACGGAGCGAGCGTTTCGGCCATCTCTTCCAAAACGCCCGACGGCCCAACGGTGGAAATCACCATCCCCTGCCGATAGCCGGGCTCCCGCGCGTCGGACTCCCGCAGCGTCACGTTGTAGAAGCGGTCGATGGAGTGGTGGAGCTCGTCGGAGTTCGGGAGCGAGAGCACGTAGTGCTTGAGGAGCATCATGGGCAGCCAGTTGTAGACGAAGCCGCTGGAGAAGCTGACGTGGGCCAGCCCGAGCTCGGAAGCGAACGAGGTCCAATCGTCGAGGTCTGGCAGGCCGTACTCCCGGTGCTCACGGAGCTGCGGCTGCTCCTCCTGGTTCACGACTCGGACGAACGCGGAGACCATCTGCTCCGCGAGCACCGTGACGTCTTGAGCGAAGGGAGCCACGAGCAGCACGTACCCGCGACTCACGCGGATCAACTCGGAGACGTACGCTTCGCGCCGGTCTTTTGCCACGTGCTCCAGGGAGTCGAGGGACACCACGAGGTCGAACATCTTCGTTCCGAAGGGCAGTGACGCCCCGTCGGCGCAGATGTATGCGGGTTTGGACCCTACCGAGCTCGGGGCATCCGCCCGGGCGGAAGGCTCGACGACGTCTACCACCGTCACCTCATCACCCGTCAGAAAGCGCGGGGTAAGGCAGGGATAGCCGCCGACGTCCAGCACGCGGAGCGCGCTAGGGCCGTGGACACGCCGAATGGAGTCGCCGACGAGCTGAACGATGCGGTGACGCGAATACTGGTCGAAGGGCAGGTCGAGCAGATCATCGTCTGTGCTCGCCGCGCCCGGCTGCGCCCTCACCCTAACCCTCTCCCAGAGGGAGAGGGGACAGTGCCGATCGGGCAGAGGGAGAGGGGACAATGGCGATCGGGACATCCTCGGCGTCACTCGCCTGAGACACGTGGGTCCAACGAGCGGGCAACTGGACGATCCCGTACTGAGATCCGGGCGCACTTGGCAAGACGCGAAACGAGTAGCGACGGTCGTGGTAGTCATACGGGTGCGTGCACGTCTCGTCGTAGATCGAGACGGACACGTAGTACTCGCCAGGCAGGAGGGGCAGCGCATCGACGCCGTAGGTCACCTGTCCCTCACCCGAAATCGTAGGGATGGGGACTTCGTCCGCCTTCGTGTTCGGACCCGTCACGTGAACGCCATCCACCGTGGTGATACCCAAGCCAAACACTGGCCGCTCCAGGGTCTCGTGGGCCCGATAGCGGATGCGGAGTGACATGCGGTCGCCCGTGCGGAAGAGCCTGCTCTGGTTCCCACTCTCATCGAGAAAGGCGACGTCGAGGATCTCGGCCTCGCGGCTTCCCCAGCGGTCTGGGATTGCGGCGTAGTCAGCTGCGTCCTCAGGGACAGGGGTGCGGTAGGGAGCGGCGCCCTCACCCCTACCCTCTCCCACTGCGGTGGGAGAGGGGGTTGCCCTCACCCCTTTCGGCACTGAGTGCGCGGCGGCCTGGTAGTCGGCGACGACCATCCTGGGGGGGCCGTGCGCACGGATTCGGCCTTCTTCGATCCACATGCAGTCGGTGCAGATGTTGCAGACCGACGCCACGTCGTGGCTGACGAGGATCAGGGTCTTGCCCGCGCGGTGGAAGCGTCGAATCGCGTCGAGGCACCGGTCCTGGAAGCCCTCGTCTCCGACGGAAAGAACCTCATCGATGAGGAGGATGTCGGGGTCAACGTTGATGGCGACGGCGAAACCGAGCCGCGCGTACATGCCCGATGAGTAGTGCTTGACGGGGATGTCGATGAACCGCTCCAGGCCCGCGAACCGAACGATAGAGTCGAACCGCGCGGCAACCTCGCGCCGAGGCAGGCCGAGAATCGAGGCATTGAGGAAGACGTTGTCCCGACCGGAAAGCTCGGGATGGAAACCCGCCCCCAGCTCCAGCAGGGCGGAGACGCGTCCGTCGACCGTGATCTTGCCTGAAGTAGGAGTCAAGATGCGGGTGAGCAGCTTCAGCAGCGTGCTCTTGCCGGAGCCGTTTGCTCCGATGATGCCGAGCGACACGCCCGGCTCGGCGACAAACGTCACGTCTCGGAGCGCCCAGAACTCCTCGCTGCTATCGCCTCGGCGGAAGCCGCTGATGAGGAGGTCCTGGAAGGATCGAGCCCGCTCGTGGCGGATGCGGAAGCGCTTGGAGACGTTGTCGAAGCGAACGATCGGCGTGCCAGCCATGCTCCACTCGTCGAATCTCTGCTCGCCCATTATCGCCGCAGGGCGGTCAACGGACCAGCGAGGGCCGAAAATGACCATGCTATACTCGGCTTTTGCAAGGGGAGACCACCCCCCACCCCAACCCTCCCCCGCAAGGGGGGAGGGGGCGGAGGAGGTTCTCGCTATCACTCGTTTCATCGTCGAAGAGCGAGACCGCTTCGAAGTCGAGACACCGCTGCTCGTCGTCAGCCTGTTCGACGAGGACGAGCTGGACGAGTCGTTCGTTCGACTGGATCAGGCACTGGGCGGCGCAATCCGACGCATGAAGGCGTCCGGGGAGATCTCGGGCAAGCCGCGGACCGTCACGATCATCACGACCGCAGCTCTCCTGGGTGACAGCTCTTCCGCATTGCGCGCCGAGCGCGTCGCCATCATCGGACGCGGGAAACGACAGGATCTGAACCTCGAGACGATTCGAACCGTTGCCGCGGTCGGCGCGAGCAAGGCGCGCGAGCTTCGACTGAGCCGATTCGCCATCGCGCCCTTCGGCATCGCCTTTGGTGGATACGACCCGCACGAAGTGGGCCAAGCGATCGCCGAGGGCGCGCTTCTCGCACTCTATCGCTACGAGCGGTTCAAGAGCGACAACGGCGACTCAACACAGGAAATCGAGCAGATCAGCGTCGTTCCAGCCCGCCACCAGATCACCGCGAGCGGGATACGGGCTGGCGTCGCCGACGGCGAAAAGCTTGCAGCCGCGACGATCACCGCCCGCGACCTGGCAACCGGTCCGGCCAACCTCGTGACCGCTACATACTTGGGAGAGCGAGCCCAGGAGCTGGCCAGCCGGTACGGCTTCTCCGCCCAGATCTTTGGCAAGTCCGACCTGGAGGAGATGGGCTGCGGTGGCATCCTGGCCGTGAACCAGGGGAGCGCCGAGCCACCCGCGATGGGAGTGCTCCGCTACGACTGCGAGCGGCCGGGCGCGAAAACGCTCGCGGCCGTGGGGAAGGGGATCACCTTCGACACGGGCGGGATCTCCATCAAACCCGCCGAAGGCATGCACTACATGCGACACGACAAGTCGGGCGCCTGTGCGGTCATCGGCTTCATGCAGGCCGCTGCCGCGCTGAAGCTTCCGATCAACGTGCTCGGCGTGTTCGCCGCGACGGACAACATGCCGAGCGGAAGCGCGTATCGTCCCGGCGACGTCATCCGTTCGTACTCGGGCAAATACATGGAGATCCTGAACACCGACGCCGAGGGCCGCGTGGTGCTGGCCGATGCGCTCGCCTATTCCGTCGAGCAGCAACCGGATGCGATCGTCGATCTGGCGACCCTCACGGGGGCTTGCGTCGTGGCACTCGGCCACGTCGCGAGCGGCCTCTTCAGCAACGATGACGCGCTCGCTAACAGCCTGCTGGCCGCCGGCGATTCCTCGGGGGAGCGCCTGTGGCGGATGCCGCTGTGGAAGGAGTACCACGAGCAGATCAAGGCGCCGCTCGGTGACATCAAGAACACGGGCGGCCGCCCCGCCGGCTCAATCACCGCCGCGTGGTTCCTCGCGGACTTCGTGGGCGACGTGCCGTGGGCGCACCTCGACACCGCTGGCACTGCCTGGGCCGAGGGTTCGTGGGCGGTACTTCCTCCGTACATTCAGAAGGACCTCGCAACGGGCGTAGGCGTTCGCCTGCTGACCTATTTCGCGAGGGCCTGGGCGACGTCGCAATCCGACGCCGCCGCGTCCTGAGGCCACTTCGAGCACGCTTCGTCGAGTCGCCAAGAATACGGCGATTCCCACAGCGGCGGGACTGGTCAACAAGGGCCTGGATTTCGCCTTCGCGATCTACATGCTCCACACCCTCGGTGTCTCCGAGATAGGTCGCTACACGTGGGCCGTCCTCGTCGTCGGCTATTTCGACATCCTGATCAACTTCGGGCTGGGCGTCCTCATCACGCGCGACGTGGCGCGAGAGCCACAGTCGGCCGACCGGTATCTCGGTGGCTCGCTCGTCGTCCGAGGCGTGCTGTGGGCAGTATCCATAGGCATCGCCCTTGGCCTCGTGGGCCCACTGGCCGAACCGCTTGGAATCTCGGCAGAAGCGGGCGTAACGCTTGCATTGTTGACCGTCGGGATTGGCATCTCGAACATCTCAGGGCTTGCCTCGGCGCTCTTCAACGCGGCCGAGCGCATGGAATTTCCGGCGTACGTCACCATCTTCACGAGCGCGCTGAAGGTCGTTTGCGGCGTCGCTGCTCTCGTGATGGGATACGGAATCGTTGGCATCGCGATCGTATCGATCGTCGTCAACGCCGTGACGGGAGTCGTTCTCCTCGCAATGCTGGTGCGCTTTCTCGGCATGCCGCACCCGCAGCCGAGCACCGGGTTCGGCGTGGAGCTCATGCGCAGCTCCTACCCATTGATGATCAACAACTTGCTCGCGACGGTCTTCTTCCGCATCGACGGACTGATCCTCAACGCTGTTTCCGGTGAGGCCGCGCTCGGGTGGTACGGCACGGCGTACAAGTTTCTGGATGGGCTGAACATCATTCCATCGAACCTCACGCTCGCGCTTTTTCCACTCCTGTCCCGACTATCAACCGCTAGAGGTCACGGTGCAACAGGCAGCAATCCCGGGCGCGATGATTTCACCCGAACGGTAGAGATGGCTCTACGAGCGCTCATCAACCTGGCCCTCCCGATCGCCGTGGGCACCACGATCCTCGCCGAGCCGATCATCGGGCTCTTCGCCGGTGAGAAGTTCCTTCCACACTCGGCCATCGCGTTGGCGATCCTGATCTGGTTCGCCCCATTCAGCTTCGTCAACGGCCTGCTGCAATACGTGCTGATCGCGGTCAACCGACAACGGTTCATTACGCTCAGCTTCGTCATCGCGACCGTGTTCAACGTGGCTGCAAACGTCGTCGCCGTCTCGCTCTGGAGCTACGTCGGCGCTTCGGCCGTGACCGTGGCGTCCGAATTGCTCCTTCTCGTCCTCTTCTCGATCGCTCTGAGGCACGAGGTCCGCCCGACACGTCTCCTCGCTCAGAGTTGGCGCTCGGCACTCGCCGCGGCCATCATGGCGCCCGCCGTCTGGGTTGTCGCCGAGGGGTCGCCGATACTCGCGGTCGCGGTCGGCGCCATCGTGTATGGGTGCGTCCTATTGCTTCTTCGGGGGGTGACGAGCGAGGAGCTCGCAGTTGTCCGCCGTGCCCTGCCCTTCCACTCCCGATCGGCGGAACGATGACAGGGAGGACCTGGTTTTAGCGGCGTATACTGTGGGGTGGGAGTCTGCGGCGAAGGATGCGCGTGATGGCGGGTTCGCTTAAGTACACATCGGGCGACCTGGAGCTCATGCCCGACATCGAGGGCGTCCGGTATGAGCTCATCAATGGAGACCTCTACGTGTCCAAAACGCCGCACAGCTACCACCAGTACACGTCGAACCGGTTTGGCGCGGAGTTGGACCACTGGGATCATCAAGCCGGGACTGGTGTGACGCTGACCGCCCCTGGCCTGGTTTTCAGCCCCGAGAACGACGTGGTGCCGGACGTCGTCCGGATCAGCCGCGAGCGACTCCGTGAGGCGCTCGACGACGCCGGCCACCTCCGCGCGGCGCCGGAGCTCGTCGTTGAGGTGCTGTCGCCGGGGCCAGTGAATGAGCGGCGCGATCGCGAGTTGAAGCTTAGCCTCTATTCGCGGCAAGGCGTCCAGGAGTACTGGATCGCCGATTGGCGCCTCCGCACCGTGCAGGTCCACCGTCGGCAAGCGGCAACGCTGCAGCTCGTTGCTACCCTGGGCGACGGCGACTTGCTGACATCGCCGCTGCTGCCCGGCTTCTCGTGCGCAATCTCCACCCTATGGCCCCCACTACCGTAGGGAGGGGACGGGGTCACTTGAAATATCCGTCCGAAGCGGCCTTCCGAGATCAGGGTGCCTACCTCGCGTCGAGGGCGGCTCGCACGCCGGCGAGATCGCCCACCAGCATCTTCGGCACCGATAGGCGCAACCCGGGGAACTCCAAGCTTTTGATCACGCCATCCCGGTCCGGCTCCACCAGCACGTATTCACCATCTTCGTTGAGCCTGAACCACTCGATTGCGTCATTGAACACACGCCACACAACGTACTCTTTGACGCCATTTCGGCGATAGGCACGGAACTTCTCGTGAAGGTCGTACGACGCTGAGGTGGCGGAGACTTCGACGACGAGTTGTGGCGGACCCTGGATATACCCGCCGGCGAGCCGCGGGCCAGCGGGTTCTTCCCGCCAGAGACAGGCGTCGGGTTGAACCTCATTGTCCGCGTCGAGCACGACAGTCGCGTTGTCACTCACGTGGAGCTCAGGATGCAACGCGCGATAGCTGTTCAGCCAGAAGACGACATCCCCGTGGGGTTCGCCGTGAACGTCCGAGCGTACGGGAGAAGCCACGTATACGACTCCTTCGACGAGCTCAGCTTTCCGGATGTCAGGGCGAGCGCAGTAGCGCTGGTGGAACTCGATCCGGGTCAGATGGTCGCCCGAATCGAGCGCGGGCATCGGAGCTGTGGAACGTGGCATCACGGGTCTCCAGGAGGCCTGATTGCTTTCAGTGTAGCGCCTACTCCAGGCCGCGCGCTTCCGGCTTGGCGAGGAGCCAGTCGGGCTCGTCGCCGACGGGCGTCTGGCCGGCCACCCACAGTATGAAGGTGAGCAGCCAGCACCTCCGCCAGTCCGATCCGGGAAGACGGGTAGCAACAGCTCTCAGGCGCATCCTTCGGGGTCAACGGCACGCGGCCCCGCTTCATCGCGGCCGATTCTAGCACCTAACGGCTGCCATGAATCATTGACGCGCGGCGGGGCGAAGGGCTATTACTAGACCGTTGGCGCCCGGCGCCTGGTGAACCGGGTCACAGAAAGCTTCCGCAAAAGGAGCGTGTCGCATGGAGCAGGTGCTCGTCCCCGAAAGCGGTCGACGCAATGTAGGACTTATTCCGGTTGCTCTCATTGGGCTCGCGGCCTTGTACCTCGTGGCTCTCGACCAGGGCCTGCTGCTCAGCGTGGTCCAGGGCAACGTAGCATTCGACATGAACCTCATCCATGAGTTCGTGCACGATGCGCGCCACGCAGCCGGCTTCCCATGTCACTGAGCGACCCCGCGTCGAGCCTGTCTTTTGGCGGCGTCCTGAAGTCGGCGCTTCTGGCTGGAATTGTCGCGGCTTTGATCGTTGCAGCCTTCCATTTCGTGATCACAGAGCCGGTCATCGAGCAAGCCATAGCGATCGAGGAGCTGTCTGACCCCGGACACAGCATGGAGCCCGCGCCGGTGAGCCGCGAGGTCCAGCGGGTCGGCCTTTTCGTCGGGTTCGTCCTGTACGGCCTGACGTGGGCGCTCTTCTATTCCGTGGCCTTCCAGCTCACGCGAGGCCGGTTCAATAGCAGCTCTCTACGCAAGCACAGCTACGTCCTCGCGGCCGCGGCATGCTGGGGCGTCGCTCTCCTGCCGTTCCTGAAGTACCCGGCAAATCCTCCCGGCGTCGGCGAGCCTGAGTCCATCGCCTTCCGGCAAACCGCATACGTCGGGATGCTGGCCCTTTCAGTCGCCGGCGTGATCGTGGCGGCGATCGTTGGTCGCCTGGTCGCGCAGCGAACCCGGAACGCGCTGGCGCCGTGGCTGGCCGGCATCGCCGTGCTCGCGGTGTACAGCGGCATCATCTTTGCGCTCATGCCAGGAAATCCAGACCCCATCAAGATCCCCGTCTGGATGGTCGATGGATTCCGCGTTCGATCAGCCGCCGGATTGGTTCTCTTCTGGATCCTCATGGGCGGTGCATTTGCATTCTTTGCGCAGCGCTCTGCACAGCCACGCACCGCCGCGGCGCCGCGCACGGCCTAGCCGAGCCACCTGCCGAATTCAGACTGAGGGGACGCATTGAGCGTCCCCTCAGTCGTTTATGCACCCGCTATCATCTACGTTGACACGGGGGGCGTTGCGATGAATTTGACGGAGGACTCACGATGGATGCCAGCATTCAACAGCGGCTGCTACGGCTCGACACCGGCGCCGTATCGGACGCGCTCGACTCACTCAAGCTGAAGGGCGCAACGCATGGCATCCGTCCGATCTGGCAGTGTCCTCGGATTGCTGGTCCCGCCGTGACCGTCAAGGCGGTCGCCGCCGGCCCCACGCCACCTCCCCAGCACATCAACATCCACGCGATCTCGACGGCCGAACCGGGCTCGGTGCTCGTGATCGACAACTCGGGCCGCCCGGACGTCTCATGCCTAGGGGACCTACAGTCGCTGGCCGCAAAGATCCGCGGCCTGAGCGGCGCCGTCGTCGACGGCGCGTGCCGTGACGTCGATCAAATTCGGGACGTGGGGTTCCCGGTGTGGACCCGTGCCGTGGTGCCGATCACCGCGCGCGGACGGATCCAACAGGAGGCGTGGAACGTCATGGTGCAGTTCGGGGGCGTGCAGGTACAGCCGGGAGACTGGATCATCGCGGACGGCAGCGGCGTTGTCGTCATACCGCAGGGAAACCTCGAAGAGGTTGTCGCCGCGGCGGAGGATGTCGTCGCCCGCGAGGAAGCGATGGCCGACGCGGTCCGACAGGGACGCTCCATCCTCGACGTGATGACGAATTTCAACTACGAGACAATGTTGCAAGAGAAGCGGAAGTGACAGCGGAGATGGACTCGCCACCGCCCTTCTCCATACGAAAACTGGGCCACATCGTACTGAATTGCGTCGACCTGGAGGCATCGGTCCGGTTCTACCGCAACCTGCTCGGTTTCCAACTCTCCGACCGTTATCCGGAAGAGATGGCACCGGGCGGGATGGTCTTCCTCCACTGCAGCACCGACCATCATGGTATTGCCCTGGTCGGAGGCGCGAAGCCAGGACAGCGCGGCGAGTTGAACCACTTCGCTTGGGAAGTGGGAACCATCGGAGAAGTGTTTGCGGCTCGCGAGCACCTACAGGCGAACGGGGTGCCGATCCATTTCGAGGGCCGGCGACGGGCTGGATGCCAGGTTGCCGTGGAGTTCACGGACCCCGACGGCAACAACGTGGAGATCTATTGGGGACTGGATCAGATCGGGACGAACGGCATCGCCCGGCCCGCAAACGAATGGCGCCCCGCCTCCAGCCTCGAGGAGGCCTTGGCGAATCCTGTCCCGGGTCAATCCATTCTGCGAGCCGCAAACAGCGAACTGAGAGCGTAGGGGGTAGCGACCATGCCTGAGTCACGGAACGCAGCGGCCCGCGTTGATGGAGCCGCGACGCTCGAAGACATCACGGCGGTGCTCGACCAGCCCGAGTACCGGATCGAGGGTCCGCTCAAGGTTTCGGGCCGCGCCCGCTATACGGCGGACATCCAGCTACCAGGCATGCTCTACGCCAAATTTCTCAAGAGCCCACACGCCCATGCGCTGATCCGCTCTGCCGATACCTCCGCCGCTAAGCGGCTACCTGGTGTCCACGCCGTGCTCACGGGAGCAGACATCGGACCCAGACGCGCCGGCAAGGTCCTCTGGGACTGGCCCGCGCTGGCATACGAGCGGGTTCGCTACGTTGGGGAGCGAGTCGCGGCGGTCGCCGCAGAGACTCCCGAGATCGCCGAGGCTGCGCTGGCGCTGATCGAGGTCGAGTACGAAGAATTGCCCGCGGTTTTCGACGGCGAGGCGGCCCTCGCAGAGGGCGCGCCGATCCTTCACCCCGAAGCGGCCGAGTACCACTACGAGCCCGGGAAGAGGCCACCCGTCCCGCACCCGAACCTCCAGGGATACCGCCTGATGCAGAAGGACGACGCGGACCTCGATCGCTTCTTCGCCACAGCCGACTACGTCGTTGAGGACGTCTACGAGATGGCGCGGCAGCACCAGGGGTTCATCGAGCCGCGGGCATGCGTCGTTGCCATCGAGCCGGACGGGACCGTGCGCGTCTACTCGACGAACAAGTCCCCCTTCGGGCTTCGCCATCAGCTCTCGAAGGTGACCGGAGTGCCGCAGGAGCAGATCGTCGTCGACGCCATGTTCATCGGTGGCGACTTTGGCGGCAAGGGGCATTCCATCGAAGAGTTTCCATGCTACTACCTGGCGAAAGCCGCGGGGCGTCCCGTCAAGTGCGTGATGAGCTACGCTGACGAGCTCGGCACAGGTGCGCCGCGCCATGGGGCGAAAGCCTACCTGCGAACCGCTCTGTCCAAGGATGGGCGCATCATCGCACACGACTCCAAGGTCTACTACTCGGACGGCGCCTACGCGGGCGCCAGGCCGCTCCCAGGCCCGATTCTGGACGGTTGGAGCGCGATGGAGGTCTATGCCGTGCCGCACGCGCGCATGGAGACCTTCATGCCCTACACCAACACGGTGCCGGGCGGGCAGATGCGCGCTCCGGGAGCGGCCCACACCGGCTATATGGGCGAGTGCCACGTCGACCACATCGCGCGGGAGATCGGCATGGACCCGCTGGAGTTCCGCATCTTGAACGCCGTCCGCGAGGGACACACTGGGCCGACGGGAGAGCGCGCGAACAACCCGAAGGCCGTCGAGGTCTTGGAGGCGCTCCGAGCTGAGACGGATTGGGGCAAGCCGTTGCCGCCGAACCACGGCCGCGGGCTTTCGTTGCGCTCTCGCGACGTTGGCGCCGGCAAGGCGGAGATCCTGTTTCGCTTGGCCCCCGGCGGCGTGATCGAGGCAATCCACAGCGCCGTGGACCAGGGCGGCGGCACGTCCACCCTGGTCCGGCGCATCAGCGCGGCCGTCCTCTCGGTCTCACAGGAACGCATCCTGGCGCGGTTCGGCACGACGGCTGAGGCACCGGAGAACGGCGGACCGGGCGGGAGCCGCCTTACTCGTGTGCTCGGGAAAGCCACCATCTCCGGGGCGAGCGACCTCAAGCACAAGCTGGAGGATCTGGCAGCGGAGGTCATGGGCTGGCCGGCCGCCGACGTGCGGCTTCAGGGCGACCGCTTCGTCGTGGGCGACGGGACGGGTGAGACTGCCGCCTTCGAGGATGTCTCGGACCGTATCCTGCGCGGGGCGCCGGTCGAGGGCTATGGATCCTACGACAGCGCCGAGCACCGCGAGGAGGACGAGGGGCTCGCCAACTACGTCGCTTACATGATCGAGGTCGAGGTTGACCCAGATACTGGCCACGTCCGCCCAGTGGAGGCCGTGGAGGTGGTCGACGTCGGGACGATCATCAACCCGATTGCGCACTCAGGCCAGTTGGAAGGCGGATTCGTCTTCGGCCTCGGGAACGCGATGATGGAGGAGCTCGAGTTCACCGATGGAGCGGTCAGCACCCTGAATTTCGGCGAGTACAAGCTGCCGACGCAGATGGACGTGCCACCCTTGCGAACGGTCTTACTGCCGATCGCGCATGGCCCCGGCCCCTTTGGGGCCAAGGCGGCGGGGGAGCTGACCAACAACGCGGTTGCACCGGCGGTGGCGAATGCGGTGGAAGACGCGGTGGGGGTACGGATCCGGACGATGCCGGTCACGGCGGAGCGCGTCCACGCCGCGCTCCAAGCTCGGCGCGCCGATCCGCTGCCCCATCGAGGTACGGATCCTTCGCTCCACTTAGAATGACGGAGTGCAGCGAGCTATGGTAGCAATTTGCTACCATCCCGAATCAGCGTCCGCCCTCGGGCGGTCCCGCCTCGCACGCACCCTGATTCTCATGTTGTAAGGGGACGACTGTGCCACCAACGAAGGATGAGTTTCGCCAGGTCATGGGCCATTTCGCGACCGGTGTGACGATCGTCACAACGAAGAACGGGAACGAGGTCCGTGGGATGACCGCGAATTCGGTAGCTTCCGTATCCCTGGAGCCTCTGTCGGTCTTGGTCTGTGTGAACCGGGAGGCCATCACCTACGGCATCCTGGACGCAGGGCAGGTCTTCTGCGTCAACGTTCTCGCCGAGAACCAGGAAGCACTATCGCGGGCGTGTGCGCGACCGGATACACCCGAGGCTGCTCTGCAAGGGGTTCCCTACCGCCTCGGACAGTCCGGGGCGCCGATTCTCGAGGGCGCGCTCGCCTACCTGGACTGTCGTGTGGTGTCGTCGATGGACTTCGGCACGCATCGGATCTACGTCGGAGAGGCGGTCGACGTGTCCTCCAGCGAGGGGCGACCGCTGCTGTTCTATCGCGGGAAGTACATGCAGGTTCCGGACGGACTTCCGGCCTAACCCATCTTCCGCAGTGTGGTGTAATTTACGCACGGATTTTGGAAGATTGGCCGCTCATGATGTTCGAGGAGGCCACCGGCACGAAGGGTGTGTCCGACACGCTGCCCGTTCAAGACGTGGCCGAGCTCGTCGAACAGTCCCTCAAGCCGAACCAGTCTGAGCCGACCGCCGGAAGCTAGCGAGCCCGCTTATCCACGAACGGAGAC
>Ga0080064_1002486_pt1 | contig 31147 bp, 22 predicted proteins | sample Subgrocontami54m_FD_69260 | JGI IMG/M metagenome (GOLD analysis project Ga0080064, IMG submission 69260) | Subsurface groundwater microbial communities from S. Glens Falls, New York, USA - GMW46 contaminated, 5.4 m (SPADES assembly) (version 2) ...
GGTGCCGGTTTCCGCCCGCCAGATTGGCCCGTTGTGCCGGTACGTGAGCATCGGCATGTACTTGAGCCGCGTGTGATGCCGCGACTGCGACGCGGTCTGAATCTGGCCGCGGCCGACGTCGCCGTGGGTGAAGGTCGGCGAGAAGCTGCCGGGGCTGATGCGCTGGACGGAGAAGGTGACGTTGCGCTGGTTGAGCGGCGAGTCGTACTGCGCCCAATCGAGCGCGAACGACATCCGGTCGTACGGCGAAAACTTGTAGTCGATCGTCGCGCCGAGCGAGCGGCGCTGGGTGTGCTTGCCGCCATCCTCGACCACGTAGCTGCTGAGGTACGGCTTGTCCGGCGTCGTGTCCGGGAACTGTGTCGCCGCCGTCGTGGCGGTGAGCCCATTGCTGGCGGTGCCGGCGCCGATCCAGGTGTTGGCGCTGCGCTCCTCCTCGGTGTACTGCTTGGTGTCCGCACCGGTGAGGGTGAAGCCGAAGTGATCGTTCACCGGGTTGAGGTAGGAGAAGTCGAAACCGGGGTGGACCTTGCGGGTGCGCACCCAGCGGGGGCCGGGGGTCTTGCTGAACATGTGCCGGTCGTTGTCGCGCATCATGAAGAACGCGTCGTAGCTGAAGCGGGGCCGCGCGTAGTCGAACGCGCTGCGCGGAACCATGTTCACCGAGCCGGCGAGCGCCGAACCGGGCGATTCGGGCGTGGGCGAATGGATCACCTCGATCCGGCCCGTGTTGTTCATCGAGATGGTATGGAAATCGACGCTGCGGCCCGTGCCGCCGCCGGATACGGTCGAGAGGTCGAACCCGCCTACGGTGATCGGCACGTAGTCGGGCGGCACGCCACCCATCGAGATCGACTGCGCCGCGCCGCCGATGAACGTCAGCGTGATCCCGGGCATGAACTTCAGGAAATCGCCGACGTTGTTCTCGAGCACCGCGCCGAATTCGTCGCTGGCGACGACATTGACCATGTTCGAGGCGAACCGCTGTTCGTTGATCGCGATCGCCGCGCCCTCCATCTGCCGCGAGGTGGTGACGACGAACTCGGACAGCTTCACCACGTTGCTGCCGAGGTTGAAGTCGTGGCGCACCGTGGCGCCGGGCGCGACGTTGACCGTTTCCGTCTGAAGGTCGGAGCCGGTGAAGAACACGCGCACCGTGACCGCACCGGCCGGCACATTCGAGAGCCGATACTGGCCGCCCTGGTCGGTGAGCGTTTCGATCGCCGTGCCCTCGGCCGACACGCGCGCCTTGGCGACGTAGTCGCCGGTGCGGGCGTTCGTCACGCGGCCCTCGATCGTGCCGACCGGGCCGGTTTGCCCGAACGACACGGCGGTCAGGAATACACCGGCCGCCAGCGAGTGGAGGAAAAGAGTGAATGATTTCGCATTCATAGGTGAAGAAAGAGCGTGGTCACGGAGACGTGAGCTTAGCTTTGAGAAGTTTCGCGTAGCAAGCACGCGGACAACGAACGTTCCCGCCGCGCCTGATGTAGGGCGGGGTCTCCCGACCCCGCCGCTGAATCAGGTCCGAACCGCATTTTCGGCGGGGTCGGGTGACCCCGCCCTACAAATGGTTTTCCGCCGCTGCCGCCCTCACACCGTGCCACGCCGCGCTTCGAGCGCGCGGCGGGTCGCCTCGGCGCGCTCGCGCGTGATGGGATAAAACACCGCGACGACAATGGCCACGAGCGCCGTCAGCGAGGTCGCGCCCGCCAGCAATCCGCGCATCCACAAAAAAGTTTCGGGCGACTGCCGGCCACCCAGCTTCGAGTCGAACCCGACGAGGTCGAGCGACACGAAGGTGCCCAGGTACGCGATGGCCACGCCCGTTTTCTGAATCCACATGAAGACCGCACCGAACATCCCTTCGCGACGCTGGCCATGCTCCAGCTCATCCTCGTCGCACACGTCGGCCATCATCGACGGCAGCACCATGGTGATCGCCACGAGAATCGGGCCGGACAGCAGCGGATCGATCAGCAGCCACCAGCCAATGCCGGGAGTGTAGAGAAACCACTTCCCCACTCCCGCGACGACGACCAGCGTGTAAATCGCAATCATCGTCGCCTTCTTGCCGTAACGCCGCGACATCCACGCCAGCAGCGGAATCGAGGCGAAGCCCACCAGCGCATACGCGGTCGAGTTGATGCTCTTCCACAGGCTGCCCTCGGCGATGTCCCCACCGAACATGTAGTAGACGAGCAGGTAGTAATCCATGCTGCTGCCGAACATGTTCGCGACGAGCTTGAGTCCGGTCAGCAGCATCAAGATGACAACCGCCTTGCTGCCGAGGGCGGCGCGGAGCGCCGGCCAGAAGGCGACGCGCGGCTGCGCCGCGGCGCGCCGGAAATAGCGCTCGCGGCCGTAGAGGGCGGGAATGATGCCGATGAAGCCGAGCACGACGATGCCGACGACCCAGTTGATCACCTTCACCCCAATCAGCGGCGTCGCGAAAATCGCGAGTTGCGTCGCGGGAATCACCCATTGGTAGAAGACCTCGCCGAACTTGTACCAAAACGACGTGTGCCCCATCACCCGGGTCCGCTCGTCGTAATCGGGCGACATCTCGTAGGTCAGACTCTGATACGGCACGGAGTAGACGGCGTAGCACGTGTAGAAGACCAGGGTCGTCCCGAGCAGCCAGCCGAGCTTGCCTCGCTCGCTCCACTCCGGCGACACCATCCAAATCGCGCCGTAGGCGAGCGCCATGGTGATGGCGCCGACGGCGATGAACGGCCGGCGACGGCCCCAGCGCGTGCGGGCGTTGTCGGACCAGTTGCCCATCAGCGGATCGATGAACGCATCCCACAGTCGCGGCGCGGCGAGCACGACGCCGAGCCATGTCGGGTTGACGCCGAGCATCATCTGGTAGACGGGGGCCGCCATCGCCTTGACCGAAAGCTGCCCGAACATGATGGGCAGCCCGCCCGTGCCGACCGCGACCATTTCGCCGAAGCGTAGTTTCGCGGGCGCGGCGGGAGCAGGGGGTGGGTCAGCTCGCGGCTGAGACATCGAGTCGACTATCGCGACGCGCGCGATCGCGACAAGCCGCGACTGACGCGAGTCGACCGTATCCGGTGGGGCTGGCTCTCCGAGCCGGCCTGGGTTCCAGCGCCCGAAAGTTCCAAACCCGGGCCGGCTCGGAGAGCCGGCCCCACCCTCACTCCGGCGCCGACAAATCGATCGCCACGCCTTCGGCGCGCATCCGCTGCAGCTTGTAGGTGAGGGCGCGGCGGCTGATCGCGAGTTCCTTCGCCGTCTCGGTCCGGTTGTAATTATTCTTCCGCAGCGCCTTCAGGATCGCTTCGCGCTCGATTTCCTCCAGCCGGTGCACATCGCCCTCCCCCGCGGCGGGTAAAGCCTCTTTCGTCGCGGCGAGCACGCGCGCCGGCACGTGCTCGGGCAGCACGATTTCGCCGCGGGAAAGCAGCGCGGCGCGCTCCATCGCGTTGCGCAGCTCGCGCACGTTGCCGGGCCAGTGGTAGCGGGTCAGCGCCGTGGTCACCGTGGCGGAGAACCGCGGCTTCTGCCGCGAGAACAGCCCGATGAAATGCGTGGCCAGCGGCAGGATGTCCTCGCGCCGTTCGCGCAGCGGCGGCACGTGAATTTCCATCACGTTCAGCCGGTAGAACAAATCCTCGCGAAACCGGCCGGCGGCGATTTGCGCCTCCAGGTCACCGCTCGTCGCGGCGAGCACGCGCGCCTCCGTCCGCAGGTCGGTCGCCGCGCCGACGCGCCGGAATACGCCGTCGTTGATGATGCGGAGCAGCGCCGCCTGCAGCGGCAACGGCACCTCGCCAATCTCGTCGAGAAAGATCGTGCCGCGGCTGGCCTCCTCGAACCGCCCCACCCGACGCTGCGCCGCGCCGGGCAGCGCGCCCTTCTCATGGCCGAAGAGCTCGCTCTCGAGCACGTTCTCGGCCACGCCGGCACAGTTGACCTTCACCAAGGGCTGGGTGGCGCGCTTGCTCCACGCGTGGATGACATCAGCCACCACTTCCTTGCCAACGCCGTTCTCGCCGGTGATCAGCACGCGCGTCTCCGACGGCGCGATCACCGCCGCATCGCGAAACACCGCCTGCATCAGCGGGCTCTGCACCACGACGCCACCCGGCAGCTTGGGCTCGCCCGCCGCCGGCGTGGACGGCGTGCCCGCCGGATCGAGCACGAGCCGCACCGTCGTGATCAGCTCGTCCAGATCGATCGGCTTGGCCAGGTAGTTGACCGCGCCATCGCGCATCGCCGTCACCGCGCTGCGGATGTCGGCAAACGCCGTCACGAGCAGCACGGGCAGCGCCAGATGCTTCTGGCGCACGCGGCGCAGCGTCTCCAAACCGGACATACCGGGCATCCGGACGTCGCTGATCATCATCGCGAACGGCTCCTCCGAGAGCAGCTGCAGCGCCGCCTCGCCGGACGCGGCGGACTGCGTCTGGTAGCCGTGGCCGCGCAAAAAGGTTTCGAGCAAGCTGCGTTGCCCGTGATCGTCGTCGACGATGAGGATGCGCGGCGGCTTCACGCCCCGACGCTGGGTGCGGCCCCGGCAATTTTCAAGTGGCTGATGCGAAACACGGCGCCGCGCGGCTCGTTCACCTCGCACGCGATGCTCCAGCCGTGCGCGGAAACAATTTGCTGCACGATCGCGAGGCCGAGCCCGGCCCCTTCCGGTCGCATCGTCACGTACGGCTTGAAGATCGCCGTGCGCTGATCCGGCGGCACGCCCGGACCGTCGTCGCGGATCTCGAGCGCGGCCTCCCGGCCGTCGGTCACGCTCCAGGCCACCGCAATCGTGCCCTCGGCCGCGACCGCCTGCACTGCGTTGAGCAGCAGGTTGAACAGCGCCTGCCGGAACAGCGGCTCATCGGCCAGCACGGTGAGCGGTGTCATGGGTTGCTGGATGCGCAGGTGTTTCTCCTCGATGTCGGGCTGCAGGGTGCGCGCGACGTCCGCCAGGAGCGCGGCCACCTCGACCGGCGCGGGGTGCGCCTCGCGCGGCTTGGAGTAATTGATGAATTCGTTGAGCTGCACCGTCACGCGGTCGGCTTCCTCGAGGATGCCGGCGGCGTGCTCCTTCAGTTTCGGCGAGTGGCCGGCCTCCATCGCAATCATCTGCGCCAGCCCGCGAATCAGGTTGAGCGGGTTGCGCGTCTCGTGGGCGAGCCCCGCCGCCGCGAAGTTCATCTCGGAGAGGTGCGCGTTCGCCTCGCCGGCCTTCACCAGCCGGATCTGCAGCTCGGCGTTGCGGGTGAAATTACGCCACGCAAATCCGGAGATCAGCGCGCCCCCGCAGGCCAGGAGGCTGACCAACGAGCGCAGCAGCAAATCCGCCCGCACCTTGCGCTTCATGCCGTCGGTCGAGAGCGAAATCACCAAGCTGTGCACGCCCTGCTTCTGGATGACCGCGTTGTACTCTTCCTTGCTCATCCAGGCGGGCCGGCCGTAGGGCGTGCGCGGCGAAGGTGGACCCGCCGCCGGCGCCGCCTCCGCGTTGCTCGACCCCGCGGGCGGCGGCGTGACACCGGCCGATTCCGAATTCGTCCGGCGGCTCGGCGGCGGCCGAAAGGCCCGCGACATGCGCTCGTCGGTCACGACGATGGCGGGCGGCTGCGCATGGTCCTCGCCCGCCGCCGACCCGAGGTCCATCAAGTTCATCAGCGTCAGCTCGTGCTCCCGCCAATACACGCCACGGGCGCGCAGCATTTCCGGCGTGAGGTCGATCCGCGGGCCGCCGCTGGCAATCGTTTCACCGGTCGCGCCGAGAATCGCAATCGACTCGGCTTCGGCCGGCCGGATGAGATCCTGCAGCGCCGACTCGACGCGATCCTTCGAAATCACGATGCCCCAGCGGCGATTCGAACGCACGACGACGCCGAGCGTCGACGTGATGTCGCGACCGCGATCGATCAGCGCCTGCGCGGCGTCGCGCTCGAAGCGGCGGTGCTCCTGCCACTGCCACACACACACGCCGACCGCGAACACGGCCAGCGCGATGTAAACGCCGAGGCTGCCTTTACCGCCGGGCCAACGCATAAAAGTGACAGAAAACAACCGAGGACATGGTGCAACTGTAGGGCGGGGTCTCCCGACCCCGCCGGCGCTTCACCTGTCCTGCGGCGGGGTCAGGTGACCCCGCCCTACAACGTCATTCACCTTGGTTGACACGCGCGCACCTCCTATTTCGGCGGCGGGAGATACCGATCCATGTCTTCCTTCTGGAACGTCTTCGGCGCCAGATCGAGTTTCTCGCGTTCGACTTTCGCCAGATTGCCGAGGTCTCTCGGATTCTGCACGACGTGCGGCGTAAGAAAGATCAGCAGCTCCGTCTTCACGTCGTTCTTCGTGGTGCGCTTGAACGCCTGGCCGATAATCGGGATATCGCCCAGCAAGGGCACCTTCTTCTCGCTGTTTTCGGTCTGGGTGGAGATCAGTCCGCCGATCACGATGGTCTGATCGCTCGGCGTGACGACGACGGTGTCGGCGACGCGCTGATCGATCAGCGGAATATTGACGCCGTTGCCGATCGGCACCGTCGTCGCACTGAGGGACGAGATTTCCGGCGACACGATCATTTCGACCATGCCGTCCTGCGTGATGAACGGCGTCACGCGCAGGATGATGCCGACATCCTCGTAAACGTAGCTGTTCAGCGTCGAGTTCGTCTGGTCGCTGACGCGCGTGTTGGTGATCACCGGAATCCGCTGGCCGACCTGGATGTACGCGGGCTGGCTGCTGCGGGTGAGAATCGACGGGCGCGAAAGGATTTCCGTCTTCGCCACGGTGCTCAGGGCGTGAATTGTCGCGTTCACATCGCGGCCGAAAAGCTGGTAGAACGCGCCGAACGAGGTCGAATCCCGGAACTGGTCCTGCACGCCGAAGCGAGTCGTCGCAGTGGTCGCCGGATTCGTTTTCACCGCGAGGTGCCCGTTCCAGGTCGCCTCGGCGCCGAGGTCGAGATCCTTGTCGTGCGAGACCTGGACGAAGACGACGTTGATCAGCACCTGTGGCTTGGGCTTGTCCAGGTTGGCGAGGACGGCCTTGATGTTTTCGTTGGTCTCATCGTCGGTCACGACGATCAGCCGCCGGCTGTCGAGATCGCTGGTGATCGTCGCATCGCCGATCTGCGTGGAATTCGGATACTGCCGGTTGCCGCTGGCGCCGCCACCGCCGCTGCCGCCGCCGGCGGTCGAGCCACGGCCCGGCGCCGGCGTGGAGCGCGCCGGCGTGGAGCGCGTGGGCGTCGTCGTACGTCCGCGCGTTTGGGCGGCGGCATCGGCGAGGCAAAGGAGCGCGCAGGCCGCCGCGAGCAGCGGCCGCGCGTGCGTTCGAAAGAGTTGGAACGTCATGAGGGATGGTTCAGTTTAAGGGGTTCGGACGGATTAGCGCAGGTTGCTGGTGCCGAAGGACGGAGCGCTCGAGTTGATTTGCGTGTTGCTTTGCGCGCGCTGCGCGAGCGGGTCGGATTGCGTCGAACTGGTCGACCGCTGGTTGCTGCTCGGGAAGAGATTGCGCAGCACCGTCTCGACCTGCTTCACGTCGGCGTTCTCCATCGTGTAGACGAACACCTTCTGTTTCTTGGACGAGCTCGCATCGAGCTGCTCGACGATCTCCGCGATGTCGCCCATCGCGTCTTTCGCGGCCGTCACGATCACGGACGAGGTGCGCGGATCGGGCACCGCCACGACCGGCGTGGCGCGGCTCGCCGCGGTGTTGCCGCCCCGGCCACTGCTGGTCCGGCCGCTGCCGCCCGGTCCGCCGCCGCCGGGGATGCCGCGCGCGGCGGCGAGCGCCGCGAGGCCCGGCGGCAGTCCGCCACCGCCAAAACCGCCGGTGAACCCGGTGGTGCCTCCGCGCGAGGTCGTCGGGCTGTAGAGATTCGTCAACAGCTGCGCCATCTCCACCGGGTCGGCGTTGCTCAGCTTGAACACGCGCATGGTCGAAACCGTGTCGGCCGAAGTATCGAGGGCGTTCACCAGTTCCACGATGTGCCGGATGTTCGTGTTGGTGTCCGTCACGAGGAGCGAGTTGCTGTCCTGGTTCGCCGTCAGCGTGGCGGAACCGGGCAGCAACGTCGCGAGGTCGCGGGAGGCCTGCATCGCATCGATCCGGCGCAACGGGATGATCTGCATGACCATCTCGGCGTTGTCCGGGATTTCGTGCGGATCGTTGCCGGTGCGAATCGGGATGTTCCTCTTCTTGGCCTCTTCCTTCGAGCTGACGATGAGGTTGCGGCCCTTCACCGTGGCGGTGTAGCCGTTCTTGTTCAGCGCGAAATTCAGCAGCTGCACGGCTTCGTCGCGCGAGACCGGCTGCGAGCTCCACATGTCGACGGAGCCGCGGATCGGCGTGTCGAGCACGATGACGAAGCCCGCGGCCTCGCTCATGTAATTCAACACGGTCTCGAGCGGCGCGCCGCGAAAGTTGAAGCGGAGGGTACCGGGGCGCGCATTCGCCGCAGGAGTGTCCGCGGCGGGGGGCGTGGCGGCATCCTGGGCGCGCGCGCCAGCGGCGAGCAGCGCGAAAGTCAGCCAGAACGTCGGTTGGGCGAAGGTCGTTTTCATTGCGTCAGTTCTTCAATTGTTTCTGTCGTTGTTCCATCATGCGTTTCACGACGTCGGAGGCGTCGGCGGGGATCGGCGGGGGTTCAGCGGGTTCGGGGGGCCGGCCGCCGGCGGTCGCCGCCGCTCCCGTGGCGTCGCGCGGGGGTTCCGCCGCCGTCACACTCCAGTCGCCGCCTTCGGGGCGGCGCAACTGCTGCGCGACGCGCAGCGAAATCGGTTTCCCGTCACGGATCAGTTCGACCTCGTTGGGCGCAATCTTTTGCACCTTGAAGTCGCCCACGCTCTGGCCCTCGCGCAGGGTCTTGCGGAAAGCGGCGTCGGGGCTGTCGAAGAAAGCCACCACCCCCTTGTCGTACTGCATCGTGCCCACGAGGGCAATGGTATCGACGCGCGGCGCCTTCTCCTCGCGATCGCGGGTGCGGCCGACGCGCGTCGGGTTGAAAATATTGCGCTCCACGATCACGCGGAACGAATCGTATTTCGAATCGGCCGGCGTGGTGGGCTCGCGGTATTCGGTGGAGCCGCGGCGACTCGACCGCTCCGGGCGCGAGCGGTCAGGCGACGGCTGCGCCATCGGCGCGGGCGCCGCGCTCACTCTCCGCGCATCGACGGGGCTCGCCAGCTCAACCGCGGCGGCACGTTCGAGCTTCCGCTCGATCTTCTCGGCGCGCTTGCCGATCGGCTTGTCGAAAACCTTGTCGGGATTCTTGTCGGGATTCTTGGCGGCGTACACGGAAGTCACGGCGAGCACCGTCGCCACCGCGAGCGCGAGGATCGCCAGCAACGTGACGCCGCCATTCAACACCCCTGATGGTGGACGGCGACCTCCGGCCGCCGTCGGAACGCGCCCCGAGGTCGCGTTCCACCTTAATCCGATCGCATGAATCAATCGTCTCATTGTCTTCCTTCCAACGGCGTGAGCCGTAATCCGCTCACCAGCAGCCCGAGCGTGAGCTTCTGGCCAAAGTCATCGCGCGAGGTCAGCTCGATCGAATCGATCCGCAGCGCGAGCGGCGATTTTTCCACCTCGTAGAGCAACCGGGTCAGCGTGGCCAGCGACCCGCTCGCGTCGACGCGGCATTCGAGCAGCGAATAGCGGTTGCTGGCGCCGCGTTTCCACTGCGGCTTGATCGAGCCGAGCTGGGCATTGCTCGCGCGGCCCCAGCGGTCGAACGCGGAGATCAAATCCTGCTCGGCCTGGGCGGGGTCCTTCGGCAACGCCTGCTCTTGCATCTCCTTCCAGCGCGCCTGCGTGCTGACCGCGCGCGCGATCACCCCGCGGCCTTCGGTGACGTTTTTTTGCAGCCGGGCGATTTCCGCGCTGCGCGTGCGCCAGGCTTTCGTCAGCGGCGTGAAGATCAGGCTGTCGGCCATCAGCAAGCCTATGCCGGCCAGGACCGCGATGACGAGCAGGCGCTGTCGGTTGGAAGCGTTGATTTTCATGAGCCGGAATTCGCGTTCCAACGGAACGTGAAGGTGAACTGGGCGGGCGTGCCGCGGATTTGCTCGACCTTCAGCCCGTTGATTTCCTTCACCTGCCGCAGCAGGTCGAGCGTGTGGAGGAGCGACCCGTTGTCGCGCGCCGTGCCGGTGATGCTGATGTTGGACACGCCGTGAATCTCGAACGACTTCGCGCTCACCGTGCCGTTGTCCGGGAAGCAGTCGACGACCCGCTTCATGATCGTGAGGTTGCGGTACGAGGTGTCGTACCAGGGGCGAAACTCGCGGATCTTCGCCGTGATGGCGTCGAGGTCCTTCACTTGCGCCGCCATCGCATCCCATTCGTTGCGGAGCGACCAGCGCCGGTATTCCTGCCAGCCGAACCCGGCCAGCACGAGGAGGGCGGCGGCCGCCGCGGCAAAGCCCGCCGTGGCGAGCCGGCGCGAACTGTACTTTGCCATCATCAGCGCCCACCGACTCGGCCGGGGCGGCATGAACTCGAGCTTCGTCGGGCCTTCGCGCAGATGGCGGAGGGCGACCGCCTCGACAATCTCCTCCGCGACCGGCACCCGTGAGCCGGCCGGCCGCTCGATCGTCAGGCCCGACTCGCGCGCCCAGGCGCCGAGACTTTCCTCGAGCTGACGGGCAATGCCTTCGTCGCCGAGCAGCGCCAGATGGCGGACCTCGCTCCGGAGATCGGCCGCGACCTGCTCGAAGGAAATCCGCAACTCGCGCGCGAGCGCCGCGCCGTTGATCACGTTTTCCCCGGCCTCCGAGGCGATGGTCGCCTCGAAGGTCCGAAACCCCGCGATGCCGCCGCCGGCGGCGATCAGGAGCGTCGCGCCCTTTGGCTCCAGCACGAGCGTGATCCGCCCCTGGCCCGCGGGCGGAATCGCGTTGGGCAGGGCATCGAGGCCCAGCGTGAAGCTGACCGGCTTGAGGCCGGCGCTCTTCAATACCGCGGTCAGCCGCGCCAGCTGGTCCTGGCGAATCGCCAGCTGGGTGATGGAGATGCCCTCGGTCGAGCGCGGCGAGGAACGGGCAATCTGCAGCTCGTCCGGATCGCACGGGAAACTCTTCTCCGCCTCGATTTCGAGCAGGCTCGTGAGATCCTCCGCGGCGAGCTCGGGCACCCGCGTGTGGTGGCTCATCACCCAGCCGGGGGGCACGGCGACCACGCAATGGCGCTCGCGAATGTGGGCGGCCTCGAGGTGATTCCGGATTTCGGCGCCCACCAGGTCGGCTTCCGGATGCAGGAGGTCGAGCGAGAGCGGCGCCGTGGTGGCGCGGAGCACCGCGAGGGCATTCTTCGCGCGCGCGGCGTGCGCGACGCGGAGTTTGCCATCCGCGACGGACAGGCCGATCACGGAAGGACGGCGGGTTTTGGAAAGCCAGCTCATGTGCGATTGTTTCTCCCTTCCCTGAGCGTCTCCCGCACCTCGGCGCCGAGCGCCCAGCCGTATGCAGTGAGATCCTGGTGAAAGATGATTCGTGGTGTGCCTCGTCTCATGTCGAAAACGGTTTTTTCCCGGCAGTAGCCGCGGCCGGCGGCATTGCCGACCGCCGCGACGTCCACGGAAAATTGATACGACCGATCCGTCAGGTAGCGGCCGGCGCGGATCAGGTTGCTCGCCGGCATCACCTGCGGGAGCCAGGTGAAGGGCACGAGCGTGTCGGGATGCGCGGCACGATACGCCAGGATGGCGGAGGCGTATTCCGGCCCAATCCCCGGGATGCAGCTCAGCACCGTCTCGCTCGCCGTGTTCACGTTGATCAGACCCGACACCGTGCTGCCGTTGCTCGTCGTGATTTCGTCGCGGATCCGCGCGAATTCCTCCGGGGTAATCCGCCCGCGCACCATGTATTCCAGGAGGCTGTTGATCTCGCCCGTGCCGGCCGCGGCGGTGATTTGCTGCGCCCGCTGGGCGCTCAGCAGCTGGCGGAGCCGGCCGGTGCCGAACTGCTGGCGCGCCTGGTTCGTCTGAATATTGGTGCGGCGGCCGCCGCGCGCGGTGGTGTTCGGCTCGCGCGTGTAGACCGTGAGATACTCGAGAATGCCCGGCTGGATCAGCCCGTCGCCATTGTCGAGCGGCGCCGATTGCTCGTTGTCGTTCTCGTTGTCGTCGAGCGCGCCGTTGCGATTGATGTCTTCGCCGAAGAGGATGTCGAGGGTCGCGCCGTAAACCAGCCGGAGCTCGTCGACCGTCTCGAACACGCCCGCCTTGTTCACCCGCGGCGGATCGAGCCGCGCGTACAGATTGTCGTTGTCGCTGCCGCTCCCCGAGCGGCTGCGCGTGCGCCACTGCAGGATCGCATCGGCCAGTTCCGGCGTCATGCCCGGCAGCGCCTCCAGCATCGAACGCGGTGCGGTGTTCACGTTGATCTTCGAGGCCTCGTCGATCAGGCCGAAGAACGGCTCGGTCGACGGCGTCTGATCGGGGTCGCGGCCGATGAACCAGAAGGTCGCGTCCCCCACCGGCAGTTCCTGCGCCTTGTAGTCCTCGCGGTTCGGCACCTTCCCGGCCGTCGCAAACTGGCTCAGGATGTACCCGGCGTACCGCGTGCCCCCGTCCACCGCCGCCCGGGCGGCAATCTCGGCGGCACGATTGTCCGCCGCCCGCAGCTCCGAACTCATCGCGCTGGCAAAATACACCGTCAGCGCCACCAGCCCGAGGCAGACCCAGATGACGATGATCAGGACGGAGCCGCGGTTAACCCTGTGGGGCGGGGTCACCCGACCCCGCCGGGCCGCAGCCTCGGCGATCTGCGGCGGGGTCAGGCGACCCCGCCCTGCGTTAAGGACGGCGATGTTCATGGCGTCGCCGCGGCCTCCGCGTCCTCCTGCTCGCTCGTCGTGGTCCGCACGAAGACCGGCACGACAAGGTCGATCGGGCCCGGCGCGGTCTGGCTCGCCGGCGGCGGCATCATCGTGAGGCTGAACTTCAGCGCGCGGGGCAGGGTCGACGTTGCGGTCGAATCCCACGTATCCATCCAGCTCGTACCGTCGAAATAGCTGACCGTAACCGCAGCCACGCCTTCGAGCAGCAGCTGGTCTTCGCCCTGGTCGTTTTCCTGCACGGGGAGCAGGTTGCGCGTGACCACCCGCAGGAGCTGCTTGCTCTCCGCCCCCCCGCCCTCCGCGCCCGTCGGCGTGGCGAGGTAATAGGCGACGCGCTGCACCTCCGAAAACGGATTGTACGCGTCGATTCGCCCCGAGCTGGTGTACAAATCGGGGCACACCCGTTCGCCGTACGACTCCGTGCTGACGGAGGAGAAGTTTTCCGTCTGAAACTGCCCGGCCAGCGTGACGGTCGTAGCGGGCGCGCCACCGGCCGGCACCGGAGGCGGCAGCATCAACCCCGCGAAATCGCGCCGCACGATCGCCAGCGCGCGTTGCAGCGCCAGATCCTGGTCGATCCGCTCGTGCGTCGTGTTGTGCAGCCGCAACGCCCCGAAGAAGGTCGTCTGAATCACCAGCAGGACGATCGCGCCGACGGCCGTCGCGATCAGCAATTCGAGCAGGGTGAAGCCGCCAGCCGCGCGGCGGCACGGGCAGCCTGCCCGGGTCGGCGCGGTCAGGTTGACCGCGCTACGTCTGCCGTGCCTGTGCCCCGAGGCCGTCATCGCGCGGGCGTGCTCGCGCCGGTGGTGGCCAGCGCATCGAGATCCGACGCCGACGGCGGCACGAGCGTGCTCAGGTTCATCATGTACTCGTTGCCCTGCACGACGAACGTGACCGTCACCGTCAGGTGCATCATCGGATCCTCCGGCCAGGTCTCGTTTCGCACCGTCCACGGGTAGGTGGTGTCGCCGTCCGTGGCCGATCCGCTGGAGGAGGCGCGATCGGTTTCGCCCTCGACAATCAATTCGTTGAGCACCCGCTCGGCCACGCGCATCGCGGCGGCCTTGCGCTGCCCCAGGATGCCGGCCCGCGTCGCCACGCTCATGCCTTCCATCGCAACCGGGATGACGATCGCCATCATCAACAGCGCGGCGAGGATCTCGACGAGGGTGAAGCCCTGCGCGGCCGAACGCGCCTGCACGCGGCGGGCGAAGCGACCGCGGCCAAGGCTGCGACCGACCCTCGCGCCGTTCCGCCTAGGGACATGCGTGGCGCGCTCAGTTTGCATGGGCGACCGGCCGAATCTCGTACCGCAACCGGTTGGGCGTCGGCGCCAGCTCGAGCGCCGCTTCGTCCCCCTGTCGGATGATGATGCTGGCGACACTGACCTCGTCGATGAAGCCGTCGGGCGTGAACCGAATGGCTGGCCGGTTTTCCGGCAGACCCAGCATCTCGTCCTCGGGCTCGTTCTCCATCCGCTCGGGCAGCGTGGTGGTGCTCGGCGTCTCGAAAGTGAGCGACGGTTCCGCCGTGTAGTCGACCGCGCGGTCGTCCCCGATGGTGTAGCCGGCCTGGATTTCCAACCCGTAGGTGGAGTTGCTCGGATCGATCCAGAACACGACCGGCACGCCTTCGGCGATGGCACGGCTCTGGCCGTAGTTGATCAGCGAAAGCATCCGCCGCGCCTCCTGGTTCAAGGCGCGCCCGCGGAAGAACGACGACATCCGCGGCGCGACCAGCGAGGCGATGATCAACAGGAGCACCATCACCACGATCAGCTCCACCAGCGTGAAGGCCTGGCGACAGGCTCCGGCGATGCCGCGGCGATCAGTCATGGGCAAACTCCAAATGCCAAACTCCAAACGCCAAACAAATCCCAACGGCCCAGGTTGAGATTACAACCGTGCGCACGGTTTGGCGTTTGACCATTGGCGTTTGGGATTTCACCCGCGTTAGCGGGTGGAAATCCGCGCGTTGACGATGTCGTCATCCGTGCCGGCCTGGCCGTCGGGGCCGGCGGAACGGATGTCGTACCCGGTCGGGTTCACCTTGCCCGGGAACTCGTAGACGTAGGGATGGCCCCACGGATCGACCGGGATGTCGCTCTTCAGGTAGGGCCCGCGCCAGTTCTGCGCATCGGCCGGGGCGACGACCAGCTGGGCCAGCCCGTCCTGGCCGCGCGGATACGAACCGGTGTCGACCTCGAAGGCGTCGAGCGCGGTGCCGAAGGTCGAGATCTGGGTCTGGGCCGCGGTCACGCGCGCCTGCTCGGTGCGGCCGGTGAACTTCGGCAGCACGAGGGCGGCGAGAATGCCGAGAATGACCAGCACGAGCAGCAGCTCGACCAGGGTGAACGCGGCCTGGCGCCGGCGCCGGCGCAGGCGCAGGCAATCTGCCCGGGCCTGCGCGGTCAGGTTGACCGCGCTACGTTGGGCGAATCCGTGCCGTGGAGAACGATGATTTTTCAGTTCTTTCATGGAAAAGGTCATTTGATGTGGTCTTGCAGCGAGAAGATCGGGATCACCATGCCGATGAAGATTGTGCCGATCAGCGTCGCGATGAGGAACAGCATCACGGGTTCGGCCAGCGCGACGGCGGCCTTCAGGTGCCGATCGAGATCGCCCTCCGTCACGTTGGCGATGCGGAGCAGCTCCTGATCGAGTTTGCCGCTTTCCTCGGCCACCGAGATCATCTCGACGATCGCGCCCGGGAACAGCTCGCGATTCTGGGCCAGGCTCTTGCCGAGCGGCTTGCCCTCCTTCACCCGATCGATCGACTCCGACACGGCATCGACCAGAATCTGGTTGCCGATCGAACGGCGCGCGACGTTGAGGGCGTTGATCAGGGGCACGCCGGCGCCGAGCAGCGTGCCGAGCATCCGGCAGAAACGCGCCATGGCGAACTGCGCCAGCAGCGGCCCCACGGTGGGAGCCTTCAGGATCATGCCCTCCCAGGTGCGGCGGCCTTTTTCGGAATTGAACCAGGTGCGCGCGGAAATCCCAATGCCGATCACCGCGGCGGCGATGAACAGCCCGTAGTGCCGCACTCCTTCGCTCACGCCCACGATCATCTGCGTGAGCAGCGGCAGCTCCGCGTTGAAGCCCTGGAACACGAGCTGGAAACGCGGGATGAAGAACACCAGCAGGAAGATCAGCACGCCCATCGCCAGCACCAGCAGGATCGCCGGATACATCAGCGCGGTGACCACCTTGCCCTTGAGTTCCTTCTCCCGCGCCTGGAAGTCGGCGATCTGCGCGAGCACGACGTCGAGGAACCCGCCGGTTTCGCCGGCCTCGACCATCGCGACATACACACGCGGGAACGTCTCCGGCGAGCGGGCCATCGCGTCCGACAGCGACATGCCGTCGATCACGAGGTCGTGGATTTCCTTCCACTTCGTCTTCGCGACCGGCTCGGCGGACTCGCGGTGCAGGATGACCAGCGCGCGGCTGAACGGCACGCCGGCGGCGAGCAGGCTCGACAGCAGCCGGGTGAAATTCTCCAGCATGCGCGGCGTGATCTTGCGGGATCCGCCGAGTTGGAAGCCGCCCAGCGGCGATTTCGCGGCGGCGCTGCCATTCGCGCCCTTTGGCGGCCGCGGGCCCGCGGTGGACTCCGCCAGCCGGATCGGCTTCAGCCCGAGCAATTCGACCTGGCGCATCGCTTCGTGGCGGTTGCTGGCATCGAGACTACCCTCCGCGAGGGCCCCGTCGCGCTGAAGGGCTTTGTAGGCAAACTGCGGCATGGCGAAAATCCTAGCCGGCTACGCGCGCGTTTCGATCGGAGGCGGGTTGCTCGGCGGCCGGCGGATGACTCACCGTCGGTGTGGTCGGGGCAAACTCGTGAACCGTCGCGACGCTCAAGACCTCGTCGATTGTCGTCTCGCCCGCCTGAATCAGTCGCCGGCCGTCCTCGGCCAGTGTCAACATCCCGGCGCGACGCGCCGTTTCGCGGATCAAATCCGTCGAGGCGTTCCTCAAGACCAGATCGCGAATCTCGTTGCTCGTGTCCATCCACTCGAAGATCGCGCGACGGCCAAAGTAGCCGGTCTGCCGGCATTCGCGGCACCCGACGGCGCAGTACACCGTCGTGTCCGCGGGCAGCCCGATCTTCTGCTTGTAGGTGCGCGCCGCCGGCGAGGTGTCGATTTTCTTGCACTGCGGGCAGAGCAACCGCACGAGCCGCTGCGCGAGCACCGCCTCGAGCGATGACGCCACGAGGTACGGCTCGACGCCCATGTCGACCAGCCCCGTCACCGCGCCCGCCGCATCGTTGGTGTGCAGGGTGGAGAACACCAGGTGGCCGGTCAGCGAAGCCTGCACCGCGATCTGCGCGGTTTCCTGGTCGCGAATTTCGCCGATCAGAATGACGTCCGGGTCGTGGCGCAGGATCGAGCGCAGGCCGCGCGCGAAGGTCAGCCCGGCCTTTTCCGAAACCTGGATCTGGTTCACGCCCTTGAGCTGGTACTCGATCGGATCCTCGATTGTGATGATCTTGCGCTCGAAATCGTTGATCTCGTTCAACGCGGTGTAGAGCGTCGAGGTCTTGCCGCTGCCGGTCGGGCCGGTCACCAGCACGATGCCGTGCGGCAGCTCCAGCACGCGCTGCAGACACTGGTACTCGCGCTCGTTCATCCCGAGGTCGCGCGCGGTGCGCAGCTTCGAGTTCTGGCGCAGCAGGCGCATGACCACGGCCTCGCCGTGCAGCATGGGGATGATGGAGACGCGGATGTCGATCTCGGCGTCGTCGATCCGCACCTTGATCCGGCCGTCCTGCGGGAGCCGTTTCTCCGCGATGTTCAGATGGCTGAGGATCTTCACGCGGGCGACGATCGCCGGCTGGAACTTCTTCACCTGCGCCGGCACCGGGATGTCCTGCAGCACGCCGTCGATGCGGTAGCGGATGCGCAGCTCGTCCTCGAACGGCTCGAGATGGATGTCCGACGCCCGCAGTTCGATCGCGTCCTTCAACACCTGGTTGACGAAACGGATGATCGACGCGTCTTCCGCGGCCTCGAGGTCGTTGTCCCCGCCGCCGCCGCCTTCGTCGACGACCTGCAGCGGCGTCTCCTCGTCGAGCGTGTCGATCGTGTCGGCGCCCACGCCCAGCCGCTTCTTCATCTCGCGCTGGATCGCCTCCGACGGCGCGAGCACCGGCCGCAGCCGCAGGCCCGTCAGCGTCTTCAGCCCGTCGAGCGCCTGCGTGGCGAACAGCCGGCTGGTCGCGATCTCGATCTGGTTGTCGACGCGGCGCAGCGGCAGCAACTCGTCGCGCAGCAGGAGCCGCGCGGGAAAAAGCGAGAGGACCTGCTTGTCCGGCTCGAGTTCGTCGAGCTTCGTGAAGCTCACGCCGTACTCCTGCGCCAGCCAGCGCAGCACGCGTTCCTCCGTCAGCGCATCGGCCGTCGGTTGCAGTTTGAGATAGGCGCGAGCATCGGTCTCCGTCAGCTGCCGGCCCGCAATCATGCGGGCCAGCAAATCCGGGAGCGCGCCGTTCGCCGCGGCGGAATGGGCGGTGTCAGGGAGCACGGTAAAATTCAGGGCAGCAAACCGGCGAGAACGGCGATCGCCTCCTGGCGCACACTGAGGACGGCGCGCAACTCTTCCTGCGCCTTGGCGAGCTTGGCTTCGTTGTCTTTCCGCTGCTCGCGCACGCGCTCGAGCCGCGCCTTGATTTCGGCATCCGGCAGCTTGTCGGTCACCGCCGCCTGCAACGCCGCGACATCGGTGCTGTTACCGCTGCGCGTCCGAGTGCTGCCGCCGCGGTCGCCGCCGCCGCCCGGGGGGCCGCCGCGGCCGGCGAACGCGAATCCGCCGCCGGCAGCGCGCCGCAACTCGGACACCTTCAACACGCGCTCGGAAATCACCGTCCACTCTTCGTCGCCCGCCACTTCGAATCGTTCGCGCAAGGCGGTCAGCATGCGCGCCTGCATGTCCTGCGGGTTGAAGTTGCCGCCAGCGTTGTTGTCGCCCCCCCGGCCGCGACGCGGATCCTGCGCCGACAGTGAGGCCGCGGCCGCGCAGCAAAGCGCCGCAAGCACGAGGGAGCAAACGAGGCGAAAACCAGCGCGATGGCCGGTGAGGCTGAAGCCGGGGAATTGCAGACGGGTGAGGTTCATGGCAGCGAGGGGTACAGACGCACTCTGCCTCGATTGGTAACGATGCTTTCCGCCCCCGGCGTACGAGGGAAAATCTGGGCATAGTTTGCGCAAAGGGACGCTCGCGTGAGCAGAATTTGCGCACGGCGGAAAGTGCTGCGCGGCAATGCTCCTCGGGCATTGCCCGGCGCCCACGGTCCCGTGCAACCAATCGAAGCGGAAATCGTCTTGTCGACCGCTTCGGGCCATCCCGGCCCGACCCCTCACCAGAGCTTTAGCTGACCTATGAAACTCCCAAATCGGATCATCATCGCGGCCCTCACCGCCGCCCTCGCGCTGCCCCTCGCAGCTTCCGCCGCCAAGGCTGACCGCCAGAACAAGACGCAGTCCGCCTCCGAGACCTTCGCCACGCTGGACAAGGACAGCGACGGCTTCGTGACCGAGGCCGAATACCTCGCGGTCATGAAGACCTCGATGGGCGAGGAAGCCGCGAAGAAGCGGTTCGCCGAGCTCGACAAGGACAAGAACGGCAAGCTGTCGAAGGAAGAACACGCCGCGGGGGACACCGCCAAGAAAAAGCGCCGCAAAAAGAACCAGTAAGCCAGCGCAAGTTTTCTGCAAAGCAGGGCGGGCTGAAGCCCTCCCTTTTCCATTGGAGGGCCGACCTCCGTGTCGGCGGTTACCTTTGCCTCACTCGCGGGTGGGTTGATCCGCTATTTCTTCACCGCGACGCCGTCTTCCGCCCCACTGTTTCCAGCTCCGCATCCGTCCACGACTTCTGGCGCTCGGCCGTGGCGGCGCGAACCTCCGTCACGGTCGCCGGCTCGACGACCTTCGTCTGGTTGCCGAATTCGCGCCGGACGTAGGTGAGGATCGATGCAATCTGCGCGTCTTCGAGATGTCGCCACGGCGGCATGATCAATCCGCGGCCGGGGTTTTCTTTGCCCTGCAAAACAATCCGCACGAGCGTGTCGTCGCCGCGTTCCAGCCAGCGCGAACCCACCAGCGGCGGAGCAAGCCCTACCCGGCCGTCGCCCGCGTCCTGGTGGCACGGCGCGCAACTGAGCGCGTACGCCATCTTGCCCGCTTCGAATATTTGCAGTGCCCGCTGCTGCGCCGGGTCGGCTGACATCCGCTGCTGGTAGCTGGTGAGCAATGAACCGATGCGCGGATCCTTGTGGCCGCGAATCAGCGCGACGTTCGACGAGCTCAGCGCACCGGGGTTGAAGGACCCGAGGTTCATCCGCTGCAGCATCGCGAGCGCCCAGCCCGGTTTTTCGCTCAGCATCCGCTGGGCGGTGTTCTGCAACCGGGGCGTGAGCGTCGGAAAAATCTCGAAGATCACGTCGGCCGCCGCGGCGTCGTCGAAACCGCCCAGCGCGGCGAGCCGCTTTGCCCGCCGCTGCTCGTTCTTTTCGGTGCGCACGAGATTCGCGATGAACGGCACCGCTTCCGTCGCGCCGGTGGTCGAAACAAGATCGAGGTACTGCTGCAATTCCGCCTCGCCGAGCTTGGCGCGCTGCATCGTCGCGACCGCCTCTTCCCTCGCGCCGGGCTGGCCGAGCCGGGCCGCGAAACTCACCAGCCCGGCGCTGTGCGGCGCCGTGCGCCAGAGCTCCGCCACCACCTCGGTGAGGTTGCGCGGCACCACCTCGACCCGTCCGCCGGTGAGGCCCTTCGCCATGCCGGCGAGCAGCTGCGCAGCCTGCGCCTGGCCGGGTGCGGCTTTCAGCAAACGGCCGCAGAAATCCAAATTGCGCTGCAGGTACTCCGGCGCGCGCTCGATGATCCAGTCGGAGTACACGCCCTGTTTCAGCGTGTAGTGCTTGCGCGGCCCCTGATCCGCGGTGAACCGCATGCCGATTCGCTCCGCCAGGTGGGTCGTGAACAGCTTCGTCTGCCACACCGCGGAATCCTGCACCAGCGCCAGCAATTCCTCGCGGCCGCTCTCCGCCTTGCTCTCGATCGCCCACCAGATCAGCAGCGGCAGGTGCTTGTCCTTCACGTCCTCGTCGTGCGCCAGCAATCCGCGGACGATCGCAAACGCCGGCGCCGCCGGCAGCCGTTTCGCGCTGCCGGCGAGTTGCGCGCGCACCTCGACCGCCGTCTCGGCTCTGGCCAGCGCGACAAGTTCCGCCGCCGTCGCGGCGTCGACCACGTTCCGATCGCCGAACAGCCGCACCGCCCAGCGCCGCACGTGCTCGTTCGGATGCCGCAGCGCCTGCCGCAGCCGCTTGTCGCTGAGTTCGCTCCGGAGGTTCAAGACCCAGAGCGCCTCGAGCGCCGCATCGCCGGGCTGATCGAGCATCGCCAGCAGTTGCGGCGCAATCGGCTCCGGCCGGTCGGCCAGCAGCCGCCGCGCGTTCTCGCGGTATTCGTGGTTCGGATGCGAGAGCAGCGGAATGAGTTCGGCCGTCGCGGTCTGCCGCAGATCCCTCACCGCCGGTCGCGTGAAGTTCTTCGGCACGATCCGGAAGATGCGGCCGTTGGTCTTGTCCCAGTTGTCCTGCGGATTGAGGTGGCTCATCCGCAGGTCCGACCAGTCCGCGATGTAGATCGCGCCGTCCGGGCCCTGCTCGATGTCCACCGGCCGGAACGTCTTGTCCTCGCTCGTGATCAGCGGAAGCGAGTCCACCGTGCGAAAGGTCGACGTGTCCTGGTGCACGGTGCTGGCCTGAATCCGGTTCGTCAGCGCCATGCCGACCACGATCTGCCCGTCGAGCTCCGGCATCGCGTCCGCCTCGTAGCGGATGAACGTCTGCGGGAAACGCGGCGAATAGCCCTCGTGCGCCATGTGCTCGAAGAATCCGAAGATGAACGGATTCATCGCCGCCCCGTGCTTCGGCCAGTTCTTCACATAGGTCGCGCCCTGCTCATAGTGCAGCCCGCGCGTCGCGCCGTTGTTCGTACCCGAAAAGGCGCGGCCGTACTTGTCGAATTCAAAGCTGAACGTGTTGCCGCCGCCCTCGGCGAAGACCTCGAACACTCTCGTGCCCGGATGATACCGCCAGATGCCCTGCCCGAGCAGCTTGATGCCTTGGATTTCCAGCGTCGTCGTGCTGCCCGTCGCGCCGTAAATCCAGCCATCGGGCCCCCAATGCAGGTTGCTCGCGAGCGAGTGCGTGTCCTCGAGGTTGAAGCCGGTCAGGTGCACTTCCGGATCGCCGTCCGGAATGTCGTCGTGGTTGCGGTCCGGATAGAACAACAGGTACGGCGACATCAGCACCCACACGCCATCGTTCGCCGGGAGCACGCTCGTCGCCATGTTCAGCCCGTCGACGAACGTCCTGGCCGTCTCGAATTTTCCGTCGCCGTCCTTGTCCTCGAGGATCGTGATCTTGTCCGCGCCCCGAAAATGCCGCGGCGGCGGCGCCGAGATGCGGTTGAATTCGGCGCGCAGGTACTGGTCGTACGACGTGATCGTGAGCCCCGCGGGAAACGGATACTGGAGATACTGCACGACCCAGAGCCGGCCGCGTTCGTCGAAGCGAATGTCGATGGGCTGCCGAATCACGGGCTCGCTCGCCACCAGTTCCACCGCATAGCCCTCGGCGGGCACCAGCCGCTTCAGCGTCTCGCCGGCAGCGAACGACGGCGCCTGGCCGTTCAGATCCATGCCGCCCGGCTTGAAGTTCTTCACGAACTCCTGGATCTCCGGCGTGAATCGCGGCGGCGACGGCGGCGCGGAGCTCGGCTCGGCGGCCACCGCGCAGCCCAACGTCGCCAGCAGTCCGAATATCCATGTAGGCGGGGTGCCCCCACCCCGCGGCTTGGCTTCGAGGCTCTGCTCCCGCGGGGTGAGGGCACGCCGCCTGCAACCACGCGCCAATATGCCAAATCCCAAACGCCAAATGACCGAATAATCTACAAAGTTTGAATAACAAAGGCGCTGGTTGGTCATTGGAATTGTTTGGCGTTTGGGATTTCCGCCGCCAAAAGCGCCACCTTTCACGCCGGCTGCGTCGCGCTGGTCAACCGGTAATTGCGGCGGTCACATCCGCGCGTTCACGCCGAAGAAGAACTGCGGCCGCATCAGATGCGTCGTCTGCGGCCGGCCGTAGCCGAACTGCGTCTCGCGATCGGGCCGCATGAAGATGTTCACGACGTCGAGGTACACGCTGAACTGCCGGTTGACATTGTAGAGCGTCTTCACGTCCACCGTCGGCCGCGCCGCAAAATACACTGCGCGCGACTCGTTCGCGTTGAAGCTCGAGAGGTACCGGTGCCGGTAGTTGTACGACGCGCGCAGGTTCAGCTTGCTGCGGATGTAGGACACGCCCGCGTTCGCGATGAACGGATTGAAGCCGGCCACGCGCGGATTCGGCGCGAGGGCGATCGCGCTGCCGGCGCCGTAGTTGCCGCGCGCGTTCATCCACGTCGCGTTCGCGAATGCGCCGAGCCCTTTCCAGATCCCCGGCAGGAAGGTCAACTGCTGGTTGTAGCTCACCTCGAGGCCCTTCACCTTCGCATAGCCGCCGTTCCTCTGCGTGGTGAGCAGATAGCCGGTGTAGTCGCCGTCGAATCCATTGTCCTGGCCGGAACCCACCACGTTGCCGCTCGAGGTGTAGATGAACTTGCTGATCTGCTTCTCGAACACGCCGAGCGTGAACAAGCCGGCCGGCTCGAAATAGTACTCGGTGGTGAGGTCGAAGTTCTTCGCCCACTGCGGTTCGAGGCCCGGGTTGCTCGTCGAGATCGTCTGGTTGTCGTAATTCACCGTCGTCCGCGGGATCAGCTGGCCGACGCTCGGGCGGCCGATGTTTTCGGAGTAACTGAAGCGCGCGAGCAGGTTCGGGCGGAACGCGTACTTCAGATGCACGCCGGGGAATACGCTGCGGTAGTCGCCATTGCGGTGCGCACGCCGGCCGAATTCCTCGTTCGCCCGGCGGATGATCTCCCCGTCCGTCAGCGGCGCCGTGCCCCAGGCCGCCCGCCGGGCCTTTTCCTCCGGCGTCACGACCTGCAGCGCGCCCTCGCCTTCCGTCTCCGTTTGCTCGACCCGCACACCGCTCAGCACGTGCAGCCGGCCAAGCTGCATGCCGCCCATGAGGTAGGCCGCCTTGATCTGTTCGGTGAACAGCTGGTGGTTGATGAGCGCCGCCTGCAGATCCGACGCGAGGTTCCGCCGCCAGTACGTCGGATTCGCCGCGATGAAGTGCTCGATGTCGGTCGGCCGGCCGATCGCCTGGAACGCGGGGAACGGCACGCTGCCGTAGCGCGCGAGCTTCGTGTCGGGGAACGGCCGGTTGGCCAGACCGAACTGCGCGAGGTTGTCGTCGTTGCGGCCGCCGTTCGCCGGATTCGGTCCCATCACGCCGTCGGGCCCGAGATACACCGTGTTGTACGGCGTGTTGTCCAGATTGCGGTCCTGCTGCCGCCAGCGCAGCCCGGCCTTCAGGTAACTGGGCACCGGCGCGGTGAAGCTCTTGCGCAGGTTGACTACCGCGCCGGAGTAAGTGTCCCAGCCGACCATCCGCGCGCTGTTGTAGGTGTTGTCGGTGTAGTTCTCGAGCCTGGTCCAGTCCGGACCGGTCGTCTGCCGCACCGAGGCGAACAGCCGGTCGTCGTGAATGATGTCGAAACCGATGTTGCGAATCGTGTAGGTGAACGTGTTGTTGCCCGGGTAGTACGCCTTGGACTTCGAGGTGTACGCGTCGTAATCGAGCTGCCACGTGTGGTAGCGGTGCACGCCGCCGGCGTTCAGGTTCGACGTCGTGCCGAGCTTGTAGGGCGACTGCGAGAAGATCGCGAGCGTGCTCGACGGCACCGCCCGCACGTGCGTGATTTCGTCGGTATAACCGGGCAGGATACCGTTGGTCCCCGTCGGATTGCCGGCGGCATCGAGCGTCGCCACCGCCTGGTTCGTCTGCCACGTCGCCTGCGAGTGTTCGCCGTGCTCGATGTGCTTGTTGAACTGGAAGCCGGTGTAGAAACGCACCTGATCGTTGAGCTTGAAATCCAACTTCACGCCCGCGCCGGAGCGAATCCGCACCAGCCGGAAATCCTGCGCCGAGACGAGGTAGGTGTAGGCCGGCCCGGTCGTTCCGAGCGGCAGCTGCTGGTGGCTCTGCGTGTCCATGTCGATGATCGAACCGTGCGGCCGGTAAGCGAGGTTCACGCTGACGCCGATCCGTCCGCCAAAAACCTCGGAGTACGAGAGCGAGCCGTTCCAGCGCGGATGATCGCGGGAATCGGTCGCGCGCCAGATGGCGCCCACCGAGCCGCGGATGCGTCGCTCGGGCGAGCTGTCGAATGCGCTCTTCGAGACCAGGTTCACCGTGCCGCCGATCGAGTCGCCGTCCTGATCCGGCGTCGGCGACTTCGTCACCTCGATCCTTTCAATCGCATCGGAGCTCACGGTCTGGAACTGGAACTCGCGCGTCGAGCCCGCCGAGCCCGCGTCCGCCAGCCGGTTGCCGTCCTGCGTGATCGAGCTCAGGTTCTGGTTCAGCCCCCGAATCCGCAGGTAGCGCATGTCGCCGCCGACCGATTCGCCCTCCACGCCGGGCAGGCGCATCGCGAGGTCCGCGGGGTTGCCGGCCAGCCCGCCGAACGCGTCGGCGGAGACCACGTTCTTCACGCCGTCGGACAGCCGCTGCAGCGTAATGGCCTTGGCATTACCCTCGCGCTCGCTCGCCACGACGAACTTGTCCATCCGGTAGATGTCGGCGGTCAGCCCGATGTCGCGCCGCGTGGTGCCGTTCGGTGCCACGGTGACGGTGAAGTCCTGGCGGTTCAGCCCGGTGTAGGTGACGGCGAGCTGCGCCTCGCCGGCCGGCACGTCGTCGATTTGGTAGAAGCCCAGGCTGTCGCTCGTGACTTCGCGGCCGATGCCTTTGAGCACGACGCGCGCGCCCTCCAGCGTCGCGCCGGTGGCCGAATTGGTGACCACGCCGCTGATGGTCCCTTGGGCGAAGGCCGCCGGCGCGGTCAAGGCCAGCAGCAGGCACAACCAGGCGCCGCGCAGCCCGCAGGGGCCCGCGCCAAGGCAAAACCGATCCAATGGGAGCAAGGATGCTTTCATGGTAGGGAGGGAGCACGCGTGGCACAAACGCAACGCGGCTGGGGTAATCGGAACGTAACTGCTCGGTTATCCATCCGCCAGGCAAGATTTATTTCGCGGCCCGTGGCACGGGCAACCTGCCCGTGCTGCTGCGGTGCCGGCGCTCGCGCACGTCGCCCATTTCAAGCGCGGTCAGATTGACCGCGCCACGCGTATCGCATGGCGCCGTCGCCGAGCGAGACGTTCGCGCCCGGGGACACCGAGCCGCGCGAGTCCCATTGACGTTGCGGGCAGATGTGTTCCAAGAACTATCCGTCCAGTTGCTCGCGCCGAAACGAGACCTTGGCCCGGGCGAACCCCGCCGGATTTCGAACCGATGACCCCACGCGAATTCTTCCTCAATCCCGCCGACTACGGCCTGCCGACCCGCGACGAACTCGTTGCCTATCGGATCTGGGATACCCATTTCCATGGGTTCAACTCGAACGGCGGCAACCCGATCACCCAGTTTCGCGCGAACAATTTCTATGTCGAGCGCATGGGCATCGAGCGGTCGATTTCACTCGAAATCGGCGGCACGCTCTCGGCGCCGCTCAAGCCATCGCCGTACGACGACGAGATCCGCGCCATTCTGGAGCAGGAGAAAAGCTGGCTCTCCGGGCTCACCCCGATCGAGCCGGGGTTTCCCGACGAGAGCTGCGCCAAGATGGAGAAATGGATCCGCCATGGCCCGTGCATCGGCATCAAGTACGTCGGCGGCAACGGCAGCGGCACGCTGTGCAATGCGCCGAGCAACGACCCGATCATCCGCTTGGCGCGCGAGCTCAACGCGACGATCTACATTCACACCTGGCTCAAGATCGGCGGCACGCCGCGGCACCCTGGAGGCGACAATCTCCCCGGCGAAAACACGCCGATGACCGTGGTCGCGCTCGCGCAGCGGTTCCCCGACGTGCGCTTCATCTGCGGCCACTCCGGCGGCGACTGGGAACTCGGCGTGCGCGTCGTCCGCCCGCAGAAGAACGTGCTGCTCGAGTTCGCCGGCTCCGATCCGCACTCCGGCCAGGTCGAATACGCGGTGAAGGAACTCGGCGCCGATCGGATCGTGTGGGGCGGCCACGGCCCAAGCCGCGGCTACGCGACCGAGTTGGGCAAGGTGCTCGACGCCGACCTCTCGCGCGCAGACCGAATGAAGATCTTCGGCCAGAATTTCCGGAAACTGGCCGCGCCGATCTTCAAGCAGAAAGGCATGCCGCTGGAAGTATGACTGCTTCGTGGCACACCCCGGCCTTGCGGCCACCCCTCTCGGTAGAGGGGATGATCAAGACGGCAGGCCTTCTTGGATCCCCTCTAACTAGAGGGGTGGCGCGAAGCGCCGGGGTGTGGGCGCGACCCACGCACCAGCTCCGTTCGCCTAAAGATCAACTGCCCGCTTTCCCATGCACTCCCTCGACCGTCGTGATTTTCTGAAGGCATCGCTGCTCGCCGGCGCTGCGCTTTCGCTGCCGCGGACCGCTTCCGCCGCCGCGCCGGCCGGCCCGCTCGGAATCATCGACACCAACGTCAACCTCTTCCAATGGCCGTTCCGCCGGCTCAAGTACGCCGACACGGCGCGGCTCGTCGCGAAGCTGAAACAGCACCGCGTCGTCGAGGCCTGGGCGGGCAGCTTCGACGCCCTGCTGCACAAGGACATGGCGGGCGTGAACGAACGGCTCGCCAGCGAGTGCCGCGACAAGGGCGCCGGCCTGCTGCGACCCTTTGGCAGCGTGAATCTCGCGTGGCCCGACTGGGAGGAGGACCTGCGGCGCTGTCACGAGGTCTTCAAGATGCCTGGCGTCCGCATCTATCCCGGCTACCAGCCGTTCGACCTCGCGCATCAGGATCTCGGGCGGCTGGTGAAGCTGACGGCCGAACGCGGGCTGCTCCTGCAGGTCGTGTTTCAAATGGAGGATCCGCGCGTGCATCATCCCGTGCTGAACCTGGGCAAGGTCGACCCCCGTCCGCTCGTCGCCGCGCTGAAACAGGCGCCGGAAGCCCGCGTCGAGTTGCTCCATTTCGTCGGCGATATCCGCGGAACCGAACTCGGTCAGCTCATGCGCGAGACGAATGCGCGGCTCGACCTTTCGCGTTGGGAGAGCAACGGCATCGTCGGGAAGATGCTCGGCGTCGCGCCGAACGCGACGCTCGCGCGCGTGCCGCTCGATCGCGTGTTGTTCGGCTCCCACGCACCGTATTTCCCGGTGGAATCGGCCATCCTGCGAATCATCGAGTCGCCGCTCACCGCCGACCAAATCGCCGCGATTCTGCAGCGGAACGCCCGCGCGTTGCTGCCCGCGGCGGCGTAGCGGTCGCAATCACGAGAACGCCGTACCCGCGTGGCACGCTCAACCTGAGCGTGCTTCCACGCACCTCCCCTGCGCGGTCAGGTTGACCGCGCTACGTCGAACTTTTGCGCCGGCCACTACCCGCCCTCACCGCGCGGAATTCCACCCGCTTTCGCGATGCGGGGTGAGGGCACCCCGCCTACATTCACTTCGGCTCCGGCCAGCCGAGCTGCCGGTGCAGGAACTCGAACGTGCCCACGCCGTGAATCGTGTGCGGCCCGACGAAGTACTCGAGCGCCGTACGCTCCGGGATTCCCAGCCGGTCGTACAGCCGCTTCACCTTCGCGTATTCGAACGCCACATACTCGTCGAGCCCCACCCCGTCGTCGTGCCCGCGCTCGACCATGAAGGGCCGCGGGGCAATCAGCGCCGCCATCTCCGCGTAGTTGAACGTCCGGCCCAGGTTGAACTCGGGCATCTCCCATTCCTTCGTGAACAGGTAGCTGCCGGTCCAGTCGGTCGTGGCATTCTTCCACACCCACTCGTTGAAGTCGCCCGAACAGATCGACAGCGCATAACGCTCCAGCACCGCCGGCACGCGCATCGCGGTCTTGCCGCCATACGACAGGCCGTAGAACCCCATGCGCTGCGGATCGACGTTCGGCTGCGTGGCCAGCCAGTCGAGCAACACCTGGTGCTGCGCGATGATGAAAGAGAACAGCGACTGGCCCAGCGGGTTTGCCTTTCGCTGCAACCGGCGAAACCGATCCTCGCCGCGATACGGGTTGTGCGGCGCAAACACGATGAAGCCTCGCTCCGCCAGCCGCACGCCAAACGCCTTGTAAAAGCCATAGGCCCGGCTCTTCGGGTCCTCGGTGATGGTGTCCGCCGGCAATCCCTCGAGTCCGTGCTGCACGACGACGACCGGCCGCCTTTCCCCGGGCTTCAGGTCCGTCGGCAGCAGCAGGTATCCCCAGGCGAACACGTCCGGCAAGACATCGAGCACGACCTCGTACCCCGTCCACTTCGGCTGCTCGACGAAACGCCGCGTGCGCGGGTTCGGCGGCACCGCGCCGGTCTCGAGGCGGCCGATCACCTCCGACCAGAACTGCTCGCGGCGCGGCCCCATCGCCTGCCGCCACGCGGCCACGGTCGTTGCCGGCGTCTTCTTCCAGAAAAACTCCTCGCGCCCTCCGGCCGAGAGTGCGAGCTGCCGCTGCGTGAACGCCTCGAGTTCGCGCAGCTGCCGTTGCTGCCGCTCGCCCGCGCTGAAACCCGTGCGCGCGTCCCGCAACTCGGCGCCAGGCGCGATCAACTCGCGTCCCGCTCCGCCCGACAGCACTGCCAGGAGCCGCCTCAAGGTTGGCTCGGCCAAGGGTCCGCCCGCCAGTGACTCGACGGCCGATCCGAATCGTCCCGCCAGCCGCCGCGCGCGCTCCACTTCCGCCCGCACCTCCTGGGTGCTGGGCGACGCAATCCGCCCCGGCGCGGCGCCGGCGAATCGCGGCCGCGGCGCCGGTGGACCGCTCACGGCTGGCGCCGCGCTTTCCTCGACGATCAGCGTGCGCGGCACCACCAGCCGCGCGAGACCCGCGTCGCCAAACTCGCGCAGCAGCCCGAAGACGTTGCGATAGATCGGCTCCTGCCAGAGCTGTTCGCGCGGACCGAAGTAGCCGCTCACGACCGTGGCGTCGATCCGCACGTCGACCGCGCCGGCGCCGAGTGCGATCAACCCGCCTTCGCCCCACCCCACGACTGCCATCGGCGTTTTCGCTCCGCGGTCTTCCGCCACGAACCAATCGATCGCGGACTGCACCTTCTGGATTTCGTAGCCGATCACGTGCCGCCCCATTTCGTAGGCTTGCCGGTAAATCCATTCGCGATGCGGCTGGTTGGTGGTGCGGCCCAGACGCGGGTTGCCCGAAAAGGCGTCGCTGCGATCGAGGAGCGTCGGCACCACCACCGTGCAGCCGTTTTCGGCGAGTCGCCGCGCGTACTGTCCCGCCGCCGGCACGCCGGCCGCCAGCCCGGCGATCATCTCGGGCGTCTGGCCCGCATCCGGCAGCGCCACGACCCGCGCGCTCACCGCGCTTTTCGGCTGGAGCAACAGACCTTCGCCGCACACGCCGTCGAGCACCGGCCAGCGGACCGCGTAGGCGACGAAGCGATCCGTCTCCGCAACTATTGCCGGCGAACTCGTGGTTGCCACGAGCTGCATCGAGGGAGTCGACACGCGCGGATCGACGATGCCCAGCATCTGCGCGAGCCGCGCGCGATTCGGCGCGACTGACTTTTCGTAGGCTTCCGGCGAACTGAAATCCGCGTGCCACCACTGCTCGCGCCGCTGGACCGAGGCCGCGGTCTCCGCGTCGAGGAAACGGTGGATGCCATCGACCATCTGGGCCGACAAATCCCCGTCGAGCGTGAGCGGCTGCGTGCCGGGGAGAACGGGTTCGGACCCGAACGCGAGAGCGGCCGCACACACCCCGGCACTAATTCGGAAAAACTCAGAAGAGCGCCCGCGAATCACGCGAATTGACGCGAATTTCAGAGAGGAAAGGACAGGACATGATTTGCGCGGTGTGCTTTCACCTTTCCGGGGAGGGAGTTCTCTCGATGATCTCATTCGCGTTTATTCGCGTCCATTCGCGGGCTACTGCATTGATCCGCCACTTGTCTGGCCAGAGGGGATTTCAAGATTGCTCCACGCAACGCACTCCCGGTCCCCTCTAAAAAGAGGGGTGCCCAAGGGGCAGGGTGTGTAGGCGCGCGGCGCCGCGCGCCATTTCCAGCCTCAGCCCTTCTCCGGGCTGCTGATGCCATAAACGAGGCGGGGGGCACCGGGCGAAGTGGTCTCGCCGAGAAACATCCGGGGCAAGGTTC
>Ga0080064_1002488_pt1 | contig 31139 bp, 25 predicted proteins | sample Subgrocontami54m_FD_69260 | JGI IMG/M metagenome (GOLD analysis project Ga0080064, IMG submission 69260) | Subsurface groundwater microbial communities from S. Glens Falls, New York, USA - GMW46 contaminated, 5.4 m (SPADES assembly) (version 2) ...
GCGGAGGGGGGCGCGCCGGGGGCGGGGCCCGACGTGAGAGGGGAGGGGCAACGCGCCCTGCCAGGCGGGGGGCGACTGCGGCCCGCCGAGGTTCTCGAGCAGCGGGCGCGCGTCGCCGTAGGAGAGCGGAGTGGTGGGCACCTTGGGGAGACTCTCGGCCTTCTCCGGCGGAACGCGCTGACTGTCGGGAAGCGAGGGAACTGACGCCACGCCCGGGGTGGTGGGGTCGCCGGGATACTTGAACATATACAGGATAGAGCCGCGCTGCACGCCGGAGTCGGGTCGCCAGGGGCCCTGCGGGTACTTGTCGCCCTTAAAGTAGCCGTCGTCGATGGGATCGGAGTAGATGAGGACGCCGGCGGCGCCCTGCTGCTGCGCCACGTAGCTCTTCACTCCGCGGAAGTTGGAGCCGTAGCGGACGATGACGATCTTGCCCTTTACGTCCACTTTCATCTCTTCCAGCTTCTTGAAGTCCTCGGGGCGGCCGTAGTTGGCGTAGACGAGGTCAGCCTCGGCTTCACCCGAGGGCGAGAAGCCGTTGTAGGCGGCGACCACGCGCGGGTCGGACTGGAAGGGATCGCCCTCGACGCGCTCGGGCGTGGGCAGGTGCGCGCGCAGCATCTTGGGGTAGAGGACGTCCACGGAGATCTGGGCGGGATAGTTGAACCACACCTTGTACTCGACGATCTCGGTCTCGAGGCCGGCTTCCTTGTATTTCTGTGCGACGTACTCGGCGGTCTTGCGGTCTTCGGGCGAGCCGGCGATGTGCGGCGCCGAGGTCAGGATGCGCAGGTGCGCCTCGGCGAGCTTGGGATCGGGGACGGCGAGGAACTGTCTTTCGAGCGCGGCTTGGGGGGCGGGGTCGAAGAAACCGGGGATGGAGGGCGCGGCCGCCTGCGCCGGCGGCGGCATCGCGGTCTGTGCGCACAGAGTAAGCACCGATGCCGCTACCCACCACGCCAACGCCGCACGTCGTTTCATTCGCCGCTCCTTGATTCCGCAAAATCGCCCGGGCAGGCGGATGAACGTCATCGCCTGAACCGGGGAGACAAACAATTTACACTAACAAAGGACTCCCCGGCAGATTTTGCCGCGGACCCTTTCCCACCTTGGACCCAGAGAACCCATCCTCCACTCGCGCGCCGGAGCAGAACCAGGCGGACAGCGACAATTCAACCGCGAACGGAGCCGGAGGAGCCTTCCAGAGCGTGTGCGCCGAGGAAGCCATCGCGGCGCAGGTGGCGCCGGCGGCGGTGGAGATGCCGCGCGTCCTGCGCGCTCTGCGTCACCACGACTTCCGCTACTTCTGGGCGGGCAACCTGCTCTCCAACGTCGGCACCTGGATGCAGAACATAGCGCAAGGCTGGCTGGTGCTGGAGCTTTCCAACTCCGCCTTCTGGCTGGGCGTGGTGGGCTTTGCCGCCTCGGCGCCCATGCTGGTGTTCACGCTGCTGGGCGGCGTGATCGCCGACCGCGTGGACCGGCGGCGGCTGATGATGCGCACCCAGGCGGCCATGATGCTGTTCGCCTTCGCCCTGGCCGGGCTGACCTGGGCCAAGGCCATCAACGTGCCGGAGATCGTGCTGCTGGCCTTCGCCACGGGCGTGGCCATGTCGCTGAACGCGCCCAGCTACCAGGCGCTGGTGCCGCAACTGGTCCCCAAGGAGGACTTGAACAACGCCATCGCGCTCAACTCGGCGCAGTTCAACTTCTCGCGCATCGTGGGGCCGACGCTGGGCGGATTCGCCATGGCCGGGCTGGGGGTGGCGGGAAACTTCTTCCTGAACGGGGTGAGCTTCCTGGCGGTGATCTTCGCGCTGCGGAAGATCCACTATCCGCCGCCGGAGGCGGATGACGGCTCGGCCACGATGTGGCAGAAGCTGGCCGATGGATTCCGCTACGTCCATGACCGGCGGGAGATGATGACCCTGCTGACGCTGGTGGGACTGGCCTCGACCTTCGGCATCCCGTACCTGATGTTCATCCCGCTGTTCGCGCGCGACATCCTGCACGTGCGCGAGACCGGGCTGGGACTGCTGATGGCCTTCTCCGGACTGGGGGCATTCCTCGGCGCCCTTACCATCGCGTATCTCGGAAGGGTGAAGCGGCGCGGAAGATTCGTGGTGAGCGCAGGAGTGGTGTTCTTCGTGGCCATCATCCTGTTCTGCTTCTCACGCTCGTTCGCGTTTTCCTCGGCGCTGCTGATGGTGATCGGGTATTCGATGGTGCTGATGGTGGCCACGGTGAACGCGCTCTTGCAGCATCTTTCCGCCGACGAGATGCGCGGGCGGGTGATGTCCATGTACGCCACCGCCTTCCTGGGATTCGCGCCCTTGGGCAGCCTGCTCGCCGGGTCGCTGGCCGGCGTGGTCACCGCGCCTCACGCCATCGCCGGGATGTGCGCGCTGGCGCTGGTGGCCAGCCTGTTCCTGTACTTCGCCAGGCCGGAGTTGAGGGAGCTGGATTGAATTGACAATGGACAATTGACAATTGCAAACCTCAGATTTCAGATTGCGGAATGCGAAGTGAATTGGAGTGAATCGCCGATTTTCAATTGTCAATTGACAATTGACAATTTCATGCGCGGGAGGACTCGCGTCCGCAGCAGCGAGAGTCCCAGCATGGACAGGGTGATGGTCAGGAGGCCGAGGGAAGCGCCGCGGATGCTCTGGGCGTGCTTGGGGAGGATGGAGAAGCGTCCGTAGACGAACTCGATGTGCACCCAGTAGATGAGCAGTGAGGTCTGGCCGAGCTGGATGACGGGACTGAAGGCCCTTGTTCGCAGACCCCAGCGGCACCAGGCGTAGCTCAAGAAGAGGATGCCCAGCAGGAACCCCACACGAATGAGAAAGAAGTTGGGGCTGGTGTGCCAGAAGTCGTGGACGGGGTAGAGCTCGGCGGGCTGCGCCTCCAGCCAGCGCGCGCCCTCAACCAAGGCGACGCCGCCGGCGCCCAGGAGCGCGAGCGCGGGGCCTTCGTGCCGGCGCGACCAATCGCTGAGCAGCGAGAGCCCGGCGGCCATCCCGGCAAAAGCGAAGGCGACCCAGGGAAAGATGGGAAAGAGCCAGGCCTGGGGCTGGTCGAAGACGTGGACGCCGTTGATGTAAGACTCGAGCGGCCAGGCAAGAAAGCGGGGGCGCCAGGTGGTCCACACCAGCGGGGTAAGCAGGGCGATGGCCAGCGCGGCCGCGACCGCGGCGCAGAGGGTGAGCCGGCGGGCGTGCGCGGTCCCGCAAAGCGGGATTCCCTTCCCTCCGGCGGCCAGGCGCGCGACCGCGCCCATCAGGATCATCGCCAGGCCGAGCATATTGAGGATGTCCACGCGGAAGAGGTCGGTCCACGGGGCCCAGGGGAAGGCGATCAGATATTCCTGCAGGCGGAAGGCGAGGCCCAGGCCCCAGATCTCCAGGCCGCGGGACATCGTCCTGGTGGCGATCTGGTTGGCGGCGACGCCCTTCTGGCGCAGGCGGTCCACCACCAGCGCGGAGGAGATACCGGCGAGAAACAGGAAGAGCGGCGCGGGAAAGGTCCCGAGCAGCTGGGAGTACATGAAGAACTTGGTCTGGCGGGCGGCGGGGCTCAGCCAGGAGTCGTAGGCGTGCGTCTGGAACATGAGCAGGCACGCCAGGCCGCGCATCCAGTCAATGTAAGCGAGGCGGGAGGGAGCGGAGGCAGTCATGGCAGCGCCGGGCGGGCGATTGCAGATTGTAGATTGAGGATTTCAGATTGACGCGAAAATCAGGCTCGGTCCCTGCGGCGTCAGGGTGCGCCGGGCGGCGTAGGTGACTTGCGGCGGGGCGAGGGCGGATTCTTCCGGCGGGCGTCATGCTCGTCTTCGTCCTCCCCATAGCCGACGCGGATGACGGAGGGCGCCTTGCCGAAGCGAGGGATGACCACGAACAGGTTGGTGTAGTCATTGGAGGGGATCCTGATCTCCCGGTGATAGCCGAGGGCTTCCAGCAGTCCGGGCAAGGTGTCGGCGTGCCCGACGATGAGGACTACGTCATTTGCGTTGTCGTGCTGGATCCGACTGATTGCGCGCTCCGGATCGTGCTGCTCGAGGTTCCTGATCTTCAGGCCCAGCTTGCGGGCGGTGGGCAAAGCAGTATCGCGGGTGCGGACGGTGTCGGTGGCGTAGATGACGGTGATGCCGGAGTCCTTGAGCATCTCGGCCAGCAGGCGGGCGCGCTCCTGTCCTGCCTTGGAGAGAGGAACGTCAATGCCGTTCAGGTCGTCGGCGATCTTTTCGGCGTGGCGGACCAGGATGATGGCCCGCTGGGCCGCGCAGGTGGGCAGGATGGCCAGGGCGAACAACGCCAGGCAGAAGGAATACTTTCGTGCACGCATGGCTGAACTCACTTTCGTTTCAGAACTGTTTTCACCGCCTGGACGATGTAAGGCGCGGTGAGGCCGTATTTCTCCATCAACTGGCCGGGGGCGCCGGACTCGGCGTAGGTGTTCTGGAGGCCGACGAACTCGATGGGCACGGGGCAGGAACGGGCGGCGGCGGCGGCGACGCGCGAGCCCAGTCCGCCGTCGAGGACGTGCTCCTCGGCGGTGACCAGAGCGCCGCATTCCCGCGCGGCGGCGGCCACGGCTTCTTCATCCAGCGGCTTCAGGGTGTGCATGTCGAGGACGCGGGCCGAGATGCCCTCCTCTTCGAGCTGGGCCTGGGCCTGGAGGGCGTAGCCCACCTCGAAGCCGCAGGCGACGATGGCCACGTCGCGGCCGTTGCCGTGGACTTTGGCTTTGCCGATGGCAAAAGTGTCGTGGGGCCCGTAAAGGATGGGCGCCTTGGCGCGGCCGGTGCGCATGTAGCAGGGCCCGACGTGCTCGGCCATGCGGTGGACGAGGGCGCGGGCGGCGAATTCGTCCGCGGGGTGGATGACGACGAAGCCGGGGAGGGCGCACATGAGCGCCAGGTCCTCGACCGACTGCTGGCTGGGGCCGTCCTCGCCGATGGAGATGCCGCCGTGCGAGCCGCAGAACTTGGCGTTCACAGCGGGATAGGCGACGGACATGCGCAGCTGGTCGTATCCCTTGTCGCAGAGGAAGACGGCAAAGGAGGAGGCGAAGGGAATTTTCCCGGAGAGCGCCAGACCGCCGGCGATGCCCACCATGTTGGCTTCGGCGATGCCCACGGTGAAGAAGCGGCCGGGGAACTCCTTGCCGAAGGTGGCGCTGAAGGTGGACTTGGCCAGGTCGGCGTCGAGGGCGACGATGTTGGGATTGGAGCGGCCCAGCTCGGCCAAGGCTTCGCCGTAGGCCTCACGCGTGGCCTTCCCCAGTTTGAGCTCGAATTTGGCTCCCGTCTTCATCGCTGCCGATGCTTCCAAGGCTTCCACCTCCTGATTCTACTTCCGCGTCCGAGGGAGACGCCCTGACGGGCGTCTCTACGAAGCCTCCTAAGATTGCACCTCTTTGTTGCCGGCGAGACGTCGGCGCAACAACAAAACCGGCGTCATACTGCTTGAGCCTCCAGTTCCTTGACGGCCGCCTCGACCTCTTCCGGCTTGGGGGCGACGCCGTGCCACTTGATGTTGTTCTCCATGAAGGAGACGCCCTTCCCCTTCACCGTGTTGGCGAGGATGACGGTCGGCTTCTCGCTGGAATTGGCGCGGGCCGCTTCGAGCGCCGGGATGACCTGCTCGAAGTCGTGGCCGTCGATCTCGCGGACGGTCCAGCCGAAGGACTCCCACTTCGCCCGGAGCGGGGAGAGGTCGAGGATCTTGTTGGTCCAATCGTCGAGTTGCTGCTTGTTGTTGTCCACGATGACGGTGAGGTTGGAGAGCTTGTGGAAGGGAGCGAACATGGCGGCCTCCCAGTTCTGGCCCTCCTGAATCTCGCCGTCGCCGACCAGGACGAAGATGCGGGAGTCGCGGGAGTCGAGGCGCGCCGCGAGCGCCATGCCGATGCCGATGGAGATGCCCTGGCCGAGCGAGCCGGTGGAGGCTTCGAGCACGGGGAGCATGCGCTTGTCGGGATGTCCCTGGAGCGGCGAACCCAGCTTGCGCAGCGTGGGCAGCAGCGCGGGATCGAGATACCCAGCGGCGGCGTAGACGGCGTAAAGCGCCGGGCAGCCGTGTCCCTTGCTGAGGACGAAGCGGTCGCGGTCGGCCCAGGCGGGGTTCCTGGGGTCGTGGCGCAGGACGCGGAAGAAGAGCGCGGTGAGCAGCTCGACCTGGGAGAGCGAGCCGCCGGGATGTCCGCTGCCAGCGGCGCCGATCATCTTGACGATGTCGATGCGCAGGCCGCGGGCGATGCGCTTCAGCTCGGTGAGGCTGGGCTGGGAGGAAATCGCCGGCGCGGTCATGGGCGGACTTGGTCTCCTGCGGCGGCGCGCCGTGGAGCCGGCACCGATGCGGCTGCGGGTTTTTCGGAAGCGGGAGGACGTCCGCGCTCGGCTTGGGCGGCGGGTTGGGCTTCCGCCGCCGCTTCCTTCGCTTTGCGCACGTAACGCTTCCCGGTAGAGGTGAGGAAGCGCGCCAGGCGGGCGGCCACGGTCTTCAGCAGGATGCGGTCGAGGGGACCGAAGGCGTCCGGGCGGTCGCTCTCCACGTCAATCACTCCCAGGATGCGTCCAACAATCTTGATGGGGACGACGATCTCCGACTTGGTCTCCAGGAAGCACATGCTGTAAGTGGGATCGGCGGAGACGTCGGGGATGACCTTCATGAAGCCGCTCTCGCCAACCGTGCCCACGTTGCCCTTGCCCAGGGCGAAACTGTGGCAGGGCGGCACCGGACCGCGGAAAGCCTGGCGCACGACGCGGTCGCCGGCAACTAGATAGATGCCCACCCAGAAGTAGTGGCGCTGGCGGTAGAGGATCTCAACCGCCTTGTCCAGCGGGGAGCCAGCCTGCACCGGGCCAGCCTTCGCGGCCAGCGCCCGGTCGAGGGCGGCGAGCACTTCGCGGGGAGGGCGAATGCGTTTCACGCTCAGGCCTCAGGGGGATTTTTGGGGAACGGCTTTAGTGTAACCGGGGCGGAAATGGCGGTCAACGCTGCATTTTCGGCGCAAGCTTTCAGACCGTGACCTCCGATTCCTGTCGTCCTCCTGAGCCCGCCAAAGCGGGCGAAGGATCTGCGCATTTTCGCCGGGGCCGCAGCAGGTCATGGGGTCATGACTGACGATCCAATGCATGGATTCTTCGCTGCGTTCAGAATGACGATTTCCCTGGAAGTGGGCATCCGGCCCAGACCAGGGAGCCACCGAGCCAAGATCAGGGGGAGTGCGGGGCGCGCTGCAGCCGCAGATTTCCCTTGACTGAATGATGATTCATTCAATAGCATACCTTCAATCATAGAAGTCGGCGCGCGCCGCTGCCATCCTCACCCCACATCCGAATGCGGCGCGCGCCACTGCTTTTTCCCCGGCCCAACGCTTAGGAGCCTTTCTATGATCGCCACCGATAGAGCGGTTCCCTTCTCCCATCCAGCGAAGTCCCCGACTCCTGCCCGCGAAGCTGATACCATGCCCGGCGTGGAAAAATCTCCGCAACCGAGGTCCATCCGGCGCGTGGCGGTGCTGGGCGCCGGCACCATGGGCGCGCGCATCGCCGCCCACCTGGCCAACGCCCGGGTTCCCTGCTTCCTGCTGGATATGGTTCCACCGGCCAAGGCGGGCGATTCGCCCGCTTCCACGCGCGAGGAAAGGAACAGGATCGCCGCCGCAGGGCTGGAGGCGGCCAGAAAGTCGAAGCCCGCGGCCTTCTGCGAAGCTTCCCTTTGGCGGCTCATCACCATCGGCAACTTCGACGACGACATGAAGCTGGTCGCCGAGGCCGATTGGATCATCGAGGCCGTGGCCGAGAACCTCGATATCAAGCGCGCGCTGCTCAAGAAAGTGGAAGCGGCGCGGCGGCCGGGGACCATCGTCACCACCAACACCAGCGGTCTGCCGGTGTCGAAGATCGCCGAGGGATTCTCCGACGACTTCCGTAAACACTGGTTCGGCACGCACTTTTTCAATCCGCCGCGCTACATGCGGCTGCTGGAGATCATCCCCACTGGGGAGAGCGACGCGGGCGCCATGGCCGCGGTCGAGCACTTCTCGGACGTGCTGCTGGGCAAGGGCATCGTGGTGGCGCGCGACACGCCCAACTTCATCGCCAACCGCATCGGGACGTTCTCCGTGCTGAACGTGATGCGGCTGATGCAGGAGCTCGACCTCTCCATCGAGGAAGTGGACGCGCTCACCGGCACGGCGGTGGGCTGGCCGCGCTCTGCCACCTTCCGGACGATGGATCTGGTGGGGCTCGACATCCTGGCCCACGTGGTGGGGAACCTGAAGGAGAACGTGCGCGACGAGCGCTCGGAGCTGGCCGTCCCCGAATTCTTCCAGAAGATGCTGGAGCGCAAGTGGCTGGGCGACAAGACCAAGGGCGGCTTCTACAAGAAGCAGAAGGGCCCCAAAGGCGACGAGCGGATGGGACTGGACTGGAAGACGCTGGAGTACCGTCCGCAGCAAAAGGCGAAGTTCGCGGCGCTGGAGATGGCCAAGAACGTCGAGGACACCCAGGAGCGGCTGCGCATGTTGCTCTCCGGCGACGCGGAAAAAGACAAAGCCGCAAAGTTTGTGTGGTCGGCGCTGGCGGACCTTTGGACGTACTCGGCCAACCGCATCGGGGAGATTGCCGGCTCGGTGGTGGAGATCGACCGCGCCATGCGGATGGGCTTCAACTGGGAGCTGGGACCGTTCGAGCTGTGGGACGCAGCCGGCGTCGAAACTACCGTCGCGCGCATGAAGAAGGAAGGCCGCCCGGTGGCCTCCTACGCCGAACAGCTGGTGGCGAGCGGAGCCAAGAATTGGTACCAGGACCGCCCCGAAGTCCCCTCCGGGCGCTCGTACTTCGACCTGGCGCGGCCGGGCTACAAGCCGGTGGAGGCGCCTGAAGGCGTGTGGTCGGTCGCGGTGGCGAAAAAGAGCGGCGCCAAGGTAGTCCAGAAGAATGCCGGAGCGTCGCTGGTGGACCTGGGCGACGGGGTCGCGTGCCTGGAGTTCCATTCCAAGATGAACTCGCTGGGCGGCGACATCGTGGAGCTGGTGACGCGCTCGCTCAAGCCGGGCGGCCCGGGCGACAGCTTCGACGCCTTCGTCATCACCAACGACGCGCAGAATTTTTCCGTCGGCGCCAACCTCATGCTGCTGCTGATGAGCGTTCAGGAAGAAGAGTGGGACGACGTGGACCTGGCCATCCGGCAGTTCCAGGCGATGACCCAGGCGGTGAAGTTCTCGTCCAAGCCGGTGGTGGCCGCGCCCTTCGGGATGACGCTGGGCGGGGGCACGGAGGTTTCGCTGCACGCGCCGGCGCGCCAGCCGCACGTGGAGCTGTACATGGGATTGGTGGAGGTGGGCGTGGGCCTGCTGCCGGGCGGCGGCGGCTGCAAAGAGATGCTGCTGCGGGCCGTGGATAGCGCGGCCAGCATCCGTCCGGACGGAAGGGGCGAGGGAGTCGAGATGATGGAGGCGATGAAGCGGGCGTTCGAGACCATCGCCATGGCCAAGGTCTCGACCTCGGCGCACGAGGCGCGCGGGCTGGGATTCCTGAGCGAGCAGGACCGCATCACCATGAACCGCGAGCGGGTGCTGACGGACGCCAAGGCGCGGGCGCTGGAGTTGGCGCGCGCCGGGTACGTCGCGCCGGTCCCGCGCGACAATATCCCCGCGCCGGGGGAGAATATCCTGGCGACCTTGAAGCTGGGCGTGCATCTTATGCGACAGGGAGAGTTCATCAGCGACCACGAGGTGAAGATCGGCAGCAAGGTCGCCGAGGTGCTCTGCGGCGGCGCCATCACCCCCGGCACGCCGGTGAGCGAGCAGTACATCCTGGATCTGGAGCGAGAGGGCTTCAAGTCGCTGTGCGGCGAGAAGAAGACGCAGGAGCGGATCCAGTACACGCTGAAGACGGGTAAGCCGCTGCGGAATTGAAGATTGTAGATTGAAGATCGCAGAATTGGACCGAAAAGCAGATTCCTCGCCCGCCCGGCGGGCTCGGAATGACAATCTTTAGTGGAATGACAATCTTTCGTGGAAGGTGAAGCTGATGAGCACGGTGCGAATGTTGAAGCTGGCGGCCAAGCTGGAGGGCGGGAAGCTGATGCCCGCCGAGTTGGTGTGTCCGGATTGCTCGGCGCCGGGAACGCAGACGGGAAGCTATGGCGGGTTCGAGGGTTCGATCGTGTGCAGCCAGTGCGGGCGGGCCATGGCGTACTTCTCGAGCGCTACCCAGATGGAACTGGAGCTGGGCAAGCTGCTGAAGGACGCGCAGCCCATATTGCAGCGCGAGCCGTAGACATCGAGTGATCGGGTGATTTGAGGCGGAGACAAAGCAGAAACACAAAGGACACGAAGTACACACGAAGGCCTTTGTGAGACCTTTGTGGTGAGGTGGTTATGCGGGAAGTAGTGATCGCATCTTCGGTGCGGACGGCGGTGGGGAAGGCCTTCAAGGGCACGCTGCGGGCGACGCGACCGGACGATTTGGCGGCGACGGCCATCCGGGGCGCGCTGGCGCGCGTGCCGCAGCTCGACGTCAAAGAGATCGAAGACGTGATCCTGGGTTGCGCCATGCCCGAGGCCGAGCAGGGGATGAACGTGGCGCGCATCGCTTCCCTGCGCGCCGGACTGCCGGTTGAGGCCTCGGCCATGACCATCAACCGCTTCTGCTCCTCGGGCCTGCAGGCCATCGCGCTGGCGGCGGAACGGATCATGGCGGGAGGCGCGGAGGTCATCGTCGCCGGCGGCACCGAGTCCATGAGCATGATCCCCATGGGCGGGAACAAGGTCTCGGCCAATCCCTGGCTGATCAAACACTATCCCGATTCGTATCTCTCCATGGGGCTGACCGCCGAGCGTTTGGCGGTGCAGTACGGCATCACGCGCGAGATGGCGGATGAGTTCTCGCTCCAGAGTCACAAGAAAGCTTTGGCAGCGATCGCCGCCGGGCGCTTTGAGGATGAGGTTGTTCCCGTGCCGGTCAGCTTCACCACGCCCAATGGGGCGAAACCGAAGCGCATCGAGATCATCTTTAAGGTGGATGAAGGGCCGCGCGCGGACACTTCGCTCGAGGCGCTGGGAGCGCTTAAAGCGGCCTTCCATGCCAAAGGCACGGTCACGGCCGGAAACTCTTCGCAGATGTCGGACGGTGCGGCGGCGGCAATTGTGATGTCGGCTTCCCGCGCGAAGGAGCTGGGCATCACGCCCCTGGCGCGCTACGTGGCCTATGCGACCGCGGGATACAAGCCGGAGGAGATGGGCGTAGGCCCGGTGTACGCCATCCCCAAGGCGCTGAAGATGGCGGGGCTGAAGCTGGCGGACATTGACGTAATCGAGCTGAACGAGGCCTTCGCGGCGCAGGCGCTCACAGTGATCAAAGTGGGCGAGCTGGATGCGGCGCGGGTGAACCCGAACGGCGGCGCGGTGGCGCTGGGACATCCGCTGGGCTGCACCGGGGCGAAGCTGACGGCGACCGTCCTGCGCGAGCTGAAGCGCAGAAAAGCGCGCTACGGGCTAGTGACCATGTGCGTGGGCGGGGGCATGGGGGCGGCAGGGATCTTCGAGAATCTGCAGTAAAAGCGAAACACAAAGGACACAAAGGAATCACGAAGGGGAAAAGTGAGCAGTATCGCTGACAAGACGAAGCGGAGTGCCAATGCGGTAAGCCGCCTTGTGCTCGATGCTGCGATGAAAGTTCACACAGCACTGGGACCAGGTTTACTAGAGAGCACCTACGAAGCCTGCCTGGCGCAAGAGCTGAAGAGCGCCGGCCTCGGCGTTCAGACGCAGGTTCCCTTGCCCGTGGTCTACGATGGCCTGAAGCTTGAGATTGGGTATCGGATTGATTTGCTGATAGATGACATCGTGGTGGTTGAGGTAAAGAGCGTGGAGGCCCTCGCTCCCATCCATCAGGCACAGGTCCTGACCTATTTGAGGCTCAGTGGCAGGAGCCTCGGGTTGCTCATCAATTTCAACGTGGTTCATTTGAAGGACGGAATCAAGCGTTTCGTGATGGGGAGCGATTGGAAGTAACCCTTCGTGCTCCCTTCGTGCCCTTTGTGGTTAGGCTTTTCAGTAGCTAGAGGAGAAAGACTATGGCGACGGCGACGGCAGAACCGAAGACCAAGATCACGGGCGGCAGCTTCCTGATCGAGGAGCGGGCGCTCGATGAGGTGTTCACTCCCGAGGATTTCAGCGAGGAGCACCGGCAGATCGCGCAGACGGCGGAGGAGTTCGCCGTGAACGAGATCCTGCCCAACGCGGAGAAGATCGAGCACAAGGACTGGGCGGTGACGCGCGCGCTGATGAAGAAGGCGAGCGAGCTGGGCCTGGCCAACGTGGACGTGCCGGAGCAGTATGGCGGCGCGGACATGGACAAGGTGTCGTCGTGCATCATCGCCGACCGCATGGCCAAGAATGGCAGCTTCATGGTGAGCTTTGGCGGGCACGTGGGCATCGGGACGCTGCCCATCGTGTACTTCGGCACCCCGGAGCAGCAGAAGAAGTACCTGCCCAAGCTGGCTTCGTCGGAGATGATCGGAGCGTACGCGCTCTCGGAGTCGTCGTCCGGATCGGACGCCTTGAACTGCCGCGCGCGCGCCGAACTTTCCAAGGACGGAAAGCACTACGTCCTGAACGGCGAGAAGATGTGGATCACCAACGGCAGCTTTGCCGATGTCTTCATCGTTTTCGCCAAGGTGGATGGCGAGAAGTTCTCGGCGTTCATCGTGGAGCGCGCCTTCCCCGGCTTCTCGACGGGCGCGGAGGAGAAGAAGATGGGAATCCGCGGCTCCTCGACCACGTCCATCATCCTCAACGACTGCCAGGTGCCGGTGGAGAACCTGCTGGGGGAGATCGGCAAGGGGCACGTCATCGCCTTCAACACCCTCAACATCGGGCGCTTCAAGCTGGGCGCGGGCTGCGTGGGCGGGGCGCGCACGGCCATCCAGAACGCGATCGGATACGCCAAACAGCGCAAGGCCTTCGGCAAAAGCATCGCGGAGTTCGGGCTGATCCAGGAAAAGATCGCGGAGATGGCGGTGGGCATCTACGCCGGCGAGTCCATGGTGTACCGCACGGTGGGGCTGATGGACGCGGCGCTTTCTTCCATCGACAAGAACAGCCCGGAGGCGCCGCGCGAGTTGCGCAAGGGCATCGAGGAGTTCGCGGTGGAGTGCTCCATCCTCAAAGTCTGGGGCTCGGAGATGCTCAGCCGCGCGGTGGACGAGGTGGTGCAGATCTACGGCGGCTACGGCTTCGTGGAAGAGTACCCGGCGGAGCGGGCGTATCGCGACTCGCGGGTGAACCGCATCTTCGAGGGCACGAACGAGATCAACCGCATGATCATCACCGGCTGGCTGCTGAAGCGGGCCATGTCCGGACAACTGGCGCTCATGCCCGCCATCCAGAAGATCATGGACGAGGTGCTGGCGGGGCCAGGCTCGTCGGAAGCGCTCGAAGGAGCGCTGGCGGCGGAGCGGGCGCTGGTGACCAGCGCGAAGAAGATCGCGCTGTTCGCCTCGGGCTCGGCCTCGCAGAAGTACATGATGGCGCTGGCCGACCAGCAGGAGATCATGGCGGCGCTGGCCGACATCGTCAGCGAGACCTACGCCATGGATTCGTGCGTGCTGCGCGCGCGCAAGCTCGTCGCGAAGCAGGGCGAGGCCGCGGCGGCGCTGGCGGTGCAGATGACGCAGGTGTATGCGGCGGGAGCGATGGAGCGAATCGAGTCGGCGGCGAAGAAGGTCATCGCGGCGGTAGCCGAGGGAGACATGCTGCGCACGCAGCTCGCTATCCTGCGCCGCCTGTCGAAGCACGAGACGGTGAACGCCATCGTGCTGCGCCAGCAGATCGCCAAGCGGGTGCTGGAGGCGGGAAAGTACGTGGTGTAGTTTTCGGCAGGGTTTGGCCGAAAACCAAGATCCCTCGACTCGCGCTCCGTCGTCCGCCGTTGCGGACTCCGTCGCGCTCGCTCGGGATGACAATTCATTAAGGGTTGGTATTGGCACGGCTGAAGCCGTGCCCTTCCGAAAGCAAGACGCCCTGACGGGCGTCTCTACGGAAGCAATCTCGAATCGGATTGCAATCCGCCAGAATCTGCCGCTAGGGGTTCTTGTTGTGCGCTTCCCGCGCCTTCCGCAGTTCTTCCATCACAGTGCTGATCAGCTCCTTGGCGTCGTTCAGCGATTTCATGATTAACTCGACATCCATGACGGGGCGGCCGGGATAGCGCTGGCTCTGGCAGTAGACGCCGTGCTGGCCGGCGAGGGTGAGGGCGTCGGTGAGCAGGTCAAGGGTCACGGCCAAGCGCCCGCGCGGGACGCCCATCATGAATTCGTACTTCTCCAGTTCGTCCTTGCGGTCGTCGAAGACGCTCATGCCCGGCATTCTAAATTGAACCAGCGAAAGACAAAGCATTAACACGAAGGCCACGAAGGCAACACGAAGGCCTGGCTTCGACCCCCTTCGTGACCCTTCGTGCCCTTCGTGGTTCAGCTTCCTAGGGTTTCCAGCGCAGCACGGGCTTGCGGGCGGCCTGGACTTCGTCGAGGCGGGAGAGGCGCGTGGAGTGCGGCGCCTCGAGGATCACCTGCGGATCTTTTTCCGCTTCCTCTGCAATCGAGAGCATGGCTTCGACGAAGAGGTCGAGCTCTTCTTTCGATTCGCTCTCCGTGGGCTCGATCATCAGCGCGCCGTGCACGATGAGCGGGAACGACACAGTGTAGGGATGGAAGCCGTAATCAATGAGCCGCTTGGCGATGTCGCCGGTCTTGACGCCGAACCTGGCCTGCAGCTTGTCGCTGAAGACGACCTCGTGCATGGTGGGCGTCGGGTAGGGAAGGTCGTAGGCGCCGTTCAGCTTGGCGCGGATGTAGTTGGCGTTGAGCACGGCGTCCTCGGTGGTCTGGCGCAGGCCGTCGGGCCCGTTGGCCAGGATGTAGGCAAGCGCGCGCACGTGCATGCCGAAGTTGCCGTAGAACATGCGCACGCGTCCGATGGCGGAGGGGCGGTCGTAGTTGAAGGCCAGCGCGCCGCCGGGTTTGGTGACGATGACGGGAACGGGCAGGAAGGGCTCGAGCGCCTGCTTGCAGGCCACGGGGCCGGAGCCAGGGCCGCCGCCGCCGTGCGGCGTAGAAAAAGTCTTGTGCAGGTTGAGGTGCATGACGTCCACGTTGAAGTCGCCGGGACGGGCCTTGCCCACCAGCGCGTTCATGTTGGCGCCGTCCATGTAGAGCAGGCCGCCCTTGGCGTGCAGGAGTTCGGCGATCTTGTGGATCTCCTGCTCGAAGACGCCCAGGGTGTTGGGATTGGTGAGCATGAGGCCGGCGACGTCTTCGTTCATCTGGGCGGCGAGCGACGGGACGTCCACCATGCCGCCGGCGTTCGACTTCAGGTTCTCGACCGCGTAGCCGCAGATGGCGGCGGTGGCGGGGTTGGTGCCGTGGGCGGAGTCGGGGATCAGAATCTTCTTGCGCGGATTCCCTTTCGATTCCAGATAGGCGCGGATGAGCAGGATGCCGGTCATCTCGCCGTGGGCGCCGGCGGCGGGCTGGAGCGTGATGGCGTCCATGCCAGTGATCTCGAGCAGGCACTCGGAGAGCGTCTTCAGGATGCGCAGGGCGCCCTGCGAGGCGCGCTCGGGCTGGTAGGGATGGGCGTCGGCCAGGCCGTCGAGCCGCGCCGCGACCTCGTTGACGCGCGCGTTGTACTTCATGGTGCAGGAGCCCAGCGGGTACATGCCCGTATCCACGCCGTAGTTCCAGGTGGAGAGACGGGTGAAGTGGCGGATGATCTCGATCTCCGAGACCTCGGGCATATGGCCGAGGTCGGAGCGCGCGGCCGCGCCCAGGGCTTGGGCGGCGTCCACTTCGGGGACGTCGAGCGGCGGCAGCTTCCACGCCGCCTTGCCGGGCGACGACTTCTCGAAGATGAGGCCTTCGTCGCGGTTGACGTGCTGGCTAGCTTTTTTCACAGTCAAAACCCTTTCACCACAAAGGACACGAAGGTTTCACGAAGGATGTTCGTGGGCAGCTTGGTGAGGCCTTCGTGTCCTTCGTGTTTCTGCTTTTTCACTCATATTGCCGCGACCGCCTGGTCAATCTGTCCCTTCGTCGTCAACTCGGTGCAGCACCAGAGGGCAGCATTCCCCAGCTCCGGGTAAAACTTCTTCAGCGGGAAGCCGCCGATGATCTTCTGCTCCAGCAGCCGCTGGTTGATGGCGTAGGGATCTTCCGCGGTCTGGACCACGAACTCGTTGAAGCGCGGCGCGCCGGCGAAGAGCACTTTCGCTTTTTTCGAGAACTCGCCGGAGGCGTAGGCGGCCTTAGCCAGGTTGTGGCGCGCCAGCTCCTTCAGCCCTTCCCTGCCGTACACCGTCATGAAGATGGTGGCCATGAGCGCGACCAGGCCCTGGTTGGTGCAGATGTTCGAGGTGGCCTTCTCGCGGCGGATGTGTTGCTCGCGGGTGGCGAGGGTGAGGCAAAAACCGCGCTTGCCGTGGCGGTCGCGGGTCTCGCCGACGAGGCGCCCGGGCATCTGGCGCACGAATTTGTCGCGGGTGGCGAGCACGCCCACGTAGGGCCCGCCGAAGCCCAAGGGGACGCCGAAGGACTGCGCCTCCATGATGACGATATCGGCCTCGACCGGAGGCTTCACCGCGCCCAGCGAGATCGCCTCGGAGATGGAGACCACGAGCAGCGCGCCCTTGCGGTGGGCGAGGTCGGCGACCGCGGCGACGTCTTCGATGCTCCCGAAGAAGTTGGGCGACTGGATGACCACGCAGGCGGTCTGATCGGTAACGGCTTTCTCCATCGCCGCCAGGTCCACGCGACCGTTCTCGCCGAAGCCGGCGGTGGAGACGGGCAGGCCTTGATGTTTGGCGTAGGTGGCCAGCACCTCGCGGTGCTCGGGATGGACGCTGCGGGCGACGACCGCGGCGGAGCGTCCGGTGATGCGTGCGGCCATCATCACGGATTCGGGGACGGCGGTGGAGCCGTCGTACATGGAGGCGTTGGCCACCTCCATGCCGGTGAGCTCGCAGATCATGGACTGAAACTCGAAGATGGCCTGGAGCGTGCCCTGCGCGATCTCCGCCTGATACGGGGTGTAGGCGGTGAAGAACTCGCCGCGGGAGATGAGCGCGTCGATGAGCACCGGGCGGTAGTGGGCGTAGGCGCCGGCGCCCAGGAAGAGCGCGTAGCCGGTGGCGTTCTCGGCGGCGCGCTGGCGGAAGTAGTCCACAACCTCGGACTCCGCCATCTGCCGCGGGACCTTCAGGTCGCGGTTGAAGCGGTATTCGGCCGGGATGGGGGAGAAGAGGCCGTCGATGGACGCGGCACCGATCTCGCGCAGCATCTGCTGGCGGTCCGTCGGAGACTTGGGAAGGTATCGCATGGATGAATTGGGGAATTGAGTAATTTGGTAATTGGGTAATTGAAAAACCGCCAAATCACTCAATTACCAAATCACGAAATTACACAATTTCAGTGTCCCGCCTCCTCGGCCACAAACTTCTCGTAGTCGGCGGCGGAGAGCAGCTTCGCGGCCTGGTTCGGGTCCTTGAGCTTCAAGGTAATCAGCCAGGCGCCGTGGGGATCCTTGTTGACCTGCTCGGGGGCGGTGGCCAGCGAGTCGTTGATCGCGGTCACCGTGCCGGAGACGGGTGCAAAGAGGTCAGAGACCGCCTTCACGGACTCCACGGTTCCGAAGCTCTTGCCGGCCACCACCTCGGCGCCGGGCTTGGGCAACTCGACGAAGACGATGTCGCCCAGCGACTCCTGGGCGTGGTCGGTGATGCCCACCTGGCCGGTCTCCAGATTGATCCACTCGTGTTCTTTGCTGTACTTCAGGTTTGCCGGATAGGACATTTTTCCTCCATGGGCTATGAGCGATAAGCAATAAGCGATAAGCGATAAGCAATACGCCACTGCAATTTCTGAAGCCGCGCGTGCCCTTGCTCCGCTCCTCGCTTACTGCTGATCGCTTAGTGCTGTCTTGCTCTTTTGTAGAACGGCGTTGGAACGATGCGGGCCTCGACGGGCTGCCCGCGGATCTCGACCAAAACCGTGCCGCCGATCGCGGAGTGCGCGGGCGGAACGTAGGCGAGGGCGATGTTCTTCTTGAGAAAGGGCGCGTAGGAGCCGCTGGAGACCACGCCGATGGCGTCGCCGGCTTGGTCGAGCACCTTGTAGCCGTCGCGGGCGATGCCGCGGCCGGTCATCTCCAGGCCGACCAGTATGCGGGTGATGCCTTCGTCCTTCAGGCGTTCTAGCGCCGCGCGCCCGATGAAGCTGCCCTTCTCCGGCGTGAGCCGGCAGAAGCGGTCCAGGCCGGCTTCCCAGACGGTGATGTCGTCCGAGATCTCATGGCCGTAGAGCGCCATCTTGGACTCCAGGCGCAGGGTGTTGCGCGCGCCCAGGCCGCAGGGCAGGATGCCCATTTCCTTCCCCGTCTCCAGAATCTCGAACCAGACGCGGCGGCTGATGGCCGGGTCGGAAGGGATGTAGATCTCGAAGCCGTCCTCGCCGGTGTAGCCGGTGCGGGCAATCAGGGTCTCCTTCAAACGGCAGACGGTACCGTGGGTGAACCAGTAGTTCTTCACCTGGGAGAGATCGGCGTCGGTGAGCTGCTGCAGCAGTTGGGCGGCGCGCGGGCCCTGGATGGCGAGCTGGGTGAAGTTGTCGCCGGCGTCCTCCACCTGGCACTCGAAGTTGCGGGCGTTCTCGCGCGCCCAGTTGTAGTCCTTCTCCCGAGTGCCGGCGTTGATGACCAGGAGATAGCTGCTCTCGTCCATGCGGTGGACGATGACGTCGTCCACGAAGGTGCCCGGAGGATAGAGCATGGCGGAGTACTGCGCCTGGCCCAGGGCGAGGCGCGAGGCGTCGTTCATGGTGATGTGCTGGACCGCGGCCAGCGCCTGCGGGCCTTCCATGCCGATGTCGCCCATATGGCTGACGTCGAACAGGCCGACGGCGGTGCGGACGGCGAGGTGCTCCTGGATAAGGCCGCCGGGACGCTCGCCGAAGCCGGCGGGGTATTCCACGGGCATGTCCCAGCCGCCGAAATCCACCATCTTGGCGCCCATCTGGCGATGGACGGAGTTGAGCGCCGTCTTGCGCAGCGTGCCGGTGGCCTCCGCGGATGTGGACAAGAAGGGTTTCCTCGGGACGGGCGTGGGATGAAGGAACCCGCTACGTTATCACGCGGTTTTTCGGGGGGTCAACGGCGGCGTGCGACCACAGCCCCCGGTTGTCATGCTGAGCCCGCTTCAGCGGGCGAAGCAACTACTCTGTCCCAGCTCAGGTGGGCCAGCACGTGCTTGCCCCATCACTCTCGGTGAAGTTCCTTCGCTTCGCTCAGGATGACAATCGGATGGGGTGCGCGAAGCCCCCCTTTTCAGAACGCCCGAAACGCGCTACAGTGCTTCCGTTATGGCTGAACCGTACCGTTGCAGCGTCTGCGACCTGGATGAGGTGAAGTGCCTCTGCGACAAGTACTGCGGCCTGTGCCATGGGGGAAACAACGTCCGCCTGTGCAAGGACGGCCTGTGGTATTGCATCGACTGCCGCGAGGCGTGCGACCTGATGGCGCAGACCTGACCTGCCCAGGTCAGCTTCCCGGCTTGCGGCGGGAGTGCCGCCCCTCAAGGGCTTCCGGCGTTCTTCCCAATCCCTACCCAGCGCTTACGCGCTGGGCTAACTCAAATGCCGTCCGCCGCGCGGGCTGGGCTGCGTAGAGACGCGGCATGCCGCGTCTCTACTAAATCACCACTGCTTCCTTGTATTCGCCGAAGACTTTGCGCATGGCGTCGGAGATCTCGCCGACGGTGGCGTAGTCCTGGACCGCGCTCAGGATGCGCGGCATCAGGTTCTCCCCGGAGCGGGCCGCCTCTTCAACCGCCGCGACCGCCGCCTGCCACTTCCTGGCATCGCGGCGGGCGCGCAGGGCGCGGAGACGCTCCACCTGATTGCGCTCCAGCCGCTCATCAATGCGCTGGATGGGCACCGATTTCTCTTCCTCCATCTGAAAGCGGTTCACGCCCACGACCACGGACTGCTCGCCGTCAATGGCGCGCTGCTGCTGGTAGGCGGCGTTCTGGATCTCCTGCTGGACGTAGCCGCGCTCGATGGCTTTGAGCATCCCGCCCAGGGCGGCGATCTTATCGAGATAGGCCTGGGCGGCGGACTCGATGTGGTCAGTGAGCGCCTCGACGGCGTAGGAGCCGGCCAGCGGGTCCACGGTGTTGGGCACGCCGGATTCGAACGCGAGGATCTGCTGGGTGCGCAGGGCGATGCGCGCGGCCTCCTCGGTGGGCAGGGCCAGGGCCTCGTCGAAGCTGTTGGTGTGCAGCGACTGCGTCCCGCCCAGCACCGCGGCCAACGCCTGCAGCGTGGTGCGCACGATGTTGATCTCCGGCTGCTGCGCGGTCAAGGTGGAACCGGCGGTCTGGGTGTGGAAGCGCAGCATCCAGGAGCGCTGGTTCTTGGCGTGGAAGTCTTCGCGCATGATGCCCGCCCACATGCGGCGGGCGGCACGGAACTTGGCCACTTCCTCGAGGAAATTGTTGTGGGCGTTGAAGAAGAAGGAGAGGCGGGGAGCGAAGTCGTCCACGTCCAAGCCAGCGTCGAGCGCGGCGCGAACGTAAGTGACGCCGTTGGCCAGGGTGAAGGCCACTTCCTGCACCGCGGTGGAGCCCGCTTCGCGCATGTGGTAGCCGGAGATGGAGATGGTGTTCCACTCGGGCAGTTCGCGCTGGGCCCAGGCAAATATGTCGGTGATGATGCGCAGCGCTTGCTGGGGCGGATAGATGTAAGTCCCGCGGGCGATGTACTCCTTCAGGACGTCGTTCTGGACCGTGCCGGAGAGTTTGCGGATGTCCACGCCCGCGCGCCTGGCGACCGCGACGTACAGCGCGAGAAGGATGGAGGCGGTGGAGTTGATGGTCATGGAGGTGGAGACTTTGGTCAGGTCGATGCCTTCGAAGAGCCGTTCCATGTCCTCGATGGAATCAATGGCGACGCCGACTTTGCCGACTTCGCCGGCGGCCAGGGGGTGGTCGGAATCCATGCCCATCTGCGTGGGCAGGTCGAAGGCCACGGAGAGCCCGGTGGTGCCGTGGGCGAGCAGGTAGCGGTAACGCTTGTTGGATTCCTCGGCGTCGCCCATGCCGGCGTACTGGCGCATGGTCCAAAGGCGTCCGCGGTAGCCGGTGGGCTGGATGCCGCGAGTGTAGGGATAGTCGCCGGGGTAGCCAGGGTCGGGCGCTTTCAGGTCGGCGGGGGTGTAGAGGGGGCGCATCCCGGCGGAGGCGGGTTTCTTCTCGCGGGCGGGCGGCTTCTCCGCGGTTTTCTTCACGGTCGGAATTGTAGCAGCGACGGCGCGCAGCCGAGGAGACGGCTGTGCCACGCAGGCCGGCGTGCTACCATCGTTTTTTCGCGATGAAAGACACGCTGGGAGTGCTGTTGGCGGGGGGCGCGGGAGAGCGGCTGTATCCGCTGACGCGGGACCGCGCCAAGCCGGCAGTGACCTTTGGCGGCATCTACCGCATCATCGACGTCACGCTCTCCAACTGCATCAACAGCGACCTGCGCAAGGTGTACATCCTCACCCAGTACAAGGCGCTCTCGCTCAACCGGCACATCCGCGAGGGCTGGAACATCGTGGCCCGCGACCTGGGAGAGTTCATCGAGATCCTGCCGCCCATGAAGCGGGTGAGCGAGAACTGGTACCTGGGGACGGCGGACGCGGTGTACCAGAACATCTATTCCATCGGCACGGAGCAGCCCAAGCGGGTGCTGATCCTTTCCGGCGACCACATCTACAAGATGAACTACGAGCGCATGCTGCAGCAGCATGAGGCAGCCGGCGCGGACATGACCCTAGCCACCATCCTGGCGGAACCCGGCGAGTGCTCGCGGCTGGGAGTGGTGGAGATCGAACGCCAGGGGCGCATCGCGGGATTTGTGGAGAAGCCGGAGACCACCGGCATCCGCTCGCCCTACAACCCGAGCATGATCTCGGCGTCGATGGGGGTGTACCTGTTCAACACCGAGGTGCTGCTGGCCGTGCTGCTGAAGGACGCCGAGGACCCCAGCTCCACGCACGACTTCGGCCACGACATCCTGCCCAAGATGGTGGCGGAGTACCGCGTCCATTCCTTCAACTTCGTGGACGAGAACAAGACCGAGGCGCTCTACTGGCGCGACGTGGGCACGCTGGAGGCCTACTACGAGGCCAACATGGACCTGGTGTCGGTGTCGCCGGTGTTCAACCTATACGACCAGGCCTGGCCCATCCGTACCTTCCAGCGGCAGTACCCGCCGGCCAAGTTCGTCTTCGGCGACCCGGGGCGGCTGGGGACGGCGGTGGATTCCATCGTCTCCATGGGGTGCATTTTGTCCGGCGGGACGGTGCGCAACAGCGTGCTCTCCCCCGACGTTCGCGTCAGCTCCTACAGCGAGGTGGAGGCCAGCATCCTGTTTTCACACGTCCGAGTGGGGCGGCGCTGCCGCATCCGCAAAGCCATCCTCGACCGCGACGTGGAGATCCCCGAGGGCACCGAGATCGGCTACGACCTCGCCGCCGACAAGCAGAGGTATTTCGTCACCGAAACCGGCATCACCGTGGTCACCCGCGACTACTCCCTGTTCGAGAGCCCGGTGACGGCGGATTACTTCACGTCAGAGTGATTCTCCTTTTGTTCGCCTCAGACACTGGGTTTTTCCCCTCCCTGCTACAATGCCCCCGGCTCATGGATTTCAACGAACTTTCGGCGCCCAAATTCCGTATCTCATGGCGGTAGGAATTTGACCCGGGAGCGCATAGGAGTGCTGGTTGGACGATGCCCAGGCCGTAGCCGCCTTGCTCCGTCGCTGCCTGGCGGGCGACGCCGCGGCGTGGGAGAAGCTCGTCGAGCAGCACAACCGGCGCATCTTCAACCTGTGCTACCGCTTCACGGGGTCGCGGGATGAGGCCGAGGACCTGACCCAGGAAGTGTTCATCAAGATGTATCGCACCCTCAATAGCTACGACATGCAGCGCGGCGCCTTCACCACCTGGGTGACTACGGTGACCCGCAACCTTCTGGTGGACAACTTCCGCAAGCGCAAGATGGACCGCATGACGGAATCGCTGGACGCCGGTTCGGGGCCCGAAGAGGAGGGCCTGAGCCTGGCGGAGAAGCTGGCCGACGGCGGCGTGTCGCCGGACCGCCATGTGGGACGGCGCGAGACCCAGGAGATGGTGCAGCAGGCGCTGGAGAAACTTTCGCCGGAGCTGCGGGAGGCGGTGATCCTCCGCGACTTGCAGGACATGGACTACAAGGAGATCGCGCAGGCGCTCAATGTGCCGGAGGGCACGGTGAAATCGAGGATCAACCGGGGGCGCACGGAACTGGCGCGCCTGCTGGCACGTATTCATAGGCAGGTGAACTGATGAAGGGCGAAGGCACAACCGGGATGAACTGCGCGGAGTTCGAAGCCCTGCTGGTGGAGGCGCTGGACGGCGCCGTGGCCGCGGGGGAGCGCGAGCGCTTCGAAGAGCACCGGACGGCGTGCTCCGACTGCGGCCCGCTGTACGCGGATGCGGCCGCCGGGCTGAATTGGATGAAGTCCCTGGAAGAGGTGGAGCCGCCGCGCAACCTGGTGCGCAACATCCTGATCGCAACCAGCGGGCAGGGGGCGGAAGCTGGGGCACCCAGCGAGCCCGGGCGAGGCTGGACGCGAGGATGGCTGAAGCCGGCGTTGTTCCCGCTGTATGCAGCGGTGCGGCAGCCGCGCTTCGCCATGTCGGCGGCCATGGCCTTCTTCTCCGTCTCCCTGATGATGCAGGTGACCGGGGTGAAGCTGAGCGACCTGCGGCAGGTGGACCTGCGTCCCAGCGCCATCGAGAGCAGCGCGGTGCATAGCTACCACGAGACCAGCGCCCGGGTGGTGAAGTACTACGAGAACATCCGGCTGGTGTATGAGATCCAGACGCGGATGCAGGAGCTGAAGAACGCGGCGCAGCCCGAGCCCCAAGCCCAGCCTTCCGCTCCCAAGAAGGACGACAAGAAGAACAACAATGACACCAGCGGCCAGCCCGACCCGGAGAAGGAAAAGCAGTACAGCCGGGAGAGCCGGGAGTTGGTGCTGGCTTCGGCGCGGGGCCGGCAAGGGATTCGTGGAGGAACTTTGGTAAGCAATGCCAGGAGCAAAGCATGAATTGCGCAATCCATCCTGAAGTGGCCGGCGCTGCCTACTGCCGGACCTGCGGCAAGCCGCTGTGCGAGGAGTGCAAGCGCGACGTGCGCGGGGTGATCTACTGCGAGGAGTGCATCGCGGCGCGGCTGTCGGGCACGGCACCCGCTGCCCCGGGCGCGCCCAATCCCGCCCTCGCCGCGGTCCTGGGATGCATCCCCTTCGGAATCGGCGCGGTTTACAACGGCCAGTACCTCAAGGGTTTGGCGCACATGGTCATCTTCGTGCTGCTGATCGCTGGCGCGGACCGCGCCCACGGCCCTCTCGACACCTTTTTCGGTCTCGGCATCGCGTTCTGGGTGATCTACCAGATTGTGGACGCGTACCGCACCGCCAAGGCGAAGCAACTCGGCCTTCCTCTTCCCGACCCCTTCGGCCTCAACCGCATCGTTGGTGAAGAGGCCGGCGCAAACGGCAAGCCTTCGGGCGCCGTCACGGCGGTGGTTCCCTCTCCGCCCGGGGCCATCCCGCTGGGGCCTGCGATCCTGATCGCGCTGGGCGTGCTGTTCCTGCTGCGGACACTGGACATTTTCCCGTATTCGGTGGGCAGGCTTTGGCCGCTGATTCTGATTGCGCTCGGCGTGCGTCTGCTGTTGCGCAATCGCGGGGCGAGGTGAGAGAGACCATGCGACGCAGAATCGTAGGACCGGTCGCCCTGATCACCATCGGCGTCCTGGGCTTGCTCGACGAGTTCACGCGCCTTGACTGGGACAAGACTTGGCCTTTGATCCTTATCGCGATCGGCACGGCGCTCTTCGTGCAGCGTGCGGCCCGCGCGGGTGAGCCCACTCCGCGCGGCGGCCCGTCGCCGGCAGCGCCCGACTCCAACCGCGAAACTGATTCCGAGAAGAAGGTGAACCGTGAGTAGCCCGACCAGCGCACCGCCACCCTCTATGCCGCCTCCGCTCCGCCGCTCCTTCGCCGGCCCCATCGTCCTCATCACCCTGGGCACGATCTTCCTGCTCGGCAACATGGGCTGGCTGGGCTGGCATCAAATCGGCCTTTACTTCGCCCGCTTCTGGCCTCTCCTCCTGATCCTGTGGGGTGTCATCAAGATGTTCGAGTACTGGCAGGCGCAGCGTGAGGGCTATCGCCCGCGCGGCATCGGCGCCGGCGGCGTCTTCCTGGTCTTTTTCGTCATCATGCTTGGTTCCCTGGCGACCGGCCTCATGCACTTTGGACCCGCCCTGCAGGATGAGATCGGCATGGATACCGACTTCCCCATCTTCTTCGGGACGCGCTACACCTACAACCAGCAGATCGAGCAGAGCTTCCCGGCCGGCGGCAGCTTGCGAGTGTCGCTGGACCGCGGCGACATCAAGCTGCGTGCGGGAACGGACGACAAGCTGCACATCACGGTGCGCAAAACGGTGCTGGCGGGCTCACAGAGCGAGGCCGACCGCATCCATAGCGCCATGCAGCCGGTGGTCACCGTCTCGGGCAGCGAGGTGGCCATCAGCATCGCCAACTACAGCCGGGGCAGCGCCATGGACCTGGAGATCCAGGCGCCCAGAAAAGCCGCAGCCGACCTGATGACCCTGCGGGGTAACGTGGAAGTGAACGGGCGCGAGGGCAACGTGAAGGCCCATACCTCGCGCGGCGACGTGACCGTGGAAGACGTGACCGGGAACGCTGAGATCCACCTGCGGGGAGGGTGGCGGGGGGGGGCGATGCGGGCCCAACGGGTGAGCGGCGACGTGGACGTGGAAGGCTGGGTGAACGACTCCAACCTGTCCGAGATCGGCGGCACAGTGAACCTGCACGGCAACTTCTTCGGGACCATGAGCCTGGCCAAGGTGGGCAAGGGAGTGCGCTTCAAGTCCTCCCGCACCGACCTGGAGATGGGCCGGCTGGATGGCGACATGACCATGGAGATCGGCGACATGAGGGCGCGGGGGGTGAGTGGGGGCTTGCGCATCGTGACCCGCTCCAAGGACATCCACCTGGAGGACGTGAATGGCGACATCAAGGTGGACAGCAACCACGCTGACGTGGAGCTGACTTCCAGCAAGCCGCCCACGGGCACGGTGGAGATCACCAACGAGCACGGGCACATCAGCGTGGAGTTGCCCAGCAAGGCGAGCTTCCAGATGAACGCCCGCACCGACCACGGGGACATCCAGTCGGATTTCGGCGAGCTCAAGGTGGAGAACCAGAACCGGGAGTCGAAGGCCACCGGGTCGGTGGGTACGGGAGGACCGCAACTGCGGCTCACCAATTCCCACGGCGACATCAACATCCGCAAGACGGGATGAATCCGGCAGTTTCCTGCCCACCAGGCCCGGCGCGCCGCCGGGCCTTTTCTTTTGGAGGGAGAGAAACCCTCACCCTGTCACTCCAAAACCGGCAGCGGCCAGGGTGGGGCAGCCCAGAATCATCCCCAGCCCGCAAGGCTGAGCCCAACTCCAACCGCGGCAGAGGCGGTCCGGGGCGACGGCTTGGTGGCGGGTGGAAAATGTGATAGTAATGAATTCCCCCTTGCCGCAGGCCAACATCCCAGGCCGATCCATGAAGAAATGGCAGAAGTGGTTTTTGAGTTTGGTGTTTTACGGCAGCTTCGGCTTCGCCGGCGGCGGCAGCTTCCTCATGTTCCTGATGGTGCCTGCGGAGCGCTGGCTGAACGCGCAGGGATGGTCGCAGGCGGGGATCGACCGCACCCTGGGGCCGTTCGTGTATGGGTGGTTCGTCATCGCCCTGGCGGTGACGCTGCTGTATTACCGCAAGGCGCTGGACCTCAAGCCGCCGCGGCCGCGGCTGGCTTACGGAATGGCGGGAGCGAGTGTGCTGGCGGCGCTGCTGGTCTTTGCCGCCTTCCTGAACACCGGGTTCGTCGTCATCACCTCCCGGCAGGGCTCGGTGCGGCAGCTGACCAAGCGCTTCACCTTCGGCCCCTACCCGGAGGCGGCGGATATGCAAAGGCTGAAGGGCCAGGGATACGACGGGGTTATCTCCCTGCTGCACCCCACCATCCCCTTTGAGACCGTCCTGATCGCGCGCGAAGAGGCCAACGCCCAGCAGGTGGGCATCAAGCTCTACCACTTCCCCATGCTGCCCTGGATCTCCGACAACCGGGAGGCGCGGGAGGGGGTCCGGAGGCTGGTACAAGGCCGCGGGCGCTACTACGTCCACTGCTACCTGGGGACGCACCGGGTGAACCTGGCGCGGTCGATCGTGCTGGAGGGACAGAGTGAGGGAACGCAGTCGGCCAACGCGCTGCTGCCGACGGCGCTGAACCGGGGCATGCTGCTCACCTACGACGGCAAGCGCATCGTGGTGGGCCCCTTCCCCAGCGATGATGAGTGGTACCTGAGCATCCTGAGCACCGGGATCCGGGAGGTGGTTTCCATCCTCGACCCCAACAAGCCCGACTACCAGCCGTTCATCGAAAAGTCCAAGCAGGTCTGCAAGGACTCAGGGCTGCGATACACCTCCATGCCCCTGGATTCGCGCGCTCCCGACCTGCGGGCGGTCCAGAACATCGCCGCCTACGTGAAGCAGGCCGACCACAAGGTGTTTGTGGTAGGCATCCGCAATGGGAGTTGGACCTGGGCGTTGGACACGGCGCTGGGAGGCGGGGGCGCGCCCTTCCAGGAACCCATCACCAAGGATAAGTTTGAGCGCGGCGAGCTGTTGCGGGTGAACCAGTGGCTGCTCGGCCCCTATCCCACCGACGATGAGATGCTGCGGCTGCGGTCGGCCGGGGTACAGGACATGGTTTCGCTGCTGGACGAGCACACCAAGGGCGACGCGCAGTGGATCCTGAAGGAGGCCCAGTGGTCGCAGCTCTACGGCTTCCGGGTGATGCGCTTCCCGGTGCGCAGCGAAACAATCACTGCCGTCCAAGTGCAGCAGGTGGTGGACTACCTGAAGACGCGGCCGGGTCCGGTCTACGTCCATGGCTTCCTGACCGACAAGCGCGTGCGCGCGGTGTTTGAGGCGGCCCGCGCGGTACAGGCGCAGAGCGGCCCGACCGGGCCTCCTCCCGGCCACTGACTGCCGGCCCGGCGCAAGAAAGTGCTCCCCCCCTGCCAAGAGAGAACCCGAGGGCCGGTTGCCGACTGTGAAATGCAGTCTGCAACCGGCCCTCGGTAGAGTTCAGCGTTTAGAAGCGATAGCTGAAGCCAAATCTGAAGGAATGCACCACGTACGACTGATTCGCGGTGGTGGGCGCGGTGGCTTGGAACGATGCGCCGGGGGAGTTGGAGTAGCTGTAGCCGAAGTAGGGCTGGAAGCGGCCCAGCTTGAACAGGACCTCCGTTCCGAAGTTTCCCACCCAGGTCCAGTCGTTGGGCCGGGGCGTGAAGGAGACTGTGCGCTTGGGCCCGGTGAAGGCGTTAAAGTCGAACGAAACCTTGGAGTGCGGGTTCCAGATGATGTGCCCGGTGGGGCCGTATCGCTGGTGGGATTGGGGAGCGAAGAAGCCGGCGGAGAAGGTGTCAGCGCTGTCATCGAAGGCGAAGACCTCGTAGCGGAAACCGCCTTCCAGCGTGATCTTGTCGCTGCTGTAGATGAGGGGAGTGACGAAAGCCTGGCCGCCGTTGGCAAAGGTGCTCTTGTTCACGTCCACCGGGCTGTTGACGTCGTAGGTGTCGTGGTAGAAGCCGCTGCCGAAGCGCACGCGCCGTTTCCAGTCGTAGCTCCAAGAGACGGACTCGGTGCGGTTCATCACGTTGGAATGCGCGGAGAGCGGGGTGTAGTCGGCGATGTGGCGGCTCTCGGTGAAGTCCACGCGGAAGCCGCGGTAGGTGATGATGGGGTGGATGTCGTAGATGAACTGGGGCCGGCGGTCGCCTTGCGAGTTGACGGTGCAGAGCGGCGGGTTGGTGCAAAGGAAGAGTCCGTTCCCGGCTGTGCCGCCGCCCGCGCCCAGGATCATGGCGAGCCACTTGTTGACCTTAAAGGCGATCTTGGCTTCGGTCTCGGTGGAGATGGCCTCCTGTCCGCCCTTGGTCCGCATGAAGCGGCTGCTGGTGAGGCCCTGGGTGACGGTGTTGGAGATGGACATGCGCACGTTGGGATGGATGTTGAAGTCCAGCGCCACGCCGTAGCGCAGCGACTTCAGAGTGAGCGCGGTCTCGATTTGAGGCAGCGGGAGCAGGCGGAGGTCGACTTCCCTGTCATTCTCGAAGCCGAATCTGAAGCGCAGCACCGGGCGCATGGACTCGCGCATGCTACTGCTGAGTTCCTTGGCCACCGGGCTGGGGTTCTTTTCGAGCAGATTCAGGGCGCGGGCATTGTGACCCTGGGAGCGCTCGATGGAGGCCAGCATGAAGTTGGCGTCGGCGTTCTGCGGCTGCTCCACCACCAGGGGGCGCAACAGGGTGGCAGACTCGCTGGGGCGCCCGGACCAGTAAAAGACTTGAGCCTTGCCCAGGCGGGCGCTGGCGTCGTTAGGATCCAGCTCCAGGGCCTGGTTGTAGGCCTGGATGGACTGGTCGTATTTCTTCTGCCAGCCCAGAATGCGGCCTTTCTCCACCAGGACAGCGGTGTCCTGGGGCTGCGGCTTCTGGCCGGGAGGCACCAGCAGATCGAGCTGCTTCAGGGCCTCGTCGTACTGCTTGGCGGAGGAGAGGACGCGGGCGTACTCCAGGCGCACGTCGTTGACGGGGACGGGAGGCGCAGCGGGATTGGCCTGCATGGCGGTCTCCGCCTCCTGAATCACGCGGGCGTACTCGGGGAGCGAGGCGTCGTAGTTGCGGGCCCAGTAGAGCACACGGGCCTTCTCGCGGCGGGCCACCAGATTGCCCGGGTTGTCGGCGAGCACGGTGTCGTACTGCTGCGCCGACTCGTCATACTTCTTCTGCCAGGAGAGCGCGCGGGCCACCTGCAGCTTGACCTCGGTGTACTGGGGATTCAACTCCAGCACCTGGCGGTAGTTGCGCAGGGCCTCGTCATAGTCGCCGCGGGAATTGGCGGCGCCGGCGGCGGCCAGCAGGCCGGGAATGGGGCTGGGCGGGGCCGGCGGCGCGGGCGGCGCCTTGGGAAGCTGCACCGCGACCTCGGCGGGCGGCGTTTCCAGAGTGTCGAGCGCGGCGGCCACTTCCTTGTCGGAAGGATTGCGCTGGGCCAGGGTCTCGAGCATGGCATGAGCTTCGTCCTTGCGGCCCATCCAGATCAGGGTGAAGGCCTTGCCCACGCTGGCGTCATAGTTCTGAGGATTGCGCGCCAGCACCTTGTCGTAGAACTCCACGGCGCCGGCGAAGTTGCCGCGCCAGGAGTTGAGCTTGGCCAGGCCGACGAGGGCCGTGGCATTGGCGGGGTCGGACTTCAGCACCCGTTGATATTCCTCCTCGGACTCAGGGTACTTCTTGGCGAAGGCCAGCAGGCGGGCGTACTCCAGCCGCATGAGGGTGTTGGTGGGATTGCGGCGGACGTAGTCCTGCAGGATGGAGATGGCCTGCTCGGAGTCGCCGCCGCGCAACAGGGAGTTGGACCAGGCCAGCAGATACTTGGTATTGGCGGGCTGGGCCTTGGCCAAAATGCCGTAGTGCTCGGCCGCACCCTTGTAGTCGCCGGCGGCGGTCTGGGCACGGGCCAGGAGCAGACGGGTGCTGGCGTCCACATCCACATCCACGCCGGAAGCCGAGGGCAAAGTCAGGTCGCCAATCGTCATCTCGGCCCGGCCCGGTCGGCGCACGTCCGCGGCGATCTGGCTGAACGCGTAGCGTACCGCTCCCTCGTCAAATTGCATAGGCGGGACGACTGTCTCCAGGCCAAGCAACGCGTTCCATTGCGCGCCCACCTTCCCGCCCAGCGTCCCCTGCCGCCCGATGAGATAGGCCGTGTTGACCGCGCTCAGCAGGTCCGGCTGGGGTTGCAGTTGGGTACTGCTCAGTGTCCAGGTGCGATCTTCAAATACAATCTGAAGGGGGGCAACGGGGTAGGCGCGCAGTTCCCGGCTCAGGT
>Ga0080064_1002490_pt1 | contig 31075 bp, 26 predicted proteins | sample Subgrocontami54m_FD_69260 | JGI IMG/M metagenome (GOLD analysis project Ga0080064, IMG submission 69260) | Subsurface groundwater microbial communities from S. Glens Falls, New York, USA - GMW46 contaminated, 5.4 m (SPADES assembly) (version 2) ...
CCGGGAACAGGCAGTGATAACACGGCGCTTGTGGGTCCCGCAGGTCGAACACCGCGATCTGCCCGTCGAAGCGCACGCCGGCGCCTGAGACCAGCGGCTTCGCGTGCGCGACGCAGGCGCGGTTGATCGCGTGGCGGGTGGCGAAATTGTCGCTGCAGTCGAGCACGATGTCCGCATTGCACACCAGCTGCGCCAGCCGCGCGCCGGCGACACGCTCGGTGAGCGCGTTGACCTCGACTTCCGGATTGAGGGTTGCCAGCGTGCGCCGCGCCGATTCGGCCTTGGGGCTGCCGATCGCATCAAGGCGATGCACGATCTGGCGCTGCAGATTGGTGAGATCGACCGTGTCGCCATCGCAAATCGTCAAGGTGCCGACACCGGCGGACGCCAGATACATCGCGGCCGGTGAACCGAGGCCGCCGGCGCCGACGAGCAGCGCATGGGCGCGCCGGAATTTTTCCTGGCCTTCGATGCCGAGTTGCGGCAGCAGGATGTGCCGGCTGTAGCGCAGTAGCTGGTCGTCGTCCATTTTCACATCCGCAAAACAAAACGCCCGGCCGCGGCCGGGCGTTGCAGCCGCGAGACGGCGCGCGTTAGTTGGCGCGCGCGATGGCGCGGCTTTTCAGGAACGAGATCGCCTGCGCCAGCTCGTAGTCGTTCTTGGCCACTATTTCGCCCGGCTGGGGCCGGGTGGTTTTTTCGTCGACATTCTTCGGCCGTGCCTCGGGAACGAAGTTGTAAGCGTTGGTGGTCGGCGGCGTGACGCGTTCGGCCGCCGCGTCTTCGGCACGCTCGTTGAGCAGATGCTTGGTGAGATCGGCCTCGCGCATTTTGAGGCCGGCATCCGCGCGCTCGGCCGCGCCGTCGTCGAGCGTGATGTCCGGAACGATGCCCTTGGCCTGGATCGAGCGGCCGTGGGGCGTGTAATAGCGCGCGGTAGTGAGCTTGATCGCGGTGCTGTTGCCCAGCGGCAGGATGGTTTGCACCGAGCCTTTGCCGAACGTTTGCGTGCCCATGATGACCGCGCGTTTGTGGTCCTGCAGCGCGCCGGCGACGATTTCTGAAGCTGATGCCGAGCCGGCGTTGACGAGCACCACCATCGGCACCTTTTTCACTTCCGCGGGCAGCCTGGCGAGATAGTCGTCCCGCAGCCGGCCGCGCAGGTAGTGCTCGGGGCTCGCGGTAAGGCGCATTTTCGCGTCCTCGGTGCGGCCGTCGGTGTATACCACCAGCGAATTTTGCGGCAGGAACGCCGCGGATACCGCCACCGCGCCGTTCAGCAAGCCGCCCGGATCGTTGCGCAGGTCGAGCACGATGCCGCGCATGCCGCCGCGGTTTTCCTTGAACGCCGCGTCGATCGCTTTCGCCAGCGTCTCGCCGGTCTGCTCCTGGAACTGGGTGATGCGGAAATAGGCGTAGCCCGGCTCGATCAGCTTCGATTTCACGCTCTGGATCTTGATCACGGCGCGCGTCAGCGTGACGATGATCGGCTTCGCCTCGCCCTTGCGCGCGATGGTGAGCGTGATCTGGGTGTTGGGCTTGCCGCGCATGCGCTTCACCGCGTCGTTGAGCGACATGCCCTTGACCGGGGTCTCGTCGAGCTTGATGATCAGGTCGCCCGGCTTGATGTTGGCGCGCGCGGCCGGCGAATCGTCGATCGGCGAGACGACCTTGACGTAGCCGTCTTCCATGCCGACTTCGATACCCAGTCCGCCGAATTCGCCCTGGGTGCCGACCTGCAGCTCGCGGAAAGCATCCGCGTCGAGGTAGGACGAATGCGGATCCAGCCCGGCGACCATGCCGGTGATGGCTTCGGTGATGAGTTTCTTGTCGGCGACCGGCTCGACGTAGTCGCTCTTGATGCGCCCGAATACTTCCGTGAACGCGCGCAACTCCTCAACCGGCAGCGGCGCCAGCATATCGCGCTGCGCGACCGCGGAAAAGTTGAGCGAAATCATCACGCCCAGACACGCGCCGAGTGCGATCAATCCTAGCTGTTGCAGTTTGCTGCGCATTGCCGACTCCGATAAGAAACATGCCTCACTTCAAATTGATCCAGACCAGCGGATCGAACGCCTTGCCTTGATGCCGCATCTCAAAGTATAAACCGGAATTCGCATTTCCGCCGCTGTTACCGACGGCGGCCACCGTTTCACCGCCCAGCGTTGCCGCTCCGAGCTGCTTGTAGAGCGACTCGTTATTGCCGTACAGGCTCATGTAGCCGCCGCCGTGGTCGATGATCAGCAGGTTGCCGAAGCCGCGCAGCCAGTCCGCGAACACCACCCGGCCCGCTGCGATCGCTTTTACCTCCTGGCCGGCGGGGGCCGCGATGAACAATCCTTTCCACGACAGACCGCTGCCTTCACGTGGACTGCCAAAGCGGTTGCGAAGTTCCCCGCGCACCGGCAGATTGAGCCGGCCCTTGAGCTGGGCGAACGGGCTGCCGTCGCCCGAGGCATCCGGCAGGCGTTCATTGCGCAGCGTCTCCGGCCGCGTGCGCGCGAGCATCCGGCTCAGTTGCTCGACCAGCGTGGCGAGCCGGTTTTCATTGCGTTTGAGGGTCGAAATCTCGCGCCGCTGCTGCTCGATCTGGCGCGACACGCGCACCAGCACCGCTTTGTGCGCGCGTTTTTCGGCCTCGAGGCGCTTGCGTTGCGCCTGCCGTTTGGCGTCGATCGCGGCGAGCTCGGCGCTTTGCCGCCGGGTCGTGCCTTCCAGTTCGTTGAGCCGGCCGAGATTCGAGCGCAAGCCGCGAATCAGATCGGCGCGCGCGCGCGACAGGTGCGTGAGGTAATGCAGCTCCCGCGCGATCCGGTTCGGATCGTCGCGGTTCAAAAGCAGCTTCAGCGCGTCCGGCTGGACGCCGACGTACTGCTGGTAGAGCAAGCGCGCGAGCCGCGCCTGCTGTCCGTCGATATCGGCCGCCGCGCGCCGTCTCTGGCCCTGCAACCCGGTGAGCTGCGCATTGAGCGCGCGTTGTTGCCCGGCGAGTTCGCGCAGCACGCGGTTGGTCTCGGATATCGCCTGTTCCGATTCGCGCAGCGAATCGACGGCCTCGCTTTTGGTTTCCTCGGCCGCGGCCAGCCGCTTCTGGAGCGCGTCGATACGCCCGCGCAGCTGCCGCAGTTCCGCCGTCTGCGCGGTCGCCGCCGGGGCCGCCGCCGCCGCGCTGCCGCATAGTGCCGGCAGTATTAGCAACGCGAGGAGGGCGTCCCTAGACAAAATCGATCAGCGGCCTGCCGGTCATTTCCGGCGGCTGCGGCAGGCCCATTATCTTGAGCAGTGTCGGCGCCACGTCCTGCAGCGCGCCACCCTCGCGGGCCCGGGCTTTGCGCCCGATGTAGATGAGCGGCACCACGTTCAGCGTATGCGCGGTGTGCGCCTGATGGTTGACTTCGTCGAGCATGGTCTCGGCGTTGCCGTGATCGGAGGTGATCAGCGCTTCGCCGCCGGCCTGCTGCAGCGCCTCGATGACGCGCGCCAGGCATGCGTCGAGCACTTCGATCGCGCGGGTGGCCGCCGCGAGATTGCCGGTGTGGCCGACCATGTCGCCGTTGGCGTAGTTGCAGATGATGGCGTCGTACTGGCGGCTGGCGATCGCCGCCACCAGCTTGTCGGTCAGTTCAAAGGCGCTCATCTCGGGTTGCAGATCGTAGGTCGCGACCTTGGGCGAAGGCACCAGCACGCGCTCCTCGCCGGGGTACGGTGTCTCAACGCCGCCGTTGAAGAAATAAGTGACGTGCGCGTACTTCTCGGTCTCGGCGATGCGCAACTGCCGGAGTCCATGTCCGGAAATGTAGGCGCCGAAACCGTTGCTGATGTTTTGCGGCAGGAACGCCGCCGGCAGCCTGAAGTCCTCGCCGTAGCTGGTCAGCGTGCAGTAGTAACCGAGTTTGGGAACGCGCTCGCGCACAAAGCCGCTGAATCCGGGATCGGTAAGCGCGCGCGTCATCTGGCGCGCGCGGTCGGCGCGGAAATTCATGAACACGACCGCGTCGCCGTCGCGTATTGCCGCCACTGGCGCGATCGTGGTTGCCTGCACGAACTCGTCGTTTTCGCCGCGTGCATAGGCCTGCTCGAGCGCTGTCCGCGCATCGGCCGTCTGGTAGGCTGCCTGGCCCCGCGTGAGCAGGTCGTAGGCCGCCTGCACGCGCTCCCAGCGCTGGTCGCGGTCCATCGCATAGTAGCGTCCGACGATGGACGCAATGCGCCCGGTCTTGAGTTGCGCGCATTTGCGCTCGAGCAGGGCTAGCGACGCGGCGGCGCTGCGGGGCGGCGTGTCGCGCCCGTCGAGGAACGCGTGCACGTATACCTGCGTGAGGCCGGCCGTGGCCGCCATTTCGACCATGGCGGCGATTTGCGACTCGTGGCTGTGCACGCCGCCTGGCGACAGCAAGCCGAGGATGTGCAGTGCCGACCGATTATCGCGCGCGGTGGCGACGGCCTGGTTGAGCACCGGGTTGGCGAAGAACTCGCGGCTTTCGATCGCGGCTTCAATGCGCGTGTAATCCTGGTACACGACGCGCCCGGCCCCGATATTGAGATGGCCGACTTCCGAGTTGCCCATTTGCGCGGTGGGCAGGCCGACCCATTTTTCAGAGGCGTCGATGGTGGTATGCGCGCAGGTTTGCCACCAGAAATTCCAGTGCGGCTTGCGCGCAAGGCAGATCGCGTTGTGGTCGCACGCCTCGCGGTAGCCGAAGCCGTCGAGTATGATCAGCAGCGCTGGCGTTACGTTCATGATTTGCAAAGCTTTCTGTAGCTGCGTGAAATGCTGTATCATTTTATTCTATTTTGTTGATAGACGCTGCCTGAACGGGGATGGGATGCCCAAAAAAGTCGACATGCGCTCGTTCCTGATCGACAAGCAGGAGCATATCGAGCAGGCCGCGCGCGCGATGAAGGCGATGTCGCACCCGTTGCGCCTCAAGATCCTGTGCGTGCTCGGCGACCAGGAGGTCAGCGTGCAGGACATCGTCGAGAGCGTGGGCACTTCGCAAAGCAACATTTCGCAACACCTCGCGATATTGCGCGACAAGGGCGTGCTGCGCACCCGCAAGGACGCCAACCGCGTCTATTACCGCGTTGGCGACTCGCGCACGCTGGTGTTGTTGGGGATGATGCGCGAGGTATTTTGCGGCATCACCGACTGAAGAGTGGGTTATCATCACGCCCGCCGGCCGCCGTTGCCCGAGTCGCAGTGGGGTAGCCGCGGCTTAACCTTGAATTGACTGTTACAGGAATCAGCCTTGGACGTTTCATTGTTGCTGGTATTTTTGCAGAAAAACCCGTGGCACATGATGCTGTTCGGCACCGCCGTCGTGACCGGCGGCATGCTGATGTGGCCGCTCGCGAGCCGCCTGCTCGGCGCGAGCGTGCCGCAGGTCGGCCCGACCGAGGCGGTGCAGTTGATCAACCGCCGCGACGCGCTGGTGCTCGATGTGCGCGACAAGGCAGAGTTCGCCGCCGGCCATATCCCGAACGCGCGCAATATCCCGCTGCCGGAACTGGATGGGCGCCTGCGTGAAATCGAGAAATTCAAGGCGCGCCCGGTCGTGATCAACTGCCAGTCGGGCGCGCGTTCGGCGGGCGTTTGCGGCCTGCTCAAGAAAAACGGCTTCGGCGAAGTCTTCTCGCTGCGCGGCGGCATCGGCGGCTGGGTGGAGGCGAGCCTGCCGGTGGAAAAATAAATGGCCGCGGTGCTGATGTACACGAGCAGCGTGTGCCCTTACTGCGCGCGGGCGGAACGCCTGCTGAACTTGAAGGGCGTCACCGCAATCACCAGGATCCGGGTCGATCTCGAGCCCGGGAAACGCGCCGAAATGATGGCGCGCACCGGGTGCCGCACCGTGCCGCAGATCTACATCGGTGACACTCATGTCGGTGGTTACGACGAGCTTGCCGCCCTCGATCAGGCCGGCGGACTCGATGCCCTGTTGCACGCCTGATCTTCCCATCAATCTTCCCAGGAATTGCCATGAGCGTATCACCGCAACCGACGTTTGCCATCGAGAAAATCTACCTCAAGGATCTGTCCGTCGAAGTGCCGAATGCGCCGGAAGTTTTTCTCGAGCGTGAAGCGCCCACGGTCGATGTCAACATCGGCAGCAATGCGCGGGCCGTGCAGGACGGGTTGTACGAGGTGGTGCTGACCGTGACCATCACCGCCAAGATCAAGGACAAGACGCTGTTTCTGGCGGAGGCGGCGCAGGCCGGCGTGTTCCAGATTCGCAACGTACCGCAGCAGGATATGGGCCCGCTGCTCGGCATTGCGTGCCCGAACACGCTGTTCCCGTACGTGCGCGAGACGATTTCCGCGGTGACCTCGCGCGCCGGCTTCACGCCGGTGGTGCTGGCGCCGATGTCGTTCGAGAGTATCTACCAGCAGCAGCAGCAACAGCTGCAGCAGCTGCAACCGCAACCGGGCGCCAAGCCGAACTGACCCGCCATGGCCCGGTTTCTGGCGTGCGCTGCCGCGCTGCTGCTCGTATTTGCGCCGGCCGCAGCGCGCGCTGCCGATTTCCGCTCGATCGCCGAGAATGCCGCGGTGCTCTACGATGCGCCGTCGCTCAAGGCGAAAAAACTGTTTGTCATCGGACGCAATTATCCGGTCGAAGTGATCGTTGTCGTCGAGGGCTGGATCAAGATCCGCGACGCGGGCGGGGCGCTGGCGTGGATCGAATCGAAAGCTTTGAGCGGGCGCCGCACGCTGATGGTGAAAACGCCCTTGGCTGACATTCGCCAGGCGGCCGACGACGCGGCACCACTCGTCTTCCAGGCCGAACACAGCGTGCTGCTCGAGCTGGTCGAGCTGACCGGTAACGGCTGGGCGCGCGTGACGCATCGTGACGGGCAGAGCGGCTACGTCAAACTAAGCCAGGTCTGGGGCGTATGAAGCTTGCCGTGCTCGGCGCCGGGGCTTGGGGCACGGCGATTGGCATCAGTCTCGCCCGGCGCCATCGCCTCGTGCTGTGGGCGCGCGATGCGCAGCATGCGGGCGAAATCGCCGCGACGCGCGCCAACCAGCGCTATCTTCCCGGGTTCACCCTGCCGGAGGCGATTGCCGTCACGGCGGAACTCGCGACTGCGCTCGCAGCCTGTGACCTGATATTGGCGGCAACCACCACCGCCGGGTTGCGCCCAACGTTGCGCTGTCTTGCCGCCGCGGGCAATACGGCGCCGCTGGTGTGGCTGTGCAAAGGCTTTGAATCCGAGACGGCGCAATTGCCGCATCAGATCGCCGCAGCCGAGTTGTCGCCGGCACTGCCGCGTGCGGCGCTGTCAGGGCCGAGCTTCGCCGCCGAGATCGCGCGTGGCCTGCCGGCCGCGCTGACGCTCGCGAGCGATGACTCGGCGTTCGCGGCGCGCGTGGCGCGCGAGCTGCACGGCGATGCGCTGCGCATTTATTCGAGCGACGACGTGATCGGTGTCGAAGTCGCGGGCGCGCTGAAAAACGTGATGGCGATTGCGGCCGGTATCAGCGACGGTCTCGGGCTCGGCTACAACGCTCGCGCGGCGCTGATCACGCGCGGGCTGGCGGAAATCACGCGGCTCGGACTCAAACTCGGCGGACGTCCCGCCACGTTCATGGGGCTGGCCGGCGCCGGCGACCTGATCCTGACCTGTACCGGCGACCTGTCGCGCAATCGCAACGTCGGGCTGCAACTTGCCCGCAATATCGCGCTGCCGGAAGTGCTGCGCTCGCTCGGGCACGTGGCGGAGGGTGTTCCCACCGCCCGCGCGGCCGACCGCCTCGCGCGCGAACTCGACGTCGACATGCCGATCACGCGCGCGGTGTGTCGCGTCCTGGACGGCAACGTGTCCGCGCTCGAGGCGGCGCAGGAACTGCTGCAGCGCGATCCGAAGGCCGAGCACCGCTAACGCGCAGCCGCGCCGGCGAAATCGAGCTGCCGCCACGCCTCGTAGATCACGATAGCGACTGCGTTCGCGAGGTTGAGGCTGCGGCTGCCGGGCAGCATCGGCAGCCTGAGCTGTGCCGCCGATTGCGAGCGGATCTGCGGCGGCAGTCCGCGGGTCTCGGGGCCGAACACGAAGACGTCACCTGCCTGATAACGGACCTGATCGTGGCGCTGCGAGCCCTTGGTGGTGACGGTGTAGATGCGGCGCGCGGCGAGAGTTTCCCGGCAGCGCTCCCAGTCATCGTGCAAGGTGTAATCGATCCCGTTGCGGTAATCCATGCCGGCGCGCTCGAGCTGTTTGTCCGCCAGCGAAAATCCGAGCGGCCGCACCAGATGCAGGCGGCACCCTGAATTCGCGCACAGGCGCATGATGTTACCGGTGTTCGGCGGGATTTCGGGTTCAAACAGCACGACCTCAAACATTTTGGCGATTGACCCAATCATGTCACACTATGCGCTGCAGCCTACCTGCCGGCACTGCGGCGCGCAACCGATGGGTGTAATGCGACGACGATTAACGAGCAGCGATAGCGGAGGGGACTGATATGGCTAAAGCGGAAAAACTCCGTCTCGGCGATCTGTGCTTGCAGTACGGGCTGGTGACTCCCGAGCAACTCAAGAAGGCGCTCGAGGAGCAACAGAACAGCGGACGCAAGGTGGGGCGGGTGCGGCGGCTGGGGCGGGTGCTGACCGCGCAGGGCGCGCTGCAGGAGGAGGATGTCGCCAAAATGCTGGCGAAGCAGCTGGAGCTTCCCTACACCAACCTCAGACAATACGACATCGCGCCCGAAATCGCGGCGAAACTGCCCGAGATCGTGGCGCGCCGTTACCGCGTGGTGCTGCTCGAGGACGACGGCAAGACGCTCAAGGTCGGGATGGCGGATCCGACCGATCTCAATGGGTATGACGAAGTCGCGCGCGCGTTGCGGCGCGAATTCCAGATCGTGGTGGTCGCCGAATCGCAGTTGCTTCCCACGCTCGATCGGGTTTACCGCCGCACTGGCGAGATTACGGGCCTCGCCCGCGAACTCGGCGCCGAGCTTGGACATACCACGGCGGCGTTCGAGACCCCGGCGGCAGGGCCGGGGGTCGAGGATGCGCCGGTGGCGAGGCTGCTGCAGTCGGTGTTCGAAGATGCGACCCAGGTGCGCGCCTCGGATATCCACATCGAGCCGCAGGAAAAAAAGCTGCTGATCCGCTTCCGCATCGACGGCGTGCTGCATCTGCAGACCGAAGCGGACTCCCGCATCGCTTCCGCACTGGTGGTGCGGATCAAGCTGATGGCGGGGCTCGACATATCGGAGAAGCGCCTGCCGCAGGACGGCCGCTGCAACGTGAAGATCCGGGCCGATATGGTCGACGTGCGGATCTCGACCATGCCCACACAGTACGGCGAATCGGTGGTGATGCGACTGCTCAGTCAGGGCCGCGGCATACTCTCGCTCGAAAAACTCGGCATGCCGCCGCACATCCTGACGCGCGTGGAAGCGGTATTGCGCCGGCCCAGCGGCATGGTCCTGGTGACCGGCCCCACCGGCAGCGGCAAGACCAGCACCCTGTATGCCGCACTCTCGAGACTCAACACGCCGGAGCGCAAAATCATCACCGTCGAGGACCCGGTCGAGTACCGCTTGCCCGGCATCAATCAAGTGCAGGTTCACGAAAAAATCGAGCTCAGCTTCGCGCGCGTGTTGCGCTCGGTGTTGCGCCAGGACCCGGATGTGATCCTGGTCGGTGAGATGCGCGACCAGGAAACCGTCGAAACCGGGCTGCGCGCCGCGCTGACCGGCCACCTGGTGTTCTCCACGCTGCATACCAACGACGCGGTCTCGACGCCGATGCGGCTGCTCGACATGGGCGCGCCGCGCTACATGGTGGCGTTGTCGCTGCAACTGGTGCTCGCGCAGCGGCTGGTGCGGCTGATTTGCGAGAATTGCGCCGACCTCTATCAGTTGCTGCCGGCCGAGCACGAGTGGCTGAGACAGGCACACGGCGCGGCGGCCGACGGCCAGCGTTACGCCAAAGGCAAGGGCTGCCCGCACTGCAACGGCAGCGGCTACTTCGGCCGCTCCGGCGTCTACGAGATGCTCGAAATGACGCAGCCCGTCGTGGAGGCCGCCAATCAGGAAGATCCCGCGCGTTTCGTCGCAGTCGCAACGCGCGAAATAGCCGGCAATACGCTGCACGCCCATGCGGCGGCGTTGGTGGTGGCGGGCAGGACCACCGTCGAGGAGGCGATGCGCGTGAGCAACCTGATTGCAGATTGATTGCTCTGAGTCGCTGACCGGATGCGGGAGAGCGTGACACCGGCGCGCGCGGCGCTTGCTAGTCTGACGGCGGTTGGTTTGGCGTGGACGTTGCCGTTTTTGGCGCCCTTTCATTCGTTCGTGCTGCCGGGGTTCTACAACGAATGGCTGGCATTCGCATTCGGCCTTGCCGCCTGCACCCTGTTGCTGCATGCCGGTGTCAGGCAGCGCCTGCAGATACCCCGCTTCGCCCTGGTGCCCCTCGGTTTGATGGCCGTGATCCTGTTGCAGTTGCTGCTGGGACGCATCGTATACGCGGAACAGGGGTTGCTCGCAATGCTCTATCTGCTCTGGGCCTGCGCGCTGATTTTGCTCGGCAGTGCTTTGCGGGGCGTGCTCGGTGCGGAAGTGATCGCCAGAACCCTCGCGTGGTGGCTGCTCTGCGGGGGTGTTGCGGCTGCGCTGTGGGCATTACTGACGCACTACGAAGTTGCGATTCCGCTCGGCCCCTACACGATTAATTTTCAGACGCGGGATTTGACCGTGAGGGGCACCATCGGTCAACCCAATCATTTTGCCGATTACCTCGCGCTCGCGCTCGCTTCGCTCGCCTACCTGGTCGCAAACCGCAGGCTGGGAGCCGTGGCCGCCATCATTGCGGCAAGCATGGTGCTGCTGGCGATGGCATTGACCGGTTCGCGCTCGACGTGGCTTTATTGCGCTGCGTTGCCGCTGCTGTCGCTGTGGCTGCGCTGGCGCCGGCCGGGCGCACCGGCGTCACGTTTGTTGGTGTGTAGCGTGCTGATTTTCGCGGGATTCGCGGTGATGCACTGGGTCGCGTCGTTGCCGTTCATGCGTCCCGAGCGCGCCGTCGTTGCGGTCGACCGCCTGTTTGACCTGGTACAAGGTCCGAGCTGGCGCCTGCAGCTCTGGCGCGAAGCGTGGTCGGCTTTTCTCGCGGCCCCGCTGCTGGGTGCAGGCTTGGGACAGTTCGGGTGGATCCACTTTCAGTCGGCGGCACAGGCCGGGCCCAACGGCATTGGTTTGTGCCATCAGGCGCACAACTTCGTGATGCAGTTGCTCGCGGAAACCGGTATCAGCGGCGCGCTGATCGTGGCGGCAGGCGCGGTGGTCTGGATCGCCGGATTGAAACGGCTCGCGCCCGATCTGCATTCATGGTGGTTGTTCGCCGTGCTCGCCGTAATTGCCATCCACAGCCAGTTCGAATACCCGCTCTGGTATGCGAATTTCCTCGGCGTCGCGGCATTGTTGCTGGGGGTGGGAGCGGGACAATTTGTCGAGTCTGGCGCGCGGGCGCTCAGGCCGAGCAGCATCGCGCTGGCGCTCGCAACGGGCTGGTTTGTGGCGCTGACCACGCTCGCCAGTTATCGCGATTTCGACCTCCTGCTGAATGCAGCCGACGCGGCGGCCGCCACCGCGCCGGCCAAGCGCGACTTCGCCGCCGAATTGTTGAAGATTCGCAGCGAGTCCCTGCTCACCCCGCAGGTGGAACTGGCAATTGCGATTGCAATTACACCGGACGCCGCCAGCCTGCGCGAAAAGCTCGAGCTTAACACCCGGATTATGCGTTTTTGGCCTGCCGCCCGCGTGGCGTATCAGCAGGCAATGCTGCTGCTGCTGAACGGCGAGCGCACGGCTGCGCTCGCTCAAATGCGCGACGCCGCGAACGCCTATCCGGCCGAACTGGAGGAATTCGCGCGGGACCTCGCGGCACTCGACGCGGCGTCACGCGAAGTTTCCGCGCCGCTGCGTGAATTCGCGGCGGGGCGACTACAAGGCTACGCCGGGGCAGCGCCGGGCCGCTAGTTTCAATGCTATGCTAGCCACTGACGATGGCGTATTTCTCATACAAGGCCCGCAACTCCGGCGGCGAACTCGTAGCGGGCGTGCTCGAAAGCGCTGACAGCGACGGCGCTGCGGCGCAACTTTTCAATCTGGGTGTGACGCCCATCGAGATCGGGCCGGCGAGCGCGGCAGTCTCCGGGAAAGCCGCGTTCGCGGGGCTGCTGCAGGAAAAAATAACGTCTTTCGAGCTGATGCTGTTCAGCCGCCAGATGTATACGCTGCTCAAGGCCGGCGTGCCGATCCTGCGCGCGCTGACTGGCCTGCAGGAATCGAGCACCAACAAGGCCTTCGCCGCGGTGGTCGGGGGCATCCGCGCGAGCCTCGATGCCGGACGCGAGTTGTCGGCGGCGCTTGCCCAGCAGCCCGAAGTTTTCCCGCCGTTTTACGTGCACATGGTGCGCATCGGCGAGATGACGGGACGGCTCGAGGAAATCTTTCTGAGCATGTTCAGTCATCTCGAATTCGAGAAATTCATGCGCGAGCAGGTCAGCTCCGCGATCCGCTATCCGGCTTTCGTGATTACCACGATGGCGGTTGCGGTCATCATCATCAACCTGTTCGTAATCCCCGCGTTTGCCAAGGTTTACGACAGCTTTCACGCCAAGCTGCCGTGGATGACGCAGTTGCTGATCGATTTCTCGAAGTTCACGGTGGCGGCGTGGCCGCTGCTGCTCGCCGGCGCGGTCGCCGCATTTTTCGGCTTCCGGGCATGGAGCCGCTCGCGCTCGGGCCGCCTCCAGTGGGACGAAATCAAGCTCAATATCCCCATCGCAGGCAAGATCATACTCAAGGCGACGCTGGCGCGCTTTGCGCGCGGTTTTGCGCTCGCGAGCCGCAGCGGCCTGCCGATCGTGCAGGCATTGAGCGCGGTGGCGCAGACCCTCGAGAATGATTTCATGGCCGCCAAAATCGAAAGGATCCGCGAGGGCGTCGAGCGCGGCGAATCGATACTGCACACGGCGACCGCTTCCGGCATCTTTACGCCGGTGGTGCTGCAGATGATCGCGGTTGGCGAGGAGGCGGGATCGCTGGACAGCCTGTTGCAGGAGGTTGGCGATATGTATCAGCGCGAGGTCGAATACGAACTCAAGACGCTGTCTTCGCAGATCGAGCCGATCCTGATCGTTTGTCTCGGGGCGCTGGTATTGGTCCTTGCGCTCGGCGTGTTTCTGCCGATCTGGGACCTCGGCAAGACGATGAAATGACCCGGTGTCGGGAAAATCAGCGCGTGGCCCGGTAACGATGATACGGCCCGGCATCGCGGGCAGGCATGGATCAGCTGGCGCAGGGTGGGTTCCTGTGTGGTATTCTTACAACAAATCCCTTGAAATTTCGGTGCTTAAAATGGATTTCTTGAGTGAATTCTATGCAAAGCGCAGAATTGCAGTAGTATCATCTCCAGCAATCTACAGCCGTGGCTTTATGCGGGACCCACGTGGACAAATTTTCTTACGTGTCGGTCACGAGAACAGCCCCGGTGGCCGGCAGCAGACATTTCTCAATTTTGTGAGGAGTCGGACATGAATCGCAGGCAACAAGGTTTCACCCTGATAGAACTGGTGGTAGTTATCGTGGTACTCGGCGTCCTGGCGGCGGTGGCAATTCCGCGTTTTGCAAGCTACACCACGGACGCGCGTATCGCCGCACTGAACGGGCTTGCGGGCGGGCTCAACTCGGCAGTGAGCTTAATACAATCACGTTGGGTTGCGTCAGGGTCCACCGGCTCGTCCATCGTGTACCTCGCGGACGGGACCACCACGGTGACGGTCAGCACCGGCGTGGGCGGCGGCATTCCGGTGCCAACCACGGGGGGCATTAACAATGCGCTGAACTTCGGCAGTTCGTTTGCCTATATTTCGGCATCGCCCGCGACCTTTAACTTTTCCCCGACGATCCCCGGCTGTAGCCTCTCCTACGCTTCCACGGGCGTGACGACCTTGACCACCACGGGTTGCTAGCCGGCTAGCGGTCAAGGCCAGCCGCTTGATCCGGGCGGCAAACTCCAGGGAACCGGGGTGGATGCGGCAGCGCATTCACCCCGCGCTTTATGCGGACAATGGTACGGGGTCAGCATGAAATTGCCGGTCGCAACCGAATCCGGGTTTTCGCTCGTCGAACTCGTCGCGACCATGATCGTGGTCGGCATTCTCGCCGCGTATGCAATCCCGCGCTTCGTCGACCGCACCGGATTCGAATCGCGCGGCTTTTACGATCAGGCGCAGGGCATCGTGCGCTACGCACAGAAAATCGCGATCGCGCAGCGGCAGTCCGCGCCCAAAGGCCCGATCTACGTCGTGATCACCGTCAGTCAGATTCGCATTTGTTACGACGCGGGGTGCGCGTCCGCGGTGACTGATCCGATCAGCGGCGCTCCACTCGTTCTCAACGCGCCTGCCGATGGCGCGGTTACCCTTGCGCCCGTGACGACGTTCAGCTTCAGTGGTGCGGGCGCCCCGAGTGTCGGCGCGCAACTTGCGATCAACGTGAACAGCACCGGCGTTGGCGACGCGAACCGCACTTTCTATGTCGAGGCGCAGACCGGGTACGTGCATGACTAAGAACGGCTTCACGCTGGTCGAGCTGGTACTGTTCATCGCGATCATGGGCGTCGCCGTCGGCGGGGTGCTGATCGCGTACGATTACGCCGCGCGCGACAGCGCCGACCCCGTGGTAAAGAAGCAGGCGCTCGCGATCGCCGAGTCGCTGCTCGAGGAAATCCAGCAAATGCCGTTTACGTTTTGCGATCCTGACGATCCTGCCGGGTCGACCGCGGCCAGCGCCGCGGACTGCGCCACGGTGGAGGCGATCGGGCCCGAGGCGGGCGAGACGCGCTACAGTGCGGGCACGCCGTTCGACAACGTCAACGACTATCACGGCTACCAGACGGCGGCCGAAATTCCACCCGGGATCAAGGATATTACGGGAACGCCGATCACGGGGCTGGGCAGTTACGACGCCGCGGTCACGGTGGCGGCCGCAGTGCTGCCGGGAGTCGCCGCCGGCGGCGCGCTGTTGATCACCGTAACCGTCACCGGTCCCGTCAACGTCGTAGTCACGATCGATGGCTATCGCACCCAGTTTGCGCCGCGCCTGTGATTAATCCGCCGCCAAAAAAACCGGCTGCCGGTCGTGACCGCGGTCGCGGCTTTACGCTGGTCGAATTGGTCACGGTGATCGCGATCCTCGGGATCATCGCGGCGGCGGTCGCGGTGTTCCTGCGGCTGCCGCTGCAAGCCTATCAGGACGCACAGCGGCGCGCCTCGATTACCGATGCCGCCGACACCGCATACACCCGCCTCAAACGTGACCTGCAGACCGCGCTTCCCAACAGCGTGCGCGTGACCAGCGTGGGCGCGGTGTTTTATCTCGAGTTCCTGCAAACGCGTAGCGGCGGACGCTATCGCTCGCTGGCGCCGCTGCCGGCGGTTGCCACGGGCGCCAACACGTGCCCGGACACCAACGGCGACACCTTTGCGGACGAAAACGTGCTGCTGTTCGGGGTCGCCGATACCTGCTTTACCACGCTGGGCACGCTGCCCGATTTCGCGACGGTGGTGGCGGGCAGCGATTTCATCGTGGTCTACAACCTCGGCCCCGGGTATGCGAATGCCGACGCCTATGCGAGCGGCGGCGTCAGCGGCGGCAACAAAAGCCTGATTACCTCGATCGCCGCGGGCAGCGGCGGCGAAAACGTGATCGTGTTCCAGTCGAACACCTTCAATCTCGAATCGCCGGGGCGCCGCTTTCACGTCATCAGCGGGCCGGTTTCGTATGTTTGCAATCCCGCCGCCGGAACGTTGCAACGCATTTCTGCCTACGCGATTGCAGCGGCGCAGCCGACTCCTCCGGCAGGCACGTCAGCGTTGCTCGCGAAAAGTATCACGGCGTGCACGATTATTTATGATCAAAACGTCGTCAACCAGCGCAACGGCGTAGTGTCGATCTGGCTGAGCTTTTCCGATCCCAACGCGACCGCCGTCAATTTGTTCCAGCAGGTTCAGATCGGCAACGCGCCATGAGAAAACGTATGCAGGTGAAATTTCGCAACCGGGCATCATCGCAGCGCGGCTTTACGCTGGTCGCGGCGGTTTTTCTGATCACGATATTGTTTTTGCTGAGCGCCTATTTGATCAACGTTCGCGTCCAGCAGGAGGCCGGCGTTACACTCGACATGCTCGGCACGCGCGCCTACGCCGCGGCACGTTCCGGGACTGAGTGGGGCATCTACAATTCATTGCGCAACAACACCTGTGCCGCATCGACGGCGCTCGCATTGGGCGGCTCATTGAGCGGTTTTACCGTGACCGTCACCTGCGCGCGCAGCCCCTACAACGAAGCCGGCACGACGGTCAACATGGACACCATCGTCACCCTCGCGTGTAACAACGCGGTGTGTCCGCCGGCGAGCCCCGGCGCGAATTACGTCGAGCGCCAGGTCACCGTCACGGTGGGGCAATGACCCTGCGTAACCTGACAGCGCGCTGCGGGTTTTTCTTGTGGGCGCTATTGCTTGCCTGGAGCGGGGAGGTCTGGTCGGCGGCGCGCTTTGCGGTCGCAACCGGCAACTGGGATGTGGGCTCGACCTGGTCCGCGACCTCGGGCGGCGCCGCGGGCGCATCGGTGCCGGTCGCGGGCGACGACGTGACCATCGGCGAAACCGCAACCGCGCGCACAGTCACGATACCCGCCGGCTACGCCGCCGCGGCAAGCAGCGTCGTATTGGCAACGGCAGCCGGAGTTAACGGCGCGAAGGCGCTCACGCTCGCGGCCAACACCTCGTCGCTGACGGTGTCGGGGAATCTGACCGTCAACAAGCCTGGCAACAACAATACCAATGCACTCAATGTGAATGCCGGCACCGTCACGGTCAACGGTACCTTGACACTTGGGGGCACTACCAATGCCGCGGTACGGATCGCGGCCATCGTCATCACGACGGGAACGTTGACCATCGGCACGGATCTGGTATTTGTTACCGGGAACGCGGCCAGCAACGTCATCAACCTGAGCAGCAGTACCGGAACCATCAACCTCGCGGGCGCGTTTACGGCCACGGTCGGCACGATCTCGAACCCCGGCACCGGCATCTTCAATTACAACGGCGCGAATGCGCAGACGGTGCGCATCGTGAGCAGCATCGTCTATCCCAACCTGCACCTCAACAATTCCAACGCTACCGGCGCCACCCTGAGCGCCGCCATTTCGGCCGCCAACGTCACCGGTAATGTGCGGGTGCAAAGCGGCATTCTCAACAACGGCGGCTTTGCGATCGTCGGCGGGGCCGCGGACACCTTCGAAGTCGCGGCCGGCGCGCGCTTCAATCTCACCGGTACCAGCACGATGGCGACCACCTTCGGCACGCGCACTTTCGCTGCCACCAGCACCGTCAGTTATCAGGGGGGAAACCAGGCCGTCGCCTCGGGGTTGAGCTACGGCAACCTGATCCTGAGCGGAGGGAGCAACAAGACGCCGGCGGCCGGGACGATCACCGTCGCTGGTGACTTCACTGTCGGGGGCGGGACGACCTACGCCGGCAATACCAATAACCCGGCAGTCAATCTGGCGGGGGATTTCTCCAACAGCGGGACGTTTACCTCCGGCACCGGCGTTTTCACCTTCAACGGCGCGGCGGGCACGGCGCAAACTATTACCGGCGTCACCACCTTCACCAGCATGACGGTCAGCAACAACGCCGGCCTGAACCTCGCGAACAACGTCACGGTGACGACCGCGGCCGCCGGCGTTTTGACGCTGACCAGCGGGGTCGTCACCACCGGCGCCAATACCCTGATCACCGCCAGGGCATGCAATACGCCGAGCGTTGCGCGCACTAGCGGTTACGTGGTGGGAAATCTGCGGAAAGCCATTCCCGCCAACGCTTCCACCTGCACTTTCGAGATCGGCAGCGGCGCCAATTACACGCCGGTGGTGGCGGTGTTTGTCGCGGCAACGGGGGCGGGTAATATCACCGCGAGCACCACGGGCACGGAGCACGCATCGATAGGCGCCTCCGGGATCGATTCGACCAAGAGCGTGAATCGCTACTGGACGCTGACTAACGGCGGAGTGACGCTGCCGGCTGCCGGTTTTAGCGCGACATTCAACTATATCAACGGCTCGCCGGTAGATTTTGACGTGATAGGGACGCCGGCGAGTTTCATCGTCGAGCGCTGGGACGGCACGAACTGGTTTCCCACGACTTTGAATGCGGGCTGTACCGCTACCCCGGGGACCAATCTGTGCAAGCAGATCAATGGTCTCACGGCCACGGCCTTCGGCGACTTCGCCATCGGCGAAGCGCGTGCGGGATTCAATCCGAATCCCGGTGCGTTCAATGTTTTTGAATCCACCACCCCCGCGGGATCGGTGTTGGGGCGCCTCTATACCGAGCGCCTGGGCGCCGGTGCTTTTGCGGTTTCGATCGTCGCCGTGCTCAACAACGCGATCAACCCTGCCCCGTCGACCGCAGCGCTGACCGTGGCTATCATCGATGCCAGTCCGACGGGCGGCACGCTGACTGCTGCGAGCAATTGCCGCACCACCTGGACCACGGTGATTCAGACCCAGACCGTTCCCGCGGCGGTGGCGTGGGCAAGCGGACGCATCAACGTGAACATCACGGCGCCCGTACAGGCGGTGCGCAATGCGCGCATCCGCGTGACCCAGGGCGCGAACGTCGGTTGTTCCACCGACAATTTTGCGATCCGCCCACAGGCGTTCACCGTCACTTCAACGGACGCGACCCAGACCAACACCTCGGGCCCACCGGCGATCAAGACCGGCGCGAATTTCAATCTCACCGCGGCATCGGGGGTGGGTTACGACGGCGCCCCAAGCCTCGACAACACGCAGGTGGTGGGGACTCCAACCGCGGGCGCGATCGGCGGAAGTTTCAGTGCGGCTCCCGTGGTGACCGGGACGGCAACCGGCGCCGGCTTTTTTTACAGCGAGGCCGGCAATTTCGGCCTGAACGCGAACGCCGTCTTTGATTCCAGCTTCACGAGCGTCGATCAGCCCAACGATTGCACTGCGGACTTTTCGAACACGCCGGTAGGAGGCAGATACGGCTGCTCGTTTGGCAGCACCGCTATCGCCCAAACTCTCGGCGTCAGCGGTTTTGGACGTTTTATCCCGGATAATTTCACCGTGAGCCTCAATACGCCGCAGTTCGCTACCGGGTGCGGGACGTTTACCTATGTCGGGACGACGGTTTCCTATGTCACCGTGCCGGTACTCACCGTGACGGCGCGCAACGGCACCAATAACGGCCTTACCAATGCGACCACCACCAACTATGGCGGCGCCTACATGAAAATGACCAATGCCAGCCTGACTCCCATTACCCAGGGCGGCCGTTATTCACGCTTCGACGCCCTTGGCGGAGGCACCACGCCCGCGCTCGATCCCACCGGCTTGCCGGCGATCGCGGGCGATCCGGCCATCGGGACTTTTGCCGCCGGCGTGGGCACGCTCACATTTGGCTCGGGCACCGGGCTGGCATTTGCGCGCAGTACCACCACGCCCAGCGCACCCTTCAATGCCGATATCGCGCTCGCGCTCAACGTGATAGACGCCGACGGCGTGGCCTATGCAGCGAATCCGGCATCCTTCGGCGCGGCAGCGGCCGGTAACGGTATTGGCTTCAACAGCGGCAAGACCATGCGCTTCGGACGGCTGCGCGTTTTGAATTCCAGCGGCTCGCAATTGATCGCAATGCCGATCACGATGCAGGCGCAATACTGGAACGGCAGCGGCTTTGTCCTGAACACGGACGACAACTGTACCGCGATAGTGCCCGGCAACGTCGCGTTGGGGAATTACCAGAAGAACCTGAACTCTGGCGAGACAGTCGTGTCGGGCGGCGGCACGTTCAGCGCCGGCGTTGCCACGCTGCGGCTGTCGGCGCCCGGCGCGGCCAACAACGGCAGTGTGGACGTGTCGGTGAACCTGACCGGCGCCGTGGCCGGCGCGTCGTGCACTTCCGGCATGCCGGCGAGCACGGGTTCCAGCCAGACTCATTTGCAGGGCTTGTGGTGTACCCCGCCCGGAATCTATACCAGCGATCCGACCGCGCGCGTGACTTTCGGCCTCTACAGGGACACCGATCAGCGGGTCTACCAGCGCGAGAATTACTGACGGCGGGCATTGACAACGCGGGCACCTTGACTTAGTTTCAACTATGCAGCCACCCTGGAGATGAACTGGATCTTGTTCACGCGCAAACGCAAACCCGGATGGCTCGCTTTCGGGCTGCATCAGGACCATGTCGACCTCGTGCATATCAGGCGCGCGTCCAGCGGCAGGCCTGAAGTCGTGTTATGCGATTCCTTCCGCAAGGAAGGCGGCGACGCCGCCACGCTCGCGCGCCTGCGCAAAGAACTCAAGCTCGACCAGTACCGGCTCACCACGCTGCTCGGCAGCGAGCATTACCAGTTGCACCAGCTCGACGCGCCCAACGTGCCGCGCGAGGAATTGAAGGCCGCGGTGCGCTGGAGCGTCAAGGCCAGCATCGATTATCCGCTCGAGTCGGCGACCGTCGACGTGCTCGACATTCCCGTCAATTCCGAGGCGCCGGCGGTGGATCACTCGGTCTACGCGGTGACGGCGAAGAACAGCGCGATCGAGCACTGCATACAGCCGTTCAAAGAATCCAAGCTCGCGCTCGAGGCGATCGACATTCCCGAGCTCGCGCAGCGTAATGTCGCCGCCTTGTTCGAGCGCGACGGGCACGGGGTTGCGCTGTTCGCCTTTTATGAGCGCGAGGCGATACTGACGTTTTCGCACGCCGGCGAGCTCTACACGACGCGGCGCATCGAAATGCCGCTCGCGCAACTCATTACCGACGACGCCACGCGCCGCAACGAGCAGTTCGAGCGCATTGCGCTCGCCCTGCAGCGCTCGCTCGATCATTTCGAGCACCAGTATCGCCACCTGCCGCTGACCCGATTGCTGCTGGGGCCGTTACCGCAGGATAGCGGATTGCAGGCCCGCCTCGCATCGGACCTTGCGTTGCCGGTCGAGACCATCGATCTCGCGGCGGTGATGGACTTTTCCGGCGCCCCGGAACTGAAGCACCCGGCGCGCCAGTCGCAATGCCTGTCTACGATAGGCGCGGCATTGCGCGGTGAGGAAGCGGCGGCATGAGCCAGCAGATCAACCTGCTCAATTCGATATTCCGCAAGCCGCGGTTCTCGTTCACTTCGGCCACCGCAATGCTGTACGGCGTCATCATTGCGGCCACGCTGACGGCGTGCGTCGCGGTCTACGAGGATTATTTGCTGCGCGCGCTGCGCGTGCAGGCAGGGGCGGTCGAAAGCACGCTCAAGGACGTCCGCACGCAGCACGACAAACTGGCCGCCGAGCTGGCCGCGCGCAAGCCCGACTCCCAGTTCGCGACGCGGATCGCGCAACTCGAAGCCCGGCTCAGGAATCGCCAGGAAGTCATTGCAGCCCTGCAAGGCGGAGTCGTCGGGAACCCCGACGGGTTTTCGGAATACCTGCGCGTGTTATCGCGTCAGGGCATCGAGGGGCTGTGGCTGACCGGTTTTGATATCTCGGCGGGCGGCGCTGAACTCACGCTATCGGGCCGTACCCTGAGCGCGGATTTGGTGCCCGCGTATCTGCAACGCCTCAACCAGGAAAAACCGCTGCAAGGCCGGCAGTTTGCGACGATGCGCATCGGCCAGTCGGCGGCAGGCCGGGCGCCCACCCCTGCCAATCCGGGCGCCAAAGGCGCCCAAGCGCCTCCTGCGTTACCGCCGTACCTCGAGTTCACGATTGCTTCGGACGGACTCGGCGCCGACGCGAAGCCGCCACTCGGAGCCGGCACGCAGCCTGTCCCCGCGGCAGAGGCGCTGAAATGACGCAGTTTTGGCGCAATGTTGCCGCGAAAATAGACGCGCTGGCGTTGCGCGAACGCCTGATCGTGTTCGCCGCACTGGTGGCAGTGGTCGTCTACGGCATTTTTGCGGCGTCCGTCGACCTGTCGCAATGGCATCAGAAAACCCTGCATACCCAGCTTGCGAAACAACGCACCGAACTGGCGGAGCTGCAGTCCAAGACCGCGGCGCTGCAGCTCAAACAAGTCGATCCTGACGCCGCGAACCGTGCCCGCGTCGAAGACCTCGGCCGGCAGATCATCGAGATCGAAAACACGCTCAAAGACCTGCAGAAGAACCTCGTTCCAGCGCAGCGCGTGAATGCGCTGCTGCAGCAAATGCTGACGGCCGATACGCGGTTGCAACTGGTATCGTTGCGCTCGCTGCCGGTGGCGCTGCTGCTGGTGCGCCCCGCGAGCCCGGCTGCGGCCGGCGCCACCGCGCCCGCGCCAACGCCGCAAGCTGATGCGGGAGATGTCAACGTCTACAAGCATGGCGTCGAGATGACGCTGCAGGGCAGTTACGCCGATTTGCATGATTACCTCGCGCGACTCGAGCAATCGCAGTGGCGCATGTTTTGGTGGCGTGCCAGGCTTTCCACCGAAGACTCGCCGCGGCTGACGCTGACGGTCACGCTCTACACCTTGAGCCTCGACAAGGGGTGGCTTGAAGTATGAAACAGGGTCATACTTGGCTGCAAATGGCGTCCTTGGCTGCGTTGCTGGCGGGTCAGACAGCGAATGGCGCGCAAATCATGTACGATCCGACGCGCCCTCCCGTCGGCGCGCGCCCGGCCGATGCCGGTGATCAGCCCGGGAGCGGCCCGGTGCTGCAGAGCGTGATGATCATGTCCAACACGCGCTCCGCGGTCATCGGCGGCGAGCGGGTCGAACTCGGGGGCAAGTACCGCGATGCGCAGGTCGTCAACATCACCGAGAATGAAGTCGTATTACGCCGTGCGGCGGGCACCGAATCGTTGAAGATGTATCCGCGGGTAGAGATGAAAGCGGCTAAAACGGTTCAGCCGGTGCCGCCAGAACCCGCACCCGCGCGCCCGCGCCGCGGCAGCCGCCAATGAATCCGGGAGCAAAAAGGGTGAGCAACGGCCTGATTGCAATGCTGGTGGCATTGAGCGTCGCGGCATGCACCTCCAGGATCATCAAAGAAAGCGAAGTCCAGCGGCAGGTCGAAGCCGAGATCATGAAGGCGGAGAAAAACCAGCCGACGCCCAAGCCGACACCGACACCAGTGACGCCGGACGCCGTGTCCCGGGCGTTACTGCCGCCGCTGACCGTGGAAATGCCGGCGCTGACAACGCCAACCGAAACGCGCTTTGACCTGAACGTCAATAACGCCCCGGCGAACCAGGTCTTCATGGCGCTGGTGTCCGGCACGCGCAACAGCATGCTGGTGCATCCCGATGTCGCGGAAACGATTACGGTCAATCTCAAGGACGTCACCGTGATCGAGGCGCTGGAATCGATCCGTGAAATCTACGGTTACGAGTACAAAATCCAGGGCACGCGCATCTACATCCAGCCGGTGACGGTTCAGACGCGCCTGTTTCAGGTCAACTATCTGGCGGGGCGCCGCGCCGGCCGCGCCGAAGTGCGCGTGTCCTCGGGCTCGATCCAGGGGGCGCCGACGGGTGCGCCGGGCGCAGCCCCGGCCGCAGCGCCCGGCGCCGGCGCTGCGACCTCCCAAGGACTCGAGAGCAGCCGCGTTACCACTTCGTCGGACAACGATTTCTGGGGCGACGTCAATGCCGCCATCCGCACCATTATCGGCACCGCGGCCGACCGCAGCGTGGTCGTGAATGCCAACTCCGGGATCATCATGGTGCGGGCGTTGCCCAAAGAGCTGCGCTCGGTGGAACAGTATCTGAAGGCGATGGCGCTCATGGTCGAGCGTCAGGTGATGCTGGAAGCCAAGATCATCGAAGTCTCGCTGGCCGATCAGTTCTCGTCGGGCATCAACTGGAGTGCATTCAGAACGGGGCCTAACAGCCGTTTCGCCGGCGGCGTGGTGAGTCCGGGGACGACACTGCGCACCGACGGCAGCCTGTTTAACACGGATATCAACATCAATCCCGCGGCGACCGACCCGCAAAATCCCGATCCGCTTACCGGACTGGCGGCGGGAGGCTCGCTGACCAGCCGCCTGTCGGCTACGGCGGCCGCGCCGGGGGCGATTTTAGGCCTGGCGTTTCAGACCAGCAGCTTCGCCGCGCTGCTGAATTTTCTGGAGTCCCAGGGCACGGTGCATGTGTTGTCGAGCCCGCGCATCGCTACGATCAATAATCAGAAAGCGGTGATCAAGGTCGGCACCGATGAATTCTTTGTAACCAATATCACTACCACGACCACCGCGGCGACCGTCGCAGGTGGAGCGGCGACGGTGTCGCCAACGATCACCACGCAGCCTTTTTTCTCGGGCATTGCGCTCGATGTGACACCGCAGATTTCCGCGGACGACCAGATCACGCTGCATATCCATCCCTCGGTGAGCGTGGTGACAGACAAGACCAAGGTCGTGAATCTCGGTGTCGGCGGCCTGATCACCTTGCCGCTCGCCTCGAGCAGCATCAACGAGAGCGATACCATCGTGCGCGTGCAGGACGGCACGATAGCCGCGATCGGCGGATTGATGAGACAGCAGCAATCCAATACGCGCTCAGGCCTTCCTGGCACCACGGAGTCCGCGGCTGGGGCCCTGGTAGGCACCCGCAATCAGCAGCTCACCAAGAGCGAGCTCGTGATCCTGCTCAAAGTCACGATCATCCGCGGGGACGCCGCCTGGCAGCAACAGGCGCAGGAGCTTAATGAACGCATGCAGTCCATACGGCGGCCGCCTGCCGCCGATGCCAAGAACTGAGTCGCAACCCCCACTCGCAACCTGCAGCGCATAATGTACCAATCCCACTTCGGCCTGCAGGAGTTGCCCTTCGGACTCGCGCCGGACACGAGCTTCGTCTATACGTGCGCAAGCCATCAGGAAGCGCTCAACACGCTGCTCGTCGCCGTCAAGAATGGCGAGGGCTTCATCAAGATTACCGGCGAGGTGGGCACCGGCAAGACGCTGCTGTGCCGCACTTTCCTCTCGATGCTCGACGACACGTTCGCGTCAGCCTATATCCCCAATCCTTATCTCGAGCCGCGCACGCTGCTGCTGGCGCTTGCCGAAGAACTCGGCGTGAGCCTGGTGAAGGAAGAGGACCAGTACCACCTGATCAAAGGCCTGACGCAGGCGCTGCTCGATTTTGCGGTTGAGGGCAAATCGGTGGTGCTGTGCCTGGACGAAGCGCAGGCGATGCCGATCGAGAGCCTGGAGGCGCTGCGCCTGCTGACCAACCTCGAGACCGAGAAAAGGAAGCTGCTGCAAGTGGTGTTGTTCGGTCAGCCCGAACTCGACGTCAAGCTCGCGGGAGAGTCGGTGCGTCAGTTGCGCCAGCGCATCACTTTCCAGTATCGACTGGCCGCGCTCGGGCATGATGAGGTCGATTATTACCTGTCGCACCGGCTGCGAGTCGCCGGCTACCGCGGCAATCGCCTGTTTGCCAAGGCGGCGGTGCGCGCCCTGCACCGCGCGAGCGGCGGGATTCCGCGGCTGGTGAATATCATCGCGCACAAATCGATGTTGCTCGCCTTTGGCGAGGGCTCGATGCAGGTCGTGGCGCGCCACGTGCGCGCGGCGACCAGCGATACCCCGGCGGCGCAACGCCGGCACTGGTGGTGGTTCGGATTCGCAATGCTGCTCGTGTCGGCATGCGGCATCGGCTGGGCGATGCTCGGGTAAGCACATGAGCCTTATCAACCAGATGCTGCGGGACCTCGATCGGCGGCGTGCGTCGAGCGCGGAGCGCAGTGCGCTTCCGGACCAGCTCCGGGTGCTGCCGTACGCGGAGAAATCCAGCTTGCCCTGGTGGATACTGGGTGCTGGCGGCGCGCTCGTGCTGATCCTGGCGCTCGCGTGGTTCCTCACCGATCGACTGCGGAACTCACCACAGACCAGCCCTGCGCCGCAGGTGCAGGTTGCGCCGCAGCCGCCACCCATCGCGCCACCGCAGGCCCAAATCCCGCTGGCTGCGGTCGTAACTCAGCCCGGCGTCCCGGCCGCGAGTGCTGCGCCAGACACGCAGGCCGTCGCACCCGCGCGCCCGCCGCAGGCTGCGCCAGCGCGCAGCGAGCCTATTAAACCTGCGCCAGCCCGCAAGGAAGCGCGTCCGTCGCCCGCAGCCAGCCCTGCAGCGGCCGTCGCGCCGCCGGTTGCGAAACGCAAGGCACCCGCCACGCCGCCGCTGGCCACCGCCGCCGTGGCAGCGCCCGAACTACCGGCATCGTCAAGACGGGCGGACGAGGCGCCGGGCGCGGAGCGCGCCAAGCCCGCCGCGTCCGCAGAGTTGACGCCAGCACCGGTTGCGACGGTGCGGTCTGCGCCTGCCGCCCCGTCAATGTCGCCGTCACCCGCCGATTCCAAGAGCGCGAAACCGGCTGCGGCGCCAGCGACCAAGTCCGCAAAAGCGGCTGATTCGCGCGGCCCGGCAGCGGCGGCGAATGCGCAAATTGACAAGCGCACGCAGGTGCTCGGCTCCCGCGAAATCGCGGAAAACGAGTATCGCAGCGCGGCGAACCTGCGCAATCGGGGGCGGCTCGCGGAAGCGCAGGAAAAATTCAGGATCGCATTGCAGGTCTATCCCGCACACACCGGCGCGCGGCAGGGATTGCTGGGTGTATTGATCGACACCAAGAATCTGGGTGAAGCCGAACTGCTGCTGCAGGAAGGCCTCAAGCTCAATCCCAACGAGCCGGGGTTCGCGATGGCGCTGGCGCGCATGCAGGTGGACCGCGGTGATACCGCGGCGGCGATCGACACGCTGCAAAAAACCGCGCCGGCCGCATTCGGCAGTCCGAATTACCTGGCGTTCCTCGCGGCGCTGTTGCAGCGCCAAGGGCTGCATCCGGAAGCGATCGAACATTATCACGCAGCGTTGGCGCTCTCTCCGGGGTCAGGCCTGTGGTTGATGGGGCTGGCGCTTTCACTGCAGGCCGTGAACCGCAACAGTGAGGCGCGCGATGCGTTCCGTCGCGCCAAAGATACCAACACGCTGAGCTCCGAGTTGCAGGCTTTTGTCGAGCAGAGGCTCGGGCAATTACCGTAGCGCGCCAGCCCGCCTCGACGCTCGGATCGCGATTTCAGCGCGGCCGGGGCTGTATCTTCTCGAAGTCGCGATCCATCCGCAGTTGCAGTTCCCCGAGCGGCGAGTAGATGGGTGCAGCCGGTGCGAAGGCTGCTGACGAGGGCGTCTGGGGTTGAGTGCCGCTGCCGAGCCAGTTCCCGATACCGATTCCGATCGCGAGCACGGCGGCGGTGCCGGCAATCCGGATCGTCCACGCTGACCTGAGCGCCGGCTGTACCACGCGCGTCGCGGCCTGCCGGCGCGCGGAGACGTCACGCATCGACGCTTGCCATCGTGCGGATTCGCGCAATGCGACGGCTTCGGTCTGAGCGCGCGCTTGCGCTTGTTCGGCGAGCCGCGCTTCGGCTTCCGCGTGCTCGAGCGCCGCGGCCTGGGCGCTGCGTTCGGCCTCGAGCCGCGTTTGTGCTGCGCGTTGCGCCTCGGTTTCGGCATCGCTGCGTGCCGCGGCCTGCGCTCGCGCTTCGAGTTCCGTGGCGACACGCGCCTGAGCGGCCTTCGCCGCCGCTTGTTCTTCCGCAGCGCGTGCCGCGGCGGCCATCTCGGCCGCGCGCTCGGCTTCGAGCCGCGCCTGCGCGACGCGCTGCGCCTGGGCTTCAGCCTCGATGCGCGCTGCGGCCAGTGTTTGCGCCTCGTGTTCCGCCATGCTGCGTGCCAAGGCCGCTGCTGCTGCGTTCTCTTCAGCGTGCTGGCGTGCCGCGGCTTCGGCGGCCAGCCGCCTTTCCGCTTCAACATGCTGTTGCGCGAGCAGCGTGAGTTCGCGCTCGGCCTCGGCGCGGGCTAGCGCGGCGGCGGTGGCTTCAGCTTCCGCGCGCTTTCTGTCGCGCAGGATGTCAGTTGCGCGCGCCTGCGCTTCGCTGCTCGCGGCAGCCTGCGCTTGCGCTTCGATCTCCGTCGCCTCGCGCGCCTGTGCTGCCTCGATCGCCTCAGTTTCGGCTGCGGCGCGTGCCTGGGCAACTGCTTCGGCTGCCGCATCGGCCTTGATTCGCGCCGCCGCGCGTTGCTGCATTTTTAGCTCTGACTTCGCGCGCGCCCGGGCCGTTGCCAGCGCTTCTTGTTCGGCGGCCGCGCGTGTTTTGGCGGCGGCCTCGGCGCTGCGCTCGGCTTCCAGCCGCGCCTGCGCTATGTCGACTGCCTCTTGCTCTTCCGCAGTGCGCGCCAAGGCCGCAGCCGCGGCATCCTCTTCAGTCTGCCGGCGTGCCGCGGCCTGCTCGGCTGCACGCGCCTCAGCTTCCACGCGCGCAGTGCTTTGGGCGGCCAGTTGCCTTTCCGCTTCCATTTGCTGTTGCACGAGCAGTATCAGTTCGCGCTCGGCCTCGGCGCGCGCTTGCACGGCGGCGATGGCTTCGGCTTCCGCGCGCTCTTTGTCGCGCAGGATTTCGTTTGCGCGCGCCTGCGCTTCGTTGCGCGCGCGCGCCGCCTGCTCGGCTTCGCGCTCAGCGTGGACGCGTGCTTGCGCCTGCTCGGCGAGCGGGGCCTCGGCCTCGGCGCGTTCGCGCGCGGCGGCCTCCGCGCTGCGCTCGGCTTCCAGCCGCGCCTGCGCCTCGCGCTGCGCCCGGGCTTCAGCCTCAATGCGCGCGGCGGCCTGCGCCTGGGCTTCGCGTTCCGCCGCTTCGCGGGACCGCGCCATCGTCACTGCCTCGTGCTCGGTGGCGGCACGTGCGGCGGCCGCCTGGAGCGCGCTCGCATCCACTGCAGCCCGCGCAGTGGCAGCGGCTTCGGCTGCGCGCTCGGCTTCCAGCCGGGCGGCCGCCTGCTGCTGGAATGCGGCTTCAGCCTCAATGCGCGCGGCGGCCTGCGCTTGCGCCTCGATCTCCGTCGCCTCGCGCGCCTGTGCTGCCTCGATCGCCTCAGTTTCGGCTGCGGCGCGTGCCTGGGCGACAGTTTCGGCGGCTGCGTCAGCCTTGATTCGCGCCGCCGCGCGCTGCTGCGTTTTTAGCTCTGACTTCGCGCGCGCCTTGGCCGCTGCCAGCGCCTCTTGCTCGGCGGCCGCGCGTGTCTTGGCGGCGGCTTCGGCGCCGCGCTCGGCTTCCAGCCGCGCCTGCGCGACGCGCTGCGCCTGAGCTTCAGCCTCGTTGCGCGCTGCGGCCTGCGCTTGCGCTTCGATCTCCGCCGCTTCACGCACTCGCGCCGCCTCGGTTGCCTTTTGCTCCTCCGCAATGCGTGCTGCGGCGACCGCCTCGGCTGCGCGCTCGGCGTCCAGCCGCTCCTGTGCGACGCGCTGCGCCTGGGCTTCAGCCACGCTGCGTGTTGCGGCCTGCGCGTGTGCCTCAAGTTCAGCGGCCACACGCATTCGCGCTGCTTCCGCTGCCTTTTGCTCCTCTGCGATGCGCGCGATGGCGACCACCTCGGTTGCGCGCTCGGCATGCGCGCGCGTGCGCGCCGCGGCTTCGGCGCTGTGCTCGGCCTCGGCGCGTGTCTGCGCGACGCGCTGCGCCTGGGCTTCGGTCTCGCTGCGCGCTGCGGCCTGCGCTTGCGCTTCCGTCTCCGCCGCTTCACGCGCTCGCGCTGCTTCTATCGCCTTTTGCTCCTCCACCATGCGCGCCAAAGCTGCGGCTGCGGCGTTTTCTTCAGCGTGCTGGCGTGCCGCGACCTGCTCACCCGCGCGTGCCTCAGCTTCGAGACGCGCCGCGGCTTCAGCGGCCAACCGCTGTTCCGCTTCCATCTGCTGTTGCGCGAGCAACTGGAGTTCGCGCTCGGCCTCCGCGCACGCCTGTGCGGCGGTGGCGGCTTCGGCTTCCGCGCGTTCTTGGTCGCGCAGGACTGCGGTTGCGCGCGCCAGCGCTTCGCTGCGCGCGGTGGCCTGCACTTGTGCTGCGAGTTCCGTGGCTACACGCGCGCGCGCCGCTTCTACCGCTTTTTGTGCCTCCGCTGCACGTGCCGCGGCGACAATTTCCACCGCACGCTCGGCCAGGAGCCGCGCCTGCGCCGCGCGCTGTAACTGGGATTCGGCTGCGCTGCGCGCGGTGGCCTGCGCTTGTGCCGCGAGTTCGGTGGCTTCATGCGCGCTCGCTGCTTCTACCGCCTTTTGTTCCTCGGCAATCCGTGCTGCAGCAGCGGCTTCGGCGGCGTGCTCGGCGTGCAGCCGGGCGGCCGCTTGCTGCTGCAATGCAGCTTCCGAGTCTGCGCGTGAGCTTGCTGTATTGCGCGCTTCGTCTTCGGCTGCCGCGCGTGCCTGAGCGGCAAGCTGCGCGTCATGCTCCGCGCGCGCCCGCGACTGTGCTTGCTCTTGCGCCGCGGCATCTGCTTCGGCGCGCTCGCGCGCCGCTGCTTCGGCGCTGCGCTCGGCTTCCAGCCGTTCCTGCGCGCCGCGCTGCGCCCGAACTTCTGCCTCGCTGCGCGCCACCGCTTGCGCTTGTGCTTCGCTCTCCGCCGCTACACGCGCTCGGGCCGCCTCCGCTGCCTTTTGCTCTTCCGCTGCGCGTGCTGCGGCGACCGCTTCGGCTGCGCGCTCAGCCTCGAGCCGCTCCTGCACGCTGCGGTGCGCCTGGGCTTCAGTCTCGCTGCGCGCGGAGGCCTGCGCTTGTGCCTCGAGTTCGGCGGCTGCACGCGCGCGCGCCGCTTCCGTTGCCTTTTGCTCCTCCGCAATGCGTGCTGCGGCGACTGCTTCGGCTGCGCGCTCGGCTTCCCGCCGCGCGGCGACTTGCCGCTGCAAATCGGCCTCGGAGTCTGCGAGCAAGCTTGCGGCCTTGCGCGCTTCGTCTTCGGCCGCCGCGCGTGCCTGAGCGGCAAGTTGCGCCTCGCGTTCTGCGCGCGCGCGCGACTGCGCCTGCTCTTGCGCCGCAACGTCTGCGGCCGCGCGTGCCAGCGCTGCGGCAGCGGCTTCGGCCTCGGCGCGTTCTTTGTCATGCAGGATTTCAGATGCGTGCGCCTGCGCTTCGCCGCTCGCGCGCGCCACCTGTTCGGCTGCGCGCTCGGCTTCCGCGCGCGTTTGCGCCTGCTCGGCGAGCCGGGATTCGGCTTGCGCGCGCT